>ERZ772879.379-NODE-379-length-35304-cov-4.730205_pt1 | contig 35304 bp, 46 predicted proteins | sample MGYA00580582_ERZ772879 | MGnify/ENA primary metagenome ERZ772879 (study PRJEB29015, sample SAMEA2737682) | human gut metagenome | biome: human gut; feature: human-associated habitat; material: faeces | place: China | collected 2012 ... | reverse complement strand
TGCAAGTGTTGATGGAAAAACGCCTAAAGCAGAACGCAATCAGATAATTAATGATTTTAGGGTTGGGAATTTAAAGGTGTTATGTAATAATGATCTGATCTCCGAAGGTTTCGATGTTCCTAATTGCGAAGTTGTCATTATGTGTCGGCCTACTGCTTCATTAGTGCTTTATTTACAGCAGTCCATGCGTTGTATGCGTTACGTTGATGACAAGCAAGCAATGATAATCGATCACGTTGGCAATTACGTTCGCTTTGGCTTGCCAGATGATGATCGCGAATGGAGTTTAACTGGACGTAATTCCAAGGGGAAGGTCAATGCTCCCGATATTCATACTTGCCAATACTGTTATCAAGTTTTTTACAAGTGGACAAGCGATAATCGTTGCCCTTATTGCGGATCACTAAAACCTGAAGCAGACCCGCGAACTAAAGAGGGCAAAAAGCAGATAGAACAGGCAAAAATGGTTGAGATAGCCAACCGTAGAGTTGAAAAGGGAGACAGTTTAATTTCTATCTATGAACATTTCAAAGCAAGAAAAACGATGAATATTGGAAGCGTTCACCGACCAATTAATGCTGCGATTAGGCAAAAAGGTGTTTGCAGCAGTGAAGAACTTAATGAGTTTGCAAATTATTTGAACGTTAAAAAAAGTTTCGTATTTCGTCTTTACAACCACAAGTATTAGGATTATAATACTAACATAGTAAAGAAAGGTTAGTGATGGATATGGTTAAAAACGCACCTGTATTAGAAATTGAAGATTTTGGATCTTGTGGATACGATTATCGCGTTGATATTCAGGGAGAAAAAACATTTGGCTATTTAAATCATTTCAGTAAAAGCGGATGGACTCTTTATTTTGGCAGTACTCCAAATGAAGCAGCTATTAGTGATCCTGTGAATTATGGAGGCTACACATTAAGCGAGCTTAAAGAAGAACTTGAGTTTGATCTTACGAATTTTTACATCAGGTTTGGGATTCACGATTGCAGGTATGAATTATAGAAAGGTTGGTAACAAATATGAAATTAAAAGTCGGATATTTAGTTGCATTCAAAAAATATGAAGATATGACTGATGAAGAACATTCAGGAATTAGTAAAGACAGTTTTCCTGAATTTGGTAAAGTTTCAAATGTTAATAATGAAGTTAAACGCTTTTTTGTTGAAGGAGAACCATATGCTTTTAACCAAGGATCAATTGACTACATTATCGGTAAAGGAGTAACAGGAAAAATCAATGTTGGTGATGAAGTGCTTGTAAAGGCAACCGTTAGCAGTACGAATGGAAAATTATTGTGGCTAGAACCGATTATTTTTAAAGAAGAAATAGTAAAAGTCTTAAAACACAAAGAAGAACACTTTATTGTACAAGAAGATCATTACGGCATGTATGTTAATGGTTCTGAAGTATTAGTCGTCAATAAAGACGATGCAAAAATTTACGATTCGCGCAACGAAGCCAATGAAGTGGCTGCGGACATGCACTTGAATGCTTGGGAAGTGATTCCATATGACGATTAAAACCAAGGAACAGGCGATTCAAGATAGCATACGTGTTGCATTGGCAGAACATGGTTATATTGTATTTAGAACCAATGTTGGTAAGGTGAAAACGGCCGATGGCCGGTGGTTCGATACAGGGCTGCCAAGTGGTTTCCCAGACTTAATGGGATATAAGCCTGATAATGGTAAAATTTATTTTATCGAGGTGAAAACACCAATTGGGCAGAGGCGGAAAGATCAGGTGGATTTTGCTGATGGATTGCGTGATAAAAACGTGATCTATGGGGTAGCTCGTTCCGCGAACGAGGCAGTTAAAATCGTACGAGATGAATTAAAAATTTTGGAGGATATGGGGCGGTAAGTTGTGATTGAGTATATTTCGTTCGTGGCCACATTTAATTTAACAGCAATCTTAATGCGTAAATACAGATCGCCATGGGTATTGCTTACGTTAAACATATTAATAACTTTAATTATGATGCTGTTGGTAGAGGCGTTCGGAGGCGATTGAACATGCTTAAATTTTTATTATTGACGATTGCATTTTTGTTTTGTGGATCATGGTCGTTGTTCTTTACACAATTGGTTAAAAACAAGCCAAAAACTTGCTGGTCTATGATTGCTTTGATGTCGGTTCTAGTTTATTATTTATATTGATAACAAATGCAGTATCGTTGTGGGCTAATTGGTAAGCCACAAAGGAATGCAGGTTCGAATCCTGCCAGCGATATAGTTAAAAATTAGCTCCCGTAGCACAATGGTAGTGCACCCGGTTTATACCCGGCACAGTCAGCAGATTACTGAACGATGCAGGTTCGAATCCTACCGGGAGTATTGAATAGGTTCTCACTTAAATAGTGAGGGCCTTTTTTATCTAATTAAAAATAGTTGTTGACTTTGTGGTACAGTGCCACTATAATATAATCATCAAGTAAAGGAGGAACCAACCAATGGCAAAGAAATCGATCACGCCAAGCCTAAGATTAAATGAAGAAGATTATTTGAAGCTCAAGGAACTAAAGGAAAGATATGGAGTTTCGTGGACAAAGTTCATTGCTTACGCGAACACATTATTAGAAAAGGATATGAAAGCTAATGGAAGTCAAGCAAATAGTAAAACAATTCAGAAAAACCATCATTGATTATGGAATCCCAAATGATCAGGTCGTGATCGCTCCTTATTCGAATGGACGTGTATCTGGAGTTACCATGTTCAATGGTATTGATGTTGCAGATTATGTTTCTTGCAATGATCAGTCAGTGAAACTTATGGCTAAACAAGTTGCCAAGGATCTCCATGTGAAATACAAGCGCGGGATAGGGTTCTAAAAGGAGGCTTTAAAGTTGAGAGATGGCTATCAAAAGTTACTTAATTACGTGCAAGAAATCGAAGAAAAACATGGCAGTGTTTGCATGATGACAAAACGCGAATCAAATTACATGCACAAATTGTCCAAACCGTGTTATCGAAACGAATATGTTAACCTTAATAAATACGAAGTGACAATCATTAATAAGTATTTATCTGGAGATATAATCATTCGCCAACTAGCATATTATTTAAACACGACAGATGGCAAAGCATTAAAAATGGCAAAACTTTACGCCATGGGGCGTTATGATCTAACTGATCATCGAAATTACTGGGAGATGAAGAGCAGATGAATGAATTAACCAACGAAGAATGTGAACTTTTAAAATGGGTTTTACAAGCAGTTAACAATCAAGATTCAGTTCAACCACTTGAAAGTTTGGCCGATTTATGCGAGTCGATCGACTTAGGGCTTGCACCTGAAGGACTTGAACGGCCCTACTATGGTATGTCTTTCAAACATCAACTGCTGTTTTTAGCCGAATACACCAAAGCAATTAATAAAATGGAGGAATGAAAAATGTGGTGTTATGTTTTTCTAATTCTAATTGTTTTGTTCGTATCAATGGTGTTTGAAAACACTGAACACGAGTTTTTGAAAGCATTGACGATGTATGTATTGATTGGCGGATTGATGATTGCGATGATGTAATGGGAGGAAAATATGAAATTTTTAGATTTGTTCGCAGGTGTCGGCGGTATTCGACTTGGAATGGAACAAGTTGGTCATGAATGTATAGGTTGGGTAGAGTGGGATAAATTCGCACGCAAAAGCTATCAGGCTATTCACAATCCAGACGGATAATTTACGGAAAAAGACATTAATGATGTTAAAGCGGAATCGGTACCTAAAGCTGACTGTTGGTGTTTTGGATTCCCATGTCAAGATATTTCAGTTGCAGGCAAACAAGGAGGATTTACAAATGGTAAAAGATCAAGCTTATTCTTTAAAGTCACTGGACTTATTAGGGAACTCAAAGAAGAAAATAAACCCAGCTACTTATTCATTGAAAATGTTAAAAACCTACTTAGTATCAACAAAGGGTGGGACTTCGCAAAGTTGCTCATTGAAATGGACGAAATCGGGTACGATGTCGAATGGTCAGTGCTTGACTCAGCTGAAGTCGTGCCTCAGCACAGGGAACGTATCTTCATTGTCGGACATCTTAGAGGACGACGTACCAGAAAAGTATTTCCTATCATCACAGAAAGTCAACAACCTAATAACGAGGTTAAACAAGTAGGTAATCTAAACCCAGGTGGGTCATTCGGTGGCAATCCACAAGTTGGAAGAATTTACGGTGATGGTATTTCACCAACATTAAGTACGATGCAAGGCGGAGGTCAAGAACCAAAAGTAATGGTTAGAGAGGCCACTAAAAAAGGATTTGATATTGCAAAAGCCGGTGACACTATTAACTTAGCTCAGCCCAATAGCAAAACAAGGCGCGGACGAGTGGGACATGGAATTGCGAACACGATGACAACTTCCAATAGTATGGCAACGTTACTTGATGATTTTAGAATTAGAAAGTTAACTCCACGTGAATGTTGGCGCCTACAAGGCTTCCCAGATTGGGCGTTTGATCGAGCAAAACAAGCTGGATTGAGCGATAGCCAATTATACAAACAGGCAGGTAATAGCGTAACAGTTCCAGTTATTAAAGCAATTGCAGAAAATATGGAGGTTTTTAATTAATGGATTACGTAAAATCAATTGAAGCATGGGCTAAAAATCGTGGCCTTGATAAAACTAGTAGCGACAAACAATTAATCAAATTAGTTGAAGAGGTTGGTGAACTTGCTGAAGCACATAACAAAGAATGGCAAGACAAGCAGATCGACAGTTTGGGCGACATTTTCGTTGTATTGACCATCTACGCGTTGCAAAATGATTTTAGGATTGATGATTGTATCAAAGAAGCGTACAACACGATCAAGGATCGCAATGGTAAAATGATTGACGGGGTGTTCGTTAAAGACGAAGACTTGGAGGAATAAAACATGAAATATAGTGAAGCGGAAAAACAGATCAAAGCATTGTCAAGCAAGTATGATATTGACATGGGTTGGGGAAATTTTGAGGTTGTGTATAACGGAAAGACACATATTATTTTTGTCAGTGGCAGTTGCAAATATGGCCTACAGGTTAGTGGAGTAAATACATTTTCCGGTATGCCGTTTAGCAACAAGCTTTATATGATTATGGCAGAACTTGCGATGACACCATTAGATGAACGGCTTGACGAGAAGAAGTATCTGGTAAAGGCGTTTGGAGAAACTCTAAATATCAATGATTTGGGAACTGTAATGCTTTTATTTGAAAATAAATTCAAAACTGAATTTACCATAAAAGAAATCGAACAGCTAATGAAACGTGACGACATTCCGTTGGATTGGAACAAAGTAAAATTGGAGGAGGTCGATTAACATGGCAGCAATCTTATCTTTTATAATTATGATGATTATTTTCATGCGTATCATAGCTTGGCTTGTCAAGCCGTTAATTAAGCCAGTTGCAGGAACAGTTGGAATTGTCGCACTGATCGTATTTCTAGTAAGGAGATTAAAACATGATTAATTTGCAGCAAGGTGATTGTTTAGAACTAATGAAAGATATTCAAGATGGATCCGTTGACATGATTCTATGTGATTTGCCTTATGGGACGACTGCTTCCGCATGGGATAAGGTGATCCAATCAGATAAACTTTGGAAACAATATCGACGCATAATTAAACCACGAGGTGCAATCGTATTATTTGCAAGTGGTAGGTTCACCAATAAGCTTATTAACTCTCAAGATAAAATTTACCGTTATAAGTGGATTTGGATTAAAAACAAACCTGGGAACTTTGTTAACGCCAATAACAGGCCAATGACAGGATACGAAGAAATATGCGTTTTCAGTGATGGGATAACAGCTAACACAAAACATTTAGAGCGAAAAATGGTATACAACCCACAGGGATTAGTTGAAGTTAACAAGGTTATAAAGCAAAGCGATAAAAAGTTTGGAACAATGGCTGGAAAGCGACCTAGCCAAACAAGAGTAACGTTTCAGAAATTTACTAATTATCCAAATGATGTGCTTAGATTTGATGTTGAAAAGAAGCCTCAGCATCCAACCCAAAAGCCAGTTCCATTACTTGAATATTTGATTAAAACGTATACTAATGAAGGTGAATCCGTATTAGATAATTGCATGGGGTCTGGTTCTACAGGAGTTGCCTGTGCCAATCTAAATAGATCGTTCGTTGGTATGGAATTAGATCATGATTACTTCAAGATTGCGGAACAGCGTATTAACGAAGCATTAAAAAATCAGGAGGCTAATTAAAACATGATTAATTATTCATATTCACCAGCAGAACTGAAAATCATTATCGACATTGCTAATAAAAACGAGATTCCGATCACGCTTTATTACAACCACGGTAATCCACAAGTTAATATTCACAGTCGTAGGAATTTCAAGAAATTGTTTTCGTTTTCACATTTAGGTGTTAACTCATATGTACCGTTTTCAACAGAAAAATATAACGAATTATCCCAGTTGTTGAAGCCGTTTATGATAAAACTCAAAGAAGTTGGTATCGAAAAATGAAATGGACAGACGAAGAAAAACACCAAATAGCACGATTCGTTACTATGGGATTATTAGATTCGAAGATTGCTGAACGTATGGACAAAACCAAAGCCTCAGTTAAACACTATAGGCAGCGCCATATTACCGATATTAAAATTGAGGATTCCAAGGAAGTTACAACCGAAGCCAACGGGACGCAAACTGCCACCGTACTTATGCGTTTAAAACACGAACCGGACAAATCGCCGCGAACCATGATGGCACTAACTGGCTATGATCCCGACAAATTCGATTTAATCAGTTCGCAGTACAAAGTTTACGAACAGCATTCAACTGAAGATGGCACAGTCCCTCAATACAGCATCACAGTTAAAGTACGTCCTAAGAACAATATAAGCGTTTCGGAACTAACTGGTATAATTAACCGTGGTATTAAACAGAAGCGCTTAGAACGCACGAGAGACACATTAAAACGTATGCTGGTGGTTCCTTTATATGATTTACATTTTGGAATCAACAGTTATGACAACATGCAACCGTTTCTTGAAAAAATTCAAGCAATCATTAATTCACATTCACTGGAAAAGATTGTGATTGAGGTCGGCGGCGACTTATTGCATTCTGATTATCTAAAAACAACCAAAACCGTCAATGGCACTCAACTTGATCACGTTGATAGTCGTCAGGCATGGGAAGATGCTTCGAGCTTCATCAAAAACATCATTGAACCGGCTATCAAAAATTCAGACGTTACCGAATTACGAGCAATCGGTGGCAACCATGACTTCGACATGCAATGGGCGTTCGTTGAAATGATTCGAGCACGTTATCCGCAATTGTCGGTATTCAATCCAGGAACCTATCGCCAAGTGTTCACTTATGAGAAAGTTTCGATTATGATGGCGCATGGTGATACTGCTAAAGCTAAACTATCTCAGCTGTTCGCAAACGAGTATCCGGTTGAATGGTCGTGCAGCACATGGCGGGAAGTTCACTGGGGACATTTCCACACTGAAACTGTCAAAGATGAAGGAGGAGCTATCCAACGCCAATTCGGTACTCCTAAGCCGTCTGATGGCTACGAGGTTAAGAATGGATATACTATGGGCGCTAAGACTTTAAAGCTGTTAGAATACACGCCAAACGGGTTATACGCTGAATACACATTATTGGGGGAATGAATTATGAAACATGTGGTTATTAATGTTGGCAAAGATAATTATGGCGTTGTTAGTTTGGGAGATGATTTAAAACCATTATCCGATGAATGGGAAACTGGCATAATGTTGGCTGTTTCCATGGACAGAATGATTGAATCTGGGTATTCAAAAGAATTAATCGCAAATATTATTGATGAGGCTTACGAAAGTCGCTTGTAAAATACCGCTAGAAATGGTATATTATTAACAGGCAAACCCCTGCGATAGCTCAATAATATGTTATAAAGTTACAAACAAAAATTTAATAATAACTCAATTCTTACTTACTCCCACATGGAGTGTAAGAAAGTTAGAAAAATATCAAAGTCCTTAAAGAAAAAATAAACTTTTTCTAGGGACTTTTTTTATTACTTTCTAACAACACTATATATATATATAAAAGATATTTGTTTTATTGTTATTATATAAGGGTTTGTCCAAGAATACAATGCTGGAATGCGTGTGTTAGAAAAATGTTTGAGGGCGGTTTGAAAAATTGAAACATGCGTTTTTTTATTACGAAACTCATTCGTGATATAATTTTATTTCGAGGTGATTTTTTATGATTAAAATTTACGATACAAAAAATTGTGCAAAATGTCGGTTGACCGAAAGACTGTTTAACGTGGCAAACGTTGATTTTAAAGTCGTTAAGCCTCATAATAGTGATATACAACGCTTCCGTGAACAGGGATTTCAATCATATCCGGTTGTTGAAACACCCGATCGTTCATGGTGCGGATTCAGGCCTGATCTAATTAAGAAAGCGGTGGGAGGTGCCTAACCTTTGGAAGACAACGAAAAAATTAAGCAGTTGAAGACTTTTTACTCACTGCCAGAAAACCAGCAGAAAGCTATTATGCTTTTATTTTCAGGAAAACAAACACAAGGACGCATAGCTGAAAATGTTGGGGTCGCACGGGTAACGTTAACCTTGTGGCGGCAGAAAGACAAATTCAGGAAAGCCCAAGACGAATATAACCGTTTTATGCTACGTGATCTGACAAATGAAGCTATCTTAACTATGCGTGACTTGTTAGATTCTAGAAGCGAAATGGTGCGTTTTAATGCAGCTAAAGATATTTTAGACCGCTCGATGAGTTATGAACAAACTCGTAAAATCAAGGCAGATGCAGAGCTTGCTGAACTACGTGTAAAGCAGGCTGACGGATCTGCTGATAGTCAAGTGATCGTAAATGTACATCTTCCAGAAGATGGTGATAGTAATGGCTAACACAATCGATTTAAACGTGCCAAAAATCGTTTCTAAGGCGTATTATCCGATGTTCAATAGCAGAGACAGGTATCTGGTTTATAAAGGTTCTCGTGGATCTGGAAAGTCATATGCAGCTGCTGAAAAAGTAATCATTGATATAATCACACGACCGTATGTTAATTGGCTGGTGATTAGGCAATATTTTACAACTCACAAAGACAGCACGTTCGCTACTCTAAAGAAGGTTGCGGCAGCATTAGGAGTATACGATCTGTTCAAGTGGACAACTTCCCCGTTGGAAGTAACCTATAAGCCTACCGGTCAAAAGATATTTTTCAGAGGTATGGATTCTCCGTTGAAAATTACATCGATTACCCCGACAGTCGGTCAATTATGCCGGGCGTGGTTTAACATATCAGGCCACGTTAAAGTCCTTTAATTCGGGGAAACTCTAAACGCACAAAGGCGTAGACAATCCCGAGCGAAGCTATTAATAGTGTGGTATAATTAAGCATACGAAGATATGAAAGGTGTGTTTAATTATGGAAGAATGGAAAGATTGCGAAGACGGTTATATGGTTAGCAGCTACGGGAGGTTTTATTCAAAACTTGCTGGAAGGTGTTTATCTATCAAATCACTAAATCAAGATGGATATGTGAAAGTTGCGCCTCACGGCCATACTCAATTGCTAAACAGACTTGTAGCTAAAGCCTTCATTCCAAATCCTTACAATAAAAGTACGGTAAACCATATAGATGGTAATAAAACGAACAACCATGTTGATAACTTAGAATGGTCAACACGTAGTGAACAAATGATTCATGCTTACAAACATGAGCTAAAAAAACCAATGCGAGGATCTAAAAATGCCAATTCAAAACTTACTGATGAGCAGGTCAAAGCGATCAGGAAAGAATATGTTCGCAGAAGCCAGACACACGGAACTGTTGCATTAGGGCGAAAGTATGGTGTTAGTAATCGTGTTATAGGCCTCGTTGTTCGTGGACTTGCGTATCGTGATTAATAGAACGTGTAACGACTATCGAAAACGCACTGCGGTGCAGTTAGTAGAGTAAACCTCAAGTGAGGTTGAAAGAGGGACGGTAGGCAAACGCCACCAATAGATAGTCTGAACTGTTAGGAAACTAGCAGAGTAACAGCGGAAACGGTTGTTACGTAACATTTTGTGAAGAAGCATATGAATTAAAATCATTAGATGGATTTAACACAGTAGAGGAATCGCTTCGCGGTGAACTGGACGATCCTAACGGTTTTTATCAGACGGTCATTACTTTTAACCCTTGGTCTGACCGCCATTGGCTTAAATCAGAATTTTTTGATGATAATATCAAGCGAACAAACGTTAAAGCATTTACAACAACATATAAAGACAATGATTATCTGGACAAGGCTTACGTTGATTCATTAAAAGAAATGTTAGTACGTAATCCTAATCGTGCTCGTGTGGCCGTGTTGGGCGAATGGGGAATTGCTGAAGGATTGGTATTCGATGGATTATTTGAACAGCGTGACTTCTCGTATGATGAAATTGCTAACCTTCCAAAATCAGTTGGCCTTGACTTCGGTTTCAAACATGATCCAACTGCTGGTGAATTTATTGCTGTTGACCAAGACAACCGAATTGTTTATATTTACGATGAATTTTATAAGCAGCATTTATTGACAAACCAGATTGCACAAGAATTGGTTAAGCACAAAGCGTTAGGGCTGCCGATTACAGCTGATAGTGCCGAGCAACGTATGATCGTGGAATTGTCACAACAACACCGTGTCCCGAACATCAAGCCGTCAGGTAAAGGCAAGGACAGCGTTATTCAAGGTGTTCAATACATGCAATCATACAAATACGTTGTGCACCCACAGGTTAAAGGATTAATGGAGGAATTTAACACTTACGTGTATGATAAGGACAAAGAGGGCAATTGGCTGAACAAACCAAAGGACGCTAATAACCATGCAATTGACGCATTGCGCTATGCCCTTGAGAAGTACATGTTCGTTCGTGCTGGGCACTATATGAATTATCAGCAACGCGTATCGACACTTAAAAACTTAGGATTATAGGAGGCTAGTCATGAGATACAACGAGCATAAACAGGCCAATCTAATTTATCAGGAATCGCTAGATAATTTAACGCCTGATAAAATTATGAAATTTATTGCGCACCATTTCAATTTTCAGCGCCCACGTTTAGAAATGTTGGACGCTTATTACCAAGGCTATAACAAGTCTATTTTAGATAAGGATTCACGTCGTCATGAAGATGGTAAGTCTGATCACCGGGCAACACATTCATTCGCAAAATATATTTCAGACTTTCAAACGTCATATTCAGTTGGTAATCCAATTAATGTAAAACTACCTGATGATGGCAGCAATGCCGGATTCGACACGTTTAATAGAGCAAACGATGTGGATGCCGAGAACTACGATTTGTTTTTAGACATGACGCGTTATGGTCGTGCTTACGAATATGTCTATCGTGGTGATGATAACGAAGAGCATTTAGCTAAGCTTGATCCGCTAGACACGTTTGTTATTTATTCAACTGACGTAGACCCGCAACCAATCATGGCTGTTCGTTATCATCAAATCGAATTGGTAGATGATAACCAAGTTTCTAAAATTAATTATGTTCCAGAAACGTGGACGTCTGACACGTATACACTTTATAAGCCAACTCCGATTATGGGCAAGATGAAAGTTGATTTTGAAAAGCCGATTCCGACATTCCCAGTTATTGAGTTTGACAACAGCAATTTTAGATTAGGCGACTTTGAAAACGTGTTGCCGTTAATTGATTTATACGACGCCGCACAATCTGACACAGCCAATTATATGACCGATTTGAACGAGGCCATGCTGATTATTCAGGGCGACATTGATACGTTGTTTGAAGGATCAGATGTTATGAATACGATTGATCCTAATGATGAAGGCGCAATGACTAAATTAGCACATGACAAATTAGAGTTAATCAAGGAAATGAAAGACGCTAACATGCTGCTACTTAAATCAGGCATGACAGTGAATGGCACGCAGACTTCGGTTGACGCAAAGTATATCAACAAGGAATATGATGTTACTGGTTCAGAAGCGTATAAGAAGCGCGTGGCTGGAGATATTCATAAATTCAGCCATACACCAGACTTAACCGATGAGAACTTTGCAAGTAACAGTTCCGGTGTAGCTATGCAATATAAAGTGTTAGGAACAGTTGAATTGGCAAGCACGAAACGCCGTATGTTTGAACGTGGATTGTATGCGCGTTATCAGATTATCAGTGACATCGAAAGTTCAATCCATGGTGATTGGACATTTGATCCACAGGAATTAACATTCACATTCCGAGATAATTTACCAGCTGACAGCATTAGTCAGATCCAAGCATTGGTTCAGGCTGGAGCAACATTGCCGCAGAAATATTTATATCAACAATTGCCTGGAGTAACTAACCCACAAGATATTGTTGACATGATGAAAGAACAAGGAGATAAGGGAGATTATTCGTTTAATCAGAATGGAATGATGAGTAATGACGGACAAACAAATTCAGCAACTCCGGAAGATGATGAAACAGTTCGCAGACAGCAAAGCTAATCAATCACAGAGTGATGCTGAAATTAGAAAGATAATCAACGGATCTAAGAAAGATCTATTGGCGTTCTGGTATGCTTTGAACGAAAAATACGAAAATTATACCAAAGCCAACGATTCACAATTACCTGATAATGAATTAACTAATATGGTTAATCAGCAAGCGCTGAAAAATGGTGTATCTGTTAAATCGCCAGCTAACAATGACGAATTGATTATGTACGCTGCATATGTCGCTGCGGCTGCTGTGGCTATTGGACTGATTAGCCATGTATCTGCTAAGCTTAAAAGCGAATCGAAATTAGTAATTGATAAAGTTAGTTCAATGTACAATGTCAAAGCTGACGTATCAGAATCAGCAATCAATAAATTGGTTGATGGTAAGATTGAAGGTGTTAATTGGAGTGATCGGATCTGGGCAAACCAAGACGCACTGAAGAATGATGTTAATCGTATTATGAAGCAAGCACTGCTCGCACATACGAACCCAGTATCACAGACGAAACTTATTCGTGATAGATATAATGTTAACGAAATGCAAGCACGAAGATTGTTGCGAACCGAAAGTGCTCGCGTTATGGCACAGCAAGGAATTGATAACGCAAAAGATTTAGGATATACTAAAGTCATGTGGGTTACTAATACGGCTGCCTGTCGCATTTGTATGCCACACGATGGCAAGAAATATACATTAAACGAGGCGGATGGAATGATTCCAGTTCACCCGAATTGTTTATGTAGTTGGGTTGCTGTCGATTAAAAAAATAAAAAAATGTCGTGATGGGAATAATTGATTGGTCATGATTGTGCATAGCGTAATTGGGATTGTAAAATCAATTATCCGTGTCGGGATAGGAGGATTATCATGCCAGAAGATACTACTAGCACCGAAACAACTGAAAATACTGAAGCAACGGAATCGGAAGATTCAATCACGTTAACACCAAAGGAATTACAAGCAAAACTTGATTCCGAAGCCGACAAGCGTTCTGCTGCTGCTATCGAAAAAGCCAAAGCAAAGTGGGAAGCCGACCAAAAGAAAGCGATTGAAGACGCCAAAAATGAAGGTGCTAAACTTGCAAAAATGTCTGCTGCCGACAAATTGGCCGAAGAACAAAAGCAACGTGAAGAAGCGTTTAAGCAACGTGAAGCCGAATTAAACAAGCGTGAATTGTCGTATAGCACAAAAGATTTATTGGCCGAACATGGATTACCAACTGAAATGGCCGATTCACTTATTGCGTTAGGTGATGCCGATGCGATTAAGAATGCTGTCGAAACGTTGAAAGCTTCAGTTGATTCAGCGGTTAAGGAACAAGTGGAAAAAGCTGCGCAATCAACGCCACCTGCGACCGGTGCTTCCGTGCTTGGTGATCCTGAAGATCCATTCAGTAAGATTATGAGCCAATACAAAAAATAAAAAAACGAGGTTTTAAATTATGGCAACTACTAACAACAATTTACCAGTACGCGTTTACTCCAAGCAATTCTTACAATTGCTATCAACCGTTTACCAAGCACAATCTGTATTCATGCCAACATTCGGTGCTTTACAAGCATTAGATGGTGTTCAGAATAACGCCACTGCATTCAGCGTTAAGACTAACGATATGGCCGTAGTAGTTGGTGAATACAGCACTGACGCCAACACCGCATTCGGTACTGGCACGGCAAAATCAAGTCGCTTCGGCGAAATGAAAGAAGTTATTTACGCAGATACCGACGTGCCTTATACTGCTGGTTGGGCAATCCATGAAGGTTTAGATCAGATGACCGTTAACAATGATTTAGACGCAGCTGTTGCTGATCGGCTGAATCTACAAGCACAAGCCAAGACACGGTTATTCAACGTTGCGATGGGTAAAGCATTAGCAGCCGCTGGTACTGATTTAGGTGCCGTTAGTGACGTCAATGCGTTATTCGAATCGGCAGTTGAAAAATATACCGACTTAGAAGTTATCGCGCCTGTTCGTGCATATGTTACTGCTACGGTTTACAATGCTATTATTGACTTAGCTAACGTAACCACTTCAAAGAACTCCGCTGTTAACATTGATACTAACGGTATGGTTTCATTCCGTGGGATTGCTATTACCAAAGTTCCTACGCAATACATGGGCGGCAAGGCCGTTATCTTTGCGCCTGACAACGTTGCTCGTGTATTCACCGGTATTAACATTGCTCGTACTATCCAAGCTATTGACTTTGCTGGTGTTGAATTACAAGGTGCTGGTAAGTATGGTACGTTTATCTTAGACGATAACAAAAAGGCGATCTTCGCTGCAACCCCAAAAGCGTAGCGCCGAATAATGCTACCGGGATTGAGACTTCTCAAAAAACGGCTAGCATTAAAGTAGGCGATACTCGCAAGATCACAATCACCACTGTTCCAGCAAATGCCGATAACAGCGCTGCTGTGATTGCAGGTGTTACTTGGAAATCATCTAATGAAGCAGTTGCAACTGTAAGTGCCGATGGTACAATTACAGCCGTGTCTGCTGGTACAGCTACCGTAACCGCAACAAGTGGTTCATTAACTTCTAGCGTTGCCGTTACAGTTACAAAACCTGAAGCTGTAGTAACGACAAGTAATCTTAACTTAGCACTAGGAACCGATACAGCGTTCACGATGACTGGTGATAGTTCTGAAAACCAGATTAAACGCATGTATTCACTATCTAAGCCAATTGCAAAGGGAACTAAGGTTACCGCAGATTTTGATATTGCGTCAACAAAATCAGAGGGTGACTATATGATTCAATTTATTGGTGGTTCATGGCAGACTATCTCCAGCGCACCATTGACGGTTGGTACTCAGCATCTCTCATATACCATTACGGCAGATGATAACTATTCAGATGGGATTCAGCTACGATTAGATAAGTCAACTTCAGCAGTAACTATTTCCAACTTTACTATTTCAGAATCTTCAAAATAAGTAAGCGGTGAGATAGAGCAGAAAGTTGTCGCTGGTACAGCTACCGAAGCTTAAACATGATATAATTAGCGTAGCCAATTGCGGTTGCGCTTTTTTATTTATATATGGAATGGAAGTGATTAAAATGGCATTACTAGATTCGATTAAATTAAGAATTGGTATTGAAGATACAAAACAAGATGATCTGCTTACTGATATTATTTCCGATGTTCAAGCACGTATATTAGCATATGTCAATCAAGATGGGTTAGTTCAGTCTGAATTACCTAACGGGCTAGATTTTGTGATTAAAGATGTTACTATTCGGATTTATAACAAGATTGGTGATGAGGGTAAGGAATCTTCAAGTGAAGGAAACGTATCTAACAAATGGGACACACCTGCTGCGTTATCTGAATATTCTGACGTGCTAGATGTATACCGCAAGTCATATAAGCGTCGCAGTGCTGGAATGAGGTTCGTATAATGAGATATAACAATCGAGTAACGTTGGTTTATTTAACAGGGCCGGTTGATGAATTAACTGGTGAAGTTAGCAAGAGGATTGTTGACGATGTTCCAGCTACAATTATCCCGATTACTGATGTTCAGGAACTAGCGACTTATGGGTTATTAAAAGCAACGGCATATGAAGTGCATTTAAAAAACAATGTTGATACGCCTAACCGTGTATTGATTGATGGAGTTGAACAGTCGATTGTTACTTCATATCGCCAGCGTAAAGTGACGGTGATGATTTGTGGCAAATGATTTTAACATTAAATGGACAGGGCTTGATAATTTGATGAATGAATTTAATGCTGCTCCTAAAGTTGCAATTGGTGCTACTAGGTCTGCCATGAAGTCAACGTTATCAAAAGCCCAAGAAGTATCTAAACGCAATGCACGGGTCGATACTGGTTATATGCGCAACAACATTGATATTGATTATATTAAAGTTCAAGGTTCAACAGTTACTGGCCGATACGTTGCACGGGCTGAGTATTCAAGCTATAATGAATACGGTACTTACAAAATGAGTGCCAAACCATTTATACGAGTTGGCGTTGCTGAAGCAAATCCGTATTTCGCTTCTGAAATCAAACGCGAATTAGCAAGGGCGGTGAAGTTTTCATGACATTATCAGAATGGTATTTATCCCTAAGAGACACATGCACGGCTGGTGGACTAAAAGTTAAATTTACGCAGCCAAGTGCCAATGATGCCCTGCCATTATTGCATGTTAATATTCACACCGATTCCGACAGATCAACTAAGATCGATACGCTTAATCAAGTTAGCCAACAAATTGATCTATATTGTGAGAATACAATTTCTGTTGTTGAATTTGAAATGTTGGTTAATAAAGTCAAAAATTTGATTAGCAAGACGATTCGTTGGGATAGCCTAACTACTCAAACAATGGTTGACACAAGTACAGGGCGTGATATAAGACGAGCAATGTTTTTAGTCACGTTCACAATTTAAGGAGGATAAAACATGGCATCAACTAACAATGGTGTGAAATTCGTTAAAGATACACCTTATCGTGGTAAAGATGTTTGGTATTTTCTACAATCAGTAGATGCACCAATCGGTGCGCCTGGTATTTTACCAGCTCATCAAGAATCTGGTGATACATCAATTGAAGGTGATTCACTTGATGAACAAACTAAGATGGGGCGGATTGTCGCGCCATCAACTAACGAAGATTCAATCGAAGTAACGTCTTACATGGTTCCAGGTGACGAAGCCACAGACGCTATTATCAAAGCCAAGCATGATGGCAAACAAATCAAAGTATGGCGTGTTATCGTTGATAAGCGATTGGCTGTTACTGAAGACGACCACAAGGCATATCCGGCAATGTTCGGTTATGGTATCGTTGACAGTGCTGACATTTCAGATGAAGATTCATTCTCTGAAATCGATTGGACGATTAATATTTTAGGCAAGTTGGTTGACGGTACGTTCCCACTAACTGACGCCGAAGTTCAATCATTACAGGCACTATACGACTACGAACGTCCAGGCGAAAAGACTGGCGAATTTTCTGATGCTGCCACTGCTGGCACTGGTACTGGTACTGCAACCCCAAAAGCGTAGCGCCGAATAATGCGACTGGGATTAAGACATCTCAAAACACAGCCAGCATTAAAGTAGGCGATACTCGTAAGATCACAATCACCACTGTTCCAACAAATGCCGATAACAGCGCTGCTGTGATTGCAGGTGTTACTTGGAAATCATCTAATGAAGCAGTTGCAACTGTAAGTGCCGATGGTACAATTACAGCCGTGTCTGCTGGTACAGCTACCGTAACCGCAACAAGTGGTTCATTAACTTCTAGCGTTGCCGTTACAGTTACAAAACCTGAAGCTGTAGTAACGACAAGTAATCTTAACTTAGCACTAGGAACCGATACAGCGTTCACGATGACTGGTGATAGTTCTGAAAACCAGATTAAACGCATGTATTCACTATCTAAGCCAATTGCAAAGGGAACTAAGGTTACCGCAGATTTTGATATTGCGTCAACAAAATCAGAGGGTGACTATATGATTCAATTTATTGGTGGTTCATGGCAAACTATCTCCAATGCACCATTGACAGAAGGAACGCAACATCTATCATATACACTTACAGCAGATGCTGACTATTCAGATGGGATTCAAATGCGAATGGATAAGTCGACTTCAACAGTGACTGTTTCAAACCTTACTATTTCAGAATCTTCAAAATAAGTAAATTGGGCTGCTGCACCAGAAGATGTATTAAATTAGGAGGATTAACGAGATATGAAAATTGGTAATACCGAAGTAAAGTTTAATTTCAAAGCATTGTTTCGTGCGAATGCACTATTAAGCACACAACCTGACGCAAAAGACGGTGCAAGCCAATTATGGCTGCAATTTGTGACTGGTGATGAAAACGAAGCTGTTTACAATGCGTTGCGAGTATTAATCGCTGACAAAAAGGATTCGGAAATTGAAGACCTGATTGACAGTGATTATTCAGATGGTGATAAGTTTGAAGAACTTTACAATGATCTTCAAGCAGAACTTGAAAAGTCGTCTTTTTTCCGTCGCGCCGCGAAACATTGGACAGACTTAGTGGAAAAGAACACAACGTCACTACCACAGAAAACAACGGAGGAGAAGACACAAGCCAAGGCAATCAAAGATACTTTGGCCGCAATGAAGAAGAGTCTCTCCTAATTGACTTTGCACGTAAGGGAATCTTCGATCCGGAGATTCCCTTTTCTTTATATCTTTGGGAAGCAAAAGCTATCCTTGACGGTGCGACATTAAGAAGTATCGACGAGAGGCGCAACAATTTAGAATTAGCCGCATTCAATGCTGGGGTAACCAATGCTAAAAAACCGAAGACAACGATTAAGAAAATGCAAAGAGAATTAGAAAAAGAAGAGGAACAAGTGGTTCAAAACAAAAAAGGTCGTAAAAAGCCTAACATTGAAGCACTCAAACGAATTAATGATTTGTTTAATCATGGAGGTGAATAATATATGGCTGAAGTAGCTGCTATATTTACAGCCGATATATCAGGATATACGTCTGCAATGTCGAGAATGGCTAGTAGTACGACTACCGCAACGACAAGTGCTTCTAGCTTAGGTAGCAAGGTTTCTAGTGCTATGAGTACAGTCGGAAAAGTAACTACTGCTGCCGGCGTTGCAACAACTGCAATGGGTGTTAGTGCGTTAAAATCATACGGGACATTCCAACAATCACTTAACAAGGCCGCAGTTGTCGCTGGAGGTACGTCTAAAGATATTGGCCAATTAGCTGACATGGCTAACAAGATGGGTGCCGAATTACCATTAAGTGCACAGGACGCAGCCGATGCCATGGTTTCAATGGCGCAAGATGGTGCGTCTATTAAAACGATTACTAAAGAATTTCCAGCAATTGCCGAAGCTGCTACTGCCACAGGTGCTGATTTACAAACTACTGCCGGGACAGTTCAGCAAGCTATGAACATTTGGGGTAAAAGTCTAAAGTCACCAGCGCAGGCTGCGGCAATTTTAACTCAAACAGCTAACTTATCTAATGCAAGTATCGAAGACATGTCTGGTGCAATTGCAAACATTGGTGGTGTTGCCAGTCAAGCCAAGTTCGGCATGAGCGATATGACAGAAGCCATTGGCTTGTTGACAAACAAAGGATTTACCGCACAACGTGCTTCACAAGATTTAGCACATGCTATTATTCAAATGGAAGCACCAAGCAAAGGCGCAAAAAAGGAAATGAAAGCATTAGGATTATCATTTACCGATGCGCAAGGTAACATGAAGCCATTCCCAACGATCCTTAAAGAAGTGGCTGCTGCCACCGATGGCATGAGTGCTTCACAAAAGACAGCAGCATTAAAAACGATGTTCAATACTGCTGGTATGCAAGCAATGCTTCCACTTCTCGATTCCGTTAATGATAAATCTGAAAAAACGGCCACCTCATGGGACGCTTATGCTAAAGCACAAAATGGCGCAAGCAGCTCGACTGCTACTGCTACCAAGTTTTTAAAAGATCAAGCTAGTGAAATGCAACAAAATATTGGTTCTAAGATTGAACAAATTGGTGGTAACTGGGAATCATTACGGAACACCGCCATGTCAGCAGCGGGTGGCGTAAATAGTTCTGTTGTAGATATGATAAACAATGTATTAACTTGGGCACAAGCTTCAAACAGCGGCATTGCAAGAATCAGCAGAAGTTTTATTGGATTATCACCAGTAATTGGTGCTTCATTAACTGCGTTCGGGTCATTCTTAACATTGTCTAATTCAATGAGTTTGTTTGCATCTAACTTTACTAAAAACATGTCGATGATTGGCAGAGCAATAATTAATCCGTGGACATTAGGTGCAGCAGCAGTTGCCGTATTCATTGTTGCATTGGTTAAGGTATATCAATCATCGGCTTCGTTTAGAAGCACAATTGACGGGATTGGAAAATCTTTTAAATCCGTTTTTAACGCAGCGTGGTTTCAACAAACAATATCTACAATTCAATCAATATTTAAGAACCTTTTAACTACGGCTGAAAATGTCGCTACCGGTATGGGAAGTTCGTTTAGCAATATATCATGGACTACTATATTTGGAGCAGTTAGAAGTGGAATTGATATAGCGTTGAATGCACTTAATAGTTTAACTGCTTGGGTAAATAGCAATGCTGATTGGCTTGGACCGCTTACAAAAGGAATTTTAACATTTGTTGCAGCCGTTAAAATAATTAAGATAATCACCATTGTCGTTGGTTGGATTCAAAGTGTTATAACTATTATGTCTAGTTTAGTAGGAGCAATTGGAGCTTTAAAGAACGCTTGGACTGGGTTAACAGCCTTATTGGGATTAGGACCTTGGGGGATTGTTATAGCAGCTATTGCTGCGGTAGTAGTTGCACTTGTAGCTTTCTTTACTCAAACTAAAACAGGAAAAAAAATGTGGGGCGAATTTACAACTTGGTTAGGGACGACTTGGAATAATATTGTTGAAACTGCTACCGATGTTTGGAACGGATTAACTATATTTTTTGTTAATCTTTGGGCTGGGATATCGAATGGCGCTACATCAATGTGGAGCGGTTTCACATCTACAATTTCCGGAATATGGTCAGGAATTGTAGGCTTTGCTACTGGGATTTGGACAGGGCTTTCAACATTTTTCACCACATTGTGGACAGGAATTTCAACAGTTGCGATTACCATTTGGACTACGATTGTAACTTTTATAACGACTATTTGGACTAGCATTGTAACAATAGCAACCACAATATTTACTCCAATAGCATCATTTTTCACAACGTTGTGGACTGGTATATCTACCATAGCAACTACTTTGTGGACAACAATAACGACATCATTAACAACTATTTGGACTGGAATTGTAACAGTAGCAACAGGAATTTGGAATTTGTTGAAAGCCGTTATCATGGCGCCTATTTTAATTCTAGCCGATTTTATAACCGGACAGTGGAATATGATTTCGTCAGATTTAAATTTGATTTGGACATCAATTGTTAGCGCTGGTTCTACAATTTGGAACGGATTTGTTGCAATTCTGTCAGGAATTTGGAGTGCTATATCAGGAACAACTGTTGCAGTATGGAATGCAATTGGATCGGCATTAAAAGCTATTTGGAATACACTAAAATCTGTAGCTTCATCTGTTTGGAACGGCATTAAATCGGTTGTAACATCTACAGTTCAAGGGGCTGTAAGTACTGCTCAATCGTTATGGAATGGTGCTAAGTCGTTAATTTCTGGAATCTGGAATGGATTAAAATCGTTAGCTTCATCAACATGGAATGGCATTAAGTCAGTAGTCAGCTCTGCAATTAGCGGAACTGTTTCAATCGCACGATCACTATTTAACGGATTAAGATCTTTCATGTCTGGACTATGGAGTGGCATTAGAGGAGCTGCCAGCGCTGCGTGGAATGGTATTAGATCTACAATTCAAGGAATTGCCAGCGGCATTGTCAATGGCGTTAGAAGTGCTTGGAGTGGATTCGCAAGCATCGCTAGTGGCGTTGTTAGTGGTATTATTGGAGCGTTCAACGCTTTGAGGAACTTCTCTTTAGCGGATGCTGGACGTGCAATCATGGATAGCTTTTTCAGTGGATTACAAGCAGCATGGGGTCATGTTCAAAGCTTCGTAAGTGGAATTGCTTCATGGATTCGCCAACATAAAGGGCCTGTTAGCTACGATGCTAAGCTACTTATCCCTGCCGGTAATGCTATCATGAATGGTTTAAATTCTGGATTAATGAACAGTTTTTCAACCGTGCAAAGTAACGTTTCTGGTATGGCTGATAAATTAGCTAACAGTATTAATTCAGTAGCTGGTGACATCAAAACTGGTGATTTATCAATGCAAGCCGCAAGTTATCAAGGTGGAAGTATTGATCAAAATATTGATACTGACAACTGGGTTAAGCCGACTTATATCGTGCATAACGAATTGGTTGGCGACAAGATTCGCACGATCGTCAGTCAAGGTGAAGCAGATGATCAAGTCAGCAGTAAGTTTTTTATGAATTAGAAATGTAGTATAATGAATTAAAGCCTGCCATAGTATGGCGGGCTATTTTTATATAGGAGGTCAAAAAATGGACTTACTAGTTGAAAAAGGTAATAGTCGCACTTACCTTAGTAGATATAAAGTGATTACGACATCGTTTGAAGAAAGCTCGCCATCGGTCAAGCGTAACAATACACAAATTCAATATCGCAATGGTAATGTTGATTTTGGTGGTTGGAATGAAGTTAAAACAATCGACTATGTCGGTTATTATCGCGCTGAAGATTTAGAAAACGAAGAATACTTGCGCGAAAAAATTTACGCATTGCTATCTGCTCCCGATGGGTATTACATCACGCAATTAAAGAACGATAGTGACAATAGTTACGAGCGCCCTGGCGAAAATACGGGAGATTATTTTGAAAAACAGGTTAACCGGCCAAGCCACAAACGTTTTTATGTTTATGCTAGTTCATTAGAATCAGAATTGGTTGGTTCATACGGTGGCCATGTGCTATATAAGATTAGTGTGACATTTACAACGATGAAACTTCCCTATGGTGAAAGTGTTCCACGTGACTTAGATATTAACAATGGTATTATTCCATATGCCGGAACAGTACCTTGCAACCAGCTTGAACAGGGATTTACAGTTGAATTTACTGCAAAAGAAGCTGGATCTAATTTAAAATTATCATTAAATGGAATTGATTTTATAGCTCCTGGGAACGTATCTTCAGGAGATGTTTTTAAGCTATCCGGTTATGAGTACTTACGCAATGGTATTAGCATCGTAAAATCGACTAATAAGGCTTATTTCAAACTATTACCAGGTATTGCAAACAAAATCTCTAGTTCGATCGCAGGTGAAATCAGAATTTTAAACTTTCAAAATTTATACGCATAGGAGGTGATTAATTAATGACTATTTTTAGAGATATTAAAAACAATGAATACGTTGCTGACACTGAAATAAAGATAACTGAGGGCGTTAATGGAGAAAAGTCATTGACTGGTACGATTTATTTTGGCAATGATGTTAAAAGCAAGCTTGCTAAGGGATGGACAATGGTATTCAATGATGAAGAATACGCCGTTGTTACATTTAGATATAATGATACAGATAACACGGTGTCATTTTCGGCCGTACAAATGTTTTTTTATACGTTAAGAATTAAAGCATTCCATGAAAAATGGAATGGTTCGCACCCATTAAATGAATATTTAAATGCTATATTTAAAGATACCGGATATTCTTACAATAATGAAACGTCAACAGCAGCATTTGAAAAAGAAAACTGGGGGTTGAAAGATAAGTTATCTCTATTCAACGATATTATTAATCAAATTTCAGCCGAGTTTGAAGTAAAAGGCACTACCGTTTATATCAAAAACAAAATTGGGTCTGATTTATCAACTGTTGTTCGTCAAGGGTTCAACTTGGCTAAGGCTGAAATTGAAACAGATAGTAGTTCTTTTGCCACTTATGGTGTTGGATATGGTGCACATAATAATGTTGACAATCCGCTATCACCACGCCTATCGGTTGAATATTACAGTCCATTGTATGATATGTATAAAGATAAGTTTGGGGCTATTGAAGCTGATCCAGTAGACGATGAGCGTTATACCGTTTCGGACAATTTGTTAGCTGCGGTTAAAAAGAAAGTTGACAATAGCTGGAGCTTGGCTATCACTGTTTCATTGCTTGACTTGCAAAATGCTGGGTACCCGTATGCTATGGCAAGTGCTGGCGATTCAATTACGATTGTAGATGAATCATTGAACTTCGAAGATGAAGTGCGCATTATTAAAGTCGTTAGTTCATACAACATCAATGGCGAACGTATTTCGGTTGAAGTTACTTGCGGTGATCTGACAATGGCGCAATCACAATCAGCAAGTTCATCATTAGCAACAAGCACAATCACAGACATCATCAATGGAAATTCTACATTGCCTGAAACATGGTTTAGTGAACAAATGCAATTGGCTACTAATAGTATTTTGGCAGCACGTACTGAATTAAAGTTTACCGATCAAGGAATTATCGCTATCGATAAAAGTGATCACAATAAAATGGTTATTTTAAATTCAGCTGGTATTGGCGTATCAACAGATGGTGGGCAAACATTTAGAACAGCAATCACAGCAGAATCAATCGACGGTCAAAACATAAACATCAAGAACATTAATGCTAGTAATATTGTCGCCGGGGTTATCAATGGTATCACTTATAATACAGTTGACGATGTTGACAAATTTAGAATTACGTTGAAAAAAGGTAATATGGAGTATTACAATGATGGCGATTCTATGGGGGGGATCTACGCTACTAACGATAAAGCCACCGGAAAAGTTAATGGCTTTGCAGTTTGGAACTCACCTGGTTATATATTCAGTATTAACCAATCTAACAAAGACCAATCATTGTCGCGAGCGGTGTTTCAAATACCGAAAACATCAACAATCGACCAACCGCAATACAAGCTGTTTGGAAACTGCCAGTCGAATTTAAACGTTCAAGCACAGTTATACTCATCTGGTAATTACTTTACCGATGGCGACATCGTTAGCCAGAAAAGCGCTGCGTTTTGGATCATGGGAAAACAACAAGTTGTAATTAGTGCTAATAGTGGTAAAGCGAACCAACTTAATGTCTATAGAAATCATGTAGATGTTTTTGGAAATTTCACAGTTTACAATGGTACTAAGAACGCGGCTACTGTTACTCGTGATGGTGTCCGCGCAACGCCAGCTTATGAAATGGCTGAAAGCTGGTTTGGTGATATGGGTGAATCAGTAACTGATAGCGATAATCAAGTCACAGTGCCAATTGATTCTATATTCGGTGACATCGTTAACACCAGTATTCAATACCAAGTATTTTTACAAAGTTATAGCAGTGCACACGTTTGGGTAGAAACACGCAACGAGAATAATTTCATTGTAAAATCAGATCAGCCTAACGCAAAATTCGCATGGGAATTAAAGGCTAAACGGCGCGGATACGAGAATGAGCGGTTAGTTAAAACTGATATGACATTATCAGACGTGCAGAAGATTGAAGAAGGAAATGGTACAATGAGTAATAGTAATAATACGACATATAAAGGTGGTAACGTAGATGGCAATTAGAACTTATGACATCTTACTTGATAGCTATAATTCCACAATTCCTGAACCGATTGTAGGACGTCAAGGAGATAAAAATGGTGCTGTAACATTACATGTGACAATTACTGATCGAGGAACTGCGGTTGATTTAACTGGTCAGACAATTAATTTAATGGCCGAAACAGCAAAAGGGACAGCAATTGTTGCCGATAATGATGGTGTAACGGTCACAAACGCTACTGGTGGTAAATTTGACTATGCTATTCCTAACGCATTATGGAGAGAATCCGGAAAGATTACACGAGCTTATTTCTCATTAAATGATACCGATGGACAGCAAACGACTTACGATTTGATTTTTATTGTCAAAAAAGCTATCGACATCAGTCAAGACAAGGCTGACGATTATATCACTATCATTGATGATACATTAAATTCCATTCATAAAAAAATCGATGCCATGAATAGCGATGTTCAGGCTGCTTTGAGTGCATATAATCAGGAAAATTTCTATAATAAGTCCGAAACCGATAGCAAAGATGCCTCAACGCTTACAAGTGCCAAGAAATATGCAGACGCGGGTGACAGTAGTGTGTTGCATAATGCAAAAACCTATACAGATTCGGCTTATCCACGCCACCAAGCTTTCAGAAAAGGGACACGTTTCTTTGCACATCGAGGCGCGCAATCAATTGCACCAGAAAACTCATTGCCTGCTATTCAAAGAACTAACAACCATGCTGGTGTAGAAATCGACATCCACTGTACATCCGATGGTAAGTGGGTCGTAATGCACGATGGGACGGTTGACCGAATGACAAACGGCAGCGGCGCTATAAGTAGCTTTACCTATACTGATATTCGCAAACTAAGGATTAATGCGGGGTCACTTTTAAGCAAATACAAAGACTCCGAGTTGATAATTCCCTCATTACAAGAAGCACTAACTGTTTGCAAAGACAAACGACTTATTCCTGTCCTTGAGATAAAGGTAGACAGTAGTGACCACTATACTTCAGATAACTGGGACTATTTAGCGGAAATCATTACGCGCTATGGCGTACAGGATCAGATGATGTTTATTTCTTTCGATTTTCAAGCTTTACAAGAAATCAAGAAGCGCTTGCCTTTGGTAGAAGTTTCTTACTTGGTCAATAATCTTACTGACGCTTATATCACACAGGCATCACAACTAGGTGTTAACGCTGGATTAGACGTTAAATTTACTGGCGCTGGCGTTACTAGTGAAAACGTGTATAAGTGCCACCAAGCTGGTTTAAAACTAGGAGTATGGACTACTAAAGACGACAGTAATCGCAATAACTTAGTTGGGATGGGCGTTGACTTTATCACAACAAATTCATTGTCTGGTGAATTGAGATACCAAGCACTTGACTTACAAAACGGATGGCTTAATCACTCCGGTGTCATTAGTTGTGTTGAAGAGGTTTCCCCAGGTTCAATTCAATTATACTTCGCAGTGTACGGTGGTACTAACAAATATGGATTAACTTTAGCTGACTTGCCTGATTGGGCGATCCCAGCTAATTTCAAGTGGTTGCCTTGCACGATTAGGGCAAAGCGCGGGGTATCGATAGGGAGTGTTAACCTAGGGTACACCCAAGGGGGTAATCATATCAGTATCGGTCTCGGCTGGAACACTATCAGCGGTACAAAAGAAGGTGATTGGGTATTTGGCATAACAACTTATCACATTTAGGAGGCGATATGGTGCGTGAACTCTGTGATATTGGAATGGTTGAAAGAATTATAACGAATGGTGCTATTAATATTGCAGATGAGTTAACGTGATGAATGGAAGTGTGATGTGATGTTTAAGAATTTAATCAAAAATAGATTTTGGTTCTGGAAAGCGTTAGAAACGTATATGATTGGCGGCATGTTTATTATTCGTAAAAACACGATTTCGTTTTATCCACCCAGGCCATCACTAATTAATGTATTTCGATGATCCGCCATTTATATTTTTAATGGGGATCATTGGAACATTTACGATTGTATATGCACTATGGGATATAAATAACTTAGCATATAGGTCGATTATGACCGGTCTGCTAACGTTTGTATGGTTATTATTTTTCATAGTGTTTACGTTGTGGGATTTTGAGCAAGGGGTCGTTATTGGATTCGAAAGTATGTATGCTGCATTCGTGCTAGCATCAGTTATTAATGAAATCGTGGTGAGGGGCTGACGTAATTGAGCGACGCTGTTATTACCGCATTAATCACTACGGCTGGATCGATTGCAGTAGCTTTTCTCACCGCGTACTACGGTGCTAAGCGTCCCGATCACAACGAAGAAGATTTAAAGCGGGCGATTGAAGATTTGAAGAAACAGAACGATGAATTAAGAAAGCAGGAGAAGAAACATGAATAACATTTCAGAGTTGATTGCGGCAATTTCTACGGCGCTAATTCCGATCGTGTTCGCATGGATTGGGAAGGTGTTAGCTGACAACAAAAATGCTTTGTCATTATTAGACGCGCTGACACCATTAGCCGAAGCAGCTGTTACGGCTGCGGCGCAATTGGGCGTTGATAAATATTTGTCCGGTGAAGCTAAAAAGTCAACCGCAGTTCAATACGTGATCGATGGATTGAAGTCATTAGGGTTCACCGAAACAGACAAAAAGACTGTGGAAAATGCAGTCGAAAAAGCATTCTCCGACTTGCGAGATGATCTATACAAGACTTATCCACAAGTAACCGATGATACGTCAAAAATGGGGGAATAAAATGAAAAAGAAGTTATTAACGTTAACAGCGTCGTTATTGCTAATACTCACGCCATTAACCGCAATGGCTTCGAAAGGTGACCAGGGTGTTGACTGGGCGCGTTACCAAGGAATGAGTGGTGTGTTTGGCTATCCATCTGACAAATTTGTTATCAGTCAATTGGGTGGTACAGTTCATGGTTCGATTTACGAGCAATACACTTATCCAACACAAGTAGCTAGTGCGATCGCTGCTGGTAAACGTGCACACACGTATCTATGGGGTGAATTTGGCAGTAGCAAAACGCAAGCGAAAGCCATGCTTGACTATATGCTGCCGAAAGTTCAAACACCTAAAGGATCAATTGTTGCGTTAGACTATGAAGACGGTGCAAGTGGTGATAAACAGGCCAACACCGATGCGATCATGTATGCGTTGAAGCGTATTAAAGATGCTGGATATACGCCAATGTTATATGGCTATCTTAATTACTTCAATGCTCATGTTTATCTTAGTCAGGTTTCTGGAACATACAAATTATGGTTAGGCGAATATCCTGATTACAAAGTAACGCCAAAACCTAATTACAATTATTTCCCATCGTGGGAAAACGTAGCCTTGTTCCAATTCACTAGCACATATATTGCTGGTGGACTTGATGGAAACATTGATCTTACCGGTATTACTGACAATGGCTATACGTCAAAAGATAATCCTAAGACTAACACCAACGCTATTAAAGCTGGTAAAAAAGCCGAAAGAACGCCAAAGTCTGACATTTCAAAGGGCGACAAGGTTAAAATCAACTTCAGTGCTTCCAAATGGTCAACTGGTCAATCGATCCCTAAATGGGTAAAGGGACAAACGTATACGGTTAGTGCCAAGAGTGGCAACAAACTATTGCTTGCCGGTATTAACAGTTGGATTTCGAAATCCAATGTTGAATTATTGGTTAACAATGTTCCTAATACGTATAAGAAGCTCCCTAATGGTGTTAAACGTGAGGCCGGTATATTTACTGCTAACACGACTTTGCACGTCTGGAACAAGCCAGGAACGTCATACACTGGTGTTAATTACTACCGTGGTGAATCAGTACGTTATCAAGGATATATCCACAAAGGCAATTACATTTATGCAGCCTATCAATCAACTGGTGGTGCATGGCATTATGTAGCTGTTCGGGAAAACGGGATTGCACTTGGAACGTTTAAGTAATATAATTAACTAATACCGAGGGAACTACCTTTCATACCTCGCTAACCTTCAAGCATCGTCATTCATTTGGCGGTGTTTTTTTATTTTAAAATAACTATTGTAGTTTAATTAGATTGGTGGTAATATAATAAGCATAGAAAAGAAAGGGTGATTTATATGTTAGTTATTGATATTCCAAGTTTGTTAATCGGGTTAGTGTTAGGCGGTATTCTAGTTTATGCTTTTAAGAAAGGTGATCGCAATGAATGATGTAGTTGAATTGTTAAAGAAGCGTGGGAACATTAGTGACAGTCTGTTGTTAGATAAGATTGAAATGTGTGTAACCCCAGTTGGTGAAATTAAAAATTTACCATGGATTGACGGTTATGCGGTAACGTCTGAAGGCCAAGCAATCAGTCTTGAACGAGAAGTGACCGATGCACGCGGTGTCAAACGTGTAATCAAACAACGAATATTAACGAAAACGGTGTTGAAAGATGGACGATCGATGGTAAGCATAAAAGGTGATCCGTACCAGCTATCCACTTTAGTTGCGAGATTGTTCGTGCCTAATCCAAACAATTATCGATGCGTTGAACACATTAATGGCGATATAACTGACGATCGGGCTGATAATCTTATTTGGTCACAGAAAGGATATTAATATGACATCATACAGTTTTACTAGAATTTCAAGATATTTAGACAACGAAGCACGCGCCTATGCGCATTACGTTTTACATGATCCCGCAGCTTACGACAACAAGCCGAACGATGCTTTGATTTATGGAAAAATTGCTCACGCTGAATTGGCTGGTGAAGAACCTGAACTTACGGAAGACGAAAAAAAATCCGTTTATCGCCGTGGAATTGAAGAAGCAGGCGTTAAAGTCGCGTTTAAGACGCTTAGCAACTCGATAGCGCTCGCTAAACATATTCGTGATTCAATTATACACGATGAGTTTAAAACCGAGCAGAACGCAGATAACGGCGTATTTGAAGGACGTTTCGATTTAATCAGTGATGATGCGATCCTTGATTATAAATTCGTTACTGTTAAAGATTTCGACAAAGTGTGGGGACCGAACGGCTATGATGATTGGATTTACAGCACGCATTATTTAACGCAAGCATTGATTTATTTAAACATGGCCGATCGCGATCATTATTATATTGTCGCCATTGACAAGTCCAGCCTGAATTATCGCGTGTATGATGTGGCGAATGTCAAATATAGCCAAGATATGATCGAATTGCTGCAAGCTGAAGTTAACCGGATTGAAAGTATTGAATCTGGAGAGGTCGAACCAGTATTTAAAAATGATCTATCCGCTTGGTCGATCGATAAAATGCACAGTCAGCCGATCGACATTGTTGTGCCTGATATGCTTGAAACTCACCTGTAATTGTGATATATTATTGACACGGACATAACAGATTTCCTCCAAAGGTTTGTTATAAGTTACAAAAACTAAAAAAACTCCAACATCAGCAACCTTACTCCAGCAACGGTTGTAACAATGTTGGAGTTTTTTATTGTCTATATAAAGATTATTTACAAAAGAACACGAATATTTTTATAACATTTCAACAAACATAATAAATAAAAAAGTTGTTGTTTATATATATGTATATAGGTATTGATGTATGTATAATACAACTAAATTTGATTTTTTGTTATAAAATGCGTTTGAAAAAGATTTTTTGTAATTACGAAAACAGTTGACTTAACCTAAGCATTAGTATTATAATTATCACATCAACTTGAAAGGTGATGTTTTAAATGAAAAAAATTGTTAATTTTACGGACGGTGCAAATATTTTTGTCGTATTAGGTCAGGTGGGATCAGGTAAAACGCATTTGACATTAGGCCACAAAGGCAAAAAGCTGGTTATCAGTTTCGATGGATCGTATAGCACGTTGGAAGGCCACGAAGATGAAATGACAGTAGTTGAACCAGAAATTGCTGATTATGGTAATCCTGATAAGTTGGTCGATGAAATCAATTCGTTGGCTAGCGATTGCGATTTAGTCGTATTCGATAACATTTCGGCTGTTGAAACTTCATTAGTTGATGCCATTACCGATGGTAAACTTGGCAATAACACCGATGGCCGTGCAGCGTATGGTGTTGTTCAAAAATTGATGGCTAAGTTTGCACGTTGGGCTATTCATTTCGATGGTGACGTGCTATTCACGTTATGGAGTGAAGTCACTGATGATGGCAAAGAAAAGCCGGCCATGAACGCCAAAGCATTTAATTCGGTTGCTGGATATGCCAAATTGGTTAGCCGAACTGAAACAGGGTTCGATGGTTATACCGTTGTTATGAATCCTGATAATCGCGGCGTAATCAAAAATCGATTGGCAGACAAAATCAAAAAGCAATCAATTAAAAATGACGATTACTGGAAAGCCGTAGAATTTGCAAAGGGGAATAATCATGCAGACGCTTAGAGAATACGCAATCACAGATAATACCGATAATCAAAAATTTTCACCACGCGTATATCGCGCATATCGAGCCATACAAGGTTTGGAAGATGACAGCGATAAAACGTTCGCAGCCTTGTCTAAAACCGCTAAGAACGTAAATGTGAACGAACTAAAGCTAGTCTATGGTTCACTGACTGCCGAGTTTACGATTCGAGAATTAAGATACGATGTAAGCCAACTTCGTGACATGATTAAAGATGTCGCATACCCGCGTACTAAAAAGGCAACTGATGAAGCGGCCGAATTGATGCACGATGTTTTGATGGTGATTGCTAAAAGAGTTACCGAATTTAAAGACTATGCACCGGTCGAAGAAGCAATGACAGTTCCGTGCAAACCGTTAGAAAAATACATTGATTTTTTGGAATCAGAAACGTATAAAGGCGTTTGGTCGGATATTATGAAATATCCTTTTGATAACCAAAAATCTGGTTTGCGTAAACATTTAATGTTCGGGTTCGCGCCGTCAACTGGTAAAACGATCATTACGAATGCACTTGATACACTGTATTATCGGATTGATGCCAATGTCCAAACACGTAAATCTTTCAGTTTCGATGCCGGCGTATGGAATGGCATGGTTAACGGCAAATTCTTGGTCATCACTGATGACGATGACGAATCTCAACCAATTTCACCTGATTTTATTAAAAACTTCATGAATCAGCGCATGGCAAGCATGACGGCCAAGCAAGGCGAACGTGATTTTAAAACGTATAGCGGTTCATCAGTGATCGCAACTAACACCGAAGAAGAATATTTCAGTTCGCCACAAGTTTCAAAGCGACTGATTTTAATTCGCCTCGATCATAAATTGCCTGATTTTACATTTGAAGAATTAAACGAACTCCACAATTTAGATGTAGCCCAGATTTTAAATTACGTTAATTATGAGAAACCAACCAAGTTATTTGATGTCAAAAACAAGTGGAGCAACAAACTCGATGTTAAAGTTGAAGAATGTAGAAATTATGTGAATGAAATGGGTGCAGTTAAAGCAGGATCATTGAAAAAGGAATTTGGCAAAGATATTGTAAAAGCTGCTTATCCAAATGGAGCTAAAACTAAACGCCTTGGCGATTTGGTAATCTATGGATATTTTGCCGAAAAAGAAAATAATGAATTACCTGAACAAAGTTCATTCGATGAATTTAACATTTCAATGTTGACTGGGCTTAAAGACACCAAACCAAAGAAGATCAAAACCACATTTGGCAGCATGTCTGATAACATTGAAGCGGCTAACGATATGCCTAAAACGGAACAAGCGATGTTTGGCCTATTCACTGGCACAGGCGTAAAGACCGATGAAATCGACAAGGCCACTGGAATCGTGCTCGATATTGATAAATCAAAGCTGAAGTCGTTGAAAGAAATCAAGCTTCCATATGCGTTTATTGCATACGAAACTTCAAGCAGTAAACCAGATAAATTACGTTATCGAATTGTATTGCCTGGAATCGAAAGCAAGAATGCAGACGAATATCGTGAAAATGTGATTAAGGTTGGTAAATTATTGAAAGACGATATTGATCCGACATGTGAAGCAATTGCGCACCGATATTTTATTGGTGGTAAGAATATCGTTATCAATTACAAGCCATTGATTGCTTCATTGCCACGTGATACCAGTGGTATTGTTGATCGTGTATCTTCGGCAGTAGCTGGAGAACGCAATTCAATCACCTACTGGGCATTGAATCGGGCGAAAGAAGCGAATGACGAAGACCTTGCGGTAGAGGTATTGCGCGCTTCACAATGCGACGAAGCAGAAATCGAGCGTTTTGCCAAAAGATGGGATAATAATCAAATTTAAGCTTTACAATCTAATGTATTAGTATTATAATTATCACATAAAGTTTAAGGAGGTTAGCTCAATGCAGAAACATGCGAACGAAGATATTCGGTATATGTCTTATCGAATCCCATATCGATTAATTGCAGAGAAGTTGGGAATCACGACAGGAACTTATATGAATATGCTAGTTAAGCCGCTGAAGAAAGAAAAGCATGATCAGATTGTAAAAGTTATTGAAGAACTCAAGGAGGAGATTAAACATGGGACTGTTAGATAAGATTAAGTCAAACGCAAACAACCGTATTAGTAACGAGGATTTACCAGTAGGCAAGTATGATGGTGTGTTAAAGAGCATCAAGCACGGTAACGCTGCTGACTACGAAGTATGGCGCTTCATTTACGAAGTTCAGGATCAAAACCATAAACCAGCGACGTTGGTCGACACAATGTTTGTTAACAGTGATCCTGAAAAGAACGAAAACCAATTGTCATTCCGAATCGCACCATATTATGAAGCTGGTGTAATTAGTGATACAGCGGTTGAAAAAGCCACCAGTAATCTGGAAGGATTCTTTGAATATTTGGTTAAGCAGATGATTGGAACTGGTGTGACGGTTAAATTATCTGAAGAAACTTATAAAGGCAAGTCACGCCGGAATGTTAATTTACAAAGCGTAAATATTGATACAACCAAAGATGATGATTCAGACGCACCATTCTAATGGGAGATGACAAAATGAGTGATCGAGCACAGCGGGTTTTAGATGAGTTGATAGAATATGACGCGGATAATGGTTGTGAATACCCAATCAGATCTATTGTTGAGTTTTTTGATGATAAAAACAGCGCATCATTTGAATATTACGAAGCACTAACAGTCGATGAAGAAAAGCAGGTTATCAAAGCGTTTTTAGAATTTGCATATTAAAAAATTAAGGGCTGAAAAGCCCTTTTATTGTAGGTGAAAAAATATGTTTAAACTGTACGATTATCAGCAAAGAATTGTTGACGAAATCAGAAGCAAACTTCGCCAAGGAAACAAAGGCATTTTAATTGTCAGTCCGCCAGGATCTGGTAAGTCAGTTATAATCGGTGAAATTGCGCGCCTAACGACTTTAAAAAATAATAGGGTATTATTCACCGTTCACCGTCAGGAGCTTGTAGATCAGATTAAAAGGACATTTAACGTAATGGGGGTCAACCAAGATTATGCAACCGTTATGACCGTGGGGCGTGTAAAAAATAGGCTGGATAAATTGGAAAAACCAGATTTGATCATCGTTGACGAATCGCAACATACGAGGGCTAAAACATACACCGATATTTTAGATTATTACAGTAATGTTCCACGATTAGGGTTTTCAGGTTCGCCATGGCGCATGAACGGCCAAGGATTTGATGATATTTACCCAGCAATGGTAGAGGGCCCTAGCGTTAAATGGTTGATCGATAATTATCATTTAGCACCATTCACGTATTATGCACCGCAAACACT
>ERZ772879.341-NODE-341-length-37162-cov-5.214272_pt1 | contig 37162 bp, 32 predicted proteins | sample MGYA00580582_ERZ772879 | MGnify/ENA primary metagenome ERZ772879 (study PRJEB29015, sample SAMEA2737682) | human gut metagenome | biome: human gut; feature: human-associated habitat; material: faeces | place: China | collected 2012 ... | reverse complement strand
AGATAGGTGGGTTGTTCTTCAAGTACGTTTGCATTGAGCGACGTGCCAAGAAGAACCCTGCAACTGCACCCAAGACTGCGGCAAGGATAACAATCAAAATCCAAATACTAGTGCTCATGATATTACTCCATTATGTTATTCGTATATTATTGTAGCGAATAAACGCCTGTTTGACTAGGTTATCCTGGGTTTCTTCCCAAAATATTCACTAGTTGTCACGTAATCCCTTATCACGTTGAATGTCCTTCACCTTTTCAGGTGTGACTTCATTACCGTTTTCATCGAAAACTTGCAACATCTCAACTTGTGAACGGAAAGCAGCCTTGAAGTTATCCAAGAACTCCGTACGCAATTCTGCACGCTCTGCGATTTCGTCGTCAGTCAATCCTTCAGGCGTCTTCGCCTTGGCTGCCAATTCATTAATGCGGGTACGCACAGCCATCATACGTTCTGTTTCTGCCATGGTTTTCACCACCTTTATCTGCTTTTCATCTATTTTAACACGAAAACGCAATCATTCCCGCCTCCACTTTATTTCCGCCCGAATTAAAAGTAAAATAGATAGTAATTAATTCAAATTAGGAGGTTATGCCACTTATGACCGAAAAAGAAAGTAATCAAATTGCAATCCTCCGTTTTGTTTACGAAAAACAACTCGAAAAAGGTTATCCACCAACCGTTCGTGAAATTGGTGAAGGTGTTGGTTTATCATCATCATCAACCGTACACGGCCACTTAAGTCGTTTACAAAAGAAAGGTTTCATTCATAAGGACCCAGACAAACCGCGTGCAATCGATGTCACGCCAGAAGGCATCAAAGCACTTGGTCTCCACGAACCAAATAAGACCATGATGCCAATTATGGACGAAAACGAGCCCATCGCGTCTGATGAACATTTGAGTAATCATATTGTCGATTACTTCCCTGTGCCAGATGATTTGATTCGTTTTGAAGGTGACTTGTTTATGATTCGCAATCGTGGCAATGCCATGATTAACATCGGGATTCTAGATGGTGATTACATGATTGTTCGTCGTCAGAATGATGCGGATAACGGTGATATCGTTGTCGCAAAGCCCGACAACGGTCAAACACAAATCAAACGCTTCTTCCGCGAGGCCTCACAATATCGCTTACAACCAGAAAATGACAACCACGAACCAGTTATCACTACTGGCATTACCATTTTGGGTAAAGTTGTGGGGCTGTATCGCGATTCAATTTATTAAAAAATAAGGGACCATCCGTTCAAATCCTGAACAGATGGTCCTATTTTTATTAGTAATTCATCAATGCCAACAACTCATAACCGTCAAGACGATCACGACCGTGCAAAGCGTTAAGTTCAATCAAGAAAGCCAAACCAACGACTTCACCGCCAAGGGCTTCAACCAACTTAATCGTGGCTTCAATTGTACCACCAGTGGCCAACAAGTCGTCCGTAATCAACACCTTATCACCAGGCTTGATAGCGTCCTTGTGCATTTCCAAAGTTGCTTCACCATATTCTAGCTTGTAGCTTTGGCTAATAACTTCGCGAGGCAACTTGCCTGGCTTACGGGCTGGAATCAATCCAATGCCCATTTGGTGGGCAACTGGTGCCCCAACCAAGAATCCACGTGACTCTGGGCCAACGATAAGGTTAACACCACGTTCCTTGGCGAATTCAGTAATTTGACGCGTTGCTTCCGCATAAGCGGCACCATCAGCCAACAAAGGCGTAATGTCGCGGAACGTAACCCCTTCTTCTGGGAAGTTAGGGATTGAGGCAACGTAATCATGCAAATCCAACATCTGCTTAGCTCTCCTGCTTACTTAGGTTCGTGAGCAATGACTCCAATTCAGAAGTTGAACTGTAAATCAATTGCTCTTCAAGTTGCCGACGAGCCAGGAATTGCTGATAACTAGCAGTTTCCTCTAGCGCCATTGGCGCTGGCTCAGGTACGGCATTTAAAACACCATCAACTATTGTAACAAACTTTGCGTCCAAAAACACCTGTAATATCAACGTTAACATCGAACGTTCCATCCCCAAGTGCGCCAAAACCGCATCATATTGCGTTCTCAGTGCGATATTTTGGAACGAACGGGCAAACTTGTACACCTTCGCAAAGTCGGCTTTTGAAGGGACTTTTTGCAAATAGGCCGGTGTTTTCGCATAAAATATTGGTGCCAAACGACCCGCTGGCACAAACTTTAGCAAGTCGGCCAATTGTGACATATCGTCAGGAACATCCACAAAGGCCATTGTGCCGACACTTGTACGGTTAAAGGCATCTTCCCAATACAACGCTTCAGCTGGTGCCTTAATTGTTGGCGCTAGTTGTTCATAATGCTTCTTGTTAAAGAAAATATACGTGGCTGGGTTAGCAAACGTTTGCGTCGTCAAACGTGTCGTACGCCAATCCAACAATGAAGATCCCTTAGCTTCAATATCCGTGAGCATCATTTGATATGACACATCTCCGCGGAAACTATTTTCACTCATCGTCCCAACAAGGCGAATTGACTCAAAACGGCCCGATAAATCTTCAGCAAGCGGCCCGCGACCAAACGCGACTACCGGCAATGTACCAGCAGATGTTTCAGCCGTAAAGCGCAAGTGCTTACCTTCACTCATTGTCTTAACGTTCTGGACGCCTGCCAAATTAACGGCGAACAATGGTTCAGGATTCCCTTCACCAAATGGTGCCAGCACCTGCAATTGCTCGTAGTTTTGCCGGTTAAAGTCCTTGGCTGTCACTTCAGCAGCGATTCGAATTTCTGGCAAACCAGCTTCCGCCAACTGTTGATTAGCTGCCTCTTCGCGCAAAACATCACGTACCGCTTGCAAGTTGGCCGTTGGAATCGTCATACCAGCCGCGCTCGCGTGACCACCAAACGCCGTCAACAGATCACGGTGGCCATCAAGTGCCGCGAACAAATCGAAGGCGGCCACCGAACGACCAGACCCCTTCATTTGACCATCTTCGTTATTCAAGACAATCGCAGGCTTACCCGTCGCTTCAACTAACTTACTAGCAACAATACCCAGTACACCTTCGTGCCAGCCACTACCGGCAACCACCAATACTGGATCAGTTGTTAGCTCGGCTGCTTGAGTAAGTGCTTCTTCAGAAATCGATGCCACCAAGTCTTGGCGCTCGCGATTCAACTTATCGATGCGCTTAGCTAGTTCACTGGCTTCCTCAGGATCATCTGACAACAATAGACGCACACCGTCCGTTGCATCAGCCATACGTCCCAATGCGTTCAAACGTGGTCCAATTGTAAATCCAATGGTCATAGAGTCGATATCTGCTTGGGCAGTGCCAGCGACCTCTAACAAAGCCGCCAAACCAGGGCGTGGGTCTTCTTTCAAGTTCGCCAAGCCCATCGCCACAATCGCGCGATTTTCATCGACCAGCTCCATGACGTCAGCCACTGCACCCAAGGCCGCTAAGTCCATCACCTCATCGGCTGGTTCTTCTAGCAACGCTGATGCCACCTTAAAGGCCACACCGGCACCAGAAAGACCGCCGAATGGATAATTGCCTTCCGGGTGTCGTGGGTGCACAACTGCAACTGCATCGGGTAATTGTTCTGGCAATTCGTGGTGATCAGTCACGATGACATCCACACCATTGGCCATCAACCAATTCACTTCTTCACGACCAGAGACACCGTTATCGACTGTAATCAACAACTGCATCCCTTCGCTAGCCAAACGCTGATATTGCACCATATTAGGCCCGTAGCCGTCGTTAAAACGGTTTGGCACATAATAACTCACATCGGCACCCATCAACTCAAGGGCCCACGTCATAATGGCTGTACTGGTAATACCGTCGACATCATAATCACCGTACACAACAATCTTTTCACCATTGTCGATAGCGGTCATAATCCGTTCGATTGCCACATCCATGTCGTGCAACAAAAACGGATCATATAGCGCATCCATCCCCGGACGCAAAAAGGCATTGGCGCTTTCAACAGTGTCATAGCCACGATTAACTAAGATTTTAGCGACCAAATCTGAAACACCGAATGTCTCAGCGATTTCTTTGGCAGCCCCTTCATTGGCTACAGCTGGAAAATCCCATTGATAGCGTGGTGAAATCATTATTTGGTCCTCCTATCCTTCTAGTTCTTCATCATCGACTGGCGTTAATTTGATTGGCTTGCTGTTGCTTTGCTTCCCGAATGGAATTTCAAAGACATCAAAGTCATTCACAACCCGCGTGTTTTCAAACGTCGTACGCGCTTGATAGGCCAACTCATTCGCTGACTTACCCGCATAGCGTGCAGAAATGTGCGTCAATAGCAAACGCCCAGCACCAGCTTCCTTCGCCACATCAGCTGCCTGCATGCTCGTTGAGTGGTAGTGATTACGGGCTTGCTTGCCTTCACCCTTACCGTAAGTTGATTCGTGCACCAAAACATCAGCATCACGCCCCAAAACAACAGAATTAGGCGTCTTACGTGTATCACCTAGAATTGTCACTGTACGGCCTTTCTTGGCTGGTCCAATCACGTCAGCACTCTTGATTGTGCGTCCATCAGGCAACGTGACGTCCTTACCACGCTTCAGCTCACCGTAAAGTGGTCCAGCTGGCACAGCCATTTCACGCAAACGATCAACCAACAACTCACCGGCATGATCATGTTCTACAACGCGGTAACCAAATGACAAAATCTTGTGGTCCAAAGGCAAAGCCGTCACCGTAAATTTGTCCGTGCGCAATACTTCGCCACCTTCATTAGGCAATTCCACAAACTTAAGTGGATATGTCAGGTGCGTTTGCGCAACACGCAAACTCGTTTCAACGAATTGCTTGATGCCATGAGGTCCATAGATTACCAATTCATCTTCACCGCCTTGGAATGAGCGTGATGACAACAATCCTGGCAATCCATAAATGTGATCACCGTGCAAGTGTGTCACAAAAATCTTATCAACCTTTCGTGGTCGAATTGTTGAACTCAACATTTGGATTTGTGTACCTTCACCGGCATCAAACAACCAAACGGAATTAATTTCTTCAAGCAGGCGTAGCGCGATACTCGTCACATTACGAAAACGCGCCGGAACGCCGGCACCAGTTCCTAAAAACTCGATTTGCATGGCTTCGGAACTCCTTATCTTTCATCTCTACCAAATAAAAAACCGCCATACTGACGGTTTAAAGCTAACTATTAGTTTACCATTTTTAACAAGTGTTTGACAGTCTGTGCCCGTTAGAATTTAACTTCGAGCGGCTTTGACGCATCCGTCAATTGTTGGCCATCCTGATAGGTTGGTGCAAACTGCAAGGCAACACTATTCACGGAAACGGCTAGCGATTTTGGCACAAGCAACACGACAAACGTTTCCTTCGTTTGTCCGGCTTCAACGCCAGTCGTAAGCGTGTGATCGTTGTCCAAACCGCCACCTTGCACAGAAACAACCGTGCCATCTGTAAATTTAGCCGCGTTGACGCCATCAGTAACTAGTGTTTTAGCGGCATTATTGGTTAGTGTATAGCGAACAATTAACGTTGTATAATCGCCGGTAATATCACGCGTATTAAACGCCATTTGTGCCATTTGAATTGCTTCATCAGTCGCAGGTGTATTCGCCATTTTTCTAATAGAGTCAACCTTATATGACACTTGACCATTATCCAATTGACCCGTCACTTTCGACTGCGCCGCCAACTCAGCCTTATTACCTTGTTCGTTAATGGTGTATTCACCGACTTTGCTGGCTGCACCAGAAGAGACATATGAACTACTCTTCAAATCTTTTTCTGGAATTGAATAGCTGCTCTTCTTTGCGACCTTGCCATCTTGCAAAGGCTTTGTGACAGTCGCTTTACTAGCCTCACCCTTCGCTTGGCCACCATTAGTGTCATGCGTTAGCAAAACTGCTGCCGCACCACCACCGACAACCAAAACAACTATCAGCGATCCGATTACCGCCTTTTTCATTTCAAATACCTCACCTTTAAAACTTTACCTTTAACGGTCGCGTCGCGTTTACCACTTGAGCACCCTGTGCATCAAACACCGCTGAAAATTGTAGCGACATTTCATTTACTCGCTTACCCAGCTTCTTAGGAACAACCGCTGTTACAGAACCGCTCAAACTGTCACCCGGCACAATACCCATACTTAAAATTTGACCATTGTTAATCAATCCAGTCAAACGCGACATCGTCTCAGCATGTCTAAATGACGCTGTCGTCACACCACGCGTGGTAACTATCCGAAGCGAGTTATTCATCAGCACATAAGACATCGTAACCGTGTAATACGTTGCTGGCAAATCAGGCACATTATACAAGCGACGTGCAACATTTAAAGCCTTGTCGTCACGGGCTTTTTCTCGAACAACAGCAACACCAGTCACTGTATATGACATGTCGCCATCCTGCAAACGCTCATCAACCGACTTAAGCTTCACTAATTTTTGTTCGATACCATCGGCTGTCAGACGATATTGCCCAACCCGACTCAATTGACCTTCGCCAACAAAATTTGAAGATTCTCGATCCACATCTGTTGCCTGGCCACCATCACCAGAAGAAGCTTCCGAGGACTTTATCATTGATTTCGTTTGTTTAGTCACGATGTTTTCAGCAATCGTATTTTTTCGGTCCTGATTATGATCTGAGACATAAAAGAATATGCCGACACTCCCAATCACAATCACTAGTAAGCTGAAAATCAGCCATCCTAAACGTTTCTGCATGTCTTTCTCCAATTAACCCAGCACCAATTGTTCTGCCACCACCCGATAGCCAAACACAGGGTGCAGTTGTTGTGCTTCATCACGCACAATCAGGTTTAAATTATTATCTTCTAAAGCAATGACATCCGCCAACGTGACTTGCCGGTCGACATCAGTTCCAAAAACCAATTGGTTAGCATCAATCCCGACCAGCCGCAGCGGCACAATGTTGTCATCAACTCTAGCTGCCAACAGCCGGTCAACTGGCATACCAGCCGTCGACAATTTAAAATCTGCTAGCAACATGTGAATCACCTTTTTCCTATTAGCCTATTTTGCCATAAAAAAAGATGACGAACCTTAAAAGGCTGCCATCTTAACTTAAAATTTTCGATTAATTAACCGAAGAACCCTTTCTTGTGCTCACCGCTCATCGCAGCTTGGAAGGCTTCAAGAGCCTTCTTTTGGTCCTTGTTCAACTTCTTAGGCACATCCACGTAAATCGTTACAATGTGATCACCTTGACCACCACGCATAAATGGCGCACCTTGACCACGGAGACGGAAGTTCGCCTCGGTTGGCGTTCCGGCTGGAATCTTCAACTTCTTCAAGCCATTTACGGTCTTAACCTCAATTTCACCACCAAGGACAGCCGTGGCATAATCAATCGCAACACGTGAGTAAATTGTGCCACCGTCGCGCTCAAAGCCATCCTTTGAAGGTGCAACACGGAAGACCACGAACAAATCTCCGTAAGGTCCACCGTTGTAGCCAGCCTCACCTTGACCAGACAAGCGCATTTGTTGACCGTTCTCGACACCAGCTGGCACCGTCACCTTCAACTCCTTGCTCTCTTGGCCACCGTTCTCCGTTGAACGCGTGTATGAAATCGTCGTTTCCTTTCCAAAGACAGCTTCCTCGAACGTCAAGTTCATGCGATATTGCAAATCTTGACCCTTGCGAGGACGGTTAGGATCTTGGAAGCCACCGCCAAACATTTGGCTAAAGATGTCACCAAGGTCTGAGAAGTCGCCGTATTGGCCACCACCAAAGCCGCCGAAACCGCCTTGACCACCAAAACCACCAGCTTGACCATCGGTTGCGCCGTATTGGTCGTACATGGCACGCTTTTGCTCGTCACCTAGCGTCTCATAAGCTTCTTGAATTTCCTTGTACTTCGCCTCGGCACCTTCCTCGTGGTTGATGTCTGGGTGATACTTCTTTGATAGCTTACGGTAAGCCTTCTTAATCTCATCTTGTGAAGCGCTCTTATCAACGCCCAAACGCTCGTAGAACTCTGTGTTGTTCATGAGGCCAATCCTCCCAATTTTCTCAATATGTATCACAAAGCGAGGCATTGCGGCCTCGCTTCGTGTCACTCAGTAACCATAGGGGTAGTTAAGAGTGTGTTTTTAGTTACTAAATTACTTCTTGTCGTCAGAAACGTCTTCGAAGTCACCGTCAACCGTGTTGTCATCGTTTGATGCAGCACCGTCAGCAGCTTGGGCGCCTTGTTCAGGAGCAGCTTGTTGATACAACTTAACTGCCAATTCTTGGGCGACCTTCTCCAAAGCTTCCTTCTTCGTCTTCATATCATCCAAGTTGTCAGCTTCCTTAGCAGCCTTCAACTCAGCAACAGCGTCTTCAACTGGCTTCTTATCAGAATCAGGCAACTTGTCGCCAACTTCTTCCAAAGTCTTTTCTGATTGGAAGATCAATTGGTCAACATCGTTACGCAAGTCAACTTCTTCCTTACGCTTCTTGTCGGCCTCTTCGTTAGCCTTAGCGTCATTCATCATACGCTCAATTTCTTCGTCTGACAATGAACCTGAGCTTTGGATCGTAATCTTTTGCTCCTTGTTCGTTCCCAAATCCTTAGCAGATACAGAAACGATACCGTTACGGTCGATGTCAAACTTAACTTCGATTTGTGGTACACCACGTGGTGCAGCAGGAATGTCAGTCAATTGGAAGCGACCCAACGTCTTGTTGTCGGCAGCCATTGAACGCTCACCTTGCAAAACGTGGATATCAACAGCTGGTTGGTTATCAGCAGCCGTTGAGAACACTTGTGACTTTGACGTAGGAATCGTCGTGTTGCGGTCGATCAACTTCGTGAACACACCACCCATCGTTTCGATACCCAATGACAATGGCGTAACGTCAAGCAAAACAACATCCTTAACGTCACCAGTGATAACACCACCTTGTACGGCAGCACCCAAAGCAACAGCTTCGTCAGGGTTGATTGAGTGATCTGGCTCCTTACCAGTCAAGGCCTTAACAGACTCTTGCACAGCAGGGATACGCGTTGAACCACCGTTCAAGATAACCTTGTCGATGTCGTTCATCGTCAAACCAGCGTCCTTCAAAGCGTTGCGGACCGGCTCTTCAGCACGCTTTACCAAGTCAGCCGTCAATTGGTTAAATTGGGCACGCGTCAAAGTCGTTTGAATGTGCAAAGGACCTTCGTTCGTTGCCGTGATAAATGGCAAGTCGATTTGTGCTTCGTTAGCTGATGACAACGTCTTCTTTGCCGTCTCTGCAGCATCCTTCAAACGTTGCAAGGCCAACTTGTCAGCCTTCAAGTCAACACCGTGTTCGTTCTTAAAGTTCTCGGCCAACCAGTCGATAACCTTTTCATCGAAGTCGTCACCACCAAGGTGCGTGTCACCGTTCGTTGACAAAACTTCGAAGACACCATCACCCAACTCAAGGATAGAAACGTCAAACGTTCCACCACCCAAGTCGTAAACAAGAACCTTTTCGTCGTTCTCCAACTTGTCCAAACCGTATGCCAAAGCGGCAGCCGTTGGCTCGTTGATGATACGTTCAACTTCCAATCCAGCAATCTTTCCGGCGTCCTTCGTAGCTTGACGTTGAGCATCGTTAAAGTATGCAGGAACCGTGATAACAGCCTTATCAACCGTCTCACCTAGGTAGTCTTCAGCGTACTTCTTGATGTATTGCAAGATCATTGCTGAGATTTCTTGTGGTGTGTAGTCCTTACCGTCTACAGTCACCTTGTAGTTGGCATCACCCATGTGTGACTTGATTGACAAAATCGTGTCAGGGTTTGTGATGGCTTGGCGCTTTGCCGTGTCACCAACTTGCACTTCGCCGTTCTTAAATGAAACAGCTGATGGTGTCGTGCGACCGCCATTAGGGTTAGTGATAACCTTTGGTTGTCCACCTTCCAAAACGGCAACAGCTGAGTTTGTAGTTCCCAAATCAATTCCAATGATCTTTGACATAATTACTTTACCTCTTATTGATCAGTTTTTTGTTTTAATAAATAACTAGTTGTTTAGTTATAAACAGCTACCATTGCTGGACGAATCACACGGTCCGCCAAGACATAACCCTTTTGAAGAACCTGAGCAATCGTATCTGCCGGGTGATCATCATCCGCCGGTACAGATTGAATTGCTTGGTGGAAGTTAGGGTCAAACGGTTCACCTTCGGCTCCAACAGCCTTGATGTCGTTATCTTCCAAAGCAGATACAAGCGTCTTGTACACCATCTCGACTCCCGTCTTGATTTGTTGTGCCGCTGCATCATCCGCTTCAACTTGCAAAGCACGTTCCAAATTATCAAGTGCTGGCAAAACAGACTTTGCCAAGTTTTGGCTAGCATACTTCACTGCCGTCGCTTGTTCCTTTGCATAACGTGTTTGCATGTTTTGCATTTCTGCGTGAGCACGCAAGTACTTGTCTTCTGCTTCAGCGATTTTTTCTTCCGCTTCTGCAATCTTCGTTTCTAGCGCAACAATTGGATCTACATCCGCCGTTGCGTCGGTGTCAACATCCGGTGTCTCAACCGTTTCCTCTACAACTTCTTCTTCAGGAGTTTGCTTATCCTCTGCCATGCTAACACCTCTTTTCTAACGATAATATTCTAATAACTGTGTTGATAATGTACTGCGGTAAGCATCTACCAAATTAACAACATCCGCGTAACGCATTGCCGTCGGCCCAAGTACTGCCAGTGCACCAACACCATGTTGTGGCACACGATATGTGGCTGAAATCAAACTGTATGGTGACAACAAGCTGTTCCCGTTTTCATCCCCAATTTGAATTAACACCCCATCGTTTGCGTTCCCCATTACCTGGCGCATTGCACTTGGCGCATCAAGCAATTGCAATAATTGCTTGATTTCTTGCAACTCTGTGTCATCCGTGTAGTCCAACACATTCAGTCGACCACCGACAAACACCTTATCGCGAATTGAGCGGGCCAAAACGTCACCGAACAATTGCAAGAATGCAACTGGCGTGCGAATCGTTCGCTCCATCTTCAATGGTAAATCTCCTGACAACGTTCGCAACACATCAACAATCGGTTGGTTAACCAACGTTTGATTAATGTAGCGCACCATGTCATCCAGACCACGTACATCCATTCCCTCGGGTAGTCTAAAACTCTGACTTGTCACCTGGCCGTCGTTCGTGACGATAATTGCCATCACTTGTTGACCGTCGACCGGTACCAGCCGGAACCCAGACAATCGCGTGTCAACTGATTCCGGCTTCAATGCAACCACCGTGTAACCTGTTATATTTGCTAATTCAGTCACCATCGTCTGCATCAAATCGTCAATTTGTTGAAAATTACGATTGAAAACGCGTTCACGGGATTGCTGGGCAACCTGGGTCATGTGTTCACTACGCATAATCTTATCTACATAGTAACGATAACCACGTTGTGAAGGTACCCGTCCTGACGATGTATGTTCCTTTTGCAACAAACCTTGCTCTTCCAATGAGGCCATCTCATTACGAACCGTGGCTGAACTGACTGCCAACCCTAATTCTTCAAGCAACGTTTTTGATCCAACAGCTTTACCGGTTTTTGCGTAATCTTGAATTATTGCGGCCAAAATTAACCGCTGCCGTTCTGTTAACATACGCTTCACCTCTCTTAGCACTCTCAACTACTTCGTGCTAACGATTATTATAATACACGCCTCATAGACCCTTGTCAACAATTTTAGCACTCTAATTTTTAGAGTGCTAAAAAGCGCCGCAAAACCTTGCGACGCTTACGTTTCTATTTTTTAATTCTCAGCATGATTCGAATAAATTCAATCGTCGATTCAAACATGCGGTGAACAGCCAGCACAATCACCGTATTAACCACCTTTGCCACTTGGGTACTAAATACAAAGACCACAATTGTATAAACAATGAGTCCAACTGCAGCTTCTAAGGCCGAAAACTTCGGATATGGTCCTGGCACACCATGAATAACCAAGGTGATTGCCAACCACGCCACAGCACCCGCCACAATATAACGCCAAACAAAGCGAATGAATTGCCAAGGATTTAATACGTGTCGCAACACCATCACTTGCAATAATAGCGCCACTATTTCACTAATTAACGCCACCCAGGCAGCCATCAGCATACCAAAATGCGGAATCAACGCCAGACTCAATACGACGTTAATCGCCGCCCCGACCTGAACCGGGATTGAAACATTCCGGAAGCCACGATCCGCTGCCATTTGTTGGAGCGCCAAACTGTATCGCCACGACGCTACAATGATAATAAAGGCTAAAATACGCAACACTTCGCCTACACCAACAAACGTCGGCCCCAAAAACCAGTACACCGCCTGCGGTCCGACCGTTGCAACCCCGACTGCCACAATGACACTGAGCGCTGAGCTATACTCTATGGCCTCATAAAAGGATTTTTCAACCCCTGCTGAATCACCGGCTCGCCTTTGTTCCTGCACCTTGGTCATCATTGCCATTGCAATACCGAGTACAAAAGCAATTCCCACCTTAATTAACAGTTCAGCACTGTAATACAGGGCCACTTCATGAGCGCCAAGCGAAACAAATAAAACCGCCTTATTCAGATACAAAGATAGTTGGGGCAAAAGCGCGATTGCTAGAAAAAATCCCAGTGCTTTGTAATGTAGCTTCACAGGCAAGTTTGTGACATTCACTCGAACAAGTACTTTTGGCAAACGAGCCCATAGTAGCAAATTAGCAATAATAGTTGTCATTGCTAACAAAATTATAAAGTGTGTTAAATCTGAGGGACTTTTCACAAAAATAATCAACGGCACAAATCTAAGCATCTGGACCAGTGCATCACGCCTGACTATCACTCGCGTCTTATTAATTCCATTGTAAAGCCATGAAATATCCAACATGGCGCCCACATAGAATAGCACTTGCGCTTTGAACACACTTTCGAACGGCAAGTTAAGCCCGTTTATTAACCCCCACGTCACGAGCGCAAGAATCGCAAGCACGCTGACTTGTATCGACCACACGCCCCAAAAAAATGATGAATTAGTTCGTTTATCCGGCGCCATTTTACTCAATTCGCTTTGCGCATAGATTCGTATCGCCGTTGCAACTACACCGATGCTTAGCATAACAAGCGCAAAGGTTCCCGCTTGCATCCCCAACGCTTGTACGTGCAAAATATGCGCGACATACGTCAAGAAAAATAGCGGTACCAACTCTGTTGTCAGGCGCATGACCGTTTCTTGTATATAAACTTTTAATAACTGCATAAACCCCACGCCCTTGTTGTTCAATAATTGACTTAGACAATCATAGCAAAAAAAGCCTAGAAGTTTAAACACTTCCAGACTTTTAGTTTAAATTAATTTGATTTCTTTTGATCCGCAGCGATACGAGCTTGCTTATCAGCTTCGATTTGATCCAAGAAAGCATCTACCTTAGCATTTTTACCAGCATAATATGACAACTTCCCGTTATCAACGATATCCATCTCTTCATCAAGAGTAATTCGCTTCGTCGGATTAGCTAAGTAACGCGCATTAAGCAAATCATTAATTGAACGAACATCATAATTCTTCATGCCTGGAACAAATTGGATTTCAGGATTGAAGAAGAAGCCACGCCACGTTCCTTTGATAATCATTCCTGCTTTTTTCAAGCGGAACTTAACCCCCTTCGCCAATAGAACAGCTCGAAGGTCAAAACGAATCCCCGCCTTTGCCACATTGAGCATATCACGCTTTTTAATGCGACGAGCGGTTAACATACGATTACGGAACTCGTACTCATAACGCCACAAACGATTTTCATCCTCTTCACGGACAATATCCCCAGGCATCGTATTTTCCTTTGACTTGTGGACAACAACCGATCGAGTAGCAGTGTAACCGCGGTGAATGTCCGCAATACGGTTGGTATACTCGATATCATCACCCCAAATAAAGTATTCCTTCTGAGGCAATCCGACCATCTCAACAATTTCTCGCGGAATCATAACTGACACAAATGATGAATTAACGACTTCAATCCCAGGATTTTCAACATCATTAAGGTGCATTGGCCATGCAAACACACGCGGACCTTGAACATTCATCCAAGAAGGTCGACCATCAAGGCTTCCCCAACGAACCAAGGAGTTCACAAACCCCACAGGCGCGTTAGCATTAGCAAAATCAACCATGTACTTCAAAGCATCAGGTTGCGCAATCGTATCATCATCCATCAACCACACGAAATCGTCTTCCGTATCAGTCATGAACATACGTACCGCTTGGTTAAAGCCACCGGCCCCACCCAAATTTTCTTGTGAATGGAATACAACCAATCGGTCGTCATCTAAACTGTTCAAATATTCCTCGGTACCATCATTAGACATGTTATTAATCACAATAACATGACTTAGGTAGTCCGTTTGATTCAACACCGCCGCTAGCGATTCCTTCAACAACTCCAAACGGTTGTACGTTACAATCGCGGCAGAAACTTTATTTCCTGTCATTTCTCTATTCCTTAAATAAAATCAATCAGTTGATCCTTAAACTTCAAATACAAGTGTGAACCCACAATCGCAAAGAACAGGATTTCTAACCAGAATATCGCCATCATCGATGGGCTATTCCAGAACCACTGTTGCGTCAAGAACGTCTCACGCCATCCGTTAACAATGTAATAAAACGGATTAACTCGTGAAATATAGTAAATCATCGTTTGGAAAGTGCCGCCTTTAACAGGCTCAAACAAGATGCCCGACACAAAGAACAGTAGTCGCAACACTTGTCGGATTGCTAAATCATAATCGGGAATCAAAATATTAATAGTAGCACTAAACAACCCTAAGAAGAATAGCATTACTAACGCCGCAAACAAATAGTAAAAAATTTGCAACCAATAAACACTTATGTGGAAATGCCCCGTTACGGCCATTGAAATCCCAGCAACCACTGAAATTGATAAGACGGCCGGCGTCACCTGCACAACTCGAATACTTGGCAATATCGATACTGGGAACTTAACATTTCGTACCATGAAGATTTGTGTCTGAATCGAACGAATCGTATCAGAGAAACCTTGATTAACTAAGTACCACGCAGTAAATCCAACTGACATCCAAACAAAGTAAGGCAATCCTTCTTGTGGCGCCCTTGATTGAAAGCCACCGCCGAAAATAACTGCATACGTTAACACTTGGAACAAAGGATCCAAAATCTCCCAAAATGAACCAAGATACTTGTGCGCATTATTAGCGTGTGTATCATAAGCAGCCAAGCGAACCGTCATCGGAAAATAACGAATTTGTTCGAATGCCAACTGAAACATCGATTTAATCATTACAAACATCGTTCTCACCTACCCATCCAGATAACCCAGGCCATCAATGCAAAGATGACCAAAATTGAAGACCAGAGCACTACCGGTGAAAAGCCGTCGAAACTCTTCAATTTCGTAACGCGACGAACCTCTTCCTTTGAATCACCTGCTTCAGCCAATTCGTCACCAAATTGTGCCAATGTCCACATTTGTTGTTGGTGTTTTTGATCTGCCACGTAAGCATCACGCTCTTCAACAGACATTTCATCAAGATGCTTCGTGAACTCCTCATACATATCGGCAACTTCTGCAGTTGGACCAAATGCACGCATTTCACCGTACTGAATCCACATTACCTTGTTGGTAAATTCACGGACTTGTTCCAAATCGTGACTCACAAAGAAGATAGTCTTCTTTTGAGCCATGAATTCGCGAATCTTACCCAATGCTTTGGTTGAAAAGTTTGAGTCACCAACTGACAATGCTTCGTCGACAATTAAGATATCCGGATCGTTGTGGGTAACGATTGAAAAACCAAGCTTTGAACGCATACCAGATGAATAATTCTTGACTGGTTGATCAATAAACTCACCCAACTCTGAGAATTCGATAATATCCGGCATTGCCGCATCAATCTCCTTATTGGTCTTTCCCATCATCAATTGCTTCAATCGAATGTTCTCACGACCGGTCAACTCCCAGTTCAAGCCTTCGTTGATAGCAACAACACCAATGGTACCGTTCAACTCTAGAACACCAGACGTTTGCGGAATAACCCCACTCAAAATATTCAACAAAGTTGACTTACCAGAACCATTAGTTCCGACAATACCAACCATGTCACCTTCTTCAATATCAAATGACAAGCCACGTAAAGCCCAAAATGAAGCTTCGCCTTGGTTTCCCTTGAAAATTGCTTTTAGTTTTTCTGATTGTGTCTTGTACAATTGGAAATCCTTCGTGATTCCTTTCGCACTGACACGAATGTTGTTTTCTAAATTAGCCATTTTTCTCACTTTTTGTTCTATAAAATAACCATAAGTGCACAAAAAAGCACCAGAATTAAGATTACCATAACCACTGGTGCTTATCAACGTAACTTAAGGTTACCGTTGCTTTTCATTTGCGTATTCAATTTCAGGCTTGAAAGTCAAGCCATCTTTAACACCTTTAGCTATAATACCAAACCGCTTCCTTTTGTGATCGACACCGCGACCAAGTAACAGTTTCGTGGCGTCTAAAGCGATTCGGACATTAGACTTCACGTGTCCGAAAAACGAACGCTTAGCCCCGTAATACACTTTATTTCGATACGAATAGTAGTACCGGTTCAGTCGTCCCATATCGTCTTTAGCGACACTTGAACCTACATTTGTCGCCATCTTATGTGTCACTCTAGCCGAAGGAATGAAGTACCCAGGCGCAACTCTGCTTGCGCGCTCAGTGTACTCGATATCATCGCCCCAAATAAAGAAGTCTGTAATTGGCAACCCAATTTGACGAACGATGCCACGACGCATCAGCAATGACACAAAAGTTGCATTCAGCATTTCTTCTGGTTCCGTTGCATCATCAGCAATATGTCCGATTCCAGACTTAGGCACGGGCAAGTTCATCTTTGTACGCTGACCGTCTATCCAACGAATGTCTGATGATAAGAATCCAAAGTTTGGCATCTTATCTGCAAAAGCTAGCAGTTCAGTCAGCGTATCTTTATGTGGCACTGTATCATCATCCATTAGCCAAACAAACTCATCATCTGTTTGCTCCATAAAGTAACGAACACCCCGGTTAAATCCACCCGCGCCACCTAAGTTTTCCGTCAAACGAACATAGTTGATTCGATTACCTAGGCCCGTTAAAAACTCTTGCGTTGGTTGATCACTATTATTGTCGACAACAATAATATGATTAACCGGGGTATCTGATGCCTCAATGGCAGAAATAACTTCTTTTAGCATTTCCAATCGGTTATAAGTCACTATTACTGCGCTAACCGTCATTTCGCACTCTCCTTCAGTTATTTCATCTTTGATTGCTCAGCCGCCACTTTTTCAGCATATTCTGCTTCGCGTTGCTTAGAACTACCTGGCAAAAAGTGCTCATTCAACCCCTTTTTACCACGGAAGAAATCTTTCATCGCTTGATTGGCCGTAAAGAGCTCATACTTACGTCCATACTTCAGGCGTGGTGATACTAGATTCAGATACAACCGTGCTATCTTATACAACAAGTACGGGTACTTCAATACTGGATGAGCATTCTTCCAAAAAGCAAAGAACATATTTCTCGTTCCATAGTAGTTTCGCCAATCCGGATGGTATGAATGTTTCAAATCCATCGCATTTGAAGGTGTATCGTGATTAATCACTGCCCCAGGGGCGTTGTAAACATCCGTTGTCTTCGTTACACGTACTGAGTAGTCCAAATCATCCCACCAAATGAAAAAGTCCTTTTCAGGTGAATCCACTTCCTTGATGGTATGCATCGATAAGAAAGACCCAACGAATGTAAAGCCATCCACTTTGAAATCCGTGTCGTAATTTTCAGCTGGAATCTCTCGCCAAAGCAAAAGGCGCTTATCAATCATGTGAAAGCGGTGTGTGACATCAATTCGGCCATCTGGCAACTTTACTTCTGATGTGAAACCACCCGCATCCGGGTGACGATCAATCGCCTTAGCCATTGCTGCAAAGTAATCTGGACCAAAATTTGCGTCGTCGTCACTAATTGATACCCAATCAACATCTAATTGCTTGGCGGCCTCAAAAGCAGCATAAAAGCCGCCCGATCCACCAACATTAGTGGGCAATTCAATGAATTGAAGACGTTCGTTATCCAAATAACCACCTGCCTTCAACATGTCTTGCGTGCCGTCAGTTGAGGCGTTATCAACCAAAACAATCTTCTCAGGAAGAATTGATTGACTCAGCAATGAATCCAGAGCCTTTACCAGCTTATCTTTTCGATTAAACGTTACAATCAGTGCAGCATACTTTAACATTTTCAAATTTCCAATTTCTATTATTGTTTAAACTAGTAAATAGTATACACGAAAAAAGCCGAGTTATACTCGGTTTTAAATAAATCTATTTCATAGTCGGGAAGTTTTCCTGACATCCATGTATGACACACTTAGCATTAAAGTCGTTCCCAGCAAAACGCGATGCACTCCTGCAATGCAAAATGCAATATATGTTATAATTTAATAACATATGTGCATACACGTTATTATAAGGGGAATTTCATGAAAAAAACAATAACTATCTTAGTATCAGCCATTGCTGTTGTAATCATTGGCGTCGGCGTATTCTTCGCCTCAAATAACCATACGAAGAATACAGGCAAAAGTTCAACCGAGACAACTACCAGCAAGAGTACTTCTAGTAATGAATCATCTACTAAGTCCTCTTCTGTTCAAATCAGCAGTTCTTCATCTGTCTCTCAAAGCACAGAAACGAGCTCTAGCACTGTAGTCCCTTCATCTTCAAGTCAACAACCTAGTCAAGCTGATTCATACGATCCAAATGTCACCCAATCAGGTCAAGAAATTACAACTGACATGATTCAAAAAGCGCGAGATGAAATCAATGCAGCTGGTATTCCTGCTGATACATTTGCGCCGTCGGACATTAAAGAACTTATCAAGCAAGCTTCGGAAACCGGTCAATCAGTGGCCGAAGTCGCTAAGGAAAACTTCCACCCATAAAATAAAAAATAGCCGTGTTCCGAAAAAAATTTCAGAACACGGCTATTTTTATTTATTCCTGAATCGACGAATTGCAGCTGTTACAGCTAGACCAAGCCAAGTTGCAATGCTCAAAATCCAAGCAAATCCAATCCACGTTGGCGTCTTATACCCAACAGAGATAGTGTGTTGCCCCGCACCAACTGAAACTGCAACAGTTCCACGCTTCGAAGTAGATGCCGCTGTCTTTTTACCATCCAATTTTACGGACTCGTTTCCGTAACGGAAAATAGGTACATCAACAACGCTCGGTTGGGTCGTTTCCACAGTAAATCGTGTTCTCGTAACACCAGCCTTTTCCTTCACAGAAGTAACGCGGTCGTTCACTAACGTCTCACCTCGCAAAATCGAATCACGATTAACAGGCACCCAAGAGGCATTCGGAGCGTAGTCCACCATACCAATATAGTTATAGTCTGTGTTTATGATTGATTTTACCTCATCAGAATTAGCGCTGAAACTTGTCATTTGGTTTTTATCTTGATTTGCCGCCGTTAGTACTGGTTGCTCGCTACGTGTGTTTTTCAATTCCGTAGCTTTTCCGAACCAGCCTACCATTGCAAACAATGTAATTATGATAACTACCCATCGAATCGACTTGCGATCTCCGAATAAATCAACCAACGCTTTAGACAAGAACACCATCAAGAATAGCGTCGCCATTCCGAACACGCGATACGGAAATTGAACCAACGCTTGAATCGACATTGGTAAAGCATGCCAAGGGAAAACGGTCGTTCCCATTACAAATAGTGCAGTACCAATTCCCCACCAAACGGCATTCTGTGTGTACTTTTTTTGGAATAAGACAACAATTCCAATAATCACAGCCATGATACCCAAAACACCAATATTTTGATATTGGTCATTCAAAGAACGTAGAATGTTTTCTCCTAAACCATTCAAAAAAATAATTGGCTGTTGAATCGTCGTTGTAATGCTGGTTTGTCGCAGTGCATACAAAAAAGGAATATACACAACCGCCGACAATGCTAGCGCCAATACAACTGCCTTAATCAATGCAAAAAGGCGACGACCATAGTCGGTCACTTGACGGAACAGCACAGCAATCAAAACTAATGCAATGAATGCAGCAATCATCAAAACTACACTCAACATGTGTGCGTAGAGTACCAATGCTACTCCAGCAGCTAAAGTTGGCCACTTTTTATAATCGCCCAACACCACGTGGTATAGGCCCAAAAAGGCAATTGGCAAGAATGCATATGCAAACGCTTCGCCCAAAACAAATTGATCAAACGCCAAATAGCTACGGTATGAAGCAAAGCCATACAAAACAGCAAATAAAATCGACTGTAATTGATTCTTCTTTGAGAATGACATCATGACTTGATATGCCACAATTAAAGTCACAAACAGCAGAATCATTTCACCTATATAAAATGCCATTACAACGTTATTAATGGCATTAAATAACACTGAAAAGCCCAAAATATAAACGAATGGATAGAAAAAATTAACCGCGCTTCCGGTATCTGCTAAAACATTAAACACACGATACGGCAACTCACCCTGCTTCAAACCTTCAGCAATTCCTAGAATTCTGTTTAAATGGAACAACAAATCTCCTTGTCCGAAAATACGATTTGCCGCAAAAAAAGGCACAATCGCTACGAACGAAAGAAATGCAAACAAAGCATACGCTCCCAATGAACGTTTATGCTTCTTAAAAAAATTAATCATAAATATCACCCAGTACATGTTATTTCAGTAAAAAACGACCAACCTTGTCGCCAATGATTGGTCGTTCATCAAATAAAATTAGTGCTCTTCATCGTGAGCAAAGTTGAAGCTTGATGGAATCTTGAATTCCTTACGTACTTCGTTCAATGCTGCGTTGAATACTTGGTCCATGTCAAAGTATCGGTATTGTCCCAAACGGCCACCGAAGATGAATTGGTCCTTGTGTTGGCGCGCTTCCTTAGCGTATTCCTTGTACAAGTTCGTGTTCTTCTCGTCGTTAACTGGGTAATATGCTTCCTTTGAACGGTCCCATGTTTGTGGGTATTCCTTCGTAATAATCGTCACACCATCGTCTGACAAACCATCGAAGTGCTTCCACTCCATCACACGCGTGTATGGCGTCTCAGCATCCGTGTAGTTGATAACTGAGTTACCTTGGTAGTTGTCTGATTCGATAACTTCGTGTTCGAATCGCAATGAACGGTACTCCAACTCACCGAACTTGTAGTCGAAGAATTGGTCAATCATTCCCGTGTACAAGATACGTGGAAATTCTGCAATGTACTCATCCTTGTGCTCGAAGAAGTCTGAGTTCAAACGAACATCGATCAAATCGTTATCCAACATCTTCTCAAAGATTTGAGTGTATCCACCAATTGGAATACCTTGGTAACGGTGGTTAAAGTAGTTATTGTCGTAAATGAAACGAACTGGCAAACGCTTAATGATGAACGCTGGCAACTCAGTTGCCTTACGTCCCCATTGCTTTTCAGTGTAACCCTTAATCAACTTCTCGTAGATATCAGTACCAATCAATGAGATAGCTTGCTCTTCCAAGTTACGTGGCTCACGGTCACCCAAATCAGCCAAAGCGGCGTTCTTTTGTTCTTCGATCTTAGCCTTAGCTTCTGCAGGAGTCTTCGTTCCCCACATCTCGTAGAACGTGTTCATGTTGAATGGCAAGTTGTACAACGTACCCTTGTAGTTTGCCACAACTTGGTTTTGGTATCCGTTAAACTCAGCGAATTGACGAATGTAGTCCCAGACTTCCTTGTTATCAGTGTGGAAGATGTGTGCACCGAAGTCGTGAACCGTAATTCCGTGCTCCGTGTGTGTGTACATGTTTCCAGCAATGTGCGCGCGCTTCTCAATAATCAATGAGCGCTTACCACGCTTGGCCGCCTCGTAGGCAAAAATTGAACCAAATGGTCCGGCACCTACGATAAGGTAATCGTAGTTTTTATCATTCAAAGTCATTTTTGATGATTTCCTTTCAGAATATAAAAAATCTTCTGAAACAACTTTACCATAGTTTCAGAAGATTTGGGATACAAAATGACCATACCATTATTAAAACCAGATTTCTGACTTTACAATGGTCACCATGCTTTTAATTTTTTACCTGAAAAATATTACTGCTCCAAAACTGGGCAGATTTTAATGTCATTTTTTCGGGTGGTCCTATTTCTTTTCGCGTGCGATATAGATTGGACGATTCTTGACCTCTAGGTAGATACTTGAGATGTAGCGACCAACAATTCCTAAACTAAGCAATTGTATGCCACCCATAAACAAGATGATAATCACCAATGAAGGCCAACCAGCTACAGATGAATTAGCGACAAGTAATGCTCGAATAACAATTACCAAAGCACCAATAATAGCCGTTACAAATGAGAGTACCCCGAAAAACGATACAAAGGCCAATGGCACCTGAGAAAACGCAACGATTCCCTCGATAGAGTACTTGAAGAGGCTCCAAAAAGACCATGACGTTTGACCAGCCACTCGGTCGCGGTTTTCAAATTCAAGATACTTTTGCTTAAATCCAATCCACGAGAACATTCCCTTTGAGAAACGATTGTACTCCGTCATAGAAAGCAAAGAATCAACCATCTGACGTGACATAACACGATAATCACGAGCACCTTCTACAATTTGTGTATCCGAAATTCGGTTTACCAACTTATAGAAAAGTTCACTGAAGAACGTACGAATTGGTGGTTCACCTGCTCGTGTTACTCGTCGTGTTCCGACCGCATCCCACTCCCCAGACGCTACTCCAGCCAGCATTTCCGGCAATAGCTCTGGCGGATCCTGTAAGTCAACATCCATTACAACAACATATTCACCAGTGGCTTGTTCAAGTCCAGCATATAAACCAGCTTCTTTTCCGAAATTGCGTGAGAATGACAGATAGTGAACTTCTGCTGGGTTCTTCGCTTGTTCCTCACGTAGCACCTTCAAAGTGTCGTCCTTTGACCCATCATCAATAAACCAATACTCAAAAGCATAATCTGCCAATGACTCAGTGTGTACCTTATTCATAGTTTCCAAGAATACCGGCACTGTTTCTTGTTCGTTCCATACCGGAACAATGATTGATAACGTTTGCATATTTTTTCCCAACTGAATTTTCTAACTTTTAATTTCTTGATTAAAGTCCAACAAGAATTTTTAATAACTCCAATTTAGTATATACCAATCTTTTACAGACATAAAGACCGCATCTGTACAAACGACTCTTTATTCTATTACACACGTACTACTTAGCCATCTTATACAAAACGAACCCAATTGAAATCAATGTCAGCACATCAACTATAATCAGCCACGCTGGAGTAACTGCAGAAATAGTAATGGCCGTCTCGCCGATTTTGTCTGCATGGACCGTTAACAATCCCTGCTTTGTTTCGACAGGTTGTACACTTCCATCTACACGCACCTTATACTTGACGCCTTTATATACAAAGACCGGGAGAGTTTGTTCGCCAGCATTCTTTACATTAATTGTCATACCAAGTTCATTAGATTTAACATTTTTAGCCACAATATCATATTTGTCTGAAACCTGATTGTTTGCCACCGTATCAGCAAAGATACGTGCCTCTTTGTCCTTCATACCGGTTGGCATAATAGAATAATCTAAAAACGAACTCTTAGCCGTCACAATATTATTAATATCTGGCTGTAGACCGCCGCGTTCTTGCAACCGATTAACTTGAAGATTAATCGAAATGACAGCTACAACGACTGCACTAACGGAAATAAAACTAGTTAGTATCGCTTTGTTGTTCAACTTTACAAATACAGAGGCGGCAAAAATGATGATGAAAAAGCCTGAGTATGTCAGCAAACGTCCTGGAAATTGAATCAAGGCAAAGCCAAATTTCTCCAACAAGCTCCAATCCACCACGTTTGAAGGTAGAATAGCCGCAAAAATTGCTAGAAGTGCCAGAATTGTTGATTCACTCAAAACCTTTTCTTTCCCGCGAAATAGTTGCACAAGCCAAGCAATAATCGCAATAACAAACACTGCTAAAATTACTATGTCCAAGTGCCACGTCCATGGGCTTGATGTGCCGAATAGATTAAAGGTAATCGCTTCTTTCCCTGCACCCACTAAATCCACGGCAGATGCATCAATTCCCCAAAATTTTTGTTGCATCAAAATATGATTCTTTTGAGAAATAATCAGCATAGGAACTAAGACAGCAAGCATCATGATTATGGTCATCAATACCGCTTTGAAAGCCTCTATAATTTGCTGCCAATTTGGATGCTTTTTTGTCCACATTAGTAACACATACAATGCGCCAAACGGAATAACAGTGACCGCTGTTAACATATGCGTGTTAATGATTAGCGCCATTCCTAGGGCCAATGTGTACTTACCGTGTCGATCACCATCTAGAATTTGATACAATCCTAAAAACACTAATGGCACGAAAGAATATGCTAAAAACTCCGCTAGCGCAAATCGTTGATAAATAAGGATCAAGTGATATGCGCTAGACATGTATAGCACACCCGCCATAAAGCCGACACCATTTCTGCTAAACATCCTTTTAACAGTGACAAACATTGTCAATCCTGACAAAAATTGCACGATTGCAATGCCAACCATCCAGCCAAAATAGACGTGTCCTGCAAACACCAAGCGTGGAATCACAAAGAGCATTGATGTCAGCCATGGGTACATACCATTTATTGCTGCACCGGTATTCGAATTTCCCCAAAAACTAACAAGTCCTGGCCATTCACCATGACTAAATGCATTGACCAAACTTTCAATTCGCGTAAATTGAAACGATAAATCGTTCCCCGCAATTGAAAAATAACCACGCTTAAAAAATAAAAGCGTTTCAATAATCGCAATTATCCCTATCCAAAAAACAGAATTTTTTGATAATTTTCTCAATATATGCACTTTACTACTCCTGAAAAATTACTAAACAATTGACTATTCATTATAACTAAAATTCTTCCTAACATGACAAATTCAAAAATTGCTTAACACGTTCTCAAATTTTCCATGTATGGCACTCTGCCAAATGAAAAAGCAGCTAATTCCAACATTCGAAATTAGCTGCTTTAACTTTTGTTGTTCAATGCGTTTACTGGGCGATTCCAGCCTTATCTAGCCAAACTAATTGGTTATTCCAGTTAAATCCTACCCAAGTCACACCGTCAGGCGTTTGCCATTCACTAACAACGTGAATTTTTTGACCAGCTAACTTCTGTGCAGAAGAAATCCACTGTGTTCTATACTCCCATGGCTTATCACGATAGAGACCATCATTTCGTCCATCTTGACGAACTACGGCGTCATAGTTTGCTGCAACGGCTGAAGAATTATCTTCTACAACTGCCAGCGAATCAAACCAATATAACTCTCCGTTCAAATAACCACCATACCATGTCACTCCATTGAGGACAACTTCTCGTTCAACCGTAATTGAATGGCGAGTATTATTTGTGCTGTCTACCGAACCGATATAATGTGCCCCTTGCAAGCCATATGGCGCATCCTTGTACAAACCGTCATTTCGTCCATTTTGAATGAACAACGCACGTTTTGAAATCGAATTTGTGATACCCTGACTGTCAATCCAAACCAAACGTCCATTTAGTTGGAATCCTGACCAAGTAACCCCATCAGGTGTTGTCCATTCTTGCGTAACAGTAACAGTCTTATTATTCAATTGGGTTGCGCTTTGGACGTAATTTGAGCGATACTCCCAAGGCTTACCCTCATAAATACCGTCATTTCGATTGAATTGACTAATTACCATTTGCTTGTTTACTGCAACTGGATTTGAATTATCTTCAACCACCGCAGCGGAATCAAACCAATAGAATTTGCCATCCAAATTTCCACCGTACCATGTAACGTTATTTTTGATGACAGACTTTTCAACTGTAATTGACTTACGGTCATTGCCTGTCGACTTAACGCTACCGACATACTGTGCGCCCTTAGAACCGTATGGTGCGTTTAAGTACAAGCCATCATTGCGATCATTCTGGATAAACATTGCTCGTTGATGAACATCCGCAGCATCTACCGTAGATGCACCGCTTTTATCCATCCAAACATTACGATTATCAACAGTAAAGTTAATCCAAGTTACACCGTCTGGTGTTTTCCATTCGTTTCTTACTTGAACAACTTGACCTTCAAATTCCTTCGCAGCCTTGTAATAGTCACTTCGATACTCCCAAGGCTTCTCTAGATATAACGAATCATTTCGCTTCGACTGTGTAATCTCCATTGAGTACTTAACCGGCTTCGGCGCACTATTATCTTCGATTACTGCCTTAGAATCAAACCAAAGGAATTTACCATCAATGTAACCGCCGTACCACAGAACACCGTTTACAACGACCTTCTTCTCAACCGTAATAGACTTATGTTGATTTGACGTACCTACCATACCAGCGCCGCTAGCACCTAGCACACCATACGGCGCATTCGAATAGAATGAGTCGTTACGACCATTTTGTTCAAACAAAGCTCTTTTTTGAATTGACTGAACATCACTAATCGATGATTGACTAACAGCTTGTTTATCAACCCAGACCGTCTTGCCATTCCAGCTAAAACGAACCCATGTTACGCCATCAGGCGTTGTCCATTCGCCCGTCACCAAAATTGTGCGACCTGACAATTGATTTGCAAGTCCCAAGCTCTTTGATCGATACTCCCAAGGCTTATCTTCATAAATCGAATCGTTACGGCCGTTTTCATTAATAGTTGCAACGTAATTCTTATCCACCGGTGCTGTATCATCTTGGACCACAGCCTGCGCATCAAACCACGTCATAATCCCATCAATATAACCACCGTACCATAACACGCCATTGACCGTTATCTGTCGTTCAACAGTAACTGCCTTGCGGTCATTTCCAGTTGCACTCACACTGCCAATACCAGAAGGATTAATCATTCCGTATGGTGCGTTTGTGAACAAACCATCGTTTCGATTCTTCTGAATAAACATAGCTCGTTTGTTAATGCTAATTCCAGTTGAAACGTTAGATAGCGCCGCCTTATCAACCCAAATCAGACGACCGTTCAGGTAAAATCCTGCCCAAGTCGTCCCCTTATTTGTCACGGCCTCTTTAGTAATTACAACTTGTTGTCCATTGTACTGCGTTGCACTTCCAACATATTGATCACCACCGGTATTCCAAGGATAATCTGGGTACAATCCATCGTTTCGGTTACTTTGGTTAAAAGTTCCAAAATAATTGACATCCCGTTGCGTAGTTACATAATCCCCACTTGCAGACAAGTTGTCATAGTCAATAGACACATCATATGTTCCTGTAATACCTGGGAAATTCGTTTTAGAATTCCATTGCCACATACCATAATTTGTGTACCACAAATTATCCTTACTTGGCTTTGCTGGGTACGAGGCCATCCAAACATTTTTATCATCCCAAGCATTGAACTTCAATCCTTGTTGCTGCGTATACGACGCATAAGTGTAAAGAAGTGTTTTACCATAGCCTCTGTTATTCACTTGTCGTTTGAAGGTCTCTGCTAGTTGCGTAGTATTACTCGTTTTTGTCGATTCAGCTTCCAAATCGTCAACCATGTAAGTTGTATCACTTAGGCCAAGGCTTTGTGCTGTATCAACAAAATAATTTGCTTCAGCAGTGGCTTCGCTTGTCGTTGAATACGTAGAGTAGTGGTAAGCCCCCCCACTCGAAGTCCTGCTGCCCTAGCATTGGCAATTTGTTCCGCCGCATAGGGGTTTCGATAGTAATTACCTTCAGACAATTTCACAATGATCATCTTTACACCATATTTTTTCATGGTGTTGAACATTCCAACGGTCACGTTACCTTGGTGAGAGGAGATATCAACGACATCCATTCTTGGACGGCTAGAATCACCAGCCGAAATGACTGGAATACCATCATCAGCTCCCCAAACATTATTCGCAAAATATGCAGTCCCTAATAAGGCAACTCCTACCGAAGTTCCCAAAACAAGGTACTTCATTTTATTCATTCTCATTCAGCTCTTTATCCTCTTACTTCTTAGTTCATCTTTAATGCGTTTTTATCTACCCAAATCGTTCGTCCATCTTTAACAAAAGCAGCCCAAACGACGCCATCAGGTGTACGCCATTCTTGAGTCACAGTTACCCTTTGATTGTCCAAAGCCTTAGCAGTTCCGGCATATTGTGCACGGTATTCCCATGGCATATCAAAGTACAAACCATCGTTTCGATTACTTTGACTAACTGTGGCTGCATAATTCACTGAAACTGGCGCCGTAGCATCGTTCACTACCGCAGCTGAATCAAACCAGTAAACTCGTCCATCCAAATATCCAGCATACCATAGCACACCGTTAAGCACTCTAGACATTTCAATGGTAATCGATTTTTGATCATTACCAGTCGCTTTCACACTACCAAGATACTTCGCTGCGCTGTCTCCGTAAGGTGCATTCTCATAAAGGCCATCGTTACGATTACCTTGGATAAACATTGCACGTTGATACATAGGGCTTGCCGAACCATTTGCATCCATCCAAACGCTTTTACCATCAATAACAAAATTAATCCAAGTTACACCATCAGGCGTTGTCCATTGTTGTTTAACCGTAACTTTTTGTCCATTATATTTTTGTGCACCACTAAAGTATGTTGAACGGTACTCCCATGGCTTATCAAGGTACAATCCGTCATTACGACCATTTTGGTTGATTACAACTTGATAATTCGCAGCAACAGCAGTTGATGTGTCTTCTACAACAGCTTTTGAATCAAACCAATACAATTTACCATTCAAATAACCGCCATACCAAGTAACACCCTTATACGTGAGCATTTTTTCTACCGTAATTGACTTTCGATCATTACCTGTAGAAGAAACCGTGCCAGTAAATTCTGATCCTTCTATGCCGTGTGGCTCATTTAGATACAAACCGTCATTACGACCATTTTGAATAAACATTGCTCTTTTATATGTGTTCGTAGTTTCTAGAGAGGTCGATTGAATACCTGCCTTGTCTAGCCAAACACTTTTACCATCAACAACGAAGTTAACCCACGTCACGCCATCTGGTGTCTTCCACTCCTGCTTCACGTTGATTTTTCGCCCATTGATGTCTTTAGCGCTCTTATAAAAGTCCGTTCGATATTCCCATGGCTTATCCAGATACATACCATCATTACGTTGATCTTGATCTACGACTGCCGTGTAAGACTTTCCAACCGGAGCCGAGTTATCATTTTGAACCAGCTGAGACTTAAACCAATATTCTTTTCCGTTAAGTTTTCCAGCGTACCAAGTTTGCCCATCAAATACCATTTTCTTCTCAAGGGTAATTGACTTTCGCTCATTGTCCGTACTCTTAGTCGTGCCGATTGACTTTGAACCCAAAATCACACCTGGCTGCTTTTCGTACAAACCATCGTCTTGATTTTTGTATGCATTAAACAGTGCACGTTGATATACATTTGAGATAGCAACCTTTGATGACGCTCCTGTCTTGTCCATCCAGAGTGTCTTACCGTTGTAATTAAAACGAATCCACGTCACACCATCAGGCGTCTTCCACTCACCCGTAACCAAAACATACTTACCATCAAACTGCTTTGCGCTACCAAAGTAATCTGTTCTGTACTCCCATGGCTTATCAATGTAGATACCATCATTACGACCGCTCTGGGTGATTTTAGTAACATAATTTGCGTCTTTAGCTACTGAGTTATCTACTACAACCGCCTTTGAATCAAACCAATATAGTTCCCCGTTCAAGTAGCCTGCATACCACAGAGTACCATTAACTTTGGCTTCCTTTTCGATTGTAATCGATTGACGATTGTTATTCGTAGAAGATACCGTACCAATATGTGTTGCATTCACAAAGCCATAGGGCGCATTTTTGTATAAACCATCATTTCGATTGTTTTGAATGAACATTGTCCGTGTGTTTCGCGCCGTTATGTCACTAACACTCTTGAACGCTGCAGAATCAACCCAAATCAAATGACCGTCGCGCTTAAATGCGTACCACTTTGTGCCTTTGCTAGTTGTGGCTTCTTGGACCAACGTGACACTCTTACCATTGTATTGTGACGCGCCGCCGACGTAAACTTCTCCACCAGTATTCCAAATACCATCTTGATACAAGCCGTCATTTCGGTGATCCTGATTAAATACCGCTACTCTATAAATGTCCTTTGAAGAAACAACGGTATCTCCGAGATTATCTACTAGTTTGTCCATCCCGTATGACTGGATAAGATCAATCAACCTAGTAGCATAACCGGTATCTGTAGCGTATGTTCCAGTCAATGCGCGTGCTGCGTCTTGATAGGTTTTTGCATTTTCTCGCCATGCACCGCTGTAATAAGTGCTACTCCAATCCAGTCCATTTCTGAGCAAATTACCATTGTCATTCAATGATGCTTCAAAATTCGGGTATTTTTTAAACTGCGCATTCACATAGTAGAGGTTTCCATATCCATCATCCTCAGCCGTCAGCATCGTTACCGATTGGCCGTTGTATGACCCTTTTATTCCAAAAAAGTTGTTGGCTTGAACAGAGAGTGCACTCTGACCCCACCCACTTTCTAATGATGCCTGAGCCATCATGATCGAACCATACAAATTATACTTTTTAGAAACAGTCTTTACCGGTTGCTTTATCTTGTTAATAAAGTCATTCGGCACGCTTGCCGCAGCATTGTGCTCACCCAGGGTAACTCCACCAACCACGGTAAACAGTCCCAAAGCAACTTTTATTTTTTTATTTATTTTTGCCATACACCGTTCCTACTTCATGTCATAAATAGCTTATTTAATATTCACAATTTTTTTGTTGTTTTTTTGTCTTTTTTATAGTCTTTTTTCAGTAACCAATTAAGTATACGACATAATCTATCTTAAATGCTTAATACCCAAACCATAAAAATAATCCTTAAAAAATTCGCCACCTGTTGGTAACATTCTCGATTTATTGTAACAAACACAAAAAGCCACCCGTCAAACGCACAATCATCCCAAAAGCTTGTTAAACTTTCAGGAATAGCGCATCTGCGAGCAACTTTTTCGCAATATATTTCAGGTTAATGCCAAAATTTTTTACGGCTCAAATAATTCTGTCCATCAGATATGTCGTATTGTACTAGTCTCAAGTCATCGACCAATCGCTTTTGCTTTTTTGTCAAACTTGAATATTTAATCTGATGTCCTTCATTATCGACATACTGCATACGTCCATGACTATCTCTAGCATAGTTAGCCACAACAATACCGTTATTCATCATTTCCGTCTGCAATGCAAAATATGGTGTCACCTTAGTATTTGTATTAGCTAACATTAGAGATGAAAAATCATTTGGCGCCAAAAATTCGCTTGAAGTTTTTGCCTGACCATTAGCTTTTTTTGCAGCCTTATTCTGCCAAACGAAAAACTCCGTACTGTGTTTAAACACGGCGTTTTTATTTTCTGGAATGGAATTAAAAATTCCAGGCCAATGATCACCATAAAACAACATCGTAATAGGTCTTGAATAGCTATTCAACTTTTTAAACAGCCCTGGAAAAAGATTATCGGTTTGATGAACACCATTCACATACCCATCAAGCTCATTTTTATCATCTTGCTTAGCATGCTTTTCGATGTAAATAAAATCTTTTTCATCATTTTGCCGAATATGCTCATATTGTCCGCCCCAATACGGTGTATGATTTTGCATTGTCATAAGCTGTATGAATTGACTCTGATTGTTATTCTTCCCGTTAATTTCTGCATACAAGTCCTTATAAGCCTCTGCGTCAGACGTATAAATAGTCCCCGGGATTTGTCCCATATATTTAGGATTCTCATTTGCGCCGCCGTCATTCGCGATGGTCTGATCCATGCCAATTTGTTTATAGGCTTGCTTACGATTATAGAACGACAAGTTAAATGGGTGAATCATCGTTTTATCATTAAAATAATCTAAAATAGATGGCGTTTCATTAGCATGTGGCACAACATCCTTATATGGAGAAGCCACATTACTATTGTACCCAGCAACCGGCAGACCAGTTAATGTCATGTATTCTACAACTGCCGTTCCACCCCCAACGCCATATGAAACCATTGTGCCACTTGGGTTTTCTGACACAGCCTTCGCAAAATTAGGTGCAACCTCTTTACTGGTTTCGAGGCTTGATATATGAGCAGGGTTCATCAATGACTCGCTAAGAACGTAAATCACCGTCTGCCCTTTTAAATCTGAATTCTTCCTGTTTTGATTTAAATCTGCGGTAATATCCCGATATTTATTACTAATTTCCGTCATTTTTGCCTGGCTATAACCAGCTGGCTCGTCCATAGTCTTAACAAACAAGTTTGCTTGACGTAAGAATATGAACAAAGCCCCGTTTTGATTAGCTTCCTCTGCATTAGACCATGGGGAATGTTTAAACCTCAACGCATCGTAAACGCGTTCCATGTTTTTATCCGGAACAATCACAGGCAGCGCCAGCACAACCGTTAATGACGCGATAATCGCCAAGCGTATACTTACTTTGATTTTAGGGACTTTAATAAACGGGTTGTTTTCATATTTATTTTTTAGGAACACCTCAAATAATATTGAGACAATCACTAATAGTGCCACTAGCAAAAAGCTGATAACCACCGTGCTTCGATTTACCATTCCCAATAATTCTTTACAGATCCAAGTTCATGTAAATCACTTGGCACAATGGCATCATTTCTTAATTTCATCTTTTCGTACAATGCAACCGAAATCGCAAAAGCAATAACACCGTATACTGCGAACGCGCGGTATAGCCTTCCGAAAATCATATACATAAGAACGAAAAATAGCGTCAACCATATTGTATTTAGCCAAAACATTGGATACGTTTGCATAACAACCAAATGATTAAGCAAGTGATTTAACTCGGTACCCTGTCCTGCTAACCCATTTTCTTGCCACGACGTAGCTATTTCAAATATCAACGCCGTTAACCATCCAAAAAGAAGGCTATATAAAAGCAATTTTCTTATATCTTTTTTCATAATATGAAATATAACATACACAGATATAGCACTCTTCTTTTTTTAGTTACACATTGTTTACATTTTTGCAAACGTACGATTTTGTGTTAAAAGACAACTTATCGTTGAAAGCGAGATACATTCACTTCAACTTCGCGATAACATATGGCTCATGTGAAAAAACGATATTTTTTTCGTCTGAGTATATCGTCTTTTGGCTACCGTATTCGTTTTTCGGAATCAAAATATAATCTCGTTTCGTTCCTTTTTCGCCGAAATCCATTGCATCTCGCAAGTAACCATATTGGTGTTGTGGCCCCATTTTTTTCGCTTTAAATTCCGGATAATTATTGGCCAGCTTCAAGTACCTTTCATGATCAACAGGTTTTTCCGCCAAACGCCAATACGAGGCATTATAGGATAACCCCAGCGCATAAAGATGACTTTTCGGATGAAGTTGCATAAACTTATCGATTACTTTCACCTCTGAATACTGTACTCCTTGGTTCTCGAAATACGATTTTGGTGAGAAATAGAAAGATAAAAACACAAAAAACGAAACAAACAGCACGCTCAGGAATCCCAATCTAACATTTCGAGAATTAGTCTCCATCAAAATTCTAGCAAGTCCTAACCCCACAAAAAACATCATCGGAATGTTAAGAAAATTCCAATGATTATAATTCGGTTTAACAATTAAAATAATTGGCAAATTTGCAACCAACGCTATTCTAAACAAACTCACAACGTCTAAAAATTGCTTTTCAAAAACAGCTCTCCATTTGGTACTGAACCCAACTATCGCAAAAGGTAAAAACCAAGGGAAGACAACACCAAAAGGGGCCGCAGAATTCCACGGTAATTTATCACTCCCCAAAATATAGTCTTCAATCCCGTGTACGACATTCATTACCACGTGATTCAAAACATTGTGCTTAAAATTAATTAGTGAACCTGCTCTATTGCGTGGTAATGGCGGAATATCTAATCCTAAAAATGTTTTCGCTGTTGTGATATGAAAAACGTTAACTTGAATAGCAAAATATATAGCTGGCACTGAAAGAACCATAATGATGATGCCCGAAACAATTATTTCAACAACGCTAAGATTTGCTCGTCTTCTATTCCAAAAAAATAATATGCCTAAAAATACAGGTAAATAAATCCAACTGGCCAAGTAGCCATAAACAGTTAATGCAATTGCAACAGCTGAAAGAACGATAAAAAACCATCTCAAAGTCTTACCATTATTTATTTGCAACGCCGCCAGCATAAATAGTAATGCAATAGTAAACATTAATGGTCCGTAGTTGGCGTCTAAAACCCATCGTCCGCTTATCCAAATCCAAGGTGATGTAATAAATGCCGCCAAAACAACAAAGGCCACTAATTCATTTTTTGAAATTCGCCGAACGATTACGTAAACACCTATTAGCATCGCTAGCGTCGTCATTACCATCAGCGAGCGAAAACTAGTCATGCTAAATCCGAACAGTTTTACTATAGGTGTAACTAACGTTGCATACAAAACACTTTGGCCTTGCCCCCACACACTACCAAAGTACACTGGATGATGAAATCCGTGTATATCTGTGCCAAATTTTGCGAGACTAATTACCTCATTAGCATAATTTGACTCATCAACATATAGAGACGGAACTGTCCCTAACCGATAAAACATCGCCATTCCGTATACGAGAATTAAACCGAACGAAACCCATTTCAACCACAAAACCTTATTCTTACCCACGATACCAATCTTCTTTCCAAGCACCGCCATCTCACCAAGACAGCGATAAAATTTCTAATATATTTTTGAACACTTAAAAATCGGATGTAAATTTTCTTACATCCGATTTTAATTAATCAAATAATTTTTTATCAATCAACTTAAATACAACCATCACCACCACAATCCCAATTAATGATGGCAGCCAATTAAATGTAAGCCATTGGGTGCCAAAAGTCCCCAAAATTCGCGTACCAAGCCATGATCCCAAAACGCCACCAACAAACGACACTGGCCAACTAAACCCATATCCTTTACCCACTACCAAGGATACAATTTTCCCAAGTAATGTCGCAATAATCAAAAATACGATAATACCCATCTTCGTTCTCCCAATTCTTTATGCTTCACAATGCAACAATGTATTAATAGTACTAATTTGTAGCAACCATCACTCTATATGAACCCGCATTCAACGTGATTCACGTAGACTAGCAATTACTTTGATTGGCTGGAAAACCACATTTACAACTCTAAAACGATTCGCAATTAGAACCGCAACTAACGAAAAGACAAGCGTAACAACCAACGTAGCTACCATAAAAGCCCAGTAACTCACTGTTAAACCAGGTACCCGCCATTCAATGATTTTCATTACCAATGTCCCAACTGGCACATGTACTAAATAAACAATCAATGAATTTTTACCTATAAACGTCAACCATCTGTTTTGCTCCGTTCCAATCAAACGATACAATGCCAAAAACACAAATACTGACGAAATTTTAACAGCCAACAACGATATGTCCAAAACATTAACCGCCTCAATCATCATAAAGTACTGACGAATTGCAATCACGCTTGAAATAATGAAAATACCAGTTGCTAACACAGTTAAATATTTACGATTTAATATCGCGTATTCTTTAATTGCAATTCCAAGGATGAATGGCAACACCCAACGAAACGCCTGGCTAAGCAGTCCTATATGAATCGTGTCAAATGACACCAAAATAAGCGTCACAACACCTAGAATAATCTGTAACCACAATGGTAATCCGACCAAATGATAAAGATCGACAAGAACATAAATACCAAACAGTGCAAACAAATACCATGTATAAGCTATTGGTTGATTCCAAATATTTAGCAAATCTAAAAGCGTTAGTTTATCGTTACCAAACAGTTTTACAATATATATCACCACATTAAAGGCAATGTATGGCACACCCAAACTTATCAGACGTTGGCCACTCTTTTTAAAAAATTGCTGCCACGTTTTAACTGGCTTGTAAACATAGCCGGACATCGCAAAAAATACTGGCATCACATACGTAAACAGAAAGCCAATGACTATAGTCGGTACCCAAAGTTGCTGCGCAGCATATGGAACACCAGAATTTACTACGCCAAGCATAACGTGTACTAACAAAACTGAAAGGATTGTAAATCCTTTCCCAAAATCAATCCATGAAATCCTCAAAACGTTAACCCTACCTAAAATGCGCCTTTTCCACTAACTACGGCTCCAACGGTCATAAACATGATTTTAAAATCAAACCATAGATTCGCATTCTGAGCATATTCTATTTCCAAATGTGCACGTTCCGGATACTGGATTTCGCTTCGGCCAGTTGCTTGCCATAAACCGGTTGCACCAGGCTTGACTGACAACAAAACATCAACCGCATCCCCGTATTCTTTGAGTTCATTTTCAACAACGGGGCGTGGCCCGATTATCGTCATATCTCCAAGCAACACGTTTAAAAACTGAGGCAATTCATCAATAGATGTTTTACGCAAAAAGCCACCGAATTTTGTAATTCTTGGATCTTCCGAAGTTGGAAGTTTGTACCCGTTTTCAACAAATTTTGCATAAAGTTCAGGATTGTTCAGCAAAATCTCAGTAGCTCCAACAACCATCGACCGAAACTTATACATATAAAATGTCTCGTGGTTTAATCCGACACGTTCTTGCTTATAAAATACCGGTCCTTTATCACTACCAAAGAAATAAGTTAATGCAACCACCAGAAAAATTGGCGATAGGACAATAAGCGCAAACAGTGACACGGAAATATCTAAAAAGCGTTTTGAAAACGCATAGGTTTTACTATATTTTGTCATCGTTATCTTCACTTCATTTTTTTAAATACTATTTCAGTATAGCAAAAGCACTCATTAAAAATGAACCTTTCTCGAGCCTTCTTTACTAAAATGACGTTTTAGGAAATGAAAACCCTTATCCACCCAATTCGTTTTTTCGGTTGACACAACTGGATATTCTTTAGTGCGCTTATTATTAACGATAAGCCAGACATTTAGCAACCTTTCAGCCATAAAGCCTAGCGCCCTGATATCCTGTCCTTCTAACTCTGACCAATCAAGCCTTTCTTCCACC
>ERZ772879.336-NODE-336-length-37340-cov-5.842189_pt1 | contig 37340 bp, 39 predicted proteins | sample MGYA00580582_ERZ772879 | MGnify/ENA primary metagenome ERZ772879 (study PRJEB29015, sample SAMEA2737682) | human gut metagenome | biome: human gut; feature: human-associated habitat; material: faeces | place: China | collected 2012 ... | reverse complement strand
TTTTCTGCTGACCTTGTTTAAAGGGGCTTCCACAATGAGTTTATTAGGGGCATCAGTGCTGGCTCGATTCATCTCTGGTATTTTTAACTTCATCCTTAATCAACGATGGGTGTTTAAGTCACAAAATACGACTGGTGATCGTCGCCGCTATGTCGCATTATTCACCTTTCAAATGGTCTTATCAGCTGGCCTATTACAGTTAGTGGATACGTTTATTCCGCATCCAGTGCCGGTGAAAATAATGGTAGACACTCTAATATTTGTTGGTAGCTATTTAGTACAAAAGAAATTGGTTTTCAAATCACGAATGGAGAGAACGCATGAAGCGTAAGTTAACGTTAGTGACATCCGCAATTTTGACGGTTTATACGAGTTTTACACTGGTCGATACGTTTATGCTACAGCACAGTGGTACAGCAATTGCGACGAGCACACAAACCGTCAAGAAAACGGCGAAGAAAGATTCAAGCACGGTCAAAAAGACGGCCACGTCCTATGAGGATAGTCACATGAGTATTAACGTCACAACTGAGCGTGTTGATGACACGACGGTATACGTGGCTGATATAACCGTTGATGATCCGAGCCTGTTGCAAACGGCCTTGGCTAATAATACATATGGCCGAAACTACACTGAAAAAACGTCATCGATGGCAAGCGAGCATAATGCGATTTTTGCGATTAATGGTGATTATTATGGTTTCCGCGATACTGGCTATGTTGTGCGAAATGGCACATTGTATCGTGATACTGTGGCAACCGATACGGATGCATTAGTTATTGATAGTGATGGCAATATGAAGTCAGTTAATCAGAGCGATGAAACAGCGAGTGAACTGCTTAAAAATGGTGCTCAGCAGGTACTGAGTTTTGGCCCAACTCTGGTTGAAAACGGTAAAGTAACGGTCTCTGAGGACGCTGAAGTTGGTCAATCACAGGCTTCTAATCCACGTACCGCAATTGGACAGGTTGGTAAAAATCATTACGTAGTTGTGGTTTCTGATGGCCGAACGTCAGAATCAACAGGCCTGTCTTTGTACCAATTGGCGAATGTGATGAAAAAGCACGGGGCAACCTACGCCTACAATTTGGATGGTGGCGGGTCATCAACTATGGTGCTTAACGGCAAAGTGATTAACAATCCAGTAGGCGGGTCTGGTCAGTCTAGTGAACGTGCGGTGTCGGATATGTTGTACTTTGGCTACAGTGAGTAAGGAGGAAAATATGGCAAAATATCAAACGGCGATTAAGTGGTTCGGTGTGACAGGATTTATCTTTATTTTCCACCTGATTTACAACCATTTTGGTCACGGGGTGCAGTCGCCAAAAATGAATTGGGCATGGTTAGTACCGGCAGCGGTGTTGATTTGGCAAGTATTGGTGGTAACCATTAAGCCAGAAATTGCCCAAACCCCAAAATACAAAACGTTCTGGGCGTGGGGGAATTTGGCCACTTGGTCGGTCATCATTGCCTTGATCGTCGCTGGTATCTTAGAAATTGCAGGGACGGGCTCGACCTTTATTGTTGGGTACTATGTTATTTCAGCCTTGCTATTAATTGGTGGCGTATTTCAAACAATTAAATCGGCTTAACGGCTTAATTTGGATGGATCAGCCCAATGGCTGGTCTTTTTTAATTCACAAAATTTAAGTTTGACATCAGCTCCCTTGAGTGATCGTTTAAGGTTTGCCGGGCATAGTAATAGTACAAATTATCGAGGTGAAAGACTATGATGAAAAATAAAAAAGCAGTTGCGACGATTGGTGTATTGGGTGTACTGGCGCTAGGTGGTGCAAGTTATGCAGCGTTGCAATCAGATAATGACGATGCTAATAACGAAGTCACAAAAACGGCTAGTGCTAAAAGCTCATCAACAGGTAGCACGAAAAAGATTGCCGTAACGACTTATCCAACCACAGCGCAAACCGGTGATGCATCAAGCAAGGTGACGGCTGATGGTACGGTGGACTTATCTAAGATGAAGGTAACTGGTTCAGGCGTTAAGGTGTCTGATAAGACCATCACGATTTCTAAGGGTGGTACGTATTACATGACAGGTTCAGCGAGCGATGCACAAATTGTCGTTGATGCTGGTGATAAGGATGAAGTCACAATCATTATGAACGGTGTGAATCTAACATCACCGACTGGTCCAGCAATCTATGAGAAGAACGCGGATAAGACCATTATTTCATCAGCGAGCAATTCAATTAACTTGATTGACGGCGGCACGATTGCTGATACCGACGAGGAGAAAGCAGCTATTTATGCAACGCACGACTTAACCTTTAAGGGTGACGGTGTGGTCGCGATTAATGGTGATTCAAAGGATGCGGTGTATACCAAGGACGATTTGAAAATTAAGTCAGGAACAGTGTTTGCCAAGGCAATTAAAGACGGTTTAGTTGGTCATGATTCGGTGCACATTACTGACGGTACAGTTAATGTGTCGGCTGGGGATGATGCGATTGAATCAAATCAAGACAATGATGAAAATAAGGGCTTGGTTGAAATTGCCGGTGGAGACGTTACAGTCGCCACGGGTACAGAAGATGGTAATCACGGTATTTCAGCCGAACGTAAGTTAGTGATTTCAGGCGGTAAGATTGCGGTCACAAGTTCATATGAAGGCATGCAAGCCAATGAAATCGATATCGATGGTGGTGAAACCACGATTAGTAGTACGGATGATGCGGTGAATGCATCAGGTAGTTACAAGACACCAATCTTGAATATCACGGCCGGTAAGCTGGTCTTCCTAGCTGGCGGTGACGGCCTTGATTCGAACGGGGACATCACGATGTCAGGTGGTACGGTAGAAGCGATGATTAGCTCATCCCCAGACAACGAGGCGGTCGATTTGGATGGCACGTTGACCTTTACCGGCGGTACGATGCTCTACGGTGGAACGGGCACTGGTGCAACTTTTGATAATGCTTATGTGAAGTTGCCAAGTGGCGTTAAGCAGGGCGATAAGGTAACAGTGGTCGATGATGCAAACAAGACAATTGCAAGCTACACAGTTAACGCTGATGGTGACACGGTTGCCGTTGCGTCAACTGACATCAAGTCAGGGTCTACTTATAAGGTTACTGTGAATGGTACGACGACTGAAGTGACGGCCGGTACTGGTTTGACTGAAGGCATGGCTGGTGGCGGGCCAGCCGGTGGCATGCGTTAAGGCTGATTGGTGATAATATGCAAGTTTTCAATCGATATGAAGTGAAATATATCATTACTCAAGCGGAGTACAAGGCTATTTTGCAGGCGTTACTTGCAACTGAGGATATGCGACTAGATCGGTATAACCAAACGGGAGAATCGTATCCGATTCAATCGCTCTATTATGCATCAGTGACAGATGCCGTCTCGCAGCAAGCGTTGCGATTAGAACCCAATGAATTTAAACAACGACTACGTGTGAGATCTTATGGGCCAGCAACTACGACTAAGCCAGTTTTCCTGGAGATTAAAAAGAAGTTTTTGAAGAAAACCTATAAGCGTCGCATCACGGTCGATTATGAAACGGCGAATCGATTTTTGATTGCAGGTGAATTACCGGACAATCAAATCGGTCGTGAAGTGCTAGCGTTAGCCCGCAAACAATTACAACCAGTGATTAAGGTGGCCTACGAACGAGTTGCGCTCCATGCGACGTCATGCGATAGCGACTTACGAATATCGTTTGACACGGACATCAGGACATCAACATTGGATTTAAATATTTCAAACCAAACGATTGGTGAGAATTTGTTACCAGCAGGAATGGTGCTGATGGAAATTAAAACCGAGTTAGGAATGCCGACGTTTCTGCGCCGAATAGTAGCTGATTATCAGTTGCGTCCCACGAGTTTTTCGAAATTTGAAAGTGGTCTAAAACGTAGCTTCCAAGAGAGCGACGAGACTTACACAGATATTTTACAAAAGGAAATTGCACATGCTTAATTCAATTTTTACAACGAGCAGTTCTGGAACTGCCATCACATTACCAACGTTTATCATTGCGATGGTGACGGCCATGATATTAGGACTCGTGACAGCCTTGGTTTACTTGAAAACTTATAATTCACGAGTGTCACCGCAAAAATTTTCGTTCACATTGGTCTTGTTGCCAGTCGTGATTGCGGTCATTATTATGCTGGTGGGGAATAACGTTGCCCGTGCCTTTTCATTGGCCGGTGCGTTCTCAATTATCCGTTTCCGTTCAGCGCCTGGTGATCCAGCTGAGATTACGTATGTCCTACTGACGATGGCCATTGGTTTGGCGTCAGGGTTGGGATACATTGCGTATGCTGTGATTGCCGCAACATTATTGCTATTGGCCATGCTACTAATGAATATGGTGGACTTTGGTGGTCACGCAACGACTGATCAATTGCTCAAGCTAACGGTGCCTGAAGATTTGTATGATAAGCAAGAGGTGGAAGCAATTTTGACCGAATACACCGAAAAGTTTATTCTGAAGCGTATTAAAACGACTGAATTGGGGTCACTGTTCGAGTTACAATATTTGCTAAGCATGAAGCAAGGCATGGACGATAAAGCCTTTATTGATGCCTTGCGTACAGCGAATGGTAACCTTGGGATTGCGATGCAATATAATCTTATCGCCGATGAATATTAAAAAAATCTCATTTTAGTGTTGACAAGCACTCATCTATTCCGTAAACTGAGACACATCAGTAGGACATAACATTGTACGTAAGAGAAGCCACGGTTGCTGTGAGTGGCGCAGGTGTTATGACTGAACTATTTACAACGGAATAGTCTGAAAGAGAGTGGCATGCGATTGTATGCGACTAATTTGGGTGGTACCGCGGATTTTTGCTAATTCGTCCCAGCAATCTGTTTTTGCAGGTTACTGGGACTTTTTTATTTTGTTTGGAGGATTGCACCATGGGGTATTTGATGTAACACGTGGCGTTGGCGGACTTGTTCGTTATCGCAGCTATAACTGAAAGTTGAACTGACTAGATTGTAACGAACGAGGAGTATACATATGGAAAAGCGAACAACACCACGCTTTGGACAAGCGTTAGCACTTATTGTTATTTTGATTATTATTTTTGCTGGTAGCATTATTGGTCTTGGGTTATCACCATACGTCCCATTGACGTTAAGCTTGTTGGTCACGATGGTCTTTGCAAAGTTGCACCGCGCGACGTGGGAAGACATTCAACGTGACATGTTGAGTGGTTTGCAAACTGCCTTGGCACCATTGTTTTTGTTCCTATTGATTGGGATGCTGATTGCATTGTGGATGGGCACAAACGTCATTCCAACGATGCTGTGGATTGGCTTTAAAATTGCGAACGCCGCTTGGTTCTTGCCAAGTGCAGTCTTGGTAACCGCGATTGTGGGTTCAATGATTGGATCAGCGTTCACGACACTTGCAACGGTTGGGGTGGCCTTGATGGGTGTTGGTACGGCGATGGGATTTGAGCCAGCGTTGGTTGCCGGTGCTGTGTTGTCAGGTGCAATTTTTGGTGATAAGAGTTCACCATTGTCAGACTCAACAAATTTGGCATCATCAATTTCAGAAACTGATTTGTTTGCGCATATCAAGAATTTGATGTGGACGACAGTTCCAGCGTTGGTTGTGTCATTCATTATTTTCTTTGTGATTGGTGGCGGTCATGCCGGTGCTTCAACCGCAAAGTTGGCGAGCTTAGCTAACTTGCTGTCACCAACCTGGTGGACGATTGTACCGCTGGTTTTGTTGGTGGGGATGGCCTGGGCAAAGGTGCCAGCTATTCCAACATTGCTAATCAACGTGGCCGTGACGGGCGCATTCTTCTTGCTTAATCACACGCCAGCAGTGCTGGGTGATATCTTGTTAAACGGTTTCAAGACGACGGCTAAGAATGAGATGCTACAAGCGCTTTTGAATCGTGGTGGCATGTTAGCGATGATGCCAACTGTCATCATTATTATGTTGGCCTTGGCTCTTGGTGGTTTGCTAACGGAACAACGCATTTTGCAGGCCGTTATGGCACCGATTGCTGATCGCATTAAGAGTGGGGCTGGTGTCATTACTGGTACCGTCTTTACCGGAATTGCAGCCAACTTTATGATTGGTGAGCAATACTTAGCAACGATTTTGCCAGGACAACTTTGGAAGTCAGCCTTTGATCGTGTTGGCTTGTCACGTTTGGCCTTGGGACGTTCATTGGAAGACTCAGGAACGGTTGTAAACTACTTGGTACCTTGGGGTGTGGCGGGTAGTTTTGCTGCACAAACGCTGGGTGTGCCGGTTCACAACTTCGCACCATTTGTCTTCTTTGCCTTGTTGTCACCAGTGTTCTCATTGTTGTCAGCCTGGACAGGCATCGGTATTAAGAAAGCAGCATAAGTTAAAACGCGCGCATCCGAGTGGGTGCGCGCGTTTGTTGTTAATGAATGGCTTGCAAAGCCAGCTTGTGGGCTCCTTGATTTTCACGATCGGGAATCCACGTTGTTAAGACAATCTTGTACCGATCAATCAGCGCCATTAGGGTGTCGATTAATTCAGGATAATGTTTGGCATACGATTTACCAATACTGTCAGCCACTAATTTTGAATCGATGTAAAACATCACCGTGTCATCAGGCGAGGCAATGGGGAGTAGTTGCTCAAAGGCAAAAATAGCGGCTCGAAATTCAGCTTCGTGATTACTCATCTCACCCAGTGCGTGATGAAGCTGTGTTTGCTTACCGTCGGCGGAGATAACAACGCCGGCACCGCTTGGACCAGGATTTCCTTGGGTTGCGGCATCAGCATATAACTTGATTAACATGACAAAAACCTCTAATTTCATTATACTAGAAAATAGCATGAACTCCCGAAAGGAGCGTAGACATGAAAGGTTTTTACCAACCCGCCGGTTTAGTAGGCTGGGTATCGTGGACGTGGATTTTGATGATTGCCTTGTTCGGCATGATAATGTGGCTTGAGGTGACAACCCTTAACGTTTGGACATATGTTTCATTCTTCGTGTTTGTCGTCGTTGCAGCTGCAACCATTCTGCGTCGACGTGTGACATTGGAAGATGATGCGTTGCGTTTCCCACATATTATTGGGATGCACACCGAGAAAATCCACTTTAAGGATATGGAATTTGTACAGTTTAACAAGCACACGGTTATGTTTAGCCATGACGGTGAGCAATACAGCTTTTTGATGGGGCAGCGTATGTTGCATGCTCTACAAGAGAAGATTGAAGGATAGAGAATTTTTATGACAGAAGAGACATTGGTAATCACGGACCAGACTGGCCGGCTTGATAAGGTCGTTGCTGACGCGTTTGAAGATTATACACGTACCCAAGTGACTGGCTGGATTAACGACGGCGTATTGAAGGTGAATGGTGCCGAGAAGAAGGCCAAGTACAGCGTAAAGCCTGGCGACGAGATTACCTTTACGGTTCCTGAGCCAGTTGAGATTGACCTGAAGCCAGAAGACATCCCATTGGACATCGTTTATGAAGATGATGACCTATTGGTTGTGAACAAGCCACAAGGGATGGTTGTGCACCCAGCTTTGGGCCACGAATCAGGTACATTGGTTAACGCGTTGATGTTCCACACGCCACTTTCAACGATTAACGGGGTGGTTCGTCCTGGTATCGTGCACCGCATTGACAAGGACACGTCAGGTTTGTTGATGGTTGCTAAGAACGACAAGGCACACGAGGCTTTGTCAGCACAATTGAAGGACAAGAAGAACTTGCGCCAATATTACGCCCTTGTTCACGGTGAATTCATTGAAAACGAAGGAACCATCAAGGCACCATTGGGTCGCTCATCAGCTGACCGTAAGAAGCAAGCGGTTGTGGCTGGTGGTCGTGACGCCGTGACCCACTTTAAGGTTGTGAAGCGTTTTGTGGGTTACACGCTATTGCAAGTAACACTTGAAACGGGTCGTACGCACCAAATTCGTGTGCACATGGCTTACATTGGTCACCCAGTGGCTGGTGATCCATTGTACGGACCAAAGAAGACGTTGCCAGGTAACGGTCAATACTTGCACGCGGCAACGCTTGGTTTGACGCAACCAACGACGGGTGAAGAAATGACGTTTGAGGCGCCATTACCAGCGTACTTTACAGAAATGTTGGATCAATTAGACCCATATGCAGAAATTGACGCAAACTAAGTCCCAAACGACGCGGTTTTCGTGCTAAAATGAAGTTACTTCTTAATGCTATCCAGAGAGATGCAAGAGGTAACGAGACATGTTGATTTTAAACTTGGCGTTACCTAATTTTTTAGGTGACGCCTTTTTGTATACATAAACAGATAAGGGATTCGATTATGGCTAAAGAAATTGTAGATGCAATGGCAATGCAACGTGCTTTGACACGTATTACGTACGAAATTATCGAAAAGAACAAGGGTATTAATAACCTCGTGATTGTGGGAATTAAGACGCGTGGTGTTTATATTGCCCAACGTATTGCAGAACGTTTGCAACAATTGGAAAATGCAGAAATCCCAGTTGCTGAACTAGACATTTCAACTTATCGTGACGATGCAACGGACCGTAGCACAAAGGCGGTGTTGGATACGAATATCGATGGCAAGCGTGTTATCTTGGTCGACGATGTTTTGTACACGGGTCGTACAATTCGTGCCGCTTTGGACGCTTTGATGGATAACGGCCGTCCAGCAGTGGTTAACTTGGCTGTTTTGGTGGACCGTGGTCACCGTGAGTTGCCAATTCGTGCCGATTTCGTCGGTAAGAACATTCCAACGGCGGCCGCTGAGCGTATCAACGTCAATGTTGAAGAAGTTGACGGTGTTGATTCGGTTGAAATTCGTTAATTAACTCGCAGGACGGAAAGGAGGACTTGCCATGTTAACGACATGGTAAGCACGACGTCATGACAAAACGTTATTTAATTTTGCAAGATGGCACGATTTTTGCCGGCGAAGCGTTTGGATCACCTGCGACGAATTTTGGGGAAATTGTTTTTCACACGGGGATGACCGGTTACCAGGAAGTTATTACCAACCCGATTTATCATAATCAGATTGTGATGTTTACATCACCAACGATTGGCGCGGCCGGCATTAACCACCGTGCGGATGAATCAATTGTGCCAACGGTTAAAGGTGTGGTTGTGCGCGAGGTCGCTGATATCTCAACCAATCGTTTGCAATCAATGAGTTTGCACGATTATTTGAAGCGTCACAACGTACCTGGCATTTCGCAAATCGATACACGCGCTTTGGCCCGTCATTTGCGTAAAACAGGTACGCAAAAAGCCTCAATTGTCGATGCGCCAGATGACCACGCCTTTGATCAATTGCGGGCGATGGTTTTGACGACGCGTCAGGTGCCACAAGTTTCAACACCCAAGGCTTATGCCAACCCGGGGCGCGGCGCCAATGTGGTGGTGCTGGACTTCGGCTTGAAGAATGGTATTTTGCGCATGCTGAGTGACTTTGATGCGAACGTCACGGTGTTGCCATACAATGCGACGTCAGATGAAGTTGCTAACTTAGATCCCGATGGCATCGTGTTGTCATCAGGACCGGGTGACCCACGTCAAATTCCGGATGAAACGTTTGATATTATTCGCCAATTTGAGCAACGTGTGCCAATGTTTGGTATTGGTCTGGGGCACGAATTGTTTGCGCTCGCCAATGGTGCCAAACTACAACAAATGCCAGTTGAACACCATGGCATGAATCACCCAATTCGTGAGCAGATTACGAATCGCATTATGTTTGCGACGCAGGGGCAAGGCTTCAGTGTTGATCCAGACTCTGTGCGTGAAACGGATATGTTTGTCACGCATATTGATATGACTGATGGGATTATTCAAGGATTGCGTCACCGTGACTATCCGGCATTTAGTGTGCAATTTTTCCCAGATACAGCACCAGGACCAATTGAAGCAACGCAAGCTTTTGATGAATTTATGGAAATGGTGACTGCACGTCGAGGAGGGTGGCTATCATGAGTGAACGAATCTTAATTATCGGTGGCTCTGCTAATGATTTTGGTCGTGAAACTGAAAGTGATGCAGCGAGCTATCAAGTGGTTAAGGGGCTTCGTCGACGAGGTCATGAAATTGTAATTGTCGATGATAACCCATTTGGCTTTACAACTGAACGCGACGACGTGACAGTAATTGAAACTGAGCTAACGGCGCCCAATCTGGTTAAGGTAATTGTCGAACAAGGCATTACCGCGATGGTTGCCAGTGTCGGTGGCTCAACGGCGGTCCGTTTATCAGCTGAAATCGTTGAATTGCTTGGTGATAGTGCGCCAAAAGTTTTGGGAATGACGTTGCCTGTTATGCAAGCGACGCAAAACACCAAGTACCTGCAAGAACGCCTCACGAAGTTGAAATTGCCAGCCATTCAAACGCGTTTAGCAAGCAATGTGAGTGAAGTATTCGATGCAGCACGTGAATTTGATTTACCAGTGGTGGTCCGTTCAGTCGCACCAGTTGGGCAAACGATTCGTCTTCAAGTTGAGGATGTGGAAGAACTGGAAGGGGCAGCAGAGACGGCGTTGAACCGTTCGTTGACCCACCAAGTTAACGTGGATAAGAGTATTCGTGGTGACCAGGAAATTGCCATGGTCGTTGTGCGTGATAAGCGCGATACGACGCTGTTAATTGGTGGTGTCGAGGATATGGATCCGGTGGGGATTCACTCAGCTGATTCGATTGCGATTACGCCAGTGCAAACGTTGCCGGATCCAGTATTCCAACAACTACGTAACGCAGCCTTTACCGTCGCCCGTGGCTTTAATGTCGTCGGCTTGTTGGAGGTGCGTTTCGCCGTTAACCCAACGACTGAAGAGTACGTTATCACGCGTTTGACGCCTTACTTTGACCGTACCTCAGCTATGCTGGTGGCAGCCACGGGTTATCCATTGGTACCCGTTATTGCTGGCTTGATGATGGGCGAGACGCTGGATAAGGTGCGCGTACCGTCAATTTATGCGGAACACACGGCTTTGTTGGAACCAACAATGGACCACATTGTCATTCGTTTCCCAGTGTTTGCCTTTGGTGAACTGGAGTCAGCTGGTATTCAAACGGAGAACCGTTTGGATACTGTGCAAAAATCGGTTGGGGCGACGATTGGTGTGGGCCGAAGTGTTGAAGAAGCGTTGGAAAAGGCCATTCGTGCCGCGCACTTTAACAACCGTAACTTCTCACCGACTGTTATGAATGCGTTGACCGATAATGAAATTATTGAGCAATTGATTCACCCACGCGATAACCGTATTTTGGTTTTGCTGGAAGCTATTCGTCGCGGTTATACTGTTGATGAATTAGCTGAGCTAACAAAGATTAATGCGTTTTACTTCTATAAGTTAGAGCGCATTAATAATCTTGAAAGTGCCGTGAAGGATCATCCATGGGATACCGACACATTGCAACAAGCCAAGTATTATGGGTTGTCTGATGGCTTGGTAGCCAAGTTGTGGGACGAAAAGTATGAGGCAGTGCGTCGTTATCGTTGGGATAATGGCATTTTGCCAACCTACAAGGCGTTTGAACCGTCAGCTGGAGAATTCGAAGAGTCAGTCTCACAATTCTATTCAACGTTTGAAACGGAGAATGAGAGTGAACGGCTTGGGGATGATTCAGCGTTGGTGATTGGAACCGGAGCCTTTCGCCTTGGGGATGGGGCAGCAGCGTCATACACCATGGCAATGGTGGCTGATGAATTGTCTCGCCAAGGGATTAAGACGGTCTTGATGAATAACAATCCAACTGACTTAACGTTCATTCCGCAACTAGCGCACAAGCAGTATTATGAGCCGTTGGAAATTTCTGATGTGATGAACGTCATTGAAATTGAGCAACCAACGCGCGTATTTGTGCCGGGTAATCGCATTAAGTTGATTACGAGTTTGCGTAAGATGGGTGTAAATGTTCAAGTAATCGCCAAAGAAAAGTACCTCCCAAGTAGTATGCTAAGTGATGGTCAACAAACTATTGTGAATTACTTCTATGACGGGCTCGAATTGCATGTGATTGGGGTCGGTCATCAAGATAACGGTGGTATCTTCTTCGATCAATCGGCGATGACGGACTCATTGTGGCAATCATTGCCACGCCCTGAGATGACGCTTGATACGGCCGGCTTATATCAATTGGTGACGGATCGTTTGCCATTGGACCATGAGGTGACGGCAGATGATATTCGACCAATGCCATTTACGCATATTGCCTTCCTTGATAAGGTGACCGGTGTATCATGGCTTCGACTAATCGTTCGTTATATGTTGAATAAACAAACGACGGCCGACGAAGAAATGGTTGATAATCTGAAGGACTTATCATGGCGTATTAAGACAGCACGTCTTCGTTATCGTGATGCAGACTTTGCTGAACATATGAATATTCAGCAAACGTTGGATAACGGGCGCTTTGCGATGGGTGCGACCTACCAAGTGCTTTAAGCAACTTAAAGCTTGGTATGGTAAACTAAAACACATATATAAATATTGAAAGAGGGCATTTTTCCATGTGGAAGAAAGTAGTAGCTATTTTGGTTGTCGTTGCGGCAGCTTTGGGATTGGCAGCCTGGGGCGTTGGTCCTAAGTCAATCGCCACAACTAATGACGGTAACATCTCACAAGCTGATTATTACAAGAAGTTGAAGAACACGAGTGCTGGTCAACAACAATTGGCCAACATGATCATCGAGAAGGTTTTGGAAAAGAACTACGGTGATAAGGTTTCTGAGAAGTCAGTTAACTCACAATTCAACTCAGTTAAGAAGCAATACGGTGCACAATTCGCCTCAGCTTTGGCTAACAATGGTATGACGGAAGATACATTCCGTGATTCATTGCGCTTGCAAGCTTTGGAAAAGGAAGCGGTTAAGGCAAACTCAAAGTTCTCTAACAAGGAATTGAAGTCAGCTTACGACAGCTACACACCTGATGTGAACGTGTCAGTTATCTTGGTTTCTTCAGAAGATGAAGCCAAGGACATCATCAAGCAATTGGATGATGGTAAGAAGTTTGCTGACTTGGCCAAGGAGAAGTCAACTGACTCTTCTACTAAGGATAAGGGCGGTAAGATGGAAGCCTTCGACTCAACAAACACAACGCTTGAAGATGACTTCAAGACAGCTGCGTTTGCTTTGAAGAAGGGTGAGTACACGAAGACACCAGTTAAGTCATCAACGTACTCAGGTTACTTTGTCATCAAGATGGATTCACGTGATGAAAAGAAGCCATTCAAGGACATGAAGTCAAAGATGACTGATATCTTGGTTGAACAAGAAATGTCAGATTCAACGAAGGTCCAAGCTGTAATCGGAAACGAATTGGCTAAGGCTGACGTTAACATCAAGGATTCAGACTTGAAGAACGTTTTGTCAACGTACACGCAAGCTGCTGCAATGTCAAAGACAAACAAGTCTGACAAGGCATCATCAAAGTCTTCATCTTCAGAAGCTAGCTCATCAGAGGCATCAAGTTCATCAGAGGCATCAAGTTCATCTGAGGCTAGTTCATCATCAGAAGAAAGCTCTTCAGCTGAATAAGATATTACACGAAACACGTAATCCTGGATTACGTGTTTTTTAGTTATTTCTGGAAAAATGGTATAAAATAATTCGGAAATAATGTACAATAATATGTGTTATAAAAGTTTTGTTCGTATTTTACGACTGTTAAATCGAGGGGATAAACATGATTGATCGCTATGCACGACCTGAAATGCGCCACATTTGGTCATTGGAGAACCAATACCAATCTTGGTTAGATGTAGAAATTGCTGTAACGGCTGGCTGGGTAGCAGAGGGGCACGTACCGGCTGAAGATTTGGCAGCAATCCGTGCAAATGCAAAATTCGATGTTGATCGCATTGCAGAGATTGAAGAAACAACGCGTCACGATATGGTTGCCTTTACGCGCAATGTGTCAGAGTCATTAGGGGATGAGCGTAAGTGGATTCACTATGGTTTGACGTCAACTGACGTCGTGGACACCGCCCAAGCATTGCGTCTACGCCAAGCAAACAACGTCATTAAGGCAGACTTGGCGGCCTACAAGGACGTTTTGGCGACATTGGCGCGTAAGTACAAGCACACGGTAATGATGGGCCGTACCCACGGTGTTCATGCGGAACCAACGACGTTTGGCTTGAAGATGGCGCGCTTTTACCAAGCGGCTGTCCGCGATTTGGAGCGTTTTGAACGCGTCGCAGCGGCTGTTGAAACGGGAAAGTTGTCAGGTGCAGTTGGTACATTCGCCAATGTGCCACCAACTGTTGAAGAGGCAGCCATGGCTGAACTTGGCCTAACGCCACAAGCAATTGGCTCACAAGTTTTGCCACGTGACTTGCATGCTGACTACGTGACGACGATTGCCGTTATCGGAACGACGTTGGAAGAAGTTGCCACTGAGATTCGTGGTTTGCAACGTTCAGAAATTCATGAGGTTGAAGAGGGCTTTAAGGGCGGTCAAAAGGGATCATCAGCAATGCCACACAAGCGTAACCCAATTGGTTCAGAGAACATCGTCGGGTTGTCACGCGTTTTGCGTGGTTATGCAGTTACTTCTATGGAAGATGTTGCGTTGTGGCATGAACGTGATATCTCACACTCAAGTGCTGAGCGTATTATTTTGCCTGATGCAACGACAGTATTGGATTACATGTTGCACCGTTTGACAGCGATTTTGGAGAACTTGCAAGTCTTCCCAGAGACAATGTTGGCTAATATGAAGCGCACGTACGGTTTGATTTACTCACAACGATTGCTTTTGAAGTTGGTGGATGCTGGAATGTCTCGTGAAGCGGCTTACGATACGGTGCAACCATTGACGGCCCGTTCATGGGATGAGCAACTCCAATTCCGTGATTTGGTGGATGCTGATGCAACAATCACTGAGAAACTAACGAAGACTGAGATTGACGATGCCTTTGACTACAACTGGCACTTGAAGCACGTTGACGATATCTTCAAGCGCGTGGGTCTAGCTGACTAAGCTTACCCGTTTGGCAGATGGCATGCGGACACTTCCTTGTTATGATTAAAGCAATCAAACAAAGGGGGATGATTTATATGGCAATGTCAGATCACGTTAAGGGAAAGTACGACGAAGCAGCTGGAAAGACAAAGGAAGTTGTTGGATCAGCGACTGGAAACGAGCGCGTTGAAGCTGAAGGTAAGACACAAAACCTTGCTGGTAAGGCCCGGGATGCAATGGGGGATATCAAGGAAAAGGCTGCCGATGCGGTTGAAGACTTGAAGGAAAAGATGCATAAGGGTTCAGAATAGTAGAATAGATCAAACAGGGATGATGGCAGCGAACATCATCCCTGTTTTTGTGTACAAAAAGTAAGTTATTGCATAAATTTACTGTTTTTATGAATTTCGTGAATAAGATATAACTAGTTTAAATGCCTATTTTAAGGCGTTTTAGCTATTTGTAACTCATATAGTCAACGGGGTATACGTATATTTATTTCCAAATTGTGTTGACATTTTGCGTAAAACAAAATATGATTTGAATATCGAATAGTTTGATGTTCGAAATACTTTTTGGAAGGAGTGAGACTATGGCAGTTTTAACGACGACTGAAATCATGGATTTGATTCCCAACCGTTATCCAATTCTTTATATGGATTACGTGGACGAGATGACACCAGGAGAATCATTGATCGCAACGAAGAACGTAACAATCAATGAACAATTCTTCCAAGGTCACTTTCCAGGGAACCCAGTTATGCCTGGTGTGTTGATTATTGAATCACTTGCACAAGCGGCATCAATCTTGATTTTGTCATCACCACAATTTGTTGGTAAGACGGCTTATATGACGGGTATTGATAATGCCAAGTTCAAGCGCATGGTAAAACCAGGCGACGTCTTGAAGTTACACGTAGAATTCGGTAATCTGAGAGAGAACATGGGAACAGTAAACGTCAAAGCTATGGTTGATGGCAAGTTAGCAACTAGCGCCGAATTGATGTTTGTTGTTTCACCTGACGAGAAAAAGGCGGCTGACGCCAAGAGTGAGACGGAGAAGTAAGTATGGCAGCTAGTGAAGAAGCATCGTTCGAACAGATTAATGAGGCCCTAGTTAACGTTTTCAACAACGTTGTCTGGATTGAGGAAGCTTCATTGCGTGAATCAAAGTTTAATGACATCACGATTAAGGATATGCACACGATTGCAGCCATCTCGATGTATGAGACACGTACAGCGTCACAAGTCGCCGAAATGGTGCACTTGACGCCTAGTGCGATGACGAGCGTAATCGATAAGCTAGTGAAGAAGGGATATGTTGAGCGTCGTCGTGATGACGAAGATCGACGTGTTGTCCATCTTGTACTAACGCACTCGGGACGTACGGTTTTCCGTGCACACGAGGCTTTCCACCGCGGTATGGCCCACTCATTGTTTGACTCTCTATCCGACGATGAAGCGGCTGCCGTACGTAAAGCAGTGATTAATTTGCAAGAATATCTTCACGAGTTGATCCAGTTCTAAGAGAGGGCGACATGGAAAAATTTACCATCGTCCAGTCAGCGCGAGCAATCCCGTCACGAGTCGTGACAAATGATGATTTAGCATCATTCATGGACACGTCTGATGAATGGATTAGTTCACGTACTGGAATTCGGCAACGTCACATCGTCGACACTGAAGATACCAGTGATTTGGCTGTGACGGTAGCAGAAAAACTCCTCCATCAAGCTGGTTTGACAGCGGATCAACTAGATTTCATCTTAGTTGGCACGATGTCACCGGATACATTGTCACCGAGTGTTGCACAAATTGTGCAGGGGAAAATCGGTGCGCACAATGCTTTCGCTTGGGACCTAAGCGCTGCTTGTTCAGGTTTCGTTTATACGTTGAGTATGGCAAGTTCATTGCTCTCAACGCGCTATGAACGAGGCTTAGTTATCGGGGCGGAAGTGTTGAGCAAACTCGTGGACTGGGAAGACCGTTCAACGGCCGTACTCTTCGGAGATGGCGCAGCGGGTGTCTTACTAGAACGCACAACAGCAGCAACTGGTTTGCTAGCTGAATCATTGAAAACGTTTGGTGAACGTTCACAGTTCCTAACGGCTGGTCAACAGCAAAACGCAAATCATTTTGCCGGTACGTTGAAGACGGCTGATCCATATTTCAAAATGGACGGACGTGAGGTTTACAGCTTTGCAACCCGCGAAGTACCAAATGTCTTAAATGAAGCGTTGGCTAAAGCTGATTTAAAACCTGATGATATTGATGTTTACCTATTGCACCAAGCAAACGGACGCATTATCAGCAGTATTGCGAAGCGTTTTGGCCAACCAATTGAAAAGTTCCCAATGAACATGGCTTCATATGGAAACACAAGTGCTGCAAGTATCGGTATCTTGCTTGACGAACTTCGTGAAGCAGGCACGGTACACGCAGGACAAACAATCGCAATTGCCGGATTTGGTGGTGGATTGACGGTTGGCGCCTTGATTATCAAGGTGTAATTTATTTTTCTAAAATTGTATATGGCGTATACATTTTAATTTTCAAACTACTTTTAAATTTTAAAGAAAACAGAGGATATTAACATGACTGAAGCAGAAATTTTGAACAAGGTAACTGAAATCTTGGTAGACCAATTTGATTTGGAAGAGGGCGAAGTTAAGCCTGAAACGAACTTGACTGAAGACATCGACGCAGATTCATTGGATTTGTTTGAAGTGTTGAACCGTATCGAAGACGACTTCGACATCAAGTTGGCTGTTGCTGAAGAAATTCAAACTGTTCAAGACTTGGTAAACAAGGTTTCTGAGCAAGTAAACGCCTAATCACACAGACCCAAAGAGAAAGGGAACCGCAAAATGAGCGTCAAGCTAAATAATCCATTATTTGAAAAGTTAGGCATGAAGTACCCTATCATCCAAGGTGGTATGGCCTGGGCAGGGACTGGTCATCTTGCAGGTGCTGTCTCTGAGGCAGGTGGTTTGGGTATCATCGGAACGGGATATTGGAAGGCTGATAAGGTGCGTGAAGAAATTCGCCGTGCCCGTGAAGTTACTGATAAGCCGTTCGGTGTCAACGTGATGTTGTTGTCACGTCACATTCGCGAAGTCTTCGACGTCATCATCGAAGAAGGTGTTAAGGTTGTCGCAACCGGTGCTGGTGATCCATCACCATTTATCGAAGAATTGCACAGCCACGACATTTTGGTAATTCCAGTTGTTCCATCAGTTGGACTTGCTAAGATGATGGAAAAGAAGGGTGTCGATGCGGTTGTTGCTGAAGGTATGGAGTCAGGTGGTCACATTGGTATGTTGACGACGATGACGTTGGTACCGCAAGTGGTTGACGCATTGAAGATTCCAGTTATCGCAGCTGGTGGTATTGCAGATGGTCGCGGCGTTGCTGCGGCCTTCATGCTAGGTGCCTCAGGTGTACAAATGGGAACACGTTTCTTGGCTTCTGAAGAATCTGAAGTTCACGACAACTTCAAGAATGCCGTTGTCAAGGCAAAGGACATTGATACGTTGGTTACCGGTGAATTGATGGGTAACCGCGCTCGTGTTTTGAAGACGAAGATGTCAAAGAACTTTGTTAAACAAGAACGTATTGAAATCACAAAGCCTAAGCCAGATGCAGATGCGATTGAAGAACTTGAAAATGGTTCACTTCGCCGAGCTGTGCTTGATGGTGATAAGGAAAACGGTGCCTTCATGGCTGGTCAAATTTCAGGAATGATTACTGAGATTAAGCCAGTGGCACAAATTCTAGAAGATGTTTGGTCACAAGCCGAAGACTTGTTGAACTAACCAAACAACAGGGGAGAGAACATGAAACTAGGACTATTGATGAGTGGTCAAGGTGCCCAACAAGTTGGCATGGGAGCTGACTTGTACGCAAACTTACCTGAATATCAAGAAACAATTGACCGTGCGAGTGAGTTGCTTGGCTATGATGTCATGGCCACTGTTGTAAATAGTGAAGACAACATCAAGCAAACGAAGTACACACAACCTGCTATTTTGGCAATGAGTATGGGTATTTACAATGCTTTGTCAGACGTTATGGCAAAGCCAGCCGCTGCATTGGGCCTAAGTTTGGGCGAATACAGTGCATTGACTGCTGCAGGTGCAATGACGTTTGAACAAGCGATGTGCATTATCAAGGATCGTGGTGCTTACATGCAAGCGGCCGGTGATGCCAACCCAGGTAAGATGGTTGCCGTTATGACGGATGAACAAGATATGGTAGTTGCAACGCTTGAAAAGCTACAAGCAGCTGGCAAGCGCGTTTATCCAGCTAACTTCAACACATTTAACCAATTGGTCATTGGTGGTATTGAAGCAGATGTTAATGATGCCATGGCAGCGCTAACTGAAGCTGGTGTCTCACGTATGGTTGAATTGCCAGTTTCAGGGGCTTTCCACACACCATTGTTGCAAACGGCTGCTGATCAATTGGCAGTTCGCTTAACTGACGAAACGTTTAACACGCCTGAATTTGCTGTTTATTCAAACACGACGGGTCAAAAGTTTGACGACGTGAAGGCAACCTTGTTGCAACAAATCACGTCACCAACCTACTTTGCCCAAGCGTTGCAAGCGATGGTTGATGATGGTGTTGATACGTTGATTGAGTTTGGTCCAAGCGACACCTTGATGAAGTTTGCCAAGAAGATTGTTGGTAAGGACGTTAAGCGCTACTGCGTGAAGGACCTTGCTTCATTTAATGAAGTTCGCGACATGTTGATTGCAGAACAGGAGACAGTACAATAATGGATCTTGCAGGAAAGAACGTGTTGATCACGGGATCAACACGTGGTATTGGGTTGGCAATTGCCAAGGCTTTCGATGAAGCTGGTGCACGTGTTATTTTGCACGGACGTTCAGCCGTGAAGCCTGAAGTAATGGCTGAATTCAGTGAAGACACATTGGCAATTACGGCTGATATCGCTGATGAAAACAGTGTTAACGATGCGTTGGCAGGTTTGCTTGAAGAAGTAGACGGCATCGACATCTTGGTTAACAACGCTGGTATCGTTGACGACAAGTTGGCTATGGGGATGAAGCCTAGCGAATTTGCCAATGTGGTGAACACAAACTTGAACGGTACGTTTAACGTGACGCAACCACTCTTCAAGAAGATGTTGCGCGCCCGTTCAGGAAACATCATTAACATCGCATCAGTGGTGGGATTGATGGGTAACGTTGGACAAGCTAACTACGCTGCGTCAAAGGCTGGTATCGTCGGATTGACGAAGACGTTGGCAAAGGAAGGCGCAATGCGTGGCATTCGTGTTAACGCAATCGCGCCCGGCATGATCGTTTCTGACATGACGGATGCTTTGTCTGACAAGGTTAAGGAACAAGTCCTAGAGGCTGTGCCTTTGAAGCGTTTTGGAAACGCGGCTGAAATCGCACAAACTGCCTTGTTCTTGGCTCAAAACGATTACATCACTGGCCAAACAATTACGGTCGATGGTGGATTGTACATCTAAGGAAACCAGATACGACTTGATGCACTTATTCTTTCGTAACTTATTTAAATAAGTCGTATCTAACGCTTTAGGAAAGTAGAGGAGAACAACATGACACGAGTTGTCGTAACAGGTTTGGGTGCAGTTACACCCGTCGGTAATACAGCAAATGACTTTTTGGATGGAATCTTTAACAGTCAAGTTGGTATTGCCCCAATTACAAAGTTTGACGCCACAGAGACGGGTGTCACAGTTGCCGGTGAAGTGAAGGGCTTCGATCCTGCAGAACGCGTTGGAAAGCGCGAAGCTCGCAAGATGGATTTGTTCTCACAATATGCCGTTCACGCAGCTGGTGAAGCTTTGGAAAACGCTGGTTTGGCAGATGGTGTTGATAACCCGGATCGTTTCGGCGTTATCATGGGTAACGGAATCGGTGGTTTGACGACGATCGAAGAACAAGTTATCAAGATGCACGACAAGGGACCACAACGTGTGAGCCCAATGTTCGTGCCAAACGCTATCCCAAACATGGTGTCAGGTAACGTGTCAATGCGTTACGGTGCCAAGGGAATTAACTACACATTGTCAACGGCGTGCGCCAGTGCGACGAACGCGATTGGTGAAGCCTTCTGGCGTATCCAATCAGGCAAGTACGATGTGATGGTTACGGGTGGTTCAGAAGCAACGGTTAACGAAATGGGAATCTCAGGATTTGCTGCGTTGACTGCTTTGTCAACTGAGCCCAACCCACTTGAAGCTTCAAAGCCATTTGATGTTAACCGTCACGGTTTCGTCATGGGTGAAGGTTCAGGAATTTTGGTTTTGGAATCTTTGGAACATGCGCAAGCTCGCGGTGCCAAGATTATCGCCGAAGTGGTTGGTTATGGGGCTAACTCAGATGCCTACCACTTGACGAGTCCAACACCTGACGGATCAGGACCTGCTGGTTCAGTGAAGTTGGCTTTGCAAGACGCTGGTATTGAAGCTAGCGACATTGACTATGTCAACGCGCACGGAACAGCTACTGGTGCTAACGATGCTGCCGAATCAAAGGCAATGGAGTTGGTATTCGGAAAGAACGGTGTGCTTGTTTCATCAACTAAGGGTATGACAGGGCACTTGTTGGGAGCCGCTGGTGCCATTGAAGCAATCGCTGCAATCGGTGCTTTGGTTCGTGAGCAATTGCCAGTTAACGTTGGTGTGACGGAACAAGATCCTGAAACTGCTGGTGTAACGTTGGTTAATGACGACAACAAGTTTGTTGCCCCTAACTACGTTTTGTCAGCTAACTACGGATTTGGTGGCCACAACGCCGCTATCATTTTCAAGAAGTGGAGTGAGAATTAATGGGTTTGCAATTAGATGACATTCGAGCTTTAATGCAAGATTTGGAAAACAGTTCATTGCGTGAGTTTTCATTGCAATCAGATGATTTCAGCTTGCACTTGAGCAAGAACGAAATCGCGCAACCTGTTGTCACGACGCCTGCACAGCCAGCTGTTGCGAGTGTCGCGACAGCAGAGGCGCCTGTAGCAGCTGCTGAGCATCATCCATTGGATAAGGAAGAAAAGCAAGGCGTAACAATCGACGCACCGTTGGTTGGTACGGTTTACTTGAAGCCAAATCCAGATGCAGCACCATTTAAGCAAGTGGGTGACCACGTTGCCGTTGGTGAGCAAGTTGCGATTGTTGAAGCAATGAAGTTGATGACACCAGTAAAGAGTGAAGTTGCTGGTATCATTACTGAAATTTTGGTTGAGGAAGAAGATGTTGTTGACTACGGTCACGCACTATTCCGTGTCGAATTGGATGCCTAAGGAGGTCTCGACATGTCAGTATTAAACACACAAGAAATTCAAGAGATCTTGCCACACCGTTACCCAATGTTGATGTTGGATACGGTTGAGGAATTGGTACCCGGTGAGAAGACGGTTGCGATTAAGAACATCACAATCAACGAAGAGGTCTTCCAAGGCCACTTCCCTGGTAACCCAACGTTCCCAGGCGCTTTGACGGTTGAGGCTCTTGCCCAAGCTGGTGCAGTGGCGTTGTTGTCAATGCCTGAGTTCAAGGGTAAGACAGCTTATTTTGGTGGTATCAAGAAGGCCCGTTTCCGTAAGATGGTAAAGCCTGGTGATCAAATGCGTCTTGAAGTGACGCTTGATCGTTTGCGCGGACCAATCGGTGAGGGTAAGGGTATTGCTTACGTTAACGGTAAGAAGGCTACAACAGCTGATTTGACGTTTATTATTGGAGACTAAAATGTTCAAGAAAGTGTTAGTCGCGAACCGCGGTGAAATCGCCGTTCGTGTCATCCGTACACTGAAGGAAATGGGCATTAAATCTGTCGCAATTTACTCTTCAGCTGATGCGGATAGCCTCCATGTGAAGTTGGCCGATGAAGCAATTTCAGTTGGAGGACCAAAGTCAAAAGATAGTTACCTGAACATGAAGAATATCTTGAGCGCCGCTTTGTTGACGGGTGCTGAAGCAATTCATCCAGGTTATGGTTTCTTATCTGAAAATGAGTTATTCGTTGAAATGGCGGAAGCGGTTGGTTTGAAGTGGATTGGTCCGAGCCCTAAGGTGATTGAGCTGATGGGTAACAAGGCCAACGCCCGTGAATCAATGCGAGCTGCTGGCGTACCAGTTATTCCTGGTTCTGAAGGCTTCATTCGTGATGCTACAGAAGCCAAGGCGGTGGCTGATCGCGTGGGCTATCCACTATTGCTAAAGGCTGCGGCTGGTGGCGGTGGTAAGGGAATGCGTTTTGTTTACTCAGCTGATGAGTTGGCAGACAAGTTCGATGATGCCCAACGTGAAGCGAAGGCTGCGTTTGGGGATGAACACATGTACGTTGAAAAGGTTATGGAGAACGTGCGTCACATTGAGATGCAAGTGATGCGTGATCGTTTCGGCAATGTATTGTACTTCCCTGAGCGTAACTGCTCATTGCAACGTAATAATCAAAAGGTAATGGAAGAAAGTCCAGCGCTTGGTGTCACGCAAGAAATGCGTGACAACCTTGGTGAAATCGCAACGAAGGCGGTTAACGCTTTGCAGTACGAGAACACTGGGACGTTGGAATTCTTGCAAGACCACGATGGCAATTTCTACTTTATGGAAATGAACACACGTATTCAGGTTGAGCACCCAGTTACTGAAATGGTAACCGGTGTTGACTTGATTCGTATGCAAATTGAAGTGGCAGCTGGTGAGCCATTGTCTGTGTCACAAGCAGACATTGCCTTGAAGGGACATGCTTTGGAAGTTCGTTTGAATGCGGAACAACCAGCAAAGAACTTTGCGCCAAGTGCCGGCACAATTGATTTTGCCTTTTTGCCAACAGGTGGACCTGGTATTCGTATCGATTCTGCCATTTATGCTGGTGATAAGATTCAACCATTCTACGACTCGATGATTGGTAAGTTGTTGGTTCACGCCAATAACCGTGCCGATGCAGTTACAAAGATGGATCGTATCTTGGACGAATTGGTTGTTCACGGGGTCAGCACGAACGCTGAATTCCAAAAGGCGTTGTTGCACGATCCAACGGTTGCCCGTGGGATGTTCGACACACGTTACTTGGAGAAGGAGTTCTTGCCACGATGGCAAGCCAGTCTGCCTAAGGCGGATTAAGGAGGAGAGTCATGGATTTATTTAATAACACCACGGTTTCAACTCCCAAGATTAAGCGAGATGCGAACCTAAACGATCGCATTCCAGATGGCTTGTTCTTGGCGTGCCCATACTGTGGCGCACAACTCTATTCAAAGCAATTGGGTGACCACCGTGTCTGCCCAAATTGTGGTTATGGTTTCCGTTTGCAAGCACGCGAACGCATGGCCTTGATGACGAATGATTTTGAAGAACTAGATGCTGATTTGAAGTTGGCCGATTCAGACTTCCCAGGGTATGCGGCGAAGTTGGAACGTGCGCAACAACAAACGGAATTGGGCGACTCAGTCTTGACGGGAGTAGCGACCCTTGAAGACCAACGCGTCGCTATTGGTATCATGGATTCTTACTTCATCATGGGGTCATTGGGTTCAATCACGGGTGAAAAAATCACGCGCTTGTTTGAGCACGCGACGGCAGCTAAGTTGCCAGTCATCTTGTTTACCGCATCAGGTGGTGCGCGTATGCAAGAGGGTATTCACTCATTGATGCAAATGGCAAAGGTGTCAGGCGCAGTTGCGGCGCACCAAGATGCCGGTTTACCATACATTGTGGTTCTAACGGACCCTACAATGGGCGGGGTAACCGCATCATTCGCCATGCAAGGTGACATTACATTGGCAGAGCCACACGCGTTGATTGGTTTTGCTGGTAAGCGTGTCATCGAGCAAACGATTCACGAAAAGTTGCCGAAGGAGTTCCAACGTGCCGAGACAGTCATGGAAAATGGCTTTATCGATGCGATTGTGCAACGCCCACAAATGGCAGCAATTCTCGCACAACTTGTGCGTTTTCACCAAACAGCGGAGGTTAAGTAAATGGCAGCCCTATTTCGTCGTGAATTAACCCCTGTGCAGGTGGTGAAAAAGTCGCGTGAGGATCGATTCTCAGCACGCGAAATTATTGACGGTATCTTCACTGATTTCTTTGAACTACACGGTGATCGTTTTGCTGGTGATGACGCGAGTGTCATCGGTGGCCTAGCGAACCTTGATGGTAAGCCAGTGACGGTGATTGCCATCGACAAGGGAACCGACATCAAAGACAAGTTGGCAAAGCGCAACGGGTCTCCTGAGCCGTACGGTTATCGTAAGGCTACCCGTTTGATGGACCAAGCGGCTAAGTTTGGTCGTCCTATCATCACCTTTATCAACACGCCAGGTGCTTTTCCTGGTAAGTCAGCTGAAGACCAAGGACAAGGTGAGGCAATCGCCCAAAGTATTCTGCAAAGTATGACGTACCCGGTACCAATGATTGCCATTGTGTACGGTGAAGGTGGGTCAGGGGGCGCGTTGGCCCTAGCGACATCTGACCAAGTTTGGATGTTCCAAAATGCAACGTATTCCATTCTCTCTCCGGAAGGATTTGCAGCTATTTTGTGGAAAGATGCCAAGCGCAGTGCTGAAGCAGCCGAATTGATGGGCTTGACGCCAAATGATCTCTTAGCGAACGAGATTATTGACTACATCGTGCCAGAGAGTCGCTCACATGCACGTGTCTTCAATTTGGTTCGTGCCAAGTTGCAAGATGAGATTTCAAAGTTGCAAACACTTGCACCTGACGAACTTGTTAAGCAACGTCGCGCACGTTTCCGAGCATTTTAAACAATTGCAATTATTCAATATCGAACGCCAGATAGTTACTATCTGGCGTTTTTTTGTGGGGTTAAGTAAAATGAAGGTGAATAGACGGGGGATGAATCATGGATCGAATTACAGAACAAAAACGCCAAGCTGGTGAGTATGCAGCTTCGCTAATCACAGATGGCATGATAGTTGGTCTTGGGACTGGCTCAACCGTTAAGTTCTTCATTGAAAAATTAGCGGAGCGAATTAACCGCGAAGGATTGGATATTGTTGGGGTAACCACATCACGCCAAACATCATCACTAGCAAAGGGTTGGGGAATCAAACTTAAGTCAGTTGACGAAGTGCCCGCAATCGATTTGACCATCGACGGAGCTGATGAAGTAGATGCCAATTTGGATGGTATCAAAGGTGGTGGCGCCGCATTGCTCTTCGAAAAGATTGTCGCGCTAAATTCCAAGCGCAATATCTGGATTGTGGATCAGAGCAAGTATCACGAACAGCTTGGGCAATTTCCACTGCCAGTTGAAGTAGTGCCGTATGGTAGTCACCAATTGTTGAAGCGGTTTGAAGCTGCTGATATGGCGCCAACATTTCGCCGTTTGCCAGATGGCCAACGTTTGACAACCGATGCCGGTAATTACATCATCGATTTGCATCTTGAAGTCATCGAACATCCACAGGCATTAGCCTATTATTTGGAGCAAACCATCGGCGTCGTAGAACACGGCTTGTTTTTGAACGTTGCGGATGCCGTCATTATTGGTGGTGAAAAGTTAGTCATCATCGAACGTGAAAATGTTGAAAATCACTGATTTTACACATAATTTTCAAATTCACAAAATAGCGTATGGTATAATAATGAGCATTAGTAGTAAGTTCGGGGACTTATTAAAAGGAGAATAAAGACTTATGACTTGGCAAGAAAATTACCAAATTTGGGCAGATCGTACTGATTTGCCACAAAACTTGCAAGACGATATGAAGAAGTTGGCAGCTGACGAAAAGGCTGCTGAAGACGCATTCTACCAACCACTTTCATTCGGAACGGCTGGTATGCGTGGCCTTTTGGGTGCTGGAATCAACCGTATGAACATCTTTACGGTTCGCCAAGCAACTGAAGGTTTGGCACGTTTGATGGATTCATTGGACGACGCTGTTAAGGGACGTGGTGTTGCAATCTCTTACGATTCACGTCACTTCTCACCAGAATTTGCAATCGAATCTGCTAAGGTTTTGGGAGCGCACGGCATCAAGGCTTATGTCTTTGAGACGTTGCGCCCAACGCCTGAGTTGTCATTCACGGTTCGCCACTTGAACGCCTACGCAGGTATCATGATTACGGCATCACACAACCCTAAGGAATACAACGGTTACAAGATTTACGGTGAAGATGGTGGTCAAATGCCACCTAAGGAATCAGACATCATCACAGCCTCAATTCGTGAAGCTGACATGTTTGAAGTGCCAGTTAAGGATGAAGCTGAGTTGGTTGAAGCTGGTCTGTTGGTTAAGATTGGCAAGGATGTCGACGATGCTTACTTGGCTGAAGTGAAGACGGTTACGGTTAACCAAGAGTTGATTGACACTGTTGGTAAGGACATGAAGTTGGTGTACTCACCATTGCACGGAACGGGTGCTTTGATTGCTGGTCAAGCATTGAAGAACGCTGGTTTTGAAAACGTGACGATTGTGCCTGAACAAGCTGAGCCAAATGGGGACTTCCCAACGGTTAAGTTGCCAAATCCTGAAGATCCAGAAGCTTTGGCAATGGGAATTGCTTTGGCTAAGGAACAAGGGGCTGACGTTGTTATTGCGGTTGACCCAGATGCTGACCGTATGGGAACGGCGGTTCGTCAACCATCAGGTGAGTACCAATTGTTGACGGGTAACCAAATCGGTGCCGTTTTGTTGAACTACTTGTTGACGGCTAAGAAGGCTGCCGGCACTTTGCCAGCAAACGGTGCGTTGGTTAAGTCAATCGTGTCATCAGAATTCGCAGCAGATATTGCTAAGAGCTTTGGTGTTGAGACGATTAACGTTTTGACTGGATTTAAGTATATTGCGGAGCAAATCCAACACTTCGAAGACACGAACGAGCACACATTCTTGTTCGGATTTGAAGAGTCATACGGTTACTTGGTAAAGTCATTTGCCCGCGACAAGGACTCAGTTCAAGCAACGGTTTTGTTGGCCGAAGTAGCAGCTTACTACAAGTCATTGGGTAAGACGTTGTACGACGGTTTGCAAGAATTGTTCGAGCAATACGGCTACTTTGTTGAAAACACGAAGTCATTGACGTTTGCTGGTATCGACGGTGCTGACAAGATTGCATCATTGATGAACAAGTTCCGTGCTGAGACGCCGGCTGAATTTGGTGGTGTTAAGGTTGCCAAGGTTGAAGACTTCTCATTGCAAACTGAGACGGACACAGCTACGGGTGCCGTAACGCCAATGACGTTGCCAAAGGCAAACGTGGTGAAGTACTGGTTGACTGACGGTTCATGGGTAGCCGTTCGTCCTTCAGGAACTGAGCCAAAGATTAAGTTCTACGTTGGAACAAAGGGTGCTACGGCACAAGCTGCTGACGAAGAGTTGGCTGCTATCCAAGCAACGATTGCAACTTATGTAGACTAATAATAATGATTGACCGCTACAACTCATCGGGTTGTGGCGGTCTTTTTCATAGTGGCTGTTATTTCATCATGATATGATAACGGTATATATAAGAGATGAGGTGACGGCTGATGACGATGAAAGCAGCTAAGAAGTTAGCCAACGGTATGCGCGGGGTAAAAAGCTGATTTTTACTGAACAAGCATTCGATGACTATCAATATTTTTTGACGCAAGATCCAAAGACAACGAAAAAGATAAACAAGCTTCTGAAGGAAGTCTTCCGCACGCCGTTTGAAGGGACAGGTAAGCCTGAACTGCAAGCAGGCCTTGATGGTGGTTGGTCACGACGCATTGATAGCGCGAACCGCATGATTTATTTCCCTGAAAGTAATGGGGATGTGACGATTGCCCAACTTCGCTACCACTACATGAAGTCAATGACGTCTTGAGGAGATATTGAAAATGGAAGAATTAATTGAACGCCTAGAAAATATCGCCCAAAAGATGGTCGATGACGGCCGTTTGTTCGGGGCGACAGTTGGCGTGGTGAATTTCAAGAACCAAAAGGAAATCGCCTCAGTTGGACAAGTCGGCACGGGTGAATTTGCAGACGATATTTTGTCAGTGAACCACATTTATGACTTAGCGAGTTTGACCAAGCTCTATACGACAATGCGTTATTTGCAATTATTCAAGTCAGCGACGGTAACGCCCGAAACGACGGTACAATCAATTTTGCCAACTTTTGGTAACGCTGACATTACGCTTGGTCAATTGCTTTGGCACAATTCTGGTTTGCCAAGTAGCGTGCGTAAGGTGCCTGAATTGACGCGTGAGATGCTCGAAGAAGATTTGATGATTGGCGACACAATCAATGAACCTGGTACAGTGACGAAGTATTCTGATGTCGGCTTCATGGTGTTGGGTAAAGCGCTTGAAGCACTTGATGATATGCCACTGGCACTTGATGTGACGGCAAATGTGTTGGCACCCAAGAACTTAACTAACTCAGGGTATCGCGTTGCTGACAAGGGCCGTTTTGATGCGCCACTTGATCGTTTCGTGCCAACTGAAGACGTACCATTCCGTGGTGGCGTCTTGCAAGGTGAGGTTGATGATTTTAAGGCACACTTGCTTGGCGGTGCTGGAGGACACGCTGGTATGTTTGCGACAGCTGAAGATGCTTTGTCATTCGTACATGAATGGTTGATGCCGGATGAAGATTTGCCAGCTGATATGCATGCTTATCTTAAGGACAATCAGGCCGGGATTCGCACGTTTGGTTGGCACTACTGGACGTATGGTGGGGAAGATAACCCGGTTGTGGTCACGGATTGGTTGTACCAAACGGGCTTCACGGGCACGATTATGGCAGTGAATTACCGTACAATGCAGGGGATGGTCGTTTTGACGAACCGAGTACACCCAACGCGTAATAACACGAGCTGGCTAAAAGACCGCTATGAATTTACGCAAGCTTTCTTTGCCCAAATTTGATTTACCTGATATACCAACTTATTTCTGGTAAAATGAAATTAGCATTAAAATATGTCATAAAAACAATTTAATAGGGGGCAACATACATGACAATTATCATTATTATCGCGGTTGTAGTCGTGATTGGTTTGATTTGGATCAGCATCTACAACGGCTTGGTTAAGGCGCGTATGCACACACAAGAGGCTTGGAGCCAAATTGATGTGCAATTGAAGCGTCGTAACGATTTGATTCCGAACTTGTTGGAAACGGTTAAGGGTTATGCCAAGTTCGAACAAGGTACGCTGGAGAAGGTTGTGTCATTGCGTAACGCTTTGACGCAAGTGCCATCTGGCGACCACCAACAAGCCATGGAAATTTCTGACCAATTGACGACGAGCTTGAAGTCAGTCTTTGCGGTTGCGGAAGCTTACCCAGACTTGAAGGCATCAACCCAATACAACAAGTTAATGGATGAGTTGACGAACACTGAAAACAAGATTGCTTACTCACGTCAATTGTTCAACACAACGACAGCGAACTACAACGCCAAGTTGCAAACTTTCCCAACGAACATCATCGCTGGGATTCACCACTTCCAACCAAGCGAATTCTTGGAGACGCCTGAAGAAGAGAAGCAGGTTGTTAAGGTTTCATTTGACGATCAAGGAATGTAATCGAGGTTTAAACGCAGATGTTATTTGACCAAATTGCCAAAAACAAGCGTAAAACAGTGATGCTTTTCTTTGGATTCTTCCTATTTATGGGGGTTGTCGGAGCTGCATTGGGAACTTTCCTGATGAATGGACACTGGCAACAGGGAATCGTGATTGCCTTCGTGGTCGGCTTGGTTTATACGGTTTACATGGTTGGTCAATCGACTGACGTGGTCATGTCAATGAACCATGCCCGTGAAATCAAGAGCGCTGATGAGGCACCTGATTTGTGGCACATCGTTGAAGACATGGCGATGGTGGCGCAAGTGCCGATGCCACGTGTCTTTATCATCAATGATCCGAGTCCGAATGCGTTTGCGACGGGAAACAATCCAGAACACGCAGCGGTTGCAGCCACTACGGGTATCTTGCAACGTTTGAACCGTGAAGAACTTGAGGGTGTAATGGCTCACGAGATGACCCACGTTCGTAACTACGACATCCGTTTGCAAACGATTGCTGTGGCGATGACGTCTGCAATTGCGTTGCTAGCCAACCTAGGAACGCACTTCTGGTACTTTGGTGGTAACCGTAGTCGTGATCGTGAAGGTGGCGGTAACGCAATCGGCATGATTGTGTCATTGCTTGTCCTGATGTTGGCACCATTGGCTGCCACGCTGGTGCAATTGGCGATTTCACGTAACCGTGAGTATTTGGCTGACGCTGGGGCGGTTGAATTGACGCGTAATCCACAAGGGTTGATTAATGCCCTTACGAAGATTTCGCAAAGTGAGCCGATGTCAGAAGCCAACGTTTCACCAGAAAGTTCAGCATTGTATATCGCGAACCCATTAAAGGGGGATAAGATGGCGAACTTGTTTGCCACGCACCCACCAATGGAAAAGCGTATCGAAGCTTTACGCAATATGTAAAACACAACACCCGCGTCGTGCAAAACTGCATGACGCGGGTGTTTTTGTCAAAACTCTCACGGGCATCTCATGAAACTTACAATTTAACTGTGTTACAATGGACAGGTAACATGGTCGTCGAAAAGGCCAACAAAAGGAGATTAAGATGAAAAAGAAAGCGCCAGTGGTGAAGAACCAAGAATTTGACGCAACGGTCATCGATTTAACGTACGAAGGTAACGGAGTCGTTAAGGTTGATGATTTCCCAATTTTCGTCCCAAATGCTGTTCCGGGTGAAGAAATCCGTGTCGGCATTACGAAGGTTGCTGGAACGTACGCATTCGGACGTGTTGTGAAGACGTTGAAGGAATCAGAGGACCGCAACAAGGATGTTGACGTCGCAACGTTGACGACAGGAATTGCACCTTTGGCTCACTTGAAGTACGATGCACAATTGCGTTTCAAGCAAAACCAAATCCAAGAATTGTTCAAGAAGCAACACGTTGATGTTGAAGTTTCTGAGACACTTGGTATGGAGAACCCAACTGGGTACCGTAACAAGGCGCAAATTCCTACGCGTGAATTGCGTGGTGAATTGACGACTGGATTCTTCCGTCGTGGTTCACACAACTTGATGCCAATTGAGGATTTCTACATTCAAGATCCTGAAATTGACAAGGCTATCGTGGTTATCCGTGATATTTTGCGTAAGTACCACATTCCAGCCTACAACGAATTTGAGCACACTGGTGTTATCCGTAACATCATGGTGCGTCGCGGTTACTACAGCCACGAAATGATGGTTGTTTTGGTAACACGTTCAAAGAAGTTGCCAGGCGCAGAGATGATTGTTGAAGAAATTCGCGAAGCTTTGCCTGAAGTTAAGTCAATCATCCAAAACGTTAACCAAGAAAAGACAAACGTTATCTTGGGCGAGAAGAACAACACCCTTTGGGGAAAGAATGTCATCACTGACACGTTGTTCGGTAAGAAGTTTGCCATCGGACCAAACTCATTCTACCAAGTTAACCCACAAACGACGGAAACGTTGTACCAATTGGCTGCTGACAAGGCTGGCTTGAATGGTGATGAAGAAGTTATCGACGCCTACTCAGGTATCGGAACGATTTCATTGACGATTGCTGACCGCGTTAAGTCTGTCTTGGGTGTCGAAATCGTACCTGGTGCCGTTGACGACGCCAAGCGTAACGCCGACATCAACGGTGTGACGAATGCCAAGTTCGAATTGGGTAAGGCCGAAGAGAAGATGGTTGAGTGGCACGATGCTGGTATGCGACCAGACGTCATCTTCGTTGATCCTCCTCGTAAGGGATTGACGCCAGAATTGATTGACGCCGCAACTGGCATGGAACCAGAAAAGTTCGTGTACATTAGCTGCAACCCTGCAACTTTGGCACGTGACACGGTTCAAATTTTGGAGAACGGTTACCACATTGAGGGACCTGTTCAACCAATCGACCAATTCCCACAAACGACGCACATTGAATCAATCACTGTGTTCGTTAAGGACTAATCACTAAAAAATTAAATCGATAACCCGAAGAAGCTCGCCGACTGTTTAACTGTTTGGTGGGCTTTTTTGGTGGTGCAAGGTATAATAAAAGTATTATTGAAAGCGCTTTTAGGAAACGAGGGATATGGAAATGACACTAAAGTTAGGTGTAATTGGTACAAACTGGATTACCAAGATGCTGGTTGAGGCCGCGCATGAATCTAATGACTATGAACTAGCAGCCGTATACTCACGCCGTGCTGAAACTGGGGCAGCCTTTGCCGCTGATTTCGGGGATGTCCCTGTGTTTACTGATTTGGCAGATTTCTACAACAGTGGTATCGAAGTGGTTTACATCGCTTCACCAAACAGCCTGCACTATGACCAAGTTGTACAAGCCATCGAACACGAGTTACACGTGATTGTTGAAAAGTCAGCCTTTTCAAACACGAAGGAGTACGAAGCGGTGTACTCATTGCTTCGTGAGCACCCAAATGTGCGTTTGTTTGAGGCTGCACGCCACATTCACCAACCAAACTTTAAGGCAATTGCGAAGAAGATTGGTGAAATGGACCACATTTCTGGTGCGACACTGGTCTATGAGAAGTACTCTTCACGCTTTGATGCGTACTTGGCGGGTGAGGAGCCGAACGTGTTGACGCGTGAGTTTAGTGCCGGTGCGTTGACCGACTTGGGTGTTTATCCACTTTATGCAGCGATTGCCTTGTTCGGTATGCCGAAGGAAAGCCACTACTTCGCAACGCCATTGCGTAATGGGGCTGATGGTCGTGGTATCGCTATTTTGCGTTATGCTGACTTTGATGTGACAGTGCAATTCGGTAAGGGTGCCAACAGCTATTTGACGTCTGAAATTCTTGGGTTGCGTGACACTATTGTCATCGACAACATTGCAGAGTTGCATGAAGTCACGTACAAGGATGGTCAAGGCAACGACACAGTCTTGAGTGAAGAATTCCCTGGTAACCCAATGGTGGCTGAAATGAGCGTCTTCGCGAAGATTATCAATGATCCAGTTGCTAACGATGAAGAATACCGTCAATTGTTGACATTGAGCCAACGCGTCAACATTGTGATGACAAACTTGCGTCAAGACGCAGGAATTGTTTTCCCAGCTGATAAGTAAAATGAACGAATGATAAGCGTCGCACGTTTTGTGGGGCGCTTTTCTGTTACAATTAGAAAGACAATGAAAGAAATTGAATGAGGATAGAAAATGGATACTCGTTTTGAAGAGCGATTGGCTAGTGTTGGGTTTACCACGCTAACGCCAATTCAAGAAGCCGTAGCTGAACCATTGGCTGCTGGTGAATCAATCGATGCCTTGGCACCAACTGGAACTGGAAAGACTTTGGCCTTTACGTGGCCATTGTTGCCAACGTTGGTACCGGGGGATGGTGAACAATTGCTAATCTTGGCACCATCACAAGAATTGGCCATGCAAACGACCCGTGTTGTACGTGAATGGGCAACTTTGGTGGACTTGAAGGTGTTGGCTTTGACTGGTGGCGCGAACGTGAAGCGTCAACTAGATGCCTTGAAGAAGCACCCAGAAGTGATTGTTGGAACACCAGGTCGTGTTGCTGAATTGGTCGACAACGGTAAGTTGAAGTTGAAGCGTTTGCGTACGTTGCTTTTGGACGAAGCAGACGAATTGTTGACTGAAGATACTGCTAAGCAAATTGACGGCGTATGGGACGCTATTGACGACCCTGATGTACAAGTTGCTTTATTTGGGGCGACAGAAGTAGATACGACAATCGCGGCTGGTTTGTTCGATCGCGACTTTACGCGTATTGACCAACGTAATGTCCCAATTCCAACGGCAATTGCCCACGAATTCTGGCCAACTGCCCGCGAGCAACGCAACAAGCGCTTACGCCAATTGGCAGCGCGCAAGAACTTCCAAGCGATTGTGTTCTTTAACACGACCAAGCAATTGAAGGTGACGGCTAGTTTCTTGGCGCACGAACACGTGGCAATGGCGACATTGGTCCGTGGTGATTCTAGTTCAACGCGCGCCAAGTCATTGGAAAACTTCCGTAAGGGTACGGCAAAGTTCTTGTTGACGACTGATGTGGCTGCGCGTGGTTTGGATATTCCTGACTTGCCAGCGGTTATCAACTTTGATTTGCCACGTAACGGTGAAACTTATACACACCGTGCCGGCCGTACGGGTCGTATGGGCAAGCATGGTTTGGTTATTTCATTCGGAAATGATCACGATTTGCGTGATTTGCGTCGTTTGGTGGCTGTTGATATTCAATTGGTCAACGGTGCTAGTCAAGCTACGAAGCCAACGTCATTCTCAGGGTCAGCTGGTCATACGGTAGAACCAGGTGCAAACAAGGAAACGGCTGATAAGCCACGTCCGGTTGCAAAGGTGCGTAAGGTCCAAAAAAAGAAGGCCGAAGAAGTTGTGGCGCGTACAGATCGCTTCGCAAAAGAGAAAAAAGCTAAGCGTAAGCACAGTAAAAATAAGGGTAAGCCAAAGCGTAAAAACGGCGAAAACTAGGCATTTAGACCGCTATTTCGGAAATAGCGGTCTTTCTTTTTGCTCTTAGTTTGTGAAAATGTATTGTTATTTAGTTCACATAAAGCAGGGAATGTGTTACTATAAATAAGGATAGAGAGTTCACAAACGTTTTTTTGTTTGTGAAATAGCATGAAAATAAAATTTTTTAGAAAATGAGGTAGGTTGACATGGCAGAACATGACATCCCCCGCGCGACCGCTAAGCGTTTGCCAATTTATTACCGTTACTTGAAGCTTTTGTTGGATGCGGGGACGACTCGCGTTTCATCAAACGAATTGTCTGATGCTGTTAAGTTTGACGCTGCGACGATTCGTCGTGATTTCTCATACTTTGGTGCATTGGGAAAGCGTGGTTACGGGTACGACGTTAAGGCATTGATGACGTTCTTCGGTGAAATTTTGAACCAAGACACTTTGGCATCAGTTGCCCTTGTCGGAGTCGGTAATTTGGGACAAGCTTTGTTGAACTTTAACTTCCACCAAAGCTCAAACGCCCGCATTTCTGCAGCTTTTGATATTAACGAAGATATCGTGAACACGATTCAAGCTGGTGTCCCTGTATACAGCATGGACGATTTGGAGAAGCAAATTTCTGATCAACGCATTGATGTGGCAATTTTGACGGTCCCAGCACCAGTTGCCCAAGAATTGGCTAACCGTTTGGCTAAGGCCGGGGTACACGGAATTTTGAACTTCACGCCATTGCGTTTGGATGTGCCTAGTGATGTCCGCGTACAAAACGTTGATTTGACGAACGAATTGCAAACGTTGTTGTACTTCATCAATAACTTTGGCGCTTCAGAGGCTGAATAATGACACGAGAAGTCACCCATTCCTGGGTGGCTTTTTATTTCATTTTGAAACATGACAACGCTTACTTTGTGAAAGTCGTTTTGGTAGAATGATATATGTTAAGTAGTTCATACTTAGCATTTCTCATATGTTACAGACGTTATTATTGTCTAAGACCTCTAAAATGATAACGCCTCAAATAGGCGTGCCTAACCATCACGACTGTTTGTAAAATGGGCCCCGATATATTCATATCGGAGGCCCATCTTTTTATTAATTTGGTGGTACGATATCAGTAAATTAACGAGGGGTGACGTTGATATGAGTGAAAAGAAAAAGAAGAAGAAATTCGCATGGCTGAAATGGCTGGGTGTACTACTGATTTTGATAATTTCGTTGGGCTTGATTTTTCATAACGAGATTGCCAACTTTACGTTAAAGTCATTCGAACCACAAGTTACAAAGCAATCGATCAAGGCCGGGCAGAAAGAAAAGAAACAGGCGAACTACGATTGGCAGAAAGTGGGCGCTTTAACAGCGCAGCAGGTGCTACAAGCGCGCTTGAATTCAGACAAGATTAATTTTATTGGCTTTGTCGCTGTGCCGGAAGTTGGTATTTCGGTACCAATTTCAAACGGTACGACTGATTTAAACTTGTCGCTAGGTGCTGGGACGATGTTTCCTGATGAAGTGATGGGGGAAGGCAATTATGCCTTAGCTTCTCACTTTATTCCAGGTGACTCAGGCCGTGATTTGCTGTTCTCGCCACTTTACTACAAAGGAAAAGTGGGCCAAGACATTTATCTGACTGATATGAACAAGGTTTATCGCTACAAAGCAGTGGACTTCAAGGTGATTCAGCCAACCGATGTCGATTGGGTTTACCCAGTTGAAGGTAAGAAGCTGGTCACGTTGATCACGTGTGATTACACGGCCGAACGTGGCCGTATTATGATGCGTGGTGAGCTACAAGGGGTAAAGACTTGGGCAGAAACGCCAAAAGACATTCAAAAGGCATTCACTACGGATAACCGTTGGATTAAGTAACGACTCAAAAAAAGCCATTGGCGCCGTATTTGGTGCCATGAACTGAACCCCGAAAATTGGAGTGACGTTTAAGCGGCTAACTGGTCGGAAAG
>ERZ772879.330-NODE-330-length-37712-cov-13.242584_pt1 | contig 37712 bp, 35 predicted proteins | sample MGYA00580582_ERZ772879 | MGnify/ENA primary metagenome ERZ772879 (study PRJEB29015, sample SAMEA2737682) | human gut metagenome | biome: human gut; feature: human-associated habitat; material: faeces | place: China | collected 2012 ... | reverse complement strand
AGGTTGCGGAGGCTATGGCCCTGGTACGAGCGCTGAACAAAATGACGAAAGCAGGGTAAGCGTCGTCTCAGCACCGTCTGGCAGATCCTGAAATTCATGAGAGGATAGTGGACACCAAATATGGTGGACGCTATCCATGAAATCATTAACCGCAGTGCGTAAAAAAAGCCCTAATTATCCCGTTGAGTTCAAAATCAAAATGGTTGAACTCTCGCATCGACCAGAGATCTCCGTAGCGCAACTCGCTCGTGAGCATGGGATCAACGATAATTTGCTGTTCAAGTGGCACCAGTACTGGCGCGAAGGAAAACTACGTCCTCCTTCAACAACAGAAAACAGCGTGCCTGAGCTGCTCCCGATAACACTTGATGCCGAAGATGTTGTCCCTACAACCTCCCCCCGGTCACAACCTGTAGCTGCTGCGGCACCTGAATCACTCAATATCAGCTGTGAAGTGACGTTCCGGCACGGATCACTCCGTCTGAATGGTGCCATCAGCGAAAATATCCTGAACCTGCTGATACGGGAGCTCAAACGTTGATCCCATTACCATCAGGGACAAAGATCTGGCTGGTCGCTGGCATCACCGATATGAGAAACGGCTTCAACGGCCTGGCGGCAAAGGTGCAGACGACGCTGAAAGACGATCCGATGTCCGGCCACGTTTTTATCTTCCGTGGGCGTCATGGCAGTCAGGTAAAGCTTCTCTGGTCTACCGGCGATGGACTGTGTCTGCTGACCAAACGGCTGGAGCGCGGCCGCTTCGCCTGGCCGTCAGCCCGGGATGGCAAAGTGTTCCTCACACCGGCACAGCTGGCGATGCTCTTTGAAGGTATCGACTGGCGGCAGCCTAAAAGACTGCTTACGTCACTGACTATGTTGTAGGCCTCTTTATCCTGGTCGACGCTGAATGAGCCTGGTAATATATCCGGTATGAACAGCTCACGTCCTGACGATATCGATGAACTGAAACGTCTCCTTGCCGAACAGGAGGCGCTGAATCGTGCCCTGCAGGAAAAACTGCACGAGCGTGAACGCGAAATAGACCATCTGCAGGCGCAGCTGGATAAACTTCGCCGGATGAACTTCGGCAGCCGCTCCGAAAAAGTCTCCCGCCGTATCGCTCAGATGGAAGCCGACCTTAACCAGTTGCAGAAAGAAAGCGATACCCTTACCGGCCGGGTGGATGACCCGGCCGTGCAGCGCCCTCTGCGGCAGACCCGTACCCGCAAACCGTTCCCTGAATCACTTCCCCGTGACAAAAAACGGCTGCTGCCGGCAGCGTCATGCTGCCCGGAATGTGGTGGTGTGATGAGCTACCTGAGTGAGGATGCCGCCGAACAGCTGGAGCTGATGCGCAGCGCCTTCCGGGTTATCCGGACAGTACGTGAAAAGCATGCCTGTACTCAGTGCGATGCCATCGTGCAGGCCCCCGCGCCTTCGCGGCCCATCGAGCGGGGTATCGCCGGACCGGGGCTGCTGGCCCGCGTGCTGAGTTCAAAGTATGCAGAGCACACCCCGCTGTACCGCCAGTCTGAAATATACGGCCGCCAGGGTGTGGAGCTGAGCCGCTCACTGCTGTCGGGCTGGGTGGATGCGTGTTGCCGGCTACTGTCACCGCTGGAAGGGGCGCTTCAGGACTATGTGCTGACTGACGGTAAGCTCCTTGCTGATGACACGCCTGTCCCTGTGCTGTTGCCAGGTAATAAGAAAACGAAGACCGGGCGGTTGTGGACGTACGTTCGTGACGACCGTAACGCCGGGTCAGAGCTGGCGCCGGCAGTGTGGTTCGCTTACAGCCCGGACAGAAAAGGAATCCACCCGCAGAGCCATCTCGCTGGCTTCAGCGGTGTTCTGCAGGCGGATGCGTACGCCGGGTTCAACGAACTGTACCGCAATGGACAGATAACGGAAGCTGCCTGCTGGGCTCATGCCCGCCGCAAGATCCACGATGTGCATGTTCGGACCCCGTCAGCGCTGACGGAGGAAGCCCTGAAACGGATCGGTGAGTTGTATGCCATCGAGACGGAAATAAGGGGGATGCCGGCGAAGCAACGCCTTGCAGAACGTCAGCAAAAAACTAAACCGCGGCTGAAATCCCTGGAAAGCTGGCTGCGTGAAAAGATGAAAACGCTGTCGCGACACTCAGAACTGGCGAAAGTGTTCACGTACGTACTGAACCAGTGGCCGGCGCTGGCTTACTATACTGACGACGGCTGGGCTGAGGCAGATAACAACATCGCTGAGAATGCGCTGCGGATGGTCAGCCTGGGCCGCAAAAACTACCTGTTCTTCGGTTCGGATCATGGAGGAGAGCGGGGAGCGCTGCTGTACAGCCTGATCGGGACATGCAAACTGAACGGCGTGGAGCCAGAAAGCTACCTCCGTTATGTCCTTGACGTCATTGCTGACTGGCCGATAAACCGGGTCAGCGAACTACTCCCCTGGCGCGTAGCACTGCCAACTGAATAACACATCCCCGTCAATACGGTTCTCGCTGCACGCTTACCGTCAACTGGCAGCCTGGCTGGGATTGACGCCATCGCAATACAGCAGCGGCGGAAAATCAAAGCTTGGAAGGATAACGAAAGCCGGAGATTCGTATCTGCGAACGCTTTTGGTTCAGGGTGCCCGTTCGGTTCTGATTGGCGCTGATAAAAGGACTGACTCATTCAGTCGTTGGGTCTGTTCACTGGTCGAACGCAGAGGATACTGGCGCGCTGTTGTTGCCATCGCCGCCAAAAATGCAAGGCTGTGCTGGGCATCATTGCATTACGGTGATGATTTCAGGCTGTACTCAGCCAGCTAAAGCGCGAAGCAGCAGTATAACCATCTGACCTGCAACTCGTTGATGATAAAGGGTTAGACCCCGTGAGACCTATCTGCCTATTGTACAGGATATACGTATCCGATAAACGAACAAGAACCTCACGAGCGTCTTTCATCAGGGTCTGAATCGATGCCGATTCATCATGACCGTTTATAGTACCGCAGTCTCTCCCCTTTATTTTTTGCCGAAGAGCAGACAGAAACCATAAACACTGGCGTTGACATGCCGGGGAAGCCCTTATAGTACAATAATTTTCGATATCCAAACTGACCCCTTTTAGGCAACCTGCCCCAGAGCAGGCTACCGATGACACATCAGCTTTTCATCCAGCGTTCAAAAGCCGTCTTCCAGTCAGGATGCCAGCGCGACAGGGCCGGGCGGTTGTCCAGCATATCCTGGGCGGCCCAGAGGATACGCTTAGCATCCATCTCGCTGGTAACGGCGTTATCAGGGCAGATGACATAGAAGTCACCCCGCTCAAAGCGCGGGAGGAAATAATCAATAACCTGCGCAGCCGTCCACGCTTCATCGGGCTTGTTACCGCTGCGCTCGTTCATGCCAGGATCGTTCATATCGGTCCAGGTATAGCCTGGCACCAGAAGATGAGCGGTGAGCCTTGTGCCGGTTTCCTTCACAAGCTGATGAGACAGCTGCTCCGTCAGCACCTTTACGGCTGCCTTTGAGGCGTTATAGGCTGCGAACCCTGGTGGGGTCGTAATACCTTCCTTCGAGCCCAGGTTAACGATCGCACCGTTCTCATCCATTTTTAACATTTCTGGCAGAAAAATATGCTGTGTGGCAACCATGGACAGCAGGTTTACCTCCATCTGCTGTCGCCAGAGAGTTGGTGAATCACAGGCGCCGGCAGCTATTTTCACGCCGGCATTGTTAAACAGCAGATTTACTTTCCCCCATGCGCTGTAAACGGTGTACTTGAGCTGTTGGAGATCTTCATCACGGGTAATGTCGCCAGTGACCCGCAGCGTTTCAGCCTCCAGTTCGCCGGCCAGCTGCTCGAGCGCCTGTCTGTTTCGGTCAAAAAGACAAAGCTTCATGCCCTTTCGTGCCAGCCCCCTTGCCGCCGCAGCGCCAATCCCTCTCGCCGCGCCGGTTATTACGGCAACGTTACCTGTCCTGATGACTTTATCGTTCATGATTTACTCCCGTCAGTAATGCGTACCGATAAGAACATAAGAAGAAGTGCTAACAGGGAAAAAGCAGCCCCAACCCATCCCGTAGAGATCCAGCTTCCTCCCGAAGCGATAACGAAACCGCCTGCAGCTGCGCCAAGCGCATTGGAAATATTAAACGCGCTGTGCGTCAGGGATGACGCCAGAGTCTGTGCCTCACCGGCAATGTTCATCATATGGGCCTGAAGCGCCGGCACGAGCGAAAATCCGCACCCGAGCATAAACAGCACGATGAGAACCGGGGTCTGCAGTGTGCCCGTAAGGGTAAACAGGCCCAGAAAGACGATGTTCCAGGCGATGATGCCAAATATGGATGGGATCAGCGCAATGTCCGCCAGCCTGCCACCGATAATGTTGCCGGCAACCATGCCCGCCCCCCAGAGAACCAGGATCCATGGCACGGCTGAGGTTGAAAACCCGGCAGCTTTCGTCAGCGCCGGGGTGATAAAGCTGTATACGGCAAACATGCCCGCAAAGCTGACTGAAGCGACGGCAAACGTCATCAGGATCTGTGGGCTCTTCAGCGCGCCAAGTTCCTTGAGCGGTGAAGCGGACCTGTCGGCCGCCACGGATGGAACAAAAAGCATAACCATTATGGATGTCAGCACCAGGCCCGCTGCCACCATCCAGAAAGCGATCCTCCAGCCCAGCGTCTGGCCCGCCCATGTGACAAGCGGAACGCCGGCAACATTCGCTACGGCCAGTCCCAGCATTACGTAACCGATATACCGGGCTTTGTGCTGTGGCGAGACCATTGAAGCCGCCACGAGCGCGGAAACGCCGTACCAGGCGCCATGAGGCATACCAGAAATAAAGCGGGCTGCGAACATGGAGTTATAGCCCATGGCCAGAGCGCTCAGGGCATAGCCTGCAAGTGTAATAATTAACAATATCAGCAGAAGGTTTTTACGGGCCTGGCGCGCGCCAAGTACCGCGATCGCAGGGGCACCGACCACAACGCCTGCAGCATAGGCACTGATATAGCCTCCCGCGGCAGGGATTGAAACGCCGGTTCCCCGCGCAAGATCCGGCAGGAGGCTCATGGGCGCAAACTCGCCCGTTCCGATGCACAATCCGCCCGCGCCCAGCGCAAGCATGGCCGGAAAAAGACCCACAGGCGGATGAATACGTTCATCCTGCCGTGAAAGCGTTTGTTCAGACATTGACTATAATTCCTGATCCCGTTCACTGCCGGCTGCAAAAAAGAAGAACCGCTATCTGTCGGGTAACGGCTCTCAGCTATGTGCAGCTTATGAGTCACAACGTTCCGGAAAGAACGGCAACAGGCAGTGGTATATTGAACTGAAATAAACTATAAACGCCTCCTTTCGGTTATTGATGAATCAGATAGTCAGTAACGATGAGTATTATTCAACAATTCTGTTGCTGGTTTCGCCATGCAGTGTGATAAGCGTTATTTCTGCAGGCTTCCCAAGCCGGAAGGGAAAACCGTTCCATATGCCGGAACCGTTGCTGACGTAAAGCTTCAGGGTCCCTGTTTCGTAGAGCCCGGATACAAAACCGTTATTAGCCGATGCGACCAGCCTGTCCAGACCAGCAATCATACCGCCGTGAGTATGTCCGGAAAGCTGAAGGCTAACTCCGCTTTCTGCGGCCTCGTCAGCATTTTCAGGCCTGTGGTCAAGAAGGATGACTGTTTCACCCGGGCGGGAAAATTTCAGGGCCAGGGACAGATCAGGACCCGGCAGGCCGTATGATGGCGCAACGGCATCCGTCACGCCCGACAGATACAGCGAGTCGCTGCCACGGTTTATACGGTAACCGGCATTATTAAGAAAATGCAGGCCCAGTTTTTCAAAGGTCTGGATCCAGTTTTCAGCGCCGAAGTAATATTCATGATTGCCCGTTACGGCAAAAACGCCGTCCTCAGCCCGCAACTTTCCAAGCGGCTCAATGTCGGAGAAACGCGCTTCTGGCCAGCCATCAATCATATCCCCGGTAACCACAATCATATTCGCATCGAGCTCACGGGTGCGGGTAACAACATCCTGTATCCAGCTTCGCGGCAGCAGTCTGCTGGCGTGCAAATCCGTCAGTTGAACTATCCGGTAACCTTCAAAACGGGGGGACAGGCTCCTGAGCGTGACGTCTATCTTTTTCACTTCAGGAACCGCTGTACCATTTTTCAGGGCCAGCGCTGTAAGCATGGCCGCCAGAACAGGCAGGATAAACCAGAAAGGCGTATGCCATTTCATCCGGCGTCCTGATACCAGTCGGTGTAATATCCAGAATAGGTCACGCAGTACTAACAGGACTGCCATAAAAACGGTCATACCGAAAAGCCCGGTAGTAAGCAGCAGTAACGGTTTTGGTATCTCGGGAGAAAACATATTCCCCGTAAATAATTTCGTGAGCATATGAAACTCGCAGGCCACAATCATTGTGCCTGCGACGGCTATTTTTACCGAAACCGGGGCGGGAAGCGGCCTGATAAAACGAAACAGCACGTAAAGCGCTGGAATGAGGGTCCAGATATGAAACACGCGGAAATCTCCCGGGAATGAAAAACTGTAAGTTTGCCGTGGCAGCGGGTTGCAACGTTTTGTTGAATGAATCTAAACTTACCATCCTTCAGGAACGATTCAATGCAATGTCATTTGACATTGCATTGAATTTTAATCAACGGTTTAACGCCATGTCCTCCAGACTGTCTACAACGCTCACCCGAAGCGATCTTGCTGAGCTCAACGCATTTCTTATCACTGAGAAAAGGCGCAGTTTTACCAAGGCCGCCATAGAACTGGGGATCACCACCTCTGCGCTGAGCCATACAATACGCAATCTCGAGACGCGCCTGGGTGTCAGGTTGTTGAACAGAACAAGCCGTACGGTCTCTCCGACCGAAGCGGGCGCAAGCCTTGCACTGCGTCTTGAAACAGGCTTTAAAGAAATAGGCGACGCGCTTGAGGAAATTAACCGCATGCGCGATCGGCCCGTTGGAAAGCTCAGGCTTAATGTGCTGAGTGACGGAGCACGCCTCATCATGGCGCGACATCTTCCGCGCTTTATCAGCAAATACCCTGAAGTGGAACTCGAAATCAGCGTTGATGACAGAATGGTCGATATCGTCCAGGAAGGATTTGATGCCGGGATACGCTTTGGCGGAACCGTTCCTGAAGATCTCGTTGCAGTCCGACTGGGGGGAGAGCTCAGATGGGTGGCGGTGGCATCGCCACGCTATCTTTATCAGCATACCCCACCTGCCGTGCCTGAGGATCTGCGCCTGCATGACTGCATTCAGCTGCGGACCGGGCAGGGCGTCATCTACAAATGGGAATTCCGTAAAGGAGAAGACTATCGCGTAGTTGACGTCAGGGGGCAGCTCTGTGTGAGCGAAACGGCGCTGGCAATTGAAATGGCATTAGCTGGCGTGGGTATTGCTTACTGCCTCGAAGACCGGGTGCGTGATGATATTCGTGAAGGCAGACTCAGGATTGTTCTTCCGGAATGGGCTCCTCTGGAAGAGCCGATGTATCTGTACTATCCAGGTCACAGACAAGTTCCCCAGGGATTAAAGGAACTCATCGAAATTCTGAGAGAAGAAATAGAACTAACACACGCAGTTTCAGCCTGAATCAGACTCAGGGATTCGCAAATCACCTGAGCCTGGTGATCATAACCTGTTAGGGATGTTTTTGAAGCATTTCCTTAAGGTTATGACGTGAGGTCGTAATGATAGTCCAGGGATCTTTTGGCGCGTCATGCTCAACAATATACCACTCAACCCCACTGCTTCTCCCCGCACTGATGATTGAGCGCCATTCCAGCAAACCTTCACCTGCCGGAGTGAAATTCATTTCGTCATCACGAATCCCGATAGCAGCGTTATCTTTTGCATGAATCGCTTAGACGCGTCCTGAATATCTTGCAATTATTGACGCAGGATCCTGTCCTCCACGTGCAGCCCATGCCACATCAAGCTCAAGGCTAAGATTATTTTTATGGGTGTGCTTCATAATCAAATCCAGGGCTGTTACATCATCATACTTCTTCATCTCAAAGTTATGATTATGGTAAGATAACGACATTCCTTCATTTCTTAACTCCTCCCCCATACTGATCCTACCCGCGAATAGTGGACACGCGACTAAGTGAGTAAACTCCCAGACAGAGGTATCTCACATGACTAAATCAGCAACCGTAAGTAAGAAACCACGTAAACAGCATTCGCCTGAATTCCGCAGCGAAGCCCTGAAGCTTGCGGAGCGCATCGGCGTTGCCGCTGCCGCCCGGGAACTCAGCCTTTACGAGTCTCAGCTATATACCTGGCGCAGCAAATTACAGCAGCAGAAAACGTCTTCCGAACGGGAAAATGAGCTGGCCGCTGAAAATGCCCGCCTGAAGCGCCAGCTGGCAGAGCGTGACGAGGAGCTGGCTATCCTCCAAAAGGCCGCGACATACTTCGCAAAGCGCCTGAAATGAAGTATGTCTTCATCGAAAAACATCAGGCTGAGTTCAGCATTAAAGCCATGTGTCGGGTGCTGCGCGTGGCCCGCAGCGGCTGGTATGCCTGGCGTATCCGTCGCCTGCAGCTAAGCCCGCGTCAACAATTTCGCCAGCAATGTGACAAAGCGGTCAGTCAGGCCTTTCATCAGGCGAAACAGCGCTACGGCGCACCGCGCATTACTGATGAGCTGCGCGAACAGGGGGTGAAATACAACATCAAAACGGTAGCGGCTAAGGGCCAAAGCCGCGCGTAAGTTCAGTCCGGTGAGTTATAAGCCCCATAATCTGCCGGTATTCGATAATCTGCTGAATCAGGATTTCACCGCCAGCGCACTGAATCAGAAGTGGGTGCAGGACATCACCTACATTCGCACCGATGAGGGCTGGCTGTATCTTGCCGTGGTGATTGACCTGTGGTCCCGCGCGGTTATTGGCTGGTCGATGTCATCCCGAATGACGGCCCGGCTGGTATGCGATGCCCTGCAAATGGCGCTGTGGCGGCGTAAGCGGCCAAAAGGGGTTATAGCCCACAGCGACCGGGGTGGTCAGTACTGCTCAGCAGATTATCAGGCCCTGTTGAAGCAGCACGACCTTCGGGGCAGCATGAGTGCAAAAGGCTGCTGCTATGACAATGCCTGCGCGGAAAGCTTTTTCCACACGCTGAAGGTAGAGTGCATCCACGGTGAGCGTCTAATCAGTCGCGATGATATGCGTACGGTGGTATTTAATTACATTGAGTGCGATTACAATCGCTGGCGTCGTCACAGTGCCTGTGGCGGCCTCAGCCCGGAACAATTTGAAAATCAGAATCTCGCTTAGGCGCGTGTCCATATTACGAGGAGAGGATCAGCCATTTGTGCCCGTCTGAGTTGTTTGTTGAACAACCGTTTTCCGTGCTCGTCAACCCCATGGATCTGGAAAACGTTTTTTGCCAAATCGATTCCAATAGTTTTAACGTTCATGATAGCAGCGCTCCGTTCAATGAGTGACGATTTATCGTCCCACTGTGGCACAAGAGATGGGAGGCGACCATTCCATTAACAAAGCCGTTTCGATCGCCCGGCGCCAGAAATCAAAGAAGCCAAACTGCATCAACTGATGGGCGCGCGCTGGCCCGGTAACGTGCGTGAATTACGCAACGAAGCGGAGCGATTCGTTCTGGGCAGAGGCGTGGTCAACGGCACGTCGGACGGCGCGCCGGCTTCCCTGACGCAGACGGTGGAAAATTTTGAGCGCAGCGTTATCGCGACGGAGCTGGAGCGCCACGACAACAACCTTTCCCGCACCGCAGAAGCGTTACAGGTGGCGAAAAGCACGCTGTCGGACAAAATGAAAAAGTATGGTCTGAAAGCCGGCTCATGAACGCACCTTCCCATGTCATGGGGGTGCAGCCCTGAGCGAAATTCCGGTTTTCCGCAACCTTGCCGGCACACCAGCCGGCGTAATCCGGCGGTTGCCGTCCGGCTTGCGGCGTCTGGCCTGAAGCGACGCTGGCTGAGGCCCGGCTAGCATTCTATCTGCGTATGGCGGGAAAGCAGCGTGCGTAACGGCGCGCCGCTTTTCAAAATAGGGGATTTAATCACGATGTAACTGAAATATTTATCAATGCCGATGCGGGCATCCAGCATGTGCTCAATCACATCCTGATAGTGCTCAATACTGCGGGTGATAAACCGCAACAGGTAATCATAACCGCCCGTAATCAAGTGACATTCCATCAACTCTTCAACATCCCGAATGGCGTTTTCGAACTTCACAAAATCTTCTCTGCGATGCCCGGACAACGTGACTTCAGTAAACACCGTGACCGAATCGGTGATTTTGGGTAGGTTAATATGGGCTTCGTAGCCGGTAATAAATCCGGCCGATTCAAGGCGTTTCACCCGCTGCAAACATGGGCTGGGTGAAAGCCCTACGGCATCGGCAAGGTGGACATTGCTGATACGGCCATCTTTTTGCAGTTGCACCAGAATATTAATGTCGATGCGGTCGAGTTTTAATAAGCCGTTCATAGCACCTCATTCATTGCGACATTGGACTGGTTTTCCTTTTGATATACCACGCTTTCGGGGCGTTGCACCAGCCTTTACATTCAGGATGGGCACAACGCGTTTCCGTAAGAAAACTAACAATATCAATGAGGAATTTGCATTAACCCAGTCGACCCGTTGCCCGCGCCAGTGCAATATCAAAGATATGCAACGCCTCTTCCAGTTGCGAATCACTGGTAACCAGCGGCGCCAGAAAACGAATGGTGTTGCGGTGCAGGCCGCATTTAATCAGCAACAGCCCTTCCTGACAGGCGCAATCCAGAATTTTCTGAGTCAGTTCCGCATCTGGCTTTCCGCTTTCCACATCAATAATTTCCGCCGCCTGCATAAAGCCCAGACCGCGCACCTCGCCAATGCAGATATATTTTTCCGCCAGTTGTTGCAGTCGACGATGCAGCTTCTCCCCCAACTCCACGGAGCGAGCCAAAAGATGGCCTTGTTCCATTAAGTCCAGCACCGCCAGGGCGGCAGCGCAGGCCAGCGCATTCCCGCCATAGGTTCCGCCCAGTCCGCCGGGCAACGGCGCTTCCATCAGTTCCGCTTTCCCCACGACTCCGGAAATCGGCAAGCCGCCGCCGAGGCTTTTGGCGACGGTCACCAGATCCGGCACTATCCCCATTTGCTGGAATGCAAACAGGGAACCGGTACGACCAAAGCCGGTCTGCACTTCGTCGCAAATCAGCAGAATGCCATGTTGCGCCGTGATCTTACGCAGCGCCTGCATAAAACTGGCGCCGGCCGGCAGAAAACCGCCATCGCCCTGCACCGGCTCGATGATAATCGCCGCAACGTGTTCCGGCAAAATCTGCGCGGCAAACAGCGTTTCCAACGCCCTCAGGCAATCCGCCTCAGTGACGCCATGGTACGGATTCGGAAACGGCAAGCGGTAAATATCGGACGGGAACGGACCAAAGTTCTGGCGGTACGGCTGGCTCATGCCGGTCAGCGTACAACCCAGCAATGTACGGCCATGAAAGGCGCCATCAAAAGCGATAATCCCGCTGCGTCCGGTCGCGGCCCGGGCGATTTTTACCGCATTTTCCACCGCTTCCGCGCCACTGGTAAAAAAGACGCTCTTAAAGTGTTCATCGCCGCCAACCAACTGGCTCAGGCGCTTTGCCAGTTCGATATAGCCCGGGTAACCCACCACCTGGAAACAGGCATGAGAAACCATCCCCAATTGCTGTGCTACCGCGCTGACCACCTCCGGGTGGTTATGGCCTACATTCAGCACGCCAATCCCGCCAACAAAATCAAGATAACGATTACCTTCCACATCCCACACTTCGCTGCCTTTCGCGCGCTCAATCACTAGCTGGTGCGCCGTGACTACGCCACGCGGAACATAAGTTGCGCGGGTATCGAGAAAGTTTGCGTTATCCTGCCAGGCGTCTTGCTGTTGTTCAGCCATTACATTTTGCATTTGCTTACCTCATCCACATGACAATCCCTGCATTCAGTATCGCAACAGGCCCACTCCACAGGCTGCTGTAATTCCCGCCACGGCAGCATTTGCTGTTGAAATCCATGGCGTCAGTGTCAGGAAATTTCTAACTAAGACGAGCGCGGGCGACTTCACAAAACCAGCGGATGCCCAGCGGGATCACCTCATCGTTAAAGTCGTATGCCGAATGGTGCAAAGGGCGCCCCGGCCCCGATCCCAGCCACAGATAGGCTCCCGGACGGGCGCGCAGCATGAAGGCAAAATCTTCCGACGTCAGCGCAGGCGCCGGCGCTTCTTGCGCATCAAGCCCCGCGGCGCGCGCCGCCGCAAGCGCCGCCTGAGCCTGTTCCGGCGCGTTGACCGTAGCGGGATAATAGCGGTGGTAATCCACCGCCGCTTCCAGCCCGTGGGCCGCGCTAATATGGTTCGCCATCAGGCGCAGCTGGCGCTCTATCGCATCCTGCGCCGTGGCGCTGAATGTCCGCACGGTCCCCGTTATCGCGGCCCGGGACGGAATCATATTGTGAGAACTGCCGCCCTGAATCCGCGTCACGCTCAGTAAGCCCGGCTCGCACGGATCGACGACGCGGGAGACGATGGTATTCAATTGCACGACCAGTTCACTGGTCGCCAGCAAGGTATCGTGGGTTAAGTGCGGTTGAGCGGCATGGCCCCCGGGGCCGGAAAGCGTAATATCAAAGCGATCCGCCGCGGCCATAATCGGCCCCGAACGGGTACTCGCGGCGCCGACGGGGAGTTCCGGCCAGTTATGTAAGGCATAGACTTCATCGCAGGGAAAACGGGTAAACAGGCCGTCGTCAATCATCGCCTGCGCGCCTGCCAGCCCCTCTTCCGCCGGTTGAAAGATAAAACAGACGGTGCCATTCACACCGGGATCACGCGCCAGGCGTTCTGCCGCGCCCAGCAGCATGACGGTGTGGCCGTCATGGCCGCAGGCATGGCAGACGTTATCGACGTTACTGCGCCAGGGTTGCTCGCCCTGATCCGCCATCGGCAGCGCATCCATATCGGCCCGCAGCCCGATACTACGCCCGCTCGCGCCGCGCCGCAGCACCCCCACGACGCCGGTTTTTCCCACGCCCCGGTGAACTTCAAGACCAAGTTCGCTTAAATGCCTGGCCACTCGTTCCGCCGTCTGATGTTCTTTAAACCCCAGCTCCGGGTTGCTGTGCAGCTCTCTGCGCAGCGCCGTCAGGTGCGTTACATCCATTTCAATATCCTCGGTTTCGTTCAATAACGCCGTGCATGGGTTCACCGCGCTGCCAGCGCCGGATGTTCTCCAGCAGTGCGCTGACCGCGCTGTCGCCTTGCGTCTGGCTGGCGATATGCGGCGTGATCCATACACTTGGGTGTCGCCACAATGGATGCTCGGGGGGCAGCGGTTCAGGGTCCGTCACATCCAGTATCGCCGCCTTCACTTGTCCACTCTCCAGCGCAGCCAGCAAATGGTGCGGATGGAGTTGCGGGCCGCGCCCGGCCTGAATAAGCATCGCCCCTTTGGGTAACGCGTCGAACAGTTCCGCATTGAGCAAACCCCGCGTCGCATCGGTTAAAGGCAGCAGGCAAATCAGAATATCCGTGCGCGCCAGAAACTCAGCCAGTTGTTGCGGACCGTGCCAGCAGGCGACGCCCGCAATCACATGCGGCGTCCGGCTCCAGCCTCCGCACTCAAACCCCAGCGCCTGCAACTGACGCAACGCAGCCGTCCCCAGTTCCCCCAACCCCATCACGCCAACCCGGCGGGCGCCGGCCCGCATGCTGGGATGCGCCAGCCACTGCTGGTGTTGTTGCTGATGTAAATAACGCGGCATTCCCCGGTGTAATGCCAGCGCGGCGAAAGTGATATATTCCACCATGCCCTGGGTCAGCCCAGGCTCAATCATCCTGACTACGGGTAAATCCGCCGGCAGCGCCCCGTAATCGAATTGATCGGCGCCGGCGCCCACGGAAAAAAGCGCCTTCAGGTGCGGGAAATGGCGATTCAGCCCCTCTGGCGGCTGCCAGGCGACCAAAAAATCCACCGGATTGTCATCGCCGGTATCCGGCCACAGGTGGAACTGGATATCCGGCGCGTGCTGCGAAAGCCAGGCGGCCCACTGCTCCCCTCGGGCGGTCTCGGATCGATAGACAATCTTCATAATCAGCCCATCGCCTGCGTCATCAGCCCAAACGCGACAGGGCCGCCGGAGGCGGGCTGCCAGGGAGCGCCGCGCACCATTAAGACCGGCGCGTCCACCACCGCCAGCCCGCACTCGCTAAGCCAGGCGCTGAACGGCAAGGCGGCGTCGCAATCCATACGCACAAACTGGCCTGCCAGGCGGGCAAGCTGGTGGGAGACCAGCTCGCGCACGTTTTCTTCCGCATAACCCAGCACCGGGCCGATGGCGTATCCACGGCCAAATGCTCGTTCCACGGCAACGGCCTGAACCGCTCCCTCTTTATCGACTAATACTTCGGCGCGGCCTGAAGCCAGTAAGTCGGCAAATAGCTGCGGTCTCGTCATACCGTTCGCAGCGTGATCCATGGCGACCAGAACCGGCAGATCGGCCTCTTGCGCCGGGCGGATTTGCCAGCCGTGAGGCACTGCTTTTGCCTGCAATACCGGCAAAGAGGGGTTCTGGTGTTGGTGGATCGTCCCCGTGGAGACAAAGCCGTATTTTTCATACAGGCCTTTGCCCATTTCGGTGGCATGCAGGCGAATATTGTAGCCTTCAAGCTGCGCCAACGCCCATGACATCAGCGTCTTGCCTATCCCACGCCCCTGCATCCGTTCATCCACAATCACCAGCCCGATCATGGCCAGCTCTTCTCCCCAGGACCAGCACAGCGCGGTGCCGATCACCGACTCGCCGTCCAGCGCCACCACGCCTTTCCCGTGGCGCCACGCCTGCAGCCAGTCTTCCCGCCGGTGCGGCCATTTCATTTGTTGGCTAAGAGCGAATCCCTCAGCAACATCGGTTTCCTGCATTGGGCGTAATGTCACGCTCATTGTCTCTGCCTCCTTGGGCTATCGCCTCAGTTACATCATGCCAGGGCTGTTCAGGTTGCTGCCGTCGACCAGCCGCGAGTAGCGGAATGGCGCCGGATCGACCACAGGCGTCGCCTCCGTTGCCAGATCCGCGGCCAGCCGCCCGGCTCCGGGACCGATCCCGAACCCATGCCCGCTATATCCCGCCGAAACGACCAGGCCAGGCAGCTTATCCACCCGCGAGATCACCGGGATCGCATCAGGCGTACTGTCGATCATTCCGCCCCAGGCCTGAGCAACCTGCAAATTTTCCAGCGCTTTGTATTCTCTGCGCATCGCTGTAAGCCCGGCCTGCACCATTTCGCGATCCGGCAACGGATCCAGAATTCGTACCTGCTCAAAAGGCGATACGCTGTCAAACGACCAGCTGCGCAAAGATTCCGGCCCCCGGAAGAAGGGCGCGATCCCCGCGGAGATCGTCAGATTTTTGCGACGCGATTTGAATGTCGGCCAGAACTGGCGCGCGTAGCGAATCCCTTGCGCGCCGGGTTCCAGCCTTCCCCGGCCTGATACCGCAACGGTGTAGCTGCCATCAAGCTGCGGGCGGCAGGCAAAACTCCCGGTATAAAAGGGAACCGTAATCGCCTGCTCAATCGGTCTGGTGCGGAAGGCGGTACCGATCACATTGCCCATCGGTAAATCAATGCCATGACGGCGGCAGAACATGGAAGTCCAGGCTCCGGCTGACACAATCACCCGGGAGGTTTTAATCAGCCCACGTTCGGTCCACACACCGCTGATAACCCCGCCGCTAATATCAAGGCCGCGCACCGCGCACTGCTGGAAAAGCATTGCGCCGCGAGCCGTTGCCGCCCGCACCAGACCAGGAGCGGCCCAGGCGGGTTCCGCATAACCATCCGTTGGCGAGGAGACCCCGCCCAGCCAGGCGGTGGAGCTGCCGGGCGTCATCGCTTTTGCCGCGCTGGCCGTCAGGATATGGCTCTCAACGCCATACTGTTTGGCAATCTGCCCCCATTTTTCCCAGGCATCAATTTCACTCTGATCCTGAGTGGCGTACACCAGCCCGGAGCGGCGAAACCCCAGTTCTTCGCCGGTTTCACGCTCCAGCTCGTTCCAGCGCTGTAAGGCGTAAATGGATAACGGCAATTCCCGTTCATCACGGTTTTGCTGGCGGCACCAGCCCCAGTTACGGCTCGACTGCTCAGCCCCGACCAGCCCTTTTTCCAGCAAAACCACGCGCAGACCTTGTTTAGCCAACTCCCAGGTTGCGGCAGAGCCGGCGATACCCGCGCCGACAATCACCACATCCGCAGAGTCGGGAAAATCAGTGCTGTCCTGAACATAACGTAACGGTGCAGGCATAAATAATGTATCCCCTTAAAATTATTCCGCTTTTAATACATCTTCGTGTTCATCAAGCCACCCCTGCCGCAGTTCCGGAACCGCGCGTTTGAGGCGCTCGAAATAGAGTACAGAAGAGGGTTTATCGTAATCATCGCGGGCCAGTTGCGTCACAATCCGCCCTTGTTTCATCACTACAATGTCATCGCACACCGCTCGCACCGCATGCATATCATGACTGATAAACAACACCGTCAGCCCCAGCTTACGGCGTAATTCACAAATGAGATCCAGCACGGCGGCCGCCACCACCGTATCCAGCGCCGAGGTCACTTCATCGCAAATAATCAGTTCGGGTTCAGCCGCCAGCGCCCGTGCCAGGTTGACGCGTTGCTTCTGACCACCAGATAACGCGCCGGGTTTACGCTGCATCACTGAGTGAGGAAGCCGCACTAAATCCAGTAACGCTTTCACCCGCTGTTGCTGCTGTTCGCCCCGCAACTGGTGGAACAACGCCAGCGGACGCGCAAGGATTTGCGCGACGGTGTGGTTGGGATTGAGCGCCGTATCCGCCATCTGAAAAACATACTGAATGCGCCGCAGCTCATCCGGCGCGCGCTGCTGCATGGTGTTGTTGATATAATGATCGCCAAACAGAATGTGACCATGGTAAGCGGGGTTCAGCCCGGCTATCGCATGAGCCAGCGTGGTTTTCCCGGAGCCGGATTCGCCAATAATACCGATCGCCTGACCTTGCCAGACTTGCAGATTGATCTCCTCCAGGATACGAATGGCGGGTACGCCTTCCGGGTTCTTGGTGCCGTAGCCAACCGCCAGGTTGCGTACTTCCAGCAAAGGGTGAATCTCCGCCTGCGCCGGACTCCAGCTACTCGGGCGCTCAGCCTGGCGAGCCGCCGCCATCAGATCGCGGGTATAATCTGAAACAGGCGAACTCAGTAATTGCTGGGTTGTGCCATATTCGGCAATTTGCCCTTTCAGCAGCACGAGGATTTTATCCGCCATCTGCGCCACCACCGCCAGATCGTGGCTGACATAAATAGCCGTCATCCCCCGCTCAGTCACCACACGGCGAAACGCTTTGAGTACTTCCACCTGCGTGGTCACATCCAGTGCGGTTGTTGGCTCATCAAGGATAATCACTTCCGGATCGCCAATCAGCGCCATGGCCGTCATCAGACGTTGTAATTGCCCGCCCGAGACCTGGTGCGGATAACGGTCGCCAATCGTTTCCGCAGCGGGCAATGCCAGTTCGCGAAACAGCGCCACGGCTTTGGCGCGCGCCTCGCGCCGGGAAAGAACGCCGTGGATCACCACGCTTTCTATCACCTGGTCGATTATCTTGATCCCGGGGTTGAATGACGCCGCCGCGCTCTGCGCAATATACGCCACCTTCTTGCCGCGAAAGCGCTGTAATTCATGGGGCGTCAGGCGCATCACATCTTCATCGGCAACATGGATCCGCCCATCGGCTATCTGGCAACCATGACGGGCATATCCCATCAGCGCCATCGCAATGGTGGTTTTACCAGATCCAGACTCGCCAATCAGCGCCAGAACCTCGCCCCGTTGCACGGTGAACTGAATGTCGGAGACGAGAGTTATGGCTTCGCCCTTATCGTTTTTCGCCGTTACTTTAAGATTTTCAACGGCGATGGCTGGCAGGTTACTGTGCAACATGATGCTCATACCCCCTCCTCCGCCAGTTGCAGCGTCCCGACATGGCGCAGGCTATCGATAAATAAGTTAGCGCCGATGGTCAGGCTGGCAATCGCCAGCGCCGGCATCAGGACGGCGGGAGAACCATTGAACAACCCCTGCAGATTTTCCCGCACCAGCGTTCCCCAGTCGGCATCAGGCGGCTGCACGCCTAACCCCAGAAAACTCAGGCCGCTCAGCAACAGGACGATGTAGACAAAACGCAGGCCAAAATCTGTCAGCATGGCATGTACCATGCCAGGTAAAATATCGTGCAACGCAATGTACCACCGACTTTCTCCGCGCAAACTCGAGGCGCGGACATAATCCATCGTGCGCAAACTGCCCGCCATGGAAAACGCAATACGATAGGCGCCAGGCCAGTAGGTAAAAACGGCGGTGACCACCAGCATGGGCAGCGATGAACCAAAAACGGCGACAATCATCAGCGACAGGACTTTTCCCGGCAGGACTAATAGGGCATCGTTAATACGCCCGAGGATCTCCTCCAGCCAGCGCCCGGCGAGCGCCGCCAGTAACGCTAAAAAGGTGCCGACCAGGCTTGCCAGCACCGCGGCCGTCAGCGCCAGGCCAATGGAGAAACGCGCCCCAAGCAGGATTCGGCTTAGCATATCCCTCCCCAGATAATCGGTTCCCAGCCAGTTTTCCGCGCTAAAACCGCCCAGAATCGGCCCGGCACCGATATCCATTCCGCTATGCGGGGCAATGTATCCGCCGAACAACGCCATCAGGATCCAGAATAAGGACATCAGCAGCCCAATCCGTCCGGACCACGAGAGCGCCATCAAGAAACGCCAGGGTAATAGTATGCGGTTCATCATCCCCTCCATTTCGGGTTAAAGGCGATAGTTATCACGTCGGCAATCAGTAACAGCGCCAGATAACAGGCGGCAAACAGCATCACGCAGAGTTGCACCAACGGCAGGTCGCGGTTACTCACGGCATCGACCAACTGGCTGGCCATGCCGGGGTAGCTAAAAATCGTTTCAATGATGATCACGCCGCCAAACAGGTAAGACAGGCTCAACGAGACCGCATTGGCAATCGGGCCGACCGCATTGGGCAAAGCATGGCGAAGTACGGCGCGTAGTGGAGAGACGCCTTTTAATAACGCCATTTCCAGCCACGGACTCTCCAGTTGCTCGACAATGGCGGCCCGGGTCATACGCGCCATTTGCGCCACCAGAACAAAACAGAGCGTCAGCACCGGCAAGGCGTAGGTTTTCAGGTAATTTAAAAACCCTTCGCCGCCGCCTAACGACATCGCTGATACCCAGTGCAGTTTCACGGCGAAAATCAGTACCGCAATGGTCGCCACCAGGAACTCCGGCACCGACACGCAGGTCATGGCCCCCATCACCAGAGCGCGATCCAGCCAGGTATCGCGGTACATCGCGGAGAGTATGCCGATGACCAGAGCGACAGGAACCGACACCACCGTGGTGGTCGCGGCCAGTTCAAAAGTCGCGGGGATACGTTGCGCCACCAGGTGGGCAACCGGTAAATGGTTGGCAAATGAGATGCCGAAATCGCCATGCAGCATGCCCCACAGCCACAGGCAATAACGCACCGCCAGCGGACGATCCAGCCCCAGCTGTTCGCGCAGGGCCGCCACGGTTTCGGCTGTGGCGTTTTGTCCAAGCAGCAATTGCGCAGCATCGCCAGGTAACAGGCTGGTGATGAAAAACACCACCGCGGAGACAATCAGCAACGTGAGTAGCCCCGCACCAATACGTCGGACGATAAGTTGCAACATAAAGCGATTCATCGGCAACCTCCTTAACGATAACTATGCTGAAAGCCAGGCAAACTCATGGAAGCGATAACCCATCATCATGCCCGACGGCCAGGGTTCCACGCCCTTCACCTTCTTGCTGTATCCATCCATAGAGCTGACAAAAATGGGAACCAACGTGCCGCAATGGTCATAAATCAGGTGCTGCATATCGCCATACATCTGTTTGCGTTTTGCCTGGTCGCGCTCGCCGCGAGCGGCCACCACCAGCTGATCGAACTGCGGATTTTTCCATCCCGATTCGTTGTTGCTGGCCGTAGACAGATAAAACTGGGAAAACAGCATGTCCAGCGTTGGACGGGGGTTGATAGAGCCATAACCAATGGGGTCTTTCATCCAGTGGCTGGCCCAGTAGCCATCGTAGGGCACGCGGCGTACGTTGACTTTAAGCCCGGCGCCGGCAGCAATCTGCTGAATCAACTGGCCGCCTTCAACCGCCCCTTCAATATTCGGCGTCGTGATGATCTCGACGCTGCTGCCGGCCATCCCCGCTTTTTTCAGGTGAAATTTCGCTTTGTCGAGATCCATCGGGCGAGGCGCTAAACTGCTGTTATACAGAGGGTGCCAGGGAGGAACAGGGGTATCATTGCCTACGGTGCCATAACCCTGAAGAACGGTTTTCACCATCATTTCACGGGGTTGCAGGTATTTCATCGCCAGCACGAAATCAGGATGGTTGCCGGGTTGCTTATCGGTGCGAATAATCAGGTTGGTGTATTCGCCGGATTTGCTCTCCAGAACACCAAATTTATCGTTATTGCCAAGGCGCTTCGCATCGCTCGCCGACAGGGTGGAAACGATGTCCAAATCGCCGGACATCAGCGCATTTACGCGCGCAGCCTGGTCGGTAACGCCCAGCAACTCCACTTCATCCAGATAGGGCAGCCCGGGTTTCCAGTAGTGCGGGTTACGGGTACCCACCGAGCTGACGCCTGGCGTAAAGGATTTACAGACAAACGGCCCGGTACCGACACCTTTGGTAAAATCTTTGGTATTTTGCTGCAAAATCAAAAACGGGCTGGTCGCCAGCATCGCGGGCAAATCGAAGTTGGCCGCGCTGAGCACCAGTTGCACTTCCTGGGGATTCACGGCTTTAATGACGCTGAACTGCTCGGCGAGTTTGAAGGCATTAGAGGCAACGGCCGGGTCTTTGTGACGGCTGAGGGACCATACCACATCATCCGCGGTCAGCGGTTTGCCATCATGGAAGAGCACGCCATTGCGCAGTTTAATCTGCCAGGTGATGCCATCGCTGGAATCAATGGACTCGGCCAGCGCGTTGTTAACCGCCATGCTTTTATCCAGTTCGGTCAGGCCGCTATAAAACATGAACTGACGGATGTAATCAGCGCTGTTGCTGCCTTTCGCCGGGTCCAGCGTATCCGTTGCCGAGGCATTGGAAACGGCCGCACGCAATTTTCCCCCTTGCGTCGGCTTTTCCGCGGCCAGGCTTAGCGAGGGAAAACCTAATATTCCAGTACTCATTACCGCGCCAGCCGATAACAACTTGATCAAACTGCGCCGTGACAGCGAAGCGTCGTTAATCGCCTGGACAACACGACTGTCGACGCTTTGCTGTTTTTTATCAAATTTACCCATCTGTAACCCCTCAAGAAAACACCGTTTAGTTTCAGGAAAAGCGGTCCATAGCCTTGTAGTACAAGCCCGCCACGGGCAAAAACCAGGGTTTACCGAAATAACCGGGCAACGCGGGCCAGGCTTCTCGCTGCCAGGGATTGTCCGGCTGTTTTTCTGCTATCACATCGGCCATCACCCTGCCCATCCACACCGACATTTGCGTGCCATGGCCGCTATAACCCAGCGCATAAAACACGCCATCCTGTTCCCCCGCCCGCGGCAGACGGTCGGCGGTCATATCCACCATGCCGCCCCAGCAATATTCGATGGGCGCATCCGCCAGAGCAGGGAACAGTTTCGCCATGCTTGCTCTCAGCACCTCGCCGCTCCGGCTATCGGATGTTGGATTGCTGATGGCGAAACGCGCCCTCCCGCCGAATATCAGGCGGCGGTCTGCGGTTGTGCGAAAATAATTGCCGATATTGAGTGACGTCACATAGGTGCGGTCATAAGGCAGTAACTCCTCGAGCAGCGAGTGCGGCAACGGCTCGGTCGCGACAATAAAACTGCCCACCGGCACAATGCGCCGTTGAAACCAGGGGAAAGGGCCTTCATTAGAACACCCGGTCGCCATCAGCACTTTTTCGGCGGTGATTTCCCCACGAGACGTGGTAATCCGGTAGCGATGCCCGTGTAAACGGGTCATACCGGTTACGCTATGACCGGGGTAAATTTTAGCGCCGGACCGTGCGGCGGCTTCCGCCAGCCCGATACCAAATTTCCCCATGTGCATTTGCCCGCCGCGTAACTGCAACAATCCGCCATGAAAATCATCGCTGCCTATCTCGTTACGCACCTCATCTTTACTCAATAGCTGAATGTCGGGGTCCACGCTCCGCCGCATCAGCTCCCAGGCCTCACGCAACCCGGCAAAGTGTCCTGGTTTACTAGCCAGTTTCAACTTCCCGCACAAGCGGAAGTCGCAGGCGATCTGCTCTTCATCGATCAGTTGGCTCACATAACTCACGGCATCATCGTAGGCGCGATAAAAACGGCTGGCCTCTTCGATACCGCGGCTGCCCGCCAGCGCGGCAAAGTTTTGCGCAACGCCCGTATTACAGTGGCCGCCGTTACGCCCCGAGGCCTGACTCATCACCTCGCCCCGCTCAAGCACCACCACATCCACCCCGGTCTTGGCCAGACTCAGGGCCGCTGAGATACCGGTAAATCCCCCGCCGATGACAACGACATCAGCGCGGGTGGGCAATGGTTCGCTGGCCGCGCCGGTAAATTTCGGCGCGCTGGCCTGCCAGAACGATTCGAGTTTCATCGCTTGCTCCTTTTACGCTCAGGGAAGTTACAGCCCGAGAACGGCGGGCAACTGATCGATACCGCTAATTTCGCTGTAGCCATAGAACGGGTTCGGCGCATCATGCCCACGGTTAACGAAGACTTTGTGCGTAATGCCCATGTCATGGCAGGTCATCAGGTCGTAACGCAGGCTGGAAGAGACGTGCAGGATTTCATCCGGACCGCAGCCTAACTTGTTGAGCATGTATTCAAAGCCGCGCATTTGCGGTTTGTAGGCGCCGGTTTCTTCCGCCGTGATCGCCATATGGATAGGGGCGCCGAGGCGCGGAATATGGTGAGTAATCAGATCATCCATTGAGTTGCTCAACAGTACCAATGGAACATGCTGCGCAACTTTAGCCAGACCTTCCGGGACGTCCGGATGCGGCCCCCAGGACGCGCAATCGGTGTAGATGGCATCGCTGTCGGCGGGTTTCCAGGCGATACCCCATTTCTTACAGGTACGCTGCAGCGCATTGCTGACAACATCAAAATAGGGTTTCCAGGCGCCAAGCACTTCATCAAAGCGATAACGAGAAAAATCCGTCGTGAAAGCGGGCATATCGGCCTCGCTCACACGGTCGCTGAAATGCCGTGCGGCAGACGGCGCCATATCGAATTTGATTAACGTGCCGTAGCAATCAAAGGTGACAAATTTCGGTTTAAACACGGTCATGACGCACTCTCCAGGTTCTCTTGTTTCTTAGAAATCAATCAAAACGCTTTTCTGCTGCTGGCAGGCCTGGAAAGCCTGCCGGCCAAGATCTTTTCCGATACCGGACCCGAGGAATCCACCGGTGGGAATAATGAAATCGCCCGAACGTCCATAGCGGTTCACCCAAACGGTGCCTGCCGCCAGCTGCCGAACCGCGCGCAGCGCCCGCGGTAAGTTAAGGGTATGGACTCCGGCGCACAGGCCGTAGGTATCGTGAGCCGCCATGCGCAGCGCCTCTTCTTCTTCATCGAAACGCTGGATGGTCAGCACCGGACCGAAAATTTCGGTTTGAATCGCCGGGTTATCCGCCGCCATTCCCGTCAGCAAAGTCGGCTGCCAGAACCAACCGTCGCCGGTATCGGCAAAACGCTCCCCACCCACCAGAACCTCTGCGCCAGCCGCTTTCGCCGCCGCCACGACGGCGGCCACTTTGTTACCCTGGCGGGCATCAATCATCGGGGCATAACGCGTGTTTTCGTCCCAGGTCAGCCCCGGGCGGAAGGTCCGGCACAATGCGATGAGCTTCTCTGTCAGCGCGTCCGCGATGCCGCGCTGGACAATCAGACGGGTACCGGCAACGCACGCTTGCCCGCCATTGGCGGTAAACCCTCGCAATATCCGCGCGGCCAGTTCATCAATATCGCCGGCATCATCAAACACGACCTGCGGGCTCTTGCCGCCTAACTCCAGCGTGACGGGCTTCATGCCAAATTGGGCGGCATCGCTCATGATCTGCGCCCCTGTTTGAGTGGAACCCGTAAATGACACCTTACGCACCAGCGGGTGGCGAACCAGCGCGCTACCGGCGACCTCTCCCCTGCCTTGTACGATATTCAGTATCCCTGCCGGCAAACCGGCCTGTACCGCCAGCTCCGCCATACGAACAGTAGAGAACGGCGTCAGCTCCGAAGGCTTCAGCACGACGGCGTTACCCGCCGCCAGCGCCGGGCCGCACTTCCATGAGGCCATGGACAAAGGGAAATTCCACGGCGTTATCGCGCCGATCACGCCAAAAGGTTCGGTCAGCAACATTCCCAGGCTGCTGCTCTGGGTGGGAAACAGATCGCCGCTATATTTGTCGGCGCATTCGGCATAGAAGCGGATGGCTTCCGCGGTAAAGGGAATTTCATGGTTGATAACATCGGCGATCGGCCGGGTGGAACCCAGCGCTTCCAGCTGCCCGAGCTGGTGTGCATCCTGTTCGATAAGCGATGCCCAACGCCGCAAAACCCGCCCACGTTCCCGGGGCGAACAGGTTGCCCAGCCGCTCTCTCTGGCAGCCCGGTGCGCAACCTGCACGGCTCTGTCGACATCGCCGGCCTGAGCTTCATTTAACTCTGCATAAACCTGACCATCAGAAGGCCGTTTGATCGCCAGAGTTTCACCGCGAGTCTGACAAGACTGGCCATTAATATAATTACCGGTGGGCACACTAACTTTATCAGGATCAAAACTCAGCATCATCAAACCCTTATTTATGGCGGTACACAGAACTGTACCTATAAATTCAAAAACGCCCTATGAATTCATAAAAGCATTAATCATGCCAACTATCAAAAAGAAACAAAAAGCCTAATCGGCTATCGGAAAAAAAATTTTATGCCGTATATCGCGGAGAAATTCCTTGTTGTTTTTACACATCGCAAGGTGGTTAAAAAGTGTCACACACAATGCTCCAAAATGGTGCAAAAAATGTTAAATATGCACCACGAAAAAATATTTAATGGTAATTATCAATAGATTAAAAAACAAAAAGGGCCACCTGCAAAAGGTAGCCCTTTAACAAAAAAACGTGAGTGTATTGGGTTACAATCCGCCGATGTGAAAGGCTTTGCTTTCTAAATATTCGTCAATACCACAACGGGCGCCCTCGCGACCAATACCTGAAAGTTTAATACCACCGAAAGGCGCCACCTCCATGGAAATAACTCCCGTATTGTAACCCACCATCCCGAATTCAAGCGCTTCGGCTACCCGCCAGGCACGACGCATATTTTCAGTAAAGAAATAGGCGCCTAATCCATAAGGCGTATTATTTGCCATAGAAATAACTTGTGATTCATCATCAAATATAAAAAGCGGAGCAACCGGGCCAAACGTTTCCTCCCGGGAAATCAGCATTTCTTCGCTGACGTTACCCAGAATCGTTGGCTGCACAAACTGGCTATCCCCCGCCGTAATCCCTCCCGCTAATAATGTCGCGCCCTGGCTTAACGCATCATCAATATGGCGGTTCACTTTCTCTACGGCGGCGCGGTTAATCAGCGGCCCGAGGGTTACGCCAGCCACGGTGCCTTCCCCCACCTGCAGTTGTCCAACCGCTTCCTGCAAGCGCTCGCTGAAACGTTGATAAATACCACGCTGAACAAATATCCGGTTCGCGCAGACGCATGTTTGCCCGGCATTACGGAATTTACTGCTCATGATTCCGGCAATCGCCAGCTCGAGATCGGCGTCGTCAAAGACGATAAAGGGCGCGTTGCCGCCCAACTCCAGGCTCAGGCGTTTTACGCTGTCGGCGCTCTGCACCATCAGTAACTGCCCGACCCGGGTGGAACCCGTAAAGGAAATTTTACGAACCACAGGGCTGGCGGTTAGCGTCGCGCCAATCCCTGCCGGTAATCCGGTCAGCACTTGTAAAACGCCGTCAGGAATACCGGCCTGCTCAGCCAAAGCCATTAAAGCCAGTGCGCAAAGCGGAGTCAGTTCAGAAGGTTTGACGATAACCGGGCAACCCGCGGCCAGTGCCGGCGCGACTTTGCGGGTGATCATCGCAATAGGGAAATTCCAGGGGGTAATGGCCGCTGCGACGCCCACAGGCTGCTTAAGTACCAGGATACGACGATCCGCGGTAGGCGCTGGAATGGTTTCACCGCTAATACGGCGCGCTTCTTCGGCAAACCATTTCACAAAGCTTGCGCCGTAGACCACTTCACCTTTCGCTTCCGCCAGCGGTTTCCCTTGTTCTGCGGTCATGATGCGCGCCAGAGTGTCGGCATTCGCCATAATCAACTGATACCAGGTTTCCAGCAGCGCAGCACGCTCCGCATTGGGCGTTTTCGCCCACTTATGGCGCGCCTGTTCGGCATATTCTATCGCCCTGGTTGTTTCGGGAGCGCCCAGCGCCGGAATAGTTGCCAGCCGCTCACCGCTGGCTGGATTAATCACATCAAGGGTTTGCTGATTGTCCGCATCACGCCAGGCGCCGGCGAAAAACGCCTGCTGGCGAACTAACGTGGGTTGTTGTAATTCATCTGACCACATAAAGCCTCCTGATGTTGGTCCTTCCACTCTACGGGAGTCAGGTCAGCGCATGCTGCTTTATGTGCCGGGCAGATAACATCTCTTGCGCAATTTGCCCGCGAAAAAAAAATTTTCTGCCGCCGCCCTGTAATCACCGGGACGGCGGCATGATCGACCTCACCCACTCCGGGTTGATTTCTCCCTGCTGGTCCATTAACAAAGCCTCTGCGAGCTGATTGATAAAAATTCCCCCCATCACCGCATCATTGAACTGACAAGCGGCAAGGACAAAATTGCTGACAGCATTAACATGATTCCTTGAAGCACAGATCAACATGACACATAAAGGCAGGGCCACCTGCCTTTTATCACCGATATCTTACTTTCTTTGCTCAGCCATGCCGTCAACTGACTGGTTCCTGAACATCAACCTTCCCTTTCCACAGCGCGGGGCCGGTCTGATGAATGGAAACGCCCGATGAATCCACTGCTACTGTGACCGGCATGTCAGTTACATCGAATTCATAAATAGCTTCCATTCCAAGGTCTTCAAACGCCAATAACCGGGCTGATTTTATCGCGCGGGAAACAAGATATGCTGCTCCACCAACAGCCATAAGATAAATTACTCCGTTATCTCTGATGGCATCTATGGCTTCCTGACCTCGTTCAGCCTTACCCACCATGCCTGTAAGGCCCGTATCTTCAATCATCATGCGGGTAAATTTATCCATGCGCGTGGAGGTCGTCGGCCCGGCAGGCCCGACAGCTTCCCCTTCGACTGGATCTACAGGTCCCACATAGTAAATGAATCTTCCTTTAAAACTGACCGGCAGGGGCTCTCCGCGTGAGAGCATATCCTGTATGCGTTTGTGGGCTGCGTCTCTGCCGGTCAATAGTTTTCCAGATAAAAGCAATACATCCCCCGCCTTGAAAGATGCCAGCTCTGATGAGCGGAAAGTGTTGAGATCAATCCTGCGCGCATTTTGGGGGTTGTATGTGATATCCGGCCATATGCCGGGATCGGGAGGTGTAAATTCAGCCACCCCAGACCCATCGAGGCTAAATTCAATGTGACGTGTTGCCGCACAGTTCGGAATAACCGCAACCGGTAAGTTAGCGGCGTGAGTAGGGTACTCCAGGATTTTTACGTCCAGTACTGTCGTAAGCCCTCCCAGCCCCTGAGCGCCAATACCCAGATTATTGACGCGATCGTAAATTTCAAGTCTGAGTCTGTCGAGATAATCAGAAGGCCCCCTCTCAACCAGCTCCTGAATATTTATGGGGTCCATTAAAGCTTCTTTGGCCATCTGCATGGCTTTTTCTGCTGTGCCACCTATACCGATTCCAAGCATTCCGGGCGGGCACCAGCCGGCCCCCATTTCAGGAACCACTTGCAGGATCCAGTCGGCAATACTGTCTGACGGGTTAAGCATCGCGAACTTCGCTTTTGCCTCCGAGCCGCCCCCTTTTGCTGCTACCTTGAAATGAACGGTATCGCCCGGGATCATCCTGATATGAGTGACTGCAGGAGTATTATCTCGCGTGTTAGTGCGTTTACCGGCTGGCTGGCTGACAATGCTAGCCCTGAGCGGATTGTCCTTAGAGGAGTACGCCTCTCGCACACCTTCATTAATAATATCCTCCAGACTTTTTCCGGGTGCTGCCTCAAACACTACATTCATACCTATCTCGACAAAAACCGTCACAATCCCGGTATCCTGACAGATTGGTCGATGCCCCTCGGCACACATTCGTGAATTGATCAGGATTTGAGCCATGGCATCCCTGGCAGGAGCAGACTTTTCTTTTTCATACGCGCGCGTCAGACTACGAATGTAATCCTCCGGGTGGTAATAGCTGATGAACTGTAAGGCATCTGCTACGCTTTGCCTGATCTGTTCTTCAGTGATAACACTTCGTTTTGCGGTAAGATTTACTTTATTCATACTTGCTCCTGCCAGAAAATGGCATCACTACTTTTTAGACATAAAGGTCTGGAGATTAGTGAATCCTGCTAATCCCTCTTCACCATTCTCTACGCCAAGTCCTGACTGTTTGTGCCCACCAAAGGGAATGTCGATGCCGTGAATATGAATCTCATTTACCCAAACCGTGCCTGCCTGCAATCTGCCACCGACCTCATTAGCCTGGGCATGATCTGATCCCCATACGGACGCGCCAAGCCCAAAAGGTGTATTGTTGGCGCGCCGGATGGCATCATCAATGTCCTTATAACGTATTACAGGCAGGAGAGGCCCGAACGGTTCTTCCTGAACAATTCGGCTGTCTTCAGGTGGGTTATCAATCAGGGTTACGGGCACAAAATTACCAGCACGTGATTCATCAATTTCTCCACCTGTTACGACCTTATAGCCCTGCTCTCTGATGTCATCGAGCAGATTTTTAATCTTGTCAAACTGCATTTTGTTTTGGATAGGGCCAAGATCTGTCTCTTCATCTAAACCATTACCAACTACTTTACTCTCCGCATAAGCAGCAAATTCACGCAGAAATTCATCATAATAATCGTTGTGCACATATAGGCGCTTAACCGCAATGCACCACTGCCCTGAGTTTCCAAAAGCCGCATCAAATAAGGTAGGTATTAATTTCTTCCAGTCAGCATCTGGCAGCAGTATGGCCGGATCGTTTCCCCCCAGTTCGAGCGTCACGCGCTTAAGATTAACCGAGCCGCTGGACACCACTTTTTTCCCGGTAGCAGTCGAGCCAGTGAAACTAATTTTATGGATATCGGGATGCTCGGTCATATGCTGACCCAACTCATTTCCACCACTGACGACATTCAGTACTCCTGCCGGTAATACACGGGCAGCAATCTCACCAAAAAATAGCGAAGTAAGAGGTGTGTAGGGTGAGGGCTTAAGCACCATCGTGTTACCGGTGATCAGGCAAGGCGCTACCTTCCATAAGCTCAGCAGCACCGGGAAATTCCAAGGGGTGATTGCCCCTACGACGCCAAGCGGTTTATAACGCAGCCACACATCATGATCCGGCGTACTTTCGAGTAATTTATCTTTTAGCTGACGCTTACTGACTTCGCGTATCCAGTAAATTGCGGCATCTACCTCCTGAGTAGCCATCGTTCTGAGAGGTTTACCCTGTTCAAGGGTCAGGAGAGTAATGAGCTCTAAGCGTTGCTCATCAAGCGCATCAGCAAAGCGTCTCAGATATCCCCCCCGCTCCTGCCATGGCAGTGCTGACCAGGAAATAAAAGCCTTACTGGCAGCATCAATCGCTTCATCAAGTTGCTGCAAGGTTGCAGCTGGTGCGCTGTTAAGCTTCTCGCCCGTCGCTGGGTTAAACACATCAAACGACTCCAAGCTAGCTGTCAGCTTCCCGTTGATAAGTAACTTAAAATCGTGATTTTTATGTTTTTTAACAACATGTTGAACATTGTGTAGGGTCATTTCTTCGTCCTCTCTCAGGGGCGGACTACAGGTTTAAGTGTTTTACCGCTCTCAGAATCCCGGATAGCCTGATTGATCTCACTCAACGGGTAAAAGGTAATAAGTTTATCGAAAGGGAATTTACCGCTGCGCCACAGTTCTACCAGTCGGGGGATAAAAATCTGAGGAACACTGTCACCCTCAATGATGCCCCGTACTGAACGGCCAAACAGCAACGTATTAATGTCGAGGGACACGTGCACCCCCTGATCAGCAGCACCTATCAGTCCACAAAGACCAGGTATGCGAAGTGAATTTACAGCCTGTGTCAGCACAGCAGAGTGCCCTGTGCATTCCAGCGAATAATCCGTGCCTTTGCCTTCAGTCAGCGCGCGGATCTCCTCTACTGCATCTGTTTCTTTTCCATTGATGACATGAGTTGCACCTAACGATTTCGCCAGTTCCAGACGCCCCGGATTGACATCAATCAGAATGATTTTGGTACAACCAGCAATGACTGCAGCCATTGCAGCTGATAATCCGACGGAACCAGCACCAAAAATGGCAATACTTGAGCCGGCCTCGGGCTTTAAGGCGTTCAGTACCGCTCCAGCTCCCGTCTGGATCCCACACCCAAGCGGCCCCATGATTTCAAGCGGGACGTCTGATGGAATTTTCACGGCATTGCTGGCATTAACAAGCGCATGACTTGCAAATGAAGACTGCGAGAAGAATGTACCGCCCACTTTTTTGCCGACCGCATCGGTGTGACAGCAACTACCATCCATACGGCAGCCTTTAAAATTGTGTTCGTAAAAATCTTCACAATATCCAGGTTTACCCGCGCGGCAATTAGAACAAGTTCCGCAGTAACCATAGCTAAGCACAACATGATCACCAGGCTTCAGATGCGTGACAGAAGTTCCAACCTTTTCAACTATCCCCGCTCCCTCATGGCCTAGTACCATTGGTAATGGCACCGCGTAGCCCTGATCTCTGACCACCATATCCGTATGGCATACACCCGTGCCGACAATTTTGACTAACACCTCATCGGCTAAGGGCTCGTCAAGCTCAAGCGATTCAATATGAAGTTCCTTAGCCTTTTCACGTACAACAGCTGCTGTGATTTTCATTTTTGTGCCTCAGATGTTAAATGACACGACCACCATCGACCGGCAATTCGACACCGGTAATGAAGTCAGCTGTTGCAAGATATAGAGCGGCCTGAGCTACATCATCAGGCTCACAGAAACGACCGAGCGGGATTGAAGAAAGGAAGCGCGCGCGATTTTCAAGTGTGTCAGGCATACCCATAAAGTCTTCCAGCATCCCGGTCACGCCCATTACGGGGCAGATAACGTTCACCCGGATTTTCCAGGGGGCTAATTCAACTGCCAGTGATTTCGCCAGCATGTTTGCCGCGCCTTTCGAACCGTTATACCAGGTCAACCCGGGGCGAGGTCGAATACCTGCAACAGAACCGACGTTGAGCATGCATCCGCCACCGTTATCGCGCATCATCGGTACCACCGCCTGCACCATGTGATAAATGGATTTGACGTTGACGTTGTAAACGCGATCAAAAGTCTCCTCATCAACTTCAAGGAGAGGGCGATTTTTGTGTGTGTATCCGGCGTTGTTCACCACAATATCCGGTACACCAAAAGTGTCGCACACGATTTTCACTGCGGTTTCGACATCTGCGCGGATAGAAACATCTGCTTTTACGGCTAATGCCATCGGGCCAATTTCGTCTGCTACGCGCTGCGCTTTATCCAGATGTAAATCCAGTACTGCGACGCGAGCACCTTTGCTGGCGTATGTTTTAGCGATGGCCTCGCCAAAACCACTGGCAGCGCCTGTCACTATGGCAATTTTGTTGTTCAGATCCATGTTCTCTCCTTAACCGTGATTCAGGACGACTGTTTTGGTGATACTGAAGTCGTGTAACGCAGCAAATCCTTTCTCTCTGCCATGCCCGCTCTTTCCCGTACCGCCGAAAGGCAGTTCGATTCCCGCCCCAGCGCCGTAGCAGTTGATAAACACCTGTCCTGAACGGATCGCTTTAGTCAGCCGCGCCTGACGAGCTCCATCAGTTGTCCACACGGCCGCGACGAGGCCGTATTCAGTTGCATTTGCCAGTTGAATGGCATCCTTCTCATCATCAAACGGCATGACGGACAGAACTGGTCCAAAGACTTCATCGCAAGCCAGTGCATTAGTGCGCGGAACAGGTCCAAACAAGGTAGGCTTAACAAAAAATCCTTCAGGGCTTGCAGCGGGATCAATCTGCCCCTCGGCCAGAACAGCTATCCCTTCAGCGCGGGCGTTATCGATGAATTTCTGGACACGGGCTTTTTGTTTTGCCGTAATGATCGGTCCGCAGGTGTGTTTCATTTCAGGTGAGCCCACGGTGACTTTTGCAAAAGCTTCGGCAAGCTTGTGAGTAAAGCGTTCGTAGGCCTTACGCTCTATAAGAACTCGGCTGCCGGCAGAGCAGGTCTGGCCGCTGTTCTGGACAATGGCATTCACGATAACGGGTATTGCGGCATCGAAATCAGCATCATCAAAAACAACCTGGGGAGACTTACCGCCAAGTTCCAGCGTGCAGGTAATGTAATGGTCCGCGCAGAGTTTCTGAATAATCTGGCCAACTTCTGGTGATCCAGTAAATGACATAAAATCAACGTCATGATGGGCAGCAAGCGCAGCCCCAGACCGGGCTCCGCTGCCAGTGATGACATTGATCGCCCCGCGCGGGAACCCCGTTTCGGAGGCGAGTTCAGCCAGAAAAAGCGCGCTGGCGCAGGCATCTTCAGCTGGCTTGAGAACAGTGGCGTTTCCAACCGCAAGTGAGGGAGCCAGGGTTCTTCCAAACATCTGCGCTGGATAATTCCAAGGCAAGATATGTCCGGTCACACCAAAAGGTTCGCGGATTACGGAAACCATATAACCGTTGAGATAAGGGATTGTTTCACCGTGAAGCTTGTCTGCAGCTCCCCCATAAAACTCAAAATAGCGAGCCAGAGCGATGATATCGGCACGGGCGACCTGTAACGGCTTCCCGGTATCCAGCGCTTCTAGTTCAGTCAGTTCATCGATTTTCCCAAGAATGGCATCAGAAAATTTAAGCATCAACCTGCCACGCTCAGTGGCCGTTTTCTGGCCCCACTCACCGGTATCGTAGGCTTCACGCGCCGCTTTCACAGCGCGATCTACATCTTCGTTAGTACTTTCGGAAATAACGCCATAATGTTTTCCTGTTGCAGGAGCTACCATAGGTAACGTTTCCTGCCCTGAAGAGTCGACCCATTCTCCGTTAATGTAGTTTTTAAAAACTTTCATACGGTTCTCCTTCAACATTATTAAATTCAATGTTCAGCAAAGGAGCATGTTGCTGAGCACCATAAATATCGCTATCACTGGCATCACCAGAAATAACATCTCTTTTCATGGTTATTTTTATTGCGTTAGCTGGCTCAAAAGAAACTATGGAGATAATGTCATCAACCGGCTTTTTATATAAGCCAGCAATCATTGATGCATTAAAAACACCAGAATCCTTAGCCTGAATAAAAAGAGCGTTGCTTTTAAAAATAATGTCCAGCGTCAGTTCACTTGGCCCCGAGTTTTTACTTCGAATAACCGCCGCAATATTAATGAGCCTGACCATTAAGACCTCCATTCACAGTTTCAAAAGAATTTTTGCTGTGTCCGAGTGGATCACGGGCTCTCATTAGGTGATAAACGCTGAAACCATAGACTTCTCCTGCCTTGAAGTCTGATGGGGAGTAAGGGAAAGCAAGATTCCCAGCGGTTGAAATGCGACCTGGGTATCCGTAATGCAGCATGGTTGAACGGGCAAACCCACAGATTGTATTCGCCAGTAACTGCGTCCGGGCAACAGCATCAATAATAATGCCGATTTCGTGCGGTACTGCATCTGCAAGAGGTTCAGACTCCCCCATCACTCCATTTTTTCCGTAAACACGGAAATAAAGTTTATAGTCGCTTTCGCTATAATCAGAGAAGTTATCTGTCGTTCTGTCTCGGACAGCTTTAATTATTTCATCAATCTGAGATATGAAGATGGGGTCGCGTACTCCGGCAAATGAAACAGTGCGATAACCGCTCAGAGCTGCACCTTCAAGTTTCAGTTCATATGCTGTATGAATATGTTTGCTACCTGAAACTTTCACGGTATTGTCATTGAGTTGTTCAAATACCGTTTCAGTCAGATCCAACACTCCTCCCGGTCCTGGAAGTCGCGTAGGGTTACTTTTTTCATATAATGTGTGTGCAGCAACGGAGTTAACCGTACACTTTCTTGTTTCATTGAGAGGGTGGATAAGAAAATGGTCGTCTTTCAAGACTGCGAACATGCAATCACTGCCACTACCGGGAGAACAGGCTATGGCCGCGCACTCAAGGATTTTTCCCATATGAAGAGCCAATCCTTCATCAAATCCTTTCATGACAGGCAGAGCGGCAAACACCGCGGGATCATAGGTTCTTCCAGCGATTACAACATCAACGTCTTCTTTAAGCGCAGCGATAATAGGTTCTACACCTATTTGTGCAACAATTCGCTCGCTTGATTTAATACGCTCAGGATTTAGCGCATCCCAAGTGCCACATGGTTTGATCTCTCCTGCCAGCAAAGCGCTCAGCACTACATCTTTATCAATTTCAGAGTCGATAAGTGCCATTTTGAAAGAAAGATTTTCTTCGTAAGCAATTTCGCGAACGATATCTGCGAGCCACTCCAGATGGGGCGTCCCCCCTGCTCCTCCTGCAGAACCCACAATAAAAGGTATCCCTGCTTTACGTGTAGCGCAGAGAATGATTTTGACGTCACGTTTAACCGCAGCACGGTCAGTAAAGGATATTCCCGCGCCAAGATAATAGGGGCCGGGGTCTGTAGAGCCTGCATCTACTGCGACAACGTGAGGTGCAAGTGCCATGCCTTTCTCAAATGACGAGACTGGAAACCCATATCCCAGTATGGCGGTAGGAGACAGTATCCTGAGTTCATTGCTGCTTTCACTCATAAAACCCTCGGTTGTTATCTGGTTAATCAGAGATGAATAAAATGTTGCAGCAAGCTCTATCATTAGTCCAATATATAAAAATTAATGTGATGATTAGTTATGGATATAATATGGAGCTCAGACATCTTAGATATGCGATTGCCGTTGCCGATGAACTTCACTTCACGCGAGCTGCAGAAAAACTTGGTATTGCCCAGCCGCCATTGAGCCAGCAAATCAAACAGCTGGAAAATGAACTCGGCGTTAATTTATTTATTCGTTCAGCTCACGGTGTAAAATTATCAAACGCAGGTGAGGTTTTTATAAAACACGCCAGATCAGCAATTTACGAGGCTGAAAGGGCTGCTGAAGCAGCGATAAGAGCGGGTAACGGTCAGCAGGGGATACTACATATTGGATTCACTGGATCAGCCTCCTTTAATCCGATTGTCACTTCCCTTATCAGTGCCTTTCGCGAAAGCTCACCTTTGATCGAGCTACAATTGACTGAAGAACCCACATCAAACCTGCTCGATAAACTTGATAAAAATGTGATTGATGTTGCTTTTATGCGGCCCGCATTGAGTGAAAGAGAACAATTGATTGCGCTCTCATTGCCGGAAGAGTGCTTATGGGTGGCGATGCCGTCTAAACATCCATTAGCATCTCGCACTGATTTAGAACTTATTGAACTGGCCGAAGCTCCTTTTATCCTCTATCCCCGAAAAAATGGAAGCCTGCTATATGACAGTATTATTACATCATGTCGTAACGCTGGTTTCAGTCCCCGCATCGTTCAGGAAGCACCTCAGCTAACATCAACGATTAATCTGGTTTCAACCGGTGTGGGATTTGCGCTTGTACCAGAATCAATGTGCCAGTTGAACCCAGCTAATATTCGGTATGTCAAAATCAAAAATGTCCGGTTAGGAAGGATGCTATGGCTCTGCCAAAAGCATCCTCAAATGACAAACTGTGTAGCGAAAACTTTTATGTCATTTGCGGAGGAGTATTTGATTGCGCTTAACGAGGAGCCACTGGACAACGCGGGAAAGTAAAATCTGATCCCTATGCGTTGTTTAAAATTCCCATTGAGCGTTTCACGTACCAGGTTGAGCAGTTCGATTCTGAAAATCCGTTACGATTGTTTATGTAAATTCCACGTAATCATTTCAACGTAACGGAGCAAAACATGACTTCACAACTGAACTGGCAGGCACCAGCTATAAATCGCAAAAAAGTGGGCGACATGAACGTGACCATGCTGAGCGATGGCTATCTGGATGTATCTTTTGAACTTCTTGCCGGCATTGATGGCTCACGCGCTGAAGCACTGCTTCAGAAGCGCGGCGCTTCGGCGCTGCCACGCATCAATATCAACGTCTATGTTATCCAGACGCCTGAACGTACCATTTTGGTGGACAGCGGTGCTGGTGGTATCAATGGCTGGGGTGGTCGCTTGCAGGTAGCCCTTGCTGCTGCAGGTATTGACCCGCTGGAGATTGATACAATTCTGCTTACGCATGCGCATCCGGATCATATTGGTGGGCTTGCAGGTCCCCTTCAGACTCCGATGTTCCGTAACGTCCAGCAGTTTTTTGTCCACGAAAAAGAGCTCGCTTTCTGGCGTGACCAAAACATTGCATCTGGCGCGCCGGACGCATTCAAACCATTCTTTGAGGTCGCACAGAATGCTTTCAATGCCTATGGTGACAAGCTGATGCCATTCCGCGAGGAAGCGATTCTGCCGGGTATTCAGACAGTAGAGCTGTTTGGCCATACACCAGGCCATACTGGCTATCTACTGGGTGATGAAAAAGAGTCGCTGCTGATTTGGGGTGATATTGTTCACTTCCCCCATATCCAGGTGGCTCAGCCAGAAGTGACCATCGCATTTGACAGCGACCCTGTGGCTGCAGCGGCCATTCGTGGCAAGCTTCTTGATCGTGCAGCGAGCGATAATCTGGCAGTAAGCGGTATGCACTTCAACCTGCCTACAACCGGTAAAGTGGTTCGCGACGGTAGCAGCTTTGCACTGAACTACGATCTCTGGTCACCGGCACTTTAATCTCAACTCTCCGTCTGTAGGTCAGCCTCTGACTGCAGGCGGAGCCTTTCTGTTCCCTATCAGCCGGTTTGTGACTCGCTATGAATATCAGTTCAGCTCAACAAAAATGGTTTATAGCCCTGGCGCCATGGATTTTTGTGTTCCTCTGGAGTACCAGATTTGTGGCTGCAAAATTTACGGTGCAATACAGCCCGCCTTTTCACTTACTGTTTCTTCGCGGTGCATTTTCCTGTCTTGTATTTCTGCTACTCGCATTAGCCGTTCGCGCGCATTTTCCCTCACCTGCCGGCATTGCGCGTAACCTGACTGTCGGACTGTTTCTGTAGAGCTTCTTTTTGGGAGGATGCTTCTATGCGATCCATCTGGGTTGACCTGCCCCCAGAGTTAGATACAACCTTCAGTTAGTAATGTCGGTTGGTTTTTCTTCATATTTCCCGTTTCGCCAGCCCG
>ERZ772879.313-NODE-313-length-38832-cov-6.580911_pt1 | contig 38832 bp, 35 predicted proteins | sample MGYA00580582_ERZ772879 | MGnify/ENA primary metagenome ERZ772879 (study PRJEB29015, sample SAMEA2737682) | human gut metagenome | biome: human gut; feature: human-associated habitat; material: faeces | place: China | collected 2012 ... | reverse complement strand
GATTAGGCTGTATTTATGATGTAATGAACCGTATGATACTGGAAAGTGATTGTAACAGAGTGAAATTTGATGAAATGCGTCTGGCACAAAGGCAGTTGGAACGAATACCAGAAACAATAGGAGATATTCCTTTTATTATTATCATGGACAGAGGCTATCCTTCTACACCAGCATTCATACATATGATGGATAAAAACATTAAATTTATTGTGCGTTTAAAAAGGAATGATTACAAAAAAGAACAAAACAATATGTCTGAAAATGACCAGTTAGTTAAAATAAAATTCGATATGTCAAGAATTCGATGTCATGAGGGAACAATGGATGGAGAACGTATGAAAGAACTAGGCGAAATTTCATTACGTATGGTTAAAATTCCATTAGAAAACGGAAATTGGGAAGTTTTAGCAACAAATCTCTCACAATCTGAATTCAATACAGAAGAAATCAGCGAATTATATCATATGAGATGGGAAATAGAGACAGCATATGAAACTTTGAAAAGCCGGTTGCAGATAGAAAATTTTACAGGTACAAAGCCGATCCTATTATTACAAGATATATACAGTACTATATATGTGAGCAATTTAGCCGAAGACATCATACTAGATGCAGAGCGTGAACTGGATCAGAAAGAAACAAACAGAAAACATAAAATGATGATCAATCAGACAGTTAGTATCGGTATCTTAAAAAATGATCTGATTTATATTCTCATTGAAACAGATGAACAAAAGAAAGGTATATTATTTCAACAAATATATGAAGATATCAGTAAGAATCTTGTTCCTGTTCGTCCTAAACGGCATTATAAGAGAAGGAAAGGAAAGTTCGCAGCAAAGTATTCCAATACCCATAAGAGAGCATATTGACATTAAAATTCAACTAATACAAGGAAAAATAGGATAAGTGTATTCATATAAAAATCAAAAAGCAGAAATAATAATTTTATAAATAATTACAATTTCTGCTTTCTTCTTAAGTTAATGACATTGAGTATTCAACAGCATTATATCCACCAAACAATGCATTTACTTCTGACAATACTTTTACATTAGTAACAACTGATACATTTATGTTAGGAATTTACGAGTTAGGGCCTGGAGGAGTATTCGCACCATTAGATATCCATCCTGGTGATGAATCTTACTACATCCTAAACGGACCTGTAGTACAGAGAAGTGGAAACGGACAGTTTGCTTATCTGGAAACTGGAGAAGGATTATTCATGCCAGAAGGTGCTTGGCACTGTTGTCATAACTTCTCAGACCAGAAAACAAGAATCCTTTATTTCATCACACCAAAAGCATGGGATGAGCATATTCCACCAGCAGTCATTCCAACAGAAGAAGAAACAAAATTCTACAAAGGACCAAACAATGATAATCTGCCAGATATGAGAGGAGCGATCAAAGATATCTCTCGTCAGGGATGTACAGATGACATCGGATGCTGGCCAGTAGATCCAGCAGAAGCTAGAAAAACAGGAGCTGTATACGCAGTACGTGACTTCGAAAAGTTAAATAATGTTCATGGAACAACTCATCCAATGTTACTTCGTTTCATTACAAGTAATGATTACGGACACTTTGGAGAAATGGTACTTCCAGCAGGAGGATACGGACCAAGATGTTCAGATCCAGATGTTCACAAAGGTGACGGAGCATTATATTGCGTAGATGGACCAGTGACTGTAAACCTAGTTGACGCTGAAGAAAGTTTTGTACTGGAACCAGAAGATACATTCTTCTTACCAGCAGGAACAAAATATCAGTTAGTAAATTTTGAGAATAAACCAGTAAAAGTAGTCTTTGCCATTACTGAGCTGTAATTGTATAATATGGGATGATAAAGGCAGCTTTATCATCCCATATTAACTAAAGCCAGAAAGGAAAACAAAGATGAAAACATACAAAGGAATTATTTTTGATTTAGATGGAACGTTACTTAACACAATAGATGATATAGCAGCAGCAGTACAATATGCTCAGAAAAAATATGGCTTTCCGGTTCACACAGTAGACGAAGTAAAAAAACACGTCGGAAATGGTCTTAGACTTTTGATGCACCGTTCAATTCCTGAAGGTGAAAATAATCCGGATTTTGATAAGATATTTGCTGATTTTAGTGAGTATTATCAGAAACATTGTCAGGTAAAAACAAGAGCTTATGACGGTATATTAGATTTGATAAAAGAATTAAAAAAACGAAATATAAAAATGGCAATTGTATCAAATAAGAATTACAAGGCAGTTGAATCTTTGAAAAATATTTATTTTGAAGGTTTAATAGATGTTGCATTAGGAGAAAATGAAGCTGCCGGAATTAAGAAAAAACCGGCAAAAGACATGGTTATGTCAGCACTCGATAAATTAGGCAGTACACAGGAAAAATCAATTTATGTAGGAGATTCAGAAGTTGATAGTCAGACTGCTGTTAATTCAGGACTTGATTGCATTCTTGTAAGTTGGGGATTCAGAACAAAAGACATTTTAGAAAAACTTACTTATAAGAAAATAATAGATGAACCAATGAAGTTATTAGATGTGATTGCGTAAGTAATATAATAAAGAGGGGCGAATTTATTCGTCCCTCTTTATTATATATAGATTATAAAACATTTGTTAGGCAGGTAGTGACCATTTTTCTGTATTAAATAAACAGGGTTTTCATTGTATCTAATGTTCGACCCACTTTATCATTGGTTACTTTCAAGACTATCATTCTGATAAACAATATTTCCTGAAAGACCATTTGAGTACGTAAGTTTTTTGCGTTTAAAATGGTTCAATATCTGAATCCACAATCTAATAAAATCCTTGCCACAAAATATAAGAAAAAGAACAAGTCCTAATAAGGATGTGTATTTACCAACCTTTATAAGAGGTGCATGATAAACTAATTTAATAATATGATGTCCTGATGAAAGAGAAAATCCTAAAAAAGCATTATCAGTCATAAAGTAATCAATTTTTTGGCCGTCCACATATACTGAGAATCCTTTATCGTAAGGAATTGTTGTAGTAAAATAACTATCTTTATCTAAAGTAATGTTCCCTGTAATCATATTATTTTCATAAGCAACATCAGTCATCATTGTAATGTTATTTTTTAAGGCAGAAACCTGGTCATAATCAATTTTATAAATTTCAAATTCACTGAATTCAAAACTACATCCTTTAGGAAAACGAATGTTTAATATATTATTGTCAGCAGAATCTGATACAACAAATTTAAAATTGAAATTTTTATTAGGATAAGCAGAATTAAGACCACTTAAACTATTTTGAATACCATTAATTTTAATTGTTGAACGGTTTCTACCATATCCTTTGATATTGCATTTTATAATATAAATGCAGTCCTTTAAATTATCAGGAATCTCAACATTAAAAGTTTTTGCACCATTCATAGTATCAACATGATAATATCCATCTGTAGTACGTTCTAATTTTAAATCCATATTAAGATTAACCTTCTTTAACATAGAATGATAAGAAGATTCGACGTCATCATCAACAACAATATATTTTAATAAAGCAACCTCTTTTTCTTCAGGTGAAAGAGAAAGATATTCGTCTAAACTCATAGTATCTTTAGATGCAAATCCAAGAGAATAAGCATTATCTGATTTATATACCTTGACATTGCCTGCCTGACAGACTGCCTTGTATCCTGCAGGAGCAGTTGTTGTGGAAGCAATGTATTTAACACCCATAAGCGTTTTAAACAAAACATCATTTGATGAAGTGATGGAAATATCGTTAACGGTAGGATTACTCAGTTGAAGGTCATAATTACACATATTTAAATATGGCTTATTGAAAACAGATGAGTAACATCCTTCAGAAAAATATTTCTTTCCATATATGATATTATTTGTAAATTTGCTATCAGTAATGTTGCTTGTTCTGAAAAATGTATCATCACCATTTAATGCAATTGCAATAGCAGCGTTTTTACTTTTATCATAATATTTTGCAGCATCTTTTTTTGCAACCAAAGTGTCAGAAGCATTTCCAACATAGCAACAGAAAATGGCAATTAAAATTGTAGGCAACATAAAAACATAGTTCTTATTTATTTGGCAATAGGCAGCAATAAAACAAAAAGTAATTATAAGGTCAATAACTATTGCAATGTATATTGGATTTTCATGCATATATGCAGAAATTGCAATAAGAACTAATATGCCAAATGTAACGAGTGCTAATTTACCGGTTTCATATTTTTTAGCTAATAAATCCCTTACAAAAAATGCGGTAACAAGCAAAATTAAAGGAACAAATGGAATAAGAGCTTTCCCTCTAATGTATAGAAAACCGTTTAATAAATATTGACCTACAGGAAATGCTGAAACAAACAAAATACAAATGCAAAGAAACTTCTTTGAAAAGTCTTTGCTTAATATTAATATGCAGGCTAAAGCTAAAAATGCAATAGCGGTCACACCCATTCCATATGGTGTGTAAAACATTTCGTTATTAGGAAACTGAGGTATAAATAATTTAGCTAAAGAAATTGATTTACCATCAGAAGAACCACGTCCTGATAAAATAGCAGCAAGACTTGGAAGTAAAATTACTGCGGAAAGCAAAATTCCAATAATTGAACTTGCACCATATCTTAAAGCAAAGAACCAAAACGGCTTTTTACCAGCAGGAAGTTTGTAGTATAGTTCCTGATTTTCTTTGTACTCAAAAAATTTGTAAATAGCATAAATACTTATAGCAACAATTCCTGACACAGCAAAGAAATAACTTGTTAAAAACATACATGTAATGCTTAGAATAAGAAGTATCTTTCTGTCTTTTTTATATAAACGGTCAACACCAACTAAAGCTAATAATAAAAATGGAATATAATCCATGAACATTACCTGCTTATGGCTGTGGTACAATAATGGACTGGCGCAGGCAAATAAAAAAGTAATAAAATAAACAGTGCTTCGATTCATGTTGTTGTGTGATTTAAGCCAAAAGTAGAAAATATAAACAGATAACAAAACAACTACAATACTTGAAATGCTTATATATAATGCCATTTGGACATTTGGTAAAAAATAACTTATTAAAATAATTGGATTCATAAATCCGTAATAAGAAAAATTATACGCATTTTGTCCGGCACCTAAATTAAGATTAAACTCAGGAAAAAGTCTTCCCGTATCATAAAATGACTGCCTAAAATAATCAGGGAGTACACTGTGCTGGGACAGCCAGTCTACGGAAGAACCATAAATATAATCAGAACCTGTTATAAGAAAAACAATTCCAAGAATAAAAGCAGTCACCAAAGAAAGGTAAATGAAATCATTTAACTCTATATATCTTTTGGACGATTTTTTTATAGATTTAATAAAATTCATAATTTACTCCTTTTCCCGAAAACAAATTTTATTTCAAATTAATAAGTACTAACTTCATTAATAGAATTATTAATAAATATGCCAAATAATCATCAAAACAGTTAATAACTTTATTTTTATCTTACATAAATAATGTACAATTCAAAATTTAAAGAACCATATTGAAATATCTTAAGTATTCTTTAAGAATGAAAAAAAGACCGCTTCGTATGTTACAATAAGTCGAAATAAAAACTTACCGGATAATCTTTAAAATAGAAAATAAAATGAACTAGATTTAGATTTTATAAATATTTCCGATGACGAGTTACTGATAAAAAGAAAGGAGAAAGTAGCACACAGTATTTTGCGTTAAGAAAGCAAAAAATACTTATTTTGTAAAATTTTAGGACATACGATATAGTCGGCTGCTAAAAATAATTTATGAAGAAAAATATAAAAATAAAGAAAAAAATAGCGATTGTTTCTACAGTAATTGTAATAATAGCAATAGTTGTGGCAACGATAATGGAAATAGAATACGGAAAATTTTTATTTATTCCGTCTGTAAAAAACAAGCAAATGGACGAGCTTGATTTAGAAAAATATAATAAATTAATGATTGTGGCACATCCTGATGATGAACTTATATGGGGTGGAGCACATCTTTTAGAAGATGATTATTTGGTTGTATGCATAACAAGGGGGTATGATAAAACAAGAAAAAAAGAGTTTGAAAATGTAATAAATGCAACCGGTGATAAAGGACTTATATTGTCATATCCTGATAAAATAGCAGGGCAAAGAAGCGATTGGGGCAGATGGAAAAAAGATATTGAAAAAGACATTGAAACAATAATTAATTATAAGAATTGGGACGAAATAGTAACTCATAATGTAAAAGGAGAATATGGGCATATACATCATATAATGACACACAATATTGTAGATGAAGCGTGTGATAAAACAGAAACTGATGCAAAAATAATGTATTTTGGAGAATATTATAAAAAAATAAATTTGCCGGAAACAGGGCTTGAAAAGATAGATGAAGATTTGCTTAAGCAGAAAGATGAAATATCAAAACTTTACCCAAGCCAGAAAAAGACAATTGATAAATTGCATCACATGTTTCCGTATGAAAATTGGACAGAGAAGGAGTAAGAAAAAATATGGGAATAGATTTCGTACAAATCTATTCCCATATTTTTTCTAATCTATCCCGCAGGCTTTTTTTGCAAGCTTATCGGCCAAGTCGTTATATTTGTCACCGGAATGACCTTTAACTTTACAAAATGTAATGTCAACTTTTTTCTTTGCCTGTTCATAGTATTTTTTATAGGCAATTGTGCCGGGCTTATTTGCACGCCAATCGCCCGTACACCATTTTTCTATACCGGCATAATCGTGGTAAATTGCGATATGTTTTATGCCGTGTTCTATAGCAAAATCCATTGCTGCCATTGAACCAAATATTTCACCTGAGACATTTCGCATAGAAGCGAGTTCAGGGTCATCAAATTCTTTAGAAAGATGAAATTCCTCTCCATTATAGAAAATAACACAACCATATGAAAAATGCTTTGTAGCAATATTATAACTTCCGTCTACATAAGCAACGGCTTTTACGGAATTAGAAAATGGTTTGTCATCATCTTCAACAGATTCTTTTATGACAGGAAAATCAGAATCATCAACAGAATCGTCAGATGGCATATCGAAGAGAGACATCTGCTTACTTTCCAAATTAAGATATGCGTAAGCGTCAGCCATATTTGTGAAACTTTTATACAAGGCACCGGGATATCCGTTTACACTTGCTTTACATTCATCCCACGTTTCAAATATTCCGTTTGTTCTTCCAACTTTAACAGCATATATTTTTTTTGCCATAAAACATATTCCTTCCTTAATTATTTTGTGGTTGTTTCTAAATCCTTTTTGGATGTAGTTTTAGAAACTGATTTATCTTTAACTTTAGAAGTAGTTTCTGAATTGTTTTTAGAAGTAGTTTCTAAATTATTTTTATTAGAAGTAGTCTCAGAAGGATATTCCATATATTCTTCGCTTTCATCAGTCTCTTTACCATCTTTCCAAGGATTTCCTGCAACCGGGTCAGTAGGGTCCCAATTAGCTCTCTCATCGTTTAAGTCGATTTTTTTTACTTTTTTAATTTTTACAGGTGGAACTTCTGAATCTGAATCGTAAATTGTAACAGGAGTTCCTTTTGGACAATTATCATATATCCATTTTATTCCGTTAATGTTAAGTCTTACACAGCCAAGGGAAGCGTTGCTTCCAAGTTTATTATATTCTTCACTTTCCAAATCATCGTTGTGTGCACTGTAATATGGAATAGAATGAAGCATGATTGAACCGTTGATACGGATTGCATATTGGGCATAAGAACCATCAACCATTAGTCTCCAAGGATAATAATCGCTTGTTTTAAATGAACCTGTAGGGGTGTCTTTTACATCTTTTCCGACAGAGCACATAAATCCTTTATAAGGAATGGAGTATCTTCCGTTCTTGTCAATTCCATATATAATTACATAATTCTGAGTTCTGTTAACTCTTATCTGATAAGGAAAATCAGCATCAAAATCAATCAAATGCTTTGCAGCATCGCCTGAAGGAGCTGTACTCATCTCTTCTATGGCAGAATCAGCAGGATTGTATGATGTTGTTTCTTCAAATGAAGATGAATCTTCGGTATTTTTTGTTGTAAGTTTTTCAGAATTACTTTTATTATTCATATTTGCATCAGACCTGTGTTCGGTTATTGATATTAAGAATATGCTGATTATTGCAAATAATGCTAAAAATATTATTACAAGTATGTATTTGTTTATTGGATTATTTTTTTTCATGTGTATTAATTCTCATCTTTCAAGTTTTGTCATATAAAGTAAATAAATAAGAAGGCATATATTAATCATGATATGATGTCGGGATTAAAAGTCCCCGACTTTGATGCCTGTTTTCTCACATAATTCTATTGTAAAAACGGAGTAATTGCAATAGGCGGATTTTGTAAATTTAATTAAATTTTATTTAAGAATCTAACGTTGACTATCAAATTGTGGTTTGTTATTATTTTATAAGGGTTAGACGCCACATACTTTGTTTTGTGAAAGGAGAAACACATGAGATATACAAAACAAGAAATTATTAAAATTGCAGATGAAGAAGATGTTGAATTTATACGTCTTCAGTTCACAGATTTATTTGGGACATTGAAGAATGTTGCAATAACAAGAAGTCAGTTAGAAAAAGCATTGGATAATAAATGTATGTTTGATGGTTCTTCAATTGAAGGATTTGCCAGAATCGAAGAGTCAGACATGTATTTATATCCTGATTTAGATACATTTGAAATATTACCTTTCAGACCGCATCAGGGAAAAGTTGCAAGACTTATTTGCGACGTATATAAAACAGACGGAACACCTTATGAAAGTGATCCAAGATATGTCTTAAAGAAAGTATTAAAAGAAGCAGAAGATATGGGCTATACATTTAATGTAGGACCTGAATGCGAATTCTTTTTATTCCACACAGATGACAATGGATGTCCAACAACAATTACACATGAAAATGCAAGCTATTTTGATTTAGCACCTACAGATTTAGGTGAAAATGCAAGAAGAGACATGGTTCTTAATCTTGAAGATTTAGGATTTGAAATCGAAGCATCACATCACGAAGTAGCACCTGCACAGCATGAAATTGATTTTAAATATGATGAAGCATTAAAGACTGCTGATAATATTATGACATTTAAGCTTACAGTAAAGACAATAGCTAAGAGACATGGACTTTATGCATCATTTATGCCTAAGCCAAAATACGGAGTATGTGGTTCAGGAATGCATACTAATATGTCATTGTTTAAAGAAGGAAAAAACATTTTTGCAGATGAAAATGATGAAAGAGGATTAAGTAAAGAAGCTTACAGTTTCATAGCAGGTATCATGGAACATATGAGAAGCATTTCAGCAATTACAAATCCTATCGTAAATTCATACAAGAGACTTGTACCTGGATATGAAGCACCTACATACATTGCATGGTCAGCTACTAACAGAAGCCCGCTTGTAAGAGTACCGGCAGCCAGAGGTGTAGGTACAAGAGTTGAACTTCGTTGCCCTGACTGTGCAGCTAATCCATATTTGACATTAGCCGTATGTCTTGCAGCAGGACTTGATGGAATTAAGAGAGGATTAGTTCCGAAAGAAAGTGTACAACAGGATATTTACTCAATGACAAGTAAAGAAAGAGATGAGGCAGGAATTGAAAACCTTCCAAAGAATCTTTATGAAGCTGTTAAGGAAATGAAGAAATCTTCATTTGTTAAGGATGTTTTAGGAAAAGAAACATTTGATAAATATGTATATGCAAAAGAATCAGAATGGATGGAATACACATCTCAGGTTACAGATTGGGAAATTAACAAATATTTAGACAGAATTTAATAATATAGTTTAAACTTAAGTAGATTTTGTAACAGAAACCGGAGGAACGAACGTGGTTGGAATTATAGTAGCATTTCCAAAACCTGAAGACAGCCGGGCAATAAGGAGTTTGTTATCCCGAAATGGCTTTAATGTAGTGGCCAATTGTACTACTGGTGCCAGTGCAATAAACAGAGCTGATGATATTGGCGAAGGTATTATTATTACCGGATATAAATTGCCGGATATGTTATACAGTGATATTGTAGATAATGTAGGAGACAATTTTGAAGTTATATTGCTTGCTTCTAAAAGCAGACTAATGGAAGATAATACTGGTGTAGCAACTCTTGAGATGCCATTAAAAGTTAGAGATTTGATTAATTATGTTGAGATGATGGAGAATCAGATACTGGCAAAAAGACATAAGAAAAAAGGTAAGCCGGGAGCTAGGAGCCCGAAAGACCAGGCAATAATAAATCAGGCCAAGGAGGCATTAATGACGGTACAGAATTTAACAGAAGAGCAGGCCCATAGATACTTACAAAAGAACGCCATGGATAGTGGTTGTACAATGGTTGAAGTGGCAAAGATGGTTTCAGTTATGTTGTATCGCGATTAGCATATATAAATGAACATTAGGAGGATTGAAAAAAATGTTTAAAATTAATGAAAATTACTTGAAACTTAGGGGAAGTTATCTTTTCTCAACAATTGCAAAGAAAGTTGCAGCTTACCAGGAAGCACATCCTGATAAAGAATTAATCAGATTAGGAATTGGAGATGTTACATTGCCATTAGCACCGGCAGTAATTGACAGCCTTCATAAAGCAGTAGATGAAATGGCATCTGCTGAAACATTCCATGGATATGCACCCGATTTAGGATATGAATTTTTAAGAAAAGCAATTGCTGACAATGATTACAAGGCAAGAGGTGTTGAGATTGCACTTGATGAAATATTTGTAAGTGATGGTGCTAAATCAGATTCAGGCAACATTGGAGATATTTTCTCACAGGATAATAAGATTGCAGTATGTGACCCTGTTTATCCTGTATATGTAGACACAAATGTAATGGCAGGAAGAACAGGAACTTTTCTTGAAGATGAAGAAAAATGGAGTAATGTAATTTACATGCCATGTACAGCAGAAAATAATTTTGTACCTGAACTTCCTAAGGAAACACCGGATATCATTTATCTTTGCTATCCAAATAACCCAACAGGTTCTACAATTACAAAATCACAGTTACAGGAATGGGTTGATTATGCAAATAAGGTTAAGGCAGTTATTATTTATGATGCAGCATATGAAGCTTATATTTCAGAAGAAGATGTTCCGCATACAATCTATGAATGTGAAGGTGCTAAAACATGTGCCATTGAATTAAGAAGCTTTTCAAAGAATGCAGGATTCACAGGAACAAGACTTGGATTTACAGTAATTCCTAAAGAATTAAAGCAGGGAGATGTAATGTTAAACAGCCTTTGGGCAAGAAGACACGGAACAAAGTTTAACGGAGCTCCATACATTATCCAGAGAGCCGGCGAAGCAGTTTACTCAGAAGCAGGAAAGAAGCAGACAGCTGAGCAGGTAGCTTATTACATGAACAATGCAAAGACAATTCGTGAAGGTCTTTCTGAAGCAGGATATAAAGTATCAGGTGGTGTTAATGCACCTTATGTATGGTTACAGGTACCTGAAGGAATGACATCATGGGAATTCTTTGACTACTTATTAGAAAATGCAAATGTAGTAGGAACACCTGGTTCAGGATTTGGACCAAGCGGTGAAGGATACTTCAGACTTACAGGATTTGGAACATATGAAAATACAGTTAAGGCTATTGAAAGAATTAAGGCTTTGAATAAATAGAGGATGTATCGTAAGGTTGAAAGTATAAAACTTTAGTAAGTACAACTATAGAATAATTGAAATAAAAATATGGACTATTAAAAATTGAAATAAAATTATGGACTATTAATTGATAAGTTTTCTTACAGTAGGCAGGCAAAATAGTATAGCCTGAAACTTAAAAATATTATTAATTGATAGTCCTTTTATTGTTGCTTTTGTGAAAAAAAGTAGTGAAAATAACCAAAAATACAAAAAAAGGTTGATTTTATAAAAAGAAAATTTGTATAATGTATTTAATATAGATACGTGATAAATAGTTAGTTTATTTATTTTTGTATGGAGGGTTAAACAATGGAGAGGTTTTTAGGAAATCGTAAAGATAAAGACGAAGAAGGATCAGTTATAATTCTTGTTGCAGTTCTTATGGTTGTATTTCTTGGAATGGCAGCATTAGTTGTTGATTTAGGCGCGGATTATGTGTATAAGGCAAAGATGCAGACAGCGTGTGATACTGCATCAAGAGCAGCAGCTTCAGCCTTGCCGGATACTACAAAAGCTACGGAACTTGCTAAGTATTACATGAAGGAAAATGGGTTCACGGACACAAGAAATGTGCAGGTGGAATTTAAAGATTCTAATTCAAAAGTGCAGGTATATCTTAAAGAGGAAAGAAAGACAACGTTTGCAAGAGCCCTTGGTATTAAGAGTAATAAGATAAGTACGGTTGCAGTTGCTACAAAAGGTGGAACAAGTAATCCGAGAGGATTTAAATATGCTATATTTTCCGGAGATAAAGATGCAACATTGAAACTTGGAGCAGTTTATAAAGTTGATGGAGCAGTGCATGCAAATGGAAAGATTTGGTCTGACCCTGGAAATGGATATGCATTTTCTTTTGAAGCTTCAAAAGGATTTGATAAATTGAATTCATCGACAACAAAGGTTGGTGTTAAAAATGGAGATAATGTAAATCTTTTAGATGTTACAACTGATGATGCTAAGAAACATATAAATTCAAATGCACGATATGAAGAAATGCCTACTTATTTAGGAGAAAACATTGAAAAGTTAATTGTAAAGCCTTCAGTTCCAGAGAACTTTGATTTGACGATAGCTGAAGTTAATAAAAAAGGAAGTGAAGGTTATAAGAGCATTAAATATATAGGAAATGAGACGTGGTGGGGAGGCACTTGGTCATTTGGAAATGATTTGTTAATAGATAATAGTTCTAGAAGTGGAGACTATACTTTAGAAGGAGGAAAACTAATAATCAATGGAGATTTGTATATAAATGGAGATGCAAACAAAAACACTACATTATCTTTCTATTCGGGAGGAATAGAAATAAATGGAAATGTATATTGTGCTGGCAAATTAAAACTAGCTGGAACAAAAGTGCATATTAAGGGAAATGTATATTGTGTTGGAGATTTGTATTTGGACTCAGGAGATGTAAAGTTTGACTCTACATATATATATGCAAATAGTTTTACAGCCTCTAATGGTTTTGTGTTGTCAGGAGCATTGGTAACGGAAAAAGATATAAAAATTACTGGTGCCATGGCGCAGATAAATAGTAGCGCTGATTCTACGATGACAATGTATTCAAAATATGGAAATATAAATGGTGGACAGGCATCATCAGAATATCACGGACTTGTATTTGCACCAAATGGAGATATATCATGGTGTGGTAATTCTATTAAAATATATGGTAGCATTATTGGAAAGACAATTAATGGAATACCGGCAAATGTTATTATTCATCCATTGGATAGAGATTTAGAATATGACACAAATAATCCTAATGGTTCAGCTACGGGTAGTGGAATAATGTTAGTTAAATAATTTAATTATGATTATAGATAAAAAAACACTTTGGCAAAACGACTTGCCAAAGTGTTTTTTTTATCGTGAGCCTTGTGTCGCACGTTTCTTTACAATTCACTATATCCATAGCCATTTACAATGGCTTCAATTTTTTCATTCGCCTTGCACATAGGGCAGTCATTGTGAGAGTAAATGTTGTATCCGGGAATATCCGATGCCTTAAATAGGGAATCGATATGGTATCCGTCTACATTATCAACAGCACTGAATATAGCAGATATACCCTGAAGAATTCCACCATAGTATGAAACACATTCAATACAATTCTTTACAGTAGTTCCGGTACTTGCAGAAGCAAGCAATAAAAGAACATTTCTATTCTTAATTTCGTGCTTAAGATTATCCCTAAATATCATAAGGCCATTAGAATCATATTCAGGTGAAACGACGTAAATAGTCTTGTGTGCATTCATGGATAATACTCCGGCCTTAGTAAGTTCGCTTGCTAAGAAAGCTCCAATGACCTCGCATCCGTCCATACATACGATTGTGTCAATAGGTTTCCCCATAACGTTGTAGTAATCCTTCATTGCGACTGCAATCTGCTCAGCTTCACGTTGTCTTGTTTTCATTGTAGTCATATCAAGATAATGACTAACGTGTGAATGAGTAGTAGCAAAATGTCCCTTTATAACTTTAAGGGCAATGTTAGGATTTTTTGAAGCATAATATTTTACAATTCTTCCCTCGTCCATAATGTGTCTACCTCCTTGTAGTAACAGAGCATTATGCTCTTTATTATTTATAAAATCTGAGAAATTGTTTCTACTCAAATTTATTTGTCTCCGCTCAAAAATATACTAATATTATACATCACAAAGCTGACAAATGAAATAATTAAGTGTAATTTAAAGGTTAAAAATCGTTATAAAAAATGCATAAATTCATACAGAAAGAATAATAAAACCTGCAATATGAATAAAAATAAAGAAATTAGTGAAACTATTTGCAAGTAATACGGTGATTATGCTATATTGAAGAGTAGATGTTTATGGTTTAATGGAGATAGTCTGTGTTTATATTATAAATTTAAAGCATATTTATTTTAGCAGAACAGACTTTTCATTGCGATAATCATAACTTAAAGGAATGCTAGAGGAGGAAGATATGGCAAACATAATTTCAGACGAGACAATAGAGTATGTTGGAATTTTAGCAAAGCTTGAACTTTCAGATGATGAGAAAGAAAAAGCAAAAAGTGATATGGGCAGAATGCTTGATTATATTGATATGTTAAATCAGTTAGATACAAGTAATGTTGAGCCAATGAGCCACATATTCCCTGTAAACAATGTATTTAGAGAAGACGTTGTTGTAAACGGTGATGACAGAGAAAATATTCTTGCAAATGCACCGGAGGAAAGAGGCGGAGCATTTGTTGTTCCAAAGACAGTAGAATAATTTACTTACAGCAAATGAAAGGATATAGTGTTATGAATTTAATGAGTTTAACAGCCGTTGAACTTGGGAAAAAAATTAAAAGCGGCGAGGTTAAAGTTGTAGATGCGGTAAATGATGCATTTGCTCATATAGAAAAGCAGGACAAGACAATTAATAGTTTTGTTACTGTAACGAATAAAGAAGAGGCATTAAAGAAAGCTGAAGAAGTTCAGAAGTTAATTGACGAAGGAAAACTTACAGGACCATTAGCAGGCGTGCCTGTAGCTATTAAGGATAATATGTGTACTAAAGGCATGCTTACAACATGTAGTTCTAAAATTTTAGGAAACTTTGTTCCTACTTATACAGCTACAGCAGTTGAAAATCTTGAAAAAGCAGGAGCAGTTATAATTGGAAAGACTAACATGGATGAATTTGCCATGGGAAGTACTACAGAAACTTCTGCATTTGGAGCAACAAAGAATCCTTGGAACACAGAACATGTACCGGGTGGTTCATCAGGTGGCTCATGTACAGCTGTTGCATCAGAAGAATGTTCATATGCGTTAGGTTCAGATACAGGTGGATCAATCAGACAGCCAAGTTCATTCTGTGGAGTAACAGGAATTAAACCAACATACGGAACAGTTTCACGTTATGGATTAATTGCTTATGGTTCATCATTAGACCAGATTGGACCTGTGGCAAAGGATGTTACTGATGTAGCTACAATACTTGAAACAATAGCAGGCCATGATGAAAAAGATTCAACATCAGTTAAGAGAGATGATTATAACTTCACTGAAGCATTAGTTGATGATGTTAAGGGATTGAAGATTGGTATCCCTAAAGACTATTTTGGTGATGGATTAGATAAAGAAGTAAAAGATTCTATTTTAAATGCAGTAGAAGTTTTAAAGAGTAAAGGTGCAATCGTAGAAGAATTTGATTTAAGCCTTGTTGAATATGCAATTCCTGCATATTATGTAATTGCCAGCGCGGAAGCAAGTTCAAACCTTGAAAGATTTGACGGTGTAAAATACGGATATAGAACACAGGAATATGAAGGTCTTCATAATATGTATAAAAAGACACGTTCAGAAGGTTTTGGTGAAGAAGTTAAGCGTAGAATTATGCTTGGTTCATTTGTATTAAGTAGTGGATATTATGATGCGTACTATTTAAAAGCTTTAAGAACAAAAGCTTTAATTAAAAAGGCATTTGATGAAGCATTCGCTAAATATGACGTTATCATTGCTCCTGCAGCACCTACGACAGCTCCTAAGATTGGAAGCAGTCTTGCTGACCCTATTAAGATGTATCTTGGAGATATTTATACAATATCAGTTAATTTGGCAGGTCTTCCGGGAATTACGGTTCCTTGTGGAAAGGATTCTAACGGACTTCCAATAGGAATGCAGATTATTGGAGACTGCTTTAAGGAAAAGACAATTATAAGAGCAGCATATGCTTATGAACAGACAAGAGAATATGAGCATTGCCCATTAGTAGAAGCATAAGGAGTGAAGTAAATGAAACAGTACGAAACAGTCATTGGACTTGAAGTTCATGTAGAATTAGCAACAAAAACAAAGATTTTTTGCTCCTGTTCAACAGAATTCGGAGGAGCACCAAATACACATACATGTCCTGTCTGTACAGGAATGCCGGGTTCACTTCCTGTGCTAAATAAACAGGTTGTTGAATACGCAGCAGCAGTAGGACTTGCAACAAATTGTAAAATCACACAGAATTGTAAATTTGACAGAAAGAATTATTTTTATCCTGATAATCCACAGAATTATCAGATTTCACAGTTATATCTTCCAATCTGTAGAGACGGATATGTAGAAATTGAAACAGAAGAAGGAAAGAAAAAAGTAAGAATCCACGAGATTCATATGGAAGAAGATGCAGGTAAGCTTGTACATGATGATTGGGCAGATTGCTCATTAGTAGACTTTAACCGTTCAGGTGTACCGCTTATTGAAATTGTATCAGAACCAGATATGCGTTCAGCAGAAGAAGTAATTGCATACCTTGAAAAATTGCGTATGATAATTCAGTATTTAGGAGCTTCTGACTGTAAGTTAAATGAAGGTTCAATGAGAGCTGACGTTAACCTTTCAGTAAGGGAAGTTGGAGCAGCTGAATTTGGAACAAGAACAGAAACAAAGAACCTTAACTCATTTAAGGCGATTGCAAGAGCAATTGAAAATGAAAGAGAAAGACAGATTGATTTATTAGAATCAGGACAGGAAGTTGTTCAGGAAACAAGAAGATGGGACGATACAAAAGAGTATTCTTATGCAATGCGTTCAAAAGAAGATGCACAGGATTACAGATATTTTCCGGACCCTGATTTGGTTCCAATCAATATTAGTGATGAATGGTTAGAAAGATTAAAATCAGAACAGCCTGAATTCAGAGATGAAAAGAAAGAAAGATACATTGAAGAATATGGACTTCCTGAATATGACGCAAATCTTTTGACTTTATATAAACCTTTAACAGTTTTATTAGAAGCAGCAGTTGCAAATGGAAGCAAACCAAAAGAAGCCAGCAACTGGTTGATGGTAGAAACAATGCGTCTTGTAAAGGAAAAAGGAATTGAACCTGACGAGGTTAAATTCTCTGCCGAAAACTTTAGTAAGTTCTTAAAACTTATTGATGACAACGTAATTAACAAAACAGTTGCCAAAGAAGTATTTGAGGCAATGTTTAATGATGATATAGATCCTGAAAAATATGTAGATGAGCATGAATTAAAGATGGACAACAATACAGATGACCTTAAGAAGATAATCGAGGAAGTTATTGCTAACAACCCTAAGGCAGTTGCAGATTATCAGGGTGGAAATCAGAAGGCGATTGGAGCATTAGTAGGTCAGACAATGAAAGCTACACAGGGTAAGGCTAATCCGCAGATGATAAATCAGATGCTTAGAGAGTTGCTATAGTTGTCGCATTGATATATAATGCAATGGAAAAATATAAAAGTTAGTATACGTAGGTGGAGAAAAGAAAATGAATAGTATCGAGCTTCAACAAAATTGGGAAGATGATGGACTGCATGAAGAATGTGGTGTGTTTGGTATGTATGATTTAGATGGCAATGATGTTGCATCATCAATTTATTATGGATTATTTGCATTGCAGCACAGAGGACAGGAAAGCTGTGGTATTTCTGTATCAGACACGTTTGGACCTAGAAAAGTGGATTTGTTAAAAGGAATGGGACTTGTAAATGAAGTATTTAACAGCGAAAATTTGTCAAAACTTCACGGAAATATCGGTGTAGGACATGTTCGTTATTCTACAGCAGGTGAAAGTATTCCTAGTAATGCACAGCCACTTGTAATCAATTATGTTAAAGGAACATTGATGCTTGCTCACAATGGTAATTTGATTAATGCAAATGAACTTCGTGATGAGTTAGCATATACAGGAGCAATTTTCCAAACAACAATTGATTCGGAAGTTATTGCTTATCTTGTTGCAAGGGAAAGAATTAATGCAAAGACAGCACAGGAAGCAGTTACAAATGCGATGAAGAAATTAAAAGGTGCTTATGCACTCGTAATTTCAAGTCCTCGAAAACTTATTGGTGCAAGAGATCCATTTGGTTTTAAACCATTATGTATTGGCAAAAGGGACAATGCTTATATTTTAGCATCTGAAACATGTGCCCTTGATACAATTGGTGCTGAATTTGTAAGAGATGTACTTCCGGGAGAAGTTGTAACTATTGACAAGGATGGAATTAAATCAGATACATCAATGTGTCTTCCTAAGGCAAAAGAAGCAAGATGTGTATTTGAATATATTTACTTTGCAAGACCGGACAGCAATTTTGATGGAGTGAGTGTATATCATTCAAGAATTATGGCAGGAAGATTCCTTGCTATGGATTCACCGGTTGAAGCAGATGTTGTTGTGGGTGTACCTGAATCAGGAAATGCAGCAGCCATGGGTTATGCAATGGAATCAGGAATCCCTTACGGAACAGCATTTGTCAAAAACAGTTATGTTGGCCGTACATTTATTAAACCTCAGCAAAAGAGCAGGGAATCAAGTGTTAGAATTAAATTAAATGTTTTAAAAGAGGCAGTTTGTGGTAAAAGAGTCATTATGATTGATGATTCAATTGTAAGAGGAACCACAAGTGATAGAATTGTTCAGATGTTAAAGGATGCAGGTGCCACAGAAGTACATGTAAGAATCAGTTCACCACCATTCTTATATGAATGTTATTTTGGAACTGATATACCATCAAGAGATCAGTTGATTGCCCACAATAGAACAATAGAAGAAATCAACGAAATAATCGGTGCAGATTCATTAGGATACCTCAGAGTTGAAAGATTAAAAGAAATCGCAGGCGGACTTGGAATTTGCACAGGATGTTTTGATGAAAAATATCCAATGGAGCCACCAAAAGAGGATATCCGTGGAGAATATATAAAATAAGGTCAAATGTTAAGGAGGAATTTATGAACGACAGATACCAAAGCCCATTATCAGAAAGATATGCAAGTAAGGAAATGCAGTATATTTTTTCACCTGATATGAAGTTTAAAACATGGAGAAAATTATGGATTGCATTAGCAGAATCTGAAATGGAATTAGGATTAAACATTACACAGGAACAGATTGATGAACTTAAGGCTCATGCAGATGACATTAACTATGATGTAGTAAAAGAAAGAGAAAAATTAGTTCGTCATGACGTAATGTCTCATGTTTATGCTTATGGTCAGCAGTGCCCTAAGGCAAAGGGAATTATCCATTTAGGAGCAACATCATGTTACGTTGGTGATAACACAGATATAATTATAATGACAGAAGCATTAAAACTTGTTAGAAAGAAATTAATTAACGTTATCAATGAACTTGCTAAATTTGCTGATAAATATAAATCTCAGCCTACATTGGCTTTTACACATTTTCAGCCTGCGCAGCCTACAACAGTAGGTAAGAGAGCAACATTATGGTTAATGGAATTAAAATTAGATTTAGACGATTTAAATTACATGATTGACAGCATGATGTTGTTAGGTTCTAAAGGAACAACAGGAACACAGGCAAGTTTCCTTGAATTATTTGAAGGAGATCATGAAAAGATTAAAGAACTTGAAAATAAGATTGCAAAGAAAATGGGATTTGAAAAATGCTTCCCTGTTTCAGGACAGACTTATTCAAGAAAGATGGATACAAGAGTATTAAACGTTGTTGCAGGAATCGCAGCAAGTGCTCATAAATTCTCAAACGATATTCGTTTGTTACAGCATTTGAAAGAAATTGAAGAACCATTTGAAAAGAATCAGATAGGTTCATCAGCAATGGCTTACAAGAGAAATCCTATGAGAAGTGAAAGAATCGCATCTCTTGCAAATTATGTTATGGTTACAGCATTAAATCCGGCTATTACATCAGCAACACAGTGGTTTGAAAGAACATTAGATGATTCAGCAAATAAGAGATTAAGCGTTCCGGAATGCTTCCTTGCTATCGATGGAATTCTTGATTTATACCTAAATGTAGTAGATGGTTTAGTTGTATATCCAAAGGTTATTGAAAAGAGACTCATGAGTGAACTTCCATTTATGGCAACAGAAAATATTATGATGGATGCCGTTAAAGCAGGTGGCGACCGTCAGGAAATGCACGAAAAGATTCGTACACTTTCAATGGAAGCAGGAAAGAACGTTAAGGAAAAAGGCTTAGACAACAATTTACTTGAACTTATTGCAAATGACCCATCATTTAATATGAGTTTAGAAGACTTACAGAAGACAATGGACCCAAGTAAGTATGTAGGACGTTCACCTGAACAGGTTGAAGAATTCTTGAGAGATGAAATTCAGCCAATTCTTGATGCAAATAAAGAAATCTTAGGATTAACAGCAACAATTAACGTATAAATTTAATTGTGACGTAATTGTATATAAAAGCACTACAACGCCGATAAATAAAGGAGCTGCAGTGCTTTTATAATTTATGCGTACCGTAATCGTACCGTTATTAATTATTGCATTATCTTTTCTAACGTTTCCGCTACCTCGTTTTGTTTGCTGGGGTACAAATGTCCATATGTGTTTAGGGTTGTTTCGATTTTCTCATGTCCGAGCCTATCAGCTATAAGCGTAGGTGTAAAACCTAGATGAATTAATAAGCTGGCGTGTGAATGTCGTAGGTCGTGTATTCTTATCTTTTTTATGCCTGATACTTTACAGTATTTGCTCATTGTTTTTGCAATCATATTTTTTGTTATTATAAATAATCGGTCATTAGGCTTATAACCGTATAGCTGTTTAACATATTCTTGCAGGTGTTCCACTACAAACCGTGGTAGTGTAATTTTTCTGTTGCTTTTCGGCGTTTTTGGTGTCTGTATGATAGTTTTACCCTTGACGCTCGCTAAGTTCTTATTTACCGTTAAAATGCCTTTTTCTGTGTCTATGTCGTTGTATGTTAATGCGAGTAGCTCGCCACACCTTAAACCGGTAAAAAAGAATAATTCAAATATCATTTTATACATTGGGTTATCTACATAAACTATAAATTGTTTATATTCTTCCAACGTCCAGAAGTCCATACTTGTGCCTTTAGATTTTCCAATACTTCCAACCCTTGCTACTGGGTTAAATGGCAAATTGTAGTATTTAACGGCAAAATTAAATATAGCCGATAAAATGCCATTGATAGTATGCTGTGTAGTGGGTGCTATACAGCTGTTTATTAGTTCATTTTGCCAATTTCTAACCATAGCGGGCGTTATATCAGATATGGGCGTATCGTTGAAATATGGGGCAATTCTGTTATTTATGGTATATGTTTTTTGTTGAACTGTAGTAGGCTTTAACCTTGTTGCACTATCCTCTAAATAGAGCTGTACAAGGTTTTTAAACGTCATTGAACAATTTGCCGTCATTCTGTTTATAAAATCACTTTCCCACGCTTTAGCCTCTCGCTGGGTATTAAATCCCTCTTTCTTCTTTCGCTTCCTGATGCCCTGCCAGTCTGTATAGTAAAAACTGCAATACCACTTGCCGTTGTTCATTTTGTTTACTGACATAAAAAAATAACCTCTCTTTCTGTATTTTGGGTATACAAAGTAAAGGTTATCTGCTATAATATTTGCGATATGATAGCAGACAACCAGCAATTATATTGTATGGTGTAAGTAAAAGTTTTAAAAAGTTCCAGTATTGCGAGTACTGGGGCTTTTTATTTGATATTTTTATATGCATATTGTATAATATATAAAAAGATGGGAGTCACCTTCTCCACACCAAAGGAGCTTATGCTCTGGGGAGGGCACGAGCTCATCTTTTTATTTTTGCCCCTCTGGTAAGTATATTATATTTTCATTGTGCTATTTACCTGTAAAGTTATCTTTGTTTTCGGCTTTTAATTGTTCAAGTTGAAAACGTAAAAAATCATCAGTTCGTTTATTAAGTTCAACAACTTGTTTTTCATCAATTTCTAGATATCCATCTTTGAAACCAATGTAATAATGTTCAATATAATTACTATCTTCTTTAATAATTAAAGGGTGTGATATTCTTTTTAATTTATTGGTAAGTTCATCAGCAGCTGCAAAAATATTATTTTCATCATATTCTTCACCATTAATTATACTGATAGGGTTTATATTAAAAATATTTGATAGCTTAATAATCGTATCAACATCTAATTTTCGTTTTCCGTTTTCTATTAAGTTATAACCTTGCTGGGTGATTCCCAATTGCTCTGCAACTTTTCTTTGTGACAAACCTAATTGATTCCTAATTTTTTTTACATTTTCGTATGGTTTCATTTTTACCTCTCCCACATATTAACATAATTTTGTTGTGCTTACAAGTGAATTTTAACATAAAATTGTTGTTGACACAAACAATAAAATGTTGTATAGTTGGAAAAAAAGAACAACAGAATGTTGTAGAAAGGAGGCTTGTATATATGCAGTTAAGTAAAAACAAAATTCTTGTTGCAATGGCACAGAATAATTACACTACCAAGGATTTAGCCAAGGCTTACGGCGTTAGCTGTTCACGTATCAATTTTATATTGAATAGTAGAGAAGTAAGACCAACAACAGTGGCTAAATTATCAAAAGCGTTAAACGTGGACGTAACGGAATTATTAGAAGATTAGAAAGGAGTAAGGACATGGCAACAGAGTATTTAATAGGTGCTAAAGAAGTATCTGGCCTTTTGGGAATATCTGAAAGCGCAAGCTATAAGATTATTAAAGAATGTAACCAGGAGCTACACGAAAAGGGATTCATAACAATCAGAGGAAAAGCGCCACGAGTATATTTAATGGAACGTGTCGGAATTAAAGAGGTAAACGCATGACAAACACACAAAAAGAAATGTTGAAACAGATACCAAGCGTTGCAGCTGATAAACTAACCACGGTAGCAGCTTATAAACAAGTTTTCGGCGTATCTTTTGACGGTCAGGCTTTTAATTATGAATTTCTGGAACAAATAGACGAAGCTTACAAGCAGAAAGGTATTAATAATTTTAAAGAAGAATTTAATAACTATGTAGCAGAGTTTAATAAAGAATATTCAGGCATATTGAAAGACGCAGCTAAGGGAATAAAAACCACAACAAAGAAACAACAAACAGCAAGAGAAGAACGCGACATATTAGAAGAAAACTATATGCATGATGATAAAGGAAGGGCAACACAACCCTATGATGAAAAGGTCGCGCAAAGCGTTATAAATCATAATCATGTGATATTTATCAACAATAGACCGTATGTGTACAACAATGGCGTTTACAAATTAGATAAAGACGGCAAACTTGTAAAAGAATTCATAAAAGGGTTGCTATTGGATAAGGACAAAAAAGCAAAGACGATAAACGGCATATATACCTTGATAAAGGACAACCCATGTATAAGCTTTAAGTATGAAGAGGTAAACAAGTACCCCAAGCATTGGATAAACTTCAAAAATGGAATGTTAGACCCTAAAACATTAGAAATGTCGGAACACAGCCCCACGTATCTAAGCATTAACCAAATACCCCATAACTATGACCCGGCAGCAGTTTATAAGGGCAGTATTGCAGATATTTTTGTAAGGGATATTATACCGGATAAGGCAGACAGAAATATGTTTTATACCTATTTCGGTTACTGTATGACAAGAGAGACGTTTTTACAGAAGTTTCTGGTACTTGTAGGAGCACCCGGAACAGGTAAAAGTACATTATTAAACCTTGCCGTTGATACTATAGGAGAAGAAAACATATGTGCTATTGAATTAAGCCAAATAAACAAACAGTTTATGAGTACTTTTCTTGTGGGCAATTTAGTAAACATATGCGCAGACTTACCCAAAAAACCACTTGAAAGCGTGGACGTTATAAAACGTATTACAGGCGAAGACTTTATAAAATGTGAAATAAAAGGCGGAGACGTTTTTACAACCCGATTGTATTTAAAACTGGCTTTTAGCACTAACGAGATGCCCATCTCACTAGATGAACAGTCTAACGCATGGTATAGGCGTCTGCTTATGCTGGAAGTACCTAAAAAAGGGAAACACATAGAAAATCTAAACGAAGGTTTAAAGAAAAGTATACCGGGGTTTATAACTTTATGCGTCAAACGTCTAAACGAGTTACTAAATACACCTAGTACATTACGACAAATAGACAGCCCCAACAGCTTGCATTGTGTTGCGGAATATCATCATGACAGCGACAGCGTGCAGAGTTGGTTAGATGATTGTTGCGAAAGAGTGCAGGGAGAAAAAACATACAGAACCGAAGCATACCAACTTTATAGTAATTATTGCTTTGCAAATGAATTAAACAAAGTTAGCAATCAAAACTTTTATAAACGTATGCAATCGAAAGGATTTGAAAATGGGCGAGATTCTAACGGTAGATATTTAAAAAATTTAAGAATAGTGACAGAAAAGTGTCAATATTTAGAGAAAAAGTGCCAGGAAAATGACACAAATTTTAAACAAGTTGACATTAACAATACGCCATTTAAAGGCATATTTGCAAAAAAGTGACAGTTATGACAGATATTTATAAAAGCAAAATATTATACAAAAGCATATATAACCGCTACTACACAAAAATATATGAATTGTAAAAAAAGTGTCACAACTGTCATAAGTGGATTATACCACAGAAAGGATAAACAATGAATAAAGAAGTAGACTGTAAAAACAAAACACTAATAGCAGGCATTGAAGCACTAAACGAGACTATAGACTATCAAAACGAGATAATAAGCACAGAAATAGGACTCTTAGCGGATAAATTAAACGATACAAACATAGCTTTGCAGCAGATAGCAATAGCTTTGAACGAAATGAATAAATAGGAGGTGCAAAGATATGAAAAGAGAATTTACAAACGAAGAATTGTTTATATTGGACGAAAAGACCTTTGACATAACATGTGCATACTCAAGTATAGCAGTATTACGTCAGGCAGTAATTGGCGGTGATATAGTGGAGCTTAAAGACGTATCAAGAGTGTTATTTACAGCAGAATTGCAGCTAAGCAATGCCTTAGAAGAAATAAGCAAAGTAATGGGGACGAACTACTTAGAAATGCAATAATTAACCAGCTCCAAGAATGATATACATACCTAGACCAGGGGGAGAGTATGAAAAATGTTAAGAAATGTTAAGACCTACGGAAATGTTAAGAAATGTTAAGAATTTTTCGATATACAGAAAAGCGAAAAACGGACATAGAAAGGAGTAAAAGCATGGTAAAGATAAAAGTATCATACGAACACGAAAGCGAGTTATACAAGCTAAAAAGACGGCTTGAACCGAATTTGAAGAGTGTTAAAAAGAGCAACAACCAGCGGGGCAGATATAAAAAGGCTTACATAGAACTTGAAAACATGCATGCTGTTTAGCTGAAAAAGAGACGGTGCGATATATACGTTGTATCGTCTTTTTTTGTTCCCAGATTACGATTTTTTATTGAGATTATATCCAGAATTTGTTATAATATAATTATCGTACAAATGTCATAATCGTTGAGTACCGCACCGTATGGTGTAAGCGTAAAGCGTGGGAAAGTAGTTAATACTTTCTTGCGCTTATTTTTTTTGTACGTATTCATGTTCAATTATCCAAACGCTAACAAGCGGGAAAAGAGGTCAAATAATGGAAAATAATAACATTAACACTGGAGCTAATGAAGGGCAGACAGAAGCAGCAGGAACAGAAAAAACATTTACCCAGGAGGAAGTTAACCGCATTGTTCAAGAGCGTTTAGCACGTTCAAAGAACAAAGAGCCACAAGCAGGCGAAGAAAGCGGTAACAGCAAAGAAGCAGAGTTAAAAGCGCGTGAAATGAACATTATAGCACGTGAAAAGCTGCTAGATGCAGAACTGGGCAAGGAATGTATGCCACTACTTGCGGGAGCAAGTGACGAAAAAGAGATATTGCAAAGAATAGAGGTTATAAAAAGCCTTAAAGGAAATGCAAAAGAAACAAACAAAAGCGAGGGTTTTACCATAGGCGCCCCAGGCGGAGACGGTAACAACAATAAAACCGATGCTATAAGGCAGGCTATGGGATTATAAAGAAGACCCTAGAAAGGAGTTAAACAGTGCCTAATATTGAATTAGCTACACAATATGCACCATATGTCGATGAAATCTTTGCAAGAGAAAGCAAAATTGATTTACTTACAAATCAGGATTTCAGCTTTAACGGTGCGCATAGTGTAAAAATTTATAAAGTTTCCACTTCTGCTATGAATGATTACGACCGTAACGGTGCACAAAATAGTTATAGCAGATTCGGAACAGCCGCAGACTTAGACGCCACAACAGAAGAATGTACATTAAAAAAAGACCGTTCATTCACTTTTGTAGTTGATAAGCTGGACAACGACGAAACAGCGGGACAGTTGAGCGGTGCAAGTGCATTAGCTAGACAGACAAGGCAGGTTGTTGTGCCTGAAATTGACACATATATTTATGATGTTATGACAAAGGGTGCAGGAACAAAGCCCGCAGCCGTAACCCTTACAGTTGATAACATTTACGATGAAATCACAAAGGGTACGGAGCTTTTAGACGATGCCGAAGTACCGGAAACTGAAAGAGTGCTTACAGTAACGCCAGCGGTGTTTAGACTTATGAAAAAGTCTAAAGAAATCACAATGGAGACTGAAACAGGTGAAGATATGCGATTAAAAGGTGTTATATCAAACCTTGACGGCATGAAAGTTGTTAAGGTGCCGTCGTCAAGACTTCCGAAGAATTTCGGGTTTATGATTAGTCATAAGAGCGCTACAGTAGCACCGAAAAAGTTGGAAGAGTATAGAACCCACCAAGACCCGCCGGGAATTAGTGGCGAACTTGTAGAAGGTCGTATCTGTTACGATGCGTTTGTTCTTGATAACAAGGCGAAAGCTATTTATTATCAGGAAAACAAAGCAGCAGAAGCAGCAGGAACAGAAAAAGCAGCAGAAGCAGCAAAAGTAGCAGAATAAACAAGGTTAAGAGAAAAACGAGTTTTTCTTATTATGCAACAGCTGGCGAGGGCTAGCACAATAAAACAAAAAAATTAAAAATAGAAAGGCAGGTGTAAAAAGCCTCTTTCTATGCTGTAAAAATGATATAAATAGAACAGCAATTTTTACTACTAAATTTTTAAATGTTACAAATTATTACAAATCCTATACCCCTAGAAGTTAATAACTAGGGGTTTTCTTTTTAGTCTGGAGGTGTTTTTTATGAATACTATTAATAACAAGAGTACCGAAACGGTAGGCGGGATATTGGCAGAATATAGGCTTGTAGGCATAAGGCTTGATGTAGTCAATAGTTGGATTGATAAACTGGAAGAATGGGGCAAAATTGCAGACACAACAGACTATTTAAAGAGTGCATATGCTGAACGTGATGAACTGGAAGCGGAGCAGGAGCAGGCAAGGGAATTTATAAAGAACATACCAAACGAACGATATAGAATTATGTTTTATCTGTACTATATCAAGGGATATACTAAGCGTGCCATAGCGGAACAGTTGGGCATAACTGACAGATACCTGTATAGATTATGGAGCAAAGCACAAAAGGAGTATGTGCATGAGTAACGAAGAATTAGCCGTATACCTGAAGGAGAACCCGGAAGACAAGGCAAGGCAAGAACTGTTATACTTTCAGGTCGTCAATTATGTAAAAAAATATATTAACCGGTTTTTCCCTGCTGCTGACAAAGAAGACCTATTACAAGAAAGTTATTTTGCTTTAATGAAGACAGTAAGCATGTATAACCCTGATAAAGGCAGCTTTCTAAACTATTTTACATGGTACTTGCGTAATTACTTATCACGCTATATATACGCGTCCAATGGTGGAATGTGTGCCATGCTTAACGAATTAACCGACAAGTACGAGAGAACGGTGCGAGACATTGAAAATTTGGGGCAAATACCGACATATGAAACCATAGCCGAAAGAATGGGCGTTGATGTTAAAAGGGTCAAAGAATTAGAGAAATACGCAGAGCGCCGTGACTATTCAAGTACCGACGTAAGTATTGGAGAAGATAAAAGTATCTCACTTATAGAACAGCTACAGGACTATAACACAGATGTTGAAGGGGAAGCCCTCGACAATGTGGAACGTGAGGAGCTAAAGCGTGACATTTGGGAGTGTGTGGAACGTTTACCAGAGAAACATGCAGAGGTAATAATAAGACACTTTAAGAACCAAGAACAGTATAAGGATATAGCGGAAGATTTAGAAATAAGTTACCAGCAAGTGACACAACGAAAAATTGAAGCATTTAGGAAGATGAGAGAGGACGCCCGGACAATTAGACAGTTGCGACCATACCTTGACAATGTTAGGGGTGAAGCCTTTAAAGGTAACGGCGTCGGAACATTCAACAGAACATGGACGAGCTCAACGGAACGTATCGCATTAAAGCGGTTAGAACGTGAAAGGCTGCTTGCTGAAATATCGCAATTGTAAACGTACTAAAAACGTACCACTATATGGAACAGACACAAAAAACAAGGGTAAAATGCAAAGAAAAGAGAATAGAAACCCTTTAATATAAAGGGGGTTAGAAATATAGAAATTAATAAAAGTTGTGACGTAATTGTGAACAAGCAATAAAGTCTTTAAATATTAAATAAAATGTGATAAAATCGGTTGTATGTGTGTGACACGAAATACAACTGATTTTTTCAGTTATGAAAAGAGGAGAACAAGATGTTTAAGAAAAGTTTAGCAGTGGCAATGGCTGTGATGATGACAGTATCATTAGCAGGATGTGCCGCAGGGGAAAAGATAGCAGACGCTACAGGAAAGAGAAGCGACTATGATAAATGTAAATCAAGTTACTATGGAACAGTTAAGTTAGCTGATTACGATGAATTTGAAATATACTCAGATGAAGTTAGTATTTCAGATGATGATGTAGATAGTGAAATTAACTCAGTGCTTGAATCAGATAAGTCATACGAAGATACAGATGAAACAGATGTTACAGATAAGTCAATTGTTGACATCAGTTATGTTGGAACAATTAAGGTAAAGAAAAAAGATTTTGCATTTGATGGTGGTACAGCAGATAACCAGACATTAGATATTGCAAACAGCTCATATATTGAAGGATTTGCTGAAGGTTTAGTTGGACACAAAGTAGGAGAAAAGGTTGAATTAAACTTAACATTCCCTGAAAACTATACAAATTCAACAAAAGATGCTGATGGTAAAGAACTTAAATTAGCAGGAAAGAAAGTTAAATTTGAACTAACAATTAATAAGATTGTAAAAGAAGTTACACCTGAACTTACAGATGATTATGTAAAGAAGAATTTAAAAGACAAATATGGTGTAGAAACAGCCGACGGCTTAAAAGAGTATTTTAAGAATCAGTTAGAAATTTCAAAAGTTGGAAGTACAAATGCATTAGCTGATTACGTTGAAAAATGTGATGTTAAAGTAGATGAAGATGGTGTAAAGAAAGAGGCTGATAAACAACTTTCAAGCTTTAAGGATACATTAGAACAGCAGTCAATGACAATGGATGATTACCTTACACAGTATGGTAATGGAGAATCAGAAGCAGATTTAAAGAAAAAGATAAAAGAAAGCATTACAAATCAGTTTAAGACATACGCGGTTATTTGTGCAGTAGTTGAAAAATCAGGAACAGTATTAAAAGAAGAAAGATACAATAAATGGTTAAAGCAGATTGCAGCACAGAGCAAGTATGAAAAGGTTGATGACTTTATCAATGCTTATGAACAGTACTATAAATCATATTACGGACAGGAAATTGATGCCGAAGATACATTTACAATTCAGTGCACATATCTTGACGCAATGGAAATCTTAATTGATAAAGGAAATGTTAAGGAAGGTACAAGACCAGAAGAAACAACAACAGAAGCAACAACAGCAGCAGAAGATGCATCAGTAGAAGAGACAACAGAGGCAGAAGAAACAACAGCTGAATAATTGGTGGGATTACTATAAAGGAGCGTATTACAATGAAAAAAGCTATAGCATTAACACTTACATTAGCAATGGCAGTAACAATGGCAGGTTGTGGTAATAACCAGAAGGGAACTGTTACCAGTGCCAGTGGTAAAAAGATTTCAACAGATTTAATAAAGGGCTCAATTAAACTTGCTGATTACAAAGGATTAGAAGTTTATGAAGATGAAATTAAAGTTGAAGATACAGAAGTTCAGAGTCAGATAGACAACCTTTTAAAAGAAAAGCAGGACAGCAATGTAGTTACAAAGGGTAAGGTTGTAGAATCTGATACAGTTAATATTGACTATACAGGAACAATTAAGTTAAATGGCGAAGATTTCAAATTTGACGGTGGTTCAGCAACTAATTATGATTTAGACCTTGACAACAGTCAGTTTATAGATGGATTTGCAGAAGGTCTTGTAGGACATAAAGTTGGCGAAGAAGTAACTCTTAACCTTAAGTTCCCTAAAGATTATTCACAGACATCTAAGGATGCAGATGGCAATGAATTAACTCTTGCAGGAAAGAAAGTTAAATTCGTAGTAAAGATTAATTCAAGAAAAGTTCTTCCTGAACTTACTGATAAATTTGTAAAGAAGAATTACAAAAAACAGTATGGAACAAAGACAGTAGATGAATTAAAGAGCTATATAAGCAATCAGCTTAGAACAAATAAAATTGTAAATGCAGTATTTAGTGATTATGTTGATAAATGTGATGTTACAGCTTACGATGAAAAAGAAGTTGAAAGCATAGAAGATTTCAATAACAGCGCAATGGCTTCACGTCTTCAGTCTAAGTACAAGACAAATCTTGACACATATCTTAAAGCATGCAAGATGTCAAAGAAGGACTGGAACAAGAAGATGGAAGATTCAGCACAAAAAACTGCTAAGCAGGCAATGGTAATTGAAGGAATTGCAATTAGCGAAGGTCTTTGGGCATCAGAAAAGGATTACAATGCAGGACTTAAGAAAGTAGCTACATCAATGGGATATAAGTCTGTTGATGAATTAGAATCATATTTTACACAGTATCAGGCATACTATGGACAGGTTATTATTAAAGAATCAGTTGCATTTAACGAAGCTGTAAATCAGCTTATCGCAGATAATGCAAAAATATTAGAAGGTTCAAGACCGGCAGACGAGACAACAACAGAAGAAACAACAGCTGAGTAGAATAAATAAGGTTAAGGAAGTTAGATGAAGAATATATCATTAAAAAAAGTTAAACCTCAGATTCGAATTATTTTAAAAATTGCATTTGCAATAATTATTGCAGTTGTAATTGAATTTGGGATGAACTATCCTTCCCTGACAAAAAGCTATGAAGCAGTTTTGTTTAGCGATTCAGGTGAATTGAATGAAGATGGCGATTTAGTTTATTCACAGAATATGGACAAGGCTGTTTACGTAAACAAATTAAAAATTAAAGCTGAGACTTTGGAGAAAAATTCATACACTGTAGTGGCTACCGTTGTTAATGATTTTGGAAAGACAAAGTCAGTTGAAATTACAGATAAGGCATACCCGGAATTCGGGTATGCCTATACGAATGTTAGGGAGAAAGTTTCAAAACTCCAGGTAATATTTACTTCTCCGGAAAAAATCAATGTAAGTGAGATATCATATTCAAATAAGGCAAATTTTAACGGCTATAGAATGGCATTTTTTGCTTTAGTTATTTTCTTAGGCCTGATATTAATTTTTGAAAGAGAAATATATTTAAAAAAAGTCCAGATTTTCTATCTTATATTTGCACTTGGATTTGGAAGTCTGATTATTATGGCTTCAGGTCCTGTGTCAACGACATGGGATGAAGAAGTTCATTATAATTCAATTTATACATTAAATTTTCATCAGAAAGTTAATTGGAATGAAGCGTCAAAGTTAAATTGCACAAGAGAGGCTCCGGTAGCAAATACAAGAGAAGAGCTTAAAATGTTAAACAAGTACATGAATAACATTTCTAATAATGCATTAAAATCGCAGAAACCGGTTGGACTTATCAATAAAGGATATATAGTTTATCTGCCGATGATTGTAAGTTATCATATTTGTGAGGCGATAGGATTGCCTTATACGATGCAGTATACAATTGGAAGATTTGGAAATCTTATATTCTGTGCATTGCTTAATTTCTTTGTTATTTATGTGGCAAGGAGAAAGAAGTTACTTGTTGCTACATTAGCATTAATGCCTACTTTATTATTTCAGGCAAGTTTATACACTTATGATGGAGTAATATTTGCATGTATGAATCTTGGATTTGTACTTTGGATGAATTTAATGGATGATACAAATAATGACAAAGAAACTACATGGAAGCAGATTGCAATTGTGGCAGTATTGCTTGGCATAGGATGTATTGCGAAACCGGTTTATTTTCCTGTTATGATTTTGATGGTTCCTATATTGTGGAAAATAATAAAGGACAGAGTGAAAGAATCCGCTAATGGAAAGAGGACAATAGTTCTTATAGCAGTTGCAGTAATTGCTGTGTGTATGGTTATGGCACTAATTTCCATGAGACATGTAATCATAAATTTATTACATGGTAATTCAGGTTATGGTGGAGACACCAGAGGTGGAAATACGGGAATTATCGGTCAGTTAGTTTCAATAATTAAACATCCGATAGCATTTATTAAGATGTTTATCCATGAGATATTTACTTTTGATAATTTTAGAAACTTTGGAGATAAGACTAAAAACCAGTTTTTACCAAGTAATTTAATGTTTTTAAATTTATATGGACTTGGAATGCTAAAAGATGCATGGTCATTTGTTCTATTACCTGTTCTTGCAATGTTGTTTCTGACAAATACAGATGATGAACAAAATGAACCTAAAAATATAAAGACAATTAGAGTTGTAAATGGAATTGCAGTTGTATGTAGTGTGGCTTTGGTATGGATCGCTATGTATCTGGCATTTACACCTATTGGAGCGGATGCAATAGAAGGAGTTCAGGCAAGATATTTTATACCGCTTTTGCTTCCGGCTGCGTACACTTTATGGAATAACAGAATTCAGATAAAGGTATCAAAGCAGCGATATTATCAAATTGTGCTAGGAGCAGCATTGGTGTTAGCCGGTGCATGCTTTTATCAAACGTTAATCTTAGGGAGGTTAATGTAGAAGTGCTGAATATTATTTCAGCGTTATATAAACTTTAGGAGGAAAAAAATGAACAAAAACGAGAAAAACACAATTGGTGAATACGGTATTTATGATGCCAGTGTTCTTGGAGTACCAAAGATGCTTGTACTTGGTTTACAACATACTTTCGCTATGTTTGGCGCAACAGTATTAGTTCCGCTTCTTACAGGGTTGGATGTTGCAACAACATTATTGATGGCAGGTTTAGGAACTTTATTATTCCACTTTATTACAGGTAGAAAAGTTCCTGCATTCCTTGGCTCATCATTTGCCTTTTTAGGTGGATATGCAGCTGTAGTCGGATTGAAGCCTGAAGGCTCAGATATTAATATGCTTCCATATGCATGTCTGGGTGTTGCTGTGGCAGGTCTTTTATATTTGGTAGTTGCAGCATTGTTTGCAATATTTGATATAAAGAAGATTATGAAATTCTTCCCACCTGTTGTAACAGGACCAATTATTGTAGCAATCGGTTTAAGCCTTGCAGGAAGTGCAGTTTCAAACTGTCAGACAAACTGGGTTATTGCTTTAATTGCATTAGGTGCAGTAATTGTATTTAACATTTGGGGAAGAGGAATGGCAAAAATCCTTCCAATTCTTTTAGGTGTATTAGTAGCAATTGTAATAGCAGTTATTTTAGCTATCACAACAGGAAGCCATGTATGGGTTGATGGAAATGAATATGTGGCAATGTTTGGAAATCCAAACTTCTTATTAGTATCAATTGATAAATGGGTTAACTTTAAAAATGCAGCATGGATTGGATTACCAATTCATGGTAATGAAATTGTATTTGGTAATGTGCCGGATGCTAAATTAGCAGTAAGTGCAATTATCGCTGTTGTTCCAATTGCTATTGCAACAATGATGGAACATATCGGAGATATTTCAGCAATCAGTGCAACAACAGAAAGAAACTTCCTTGCTAAGCCTGGTCTTAAGAGAACATTAGTAGGGGATGGTCTTGCAACAACTCTTTCAGCTTTATTTGGTGGACCGGCTAACACAACATATGGTGAAAACACAGGTGTTCTTGCTTTAACAAAGGTTTATGATCCAAAGGTAGTTGAAATTGCAGCAGTATTTTCAATCTTACTTTCATTCTCACCAAAGGTAGCAGCAGGAATTAACCTTTTACCAACAGGTATTATCGGTGGTATTTCATTTGTACTTTACGGAATGATTTCAAGTATCGGTATAAGAAACATGGTAGAAAATAAAGTTGATTTAACAAAGAGCAGAAACCTTATGGTTGCCGCAATTATTTTAGTATGTGCATTAGGTATTACATCAATTGACTTCTCAATCGGAAGCTTTGATATTAGCCTTACATCACTTGCAGTTGCCGCAATCGCAGGTATTTTATTAAATGCAATTCTTCCTGGAAATGACTATGAATTTAATGATGAAGAATTAGTTGAAAAAGAAATTGAAGAAGTTGCAGCACAAAAGGCTGAGCAGAAATAGAATAGAGAAATATAGATAATTTAAAGCCTTCAAAATGGGAGTAATCTTATTTTGAAGGTTTTTTTGCAATTTTACATTTACAAAAGGGGTATACGGTTTGCTTGGGCCAAATGGTGCAGGAAAATCTACGCTGATGAATATTCTTGTTGATGGAATTAAGAGAACTGATGGAAGTATAAAATATAATGGCACGGAAATATCCAAGATGGGTGCAAAGTATAGAAACATAATAGGATATGTGCCGCCGCCGCAGGGAATGTATGAAACATTTACAGCAGAAGAATTTCTAAATTACATAGGAAATCTTAAAGGAATAAATAAAAAAATACTGAAATCAAAAATTAGTGAGGTCATGGTAAGTGGACTTATGTCTGCTGCAAATAAGACTAAAATCAGATTTATAACGGATGGTAATCCTGAAGAGGGAGCGGTTAAGGTTGAACCAAACCTTGAAGACTATTATTTGATTATAGAAGACGAAAATAAATAGAAAAATGATGCCTGAGTGGGATTGTAAGAGGGTATTTATGCCTGAAACCCAAATGGCATCATTTTATTTTTCATGAAACCTTGCCAAATTTTTGTAAGTGTGATAGAGTGTCTCGAGGAAAGACCGCTATGTTATTGCGGCTTTATGGATGGTATTCGAAAGAAACTATACCAAAAGACAATTTCTTATATTAATAATTTGATTGTGCATAGCTGATATTTCATTTTAGAAAATCGGACTCATTATCCCGTAACTAAGGTTAGGAGGGATGCCATGAAAATTGGATTTATAGGAGCAGGGAAAGTTGGCTTTTCCCTTGGAAAATATTTTGCTGAAAATGGTCAGAATGTTTGTGGCTATTACAGTGAATTTGAACATGATGCTGTGGAAGCAGCAGAATTTACAAACAGTAAAGAATACAAAGAAATCAATGATTTAATAGCGGATAGTGATGTGATTTTTTTGACGGTATCTGATGGGCAGATTAAGTCTGTATGGAATCAGTTGAAAAGTCAGCACATTAAGAATAAGATTATTTGTCATTGTAGTGGCGCTATGTCGTCAGATGTCTTTTCGGATATAACCGACATGAATTGTTACGGTTACTCCATCCATCCACTCTTTGCAGTAAGTAATAAATACGATTCTTACAAAGAGCTTTCCAATAGTTATTTTACAATTGAAGGTGATACAAAATATTTAGACCGGATGATTAGTCTATTTGAAAATCTGGGAAATAAAGTTATTACCATAGACAAAAAAGATAAAGTCAAATATCATACTGCGGCAGCTGTTTGCAGTAATCTTGTGGTAGGACTTATTAACATGAGTGAAAATCTGCTTAAGGAATGTGGATTTGATGAAAAAAGTGCTCATGAGGCAATTACGCCTATCGTTATGGGAAATATCAAACATATTATTAATGACGGAACGGTTAATGCACTTACAGGACCTATTCAGAGAAATGATATAGGCACAGTAAAAAAACATTTGGAATGCCTTAATGATGATGAAAAAAGAACATATAAGGCAGTGTCTTTGGAAGTTTTAAAAGTTGCAGAGAACAGAGATAAAAATATTGATTATAGTGAGATGGAGGAAATATTAAAATGAAAACTACAGTAACAACACTTCAGAATATGAAAGCAGAAAATAAAAAAATTGCAATGCTTACATGTTACGATTATTCAACAGCAAAGCTTATGGACGAGGCAGGAGTTGATACAATTTTAGTAGGTGACTCTCTTGGAAATACAATGCTTGGTTACGAAGATACAATCAGCGTAACAGTGGAAGATATGATTCATCACTGCGCAGCTGTTGCAAGAGGGGCAAAGAACCCGTTAATCGTTTGCGATATGCCATTTATGTCATATCAGTCATCAGTATATGATGCAGTTGTAAATGCAGGTAGACTTATGAAAGAGGGACGTGCGCAGATGGTAAAATTAGAGGGCGGAAAAGAAGTTTGCCCACAGATAGAAGCTATTGTTAAAGCATCAATTCCGGTTTGCGCTCATTTGGGACTTACACCACAGTCAATTAACGCACTTGGTGGATATAAGGTTCAGGGAAAGACAGAAGATGCAGCTCAGAAATTAATAGATGATGCAAGAGCAGTAGAAGCAGCAGGAGCTTCAATGCTTGTACTTGAATGTGTTCCTGAAAAGCTTGCTACAAAGATTACGGAAGAACTTTCAATTCCTACAATTGGAATTGGAGCAGGAGCAGGTTGTAGCGGACAGGTTTTGGTATATCAGGATATGCTTGGAATGTTTACAGATTACGTTCCAAAGTTTGTTAAAAATTTTGCAAATGTTGGTGAAGTAATGAAAAATGCATTCAGACAGTACAAAGAGGAAATTAACAATCAGACATTTCCAGCTGCAGAACATTCATATAAAATAGATGATGAAGTAATAGGAAAATTATATTAAAGAATTGCAAAAAGCGAATAGCCGCCGACCGAAGGGAGGGGCAATACAGAATACAGGAGGAAACAAAATGAACGAAGTTCATTTTCTATAAATGTTTCCGACGAATAGCCGCTGACCGAATGGAGAGGCAATACAGATTACAGGAGGACGAACAATGAAAGTAGTAAAAACAATTAAAGAAGTTAGAGAAAATGTAAAGACTTGGAAAAAAGAAGGACAGACAGTTGGATTTGTACCAACAATGGGATATCTTCATGAAGGACATGGAAGTCTTATAAAGAAAGCAAGAGAAGAAAATGATAAAGTTGTAGTCAGCATATTTGTAAATCCAATGCAGTTTGGACCAACAGAAGATTTGGAAAGTTATCCAAGAGATTTAGAAAAGGATAGCAAATTCTGTGAAAGCCTTGGCGCAGATTTGATTTTTAATCCTGAACCTGAAGAAATGTACAAAGATGGTTTTAGTTCATACGTTGATATGTCAGTGTTGACAGAAGAATTATGTGGACTTAGCAGACCTGTTCATTTCAGAGGTGTATGTACAGTAGTAAGCAAATTATTTAACATCGTAAACCCTGACAGAGCTTATTTTGGCCAGAAGGATGCTCAGCAGTTAGCGATTATTAAGCATATGGTACAGGATTTAAATTTTGATATTGAAGTTATCGGTTGCCCTATTGTAAGGGAAGAAGATGGACTTGCAAAGAGTTCAAGAAACACATATCTTTCAGCAGAAGAAAGAAAAGCAGCTTTAATTTTAAGCAGAACAGTTAAGCTTGGAAGAGAAATGCTTGAAGCAGGTGAAACTGATGCGGATAAGATTGTTGAAGCTATGAAGAAAAATATTGAAACGGAACCACTTGCTAAAATTGATTATGTTAAAGCGGTTGATGGCTTAACAATGCAGCAGGTTAAGAAAGTACAGAAGCCAATGTTAGTAGCTATGGCAGTTTACATCGGAAAAACAAGATTAATAGACAACACCATATGGGATTAAGCCAAGCCATGCACCTGCAAATAATTTTTTCAGATGAGAGCTTGCTCTCAAATATGAAAAAAATTATTTGCAGGTATACGGCGCAGCCGTCCATGATAAAATGCGGAGCATTTTAGAATGGGGCATGGCAAAAAAATGCAGGTATACGGCGCAGCCGTCCATGATAAAATGCGGAGCATTTTAGAATGGGGCATGGCAAAAAAATGCAGGTATACGGCGCAGCCGTCCATGATAAAATGCGGAGCATTTTAGAATGGGGCATGGCAAAAAAATGCAGGTATACGGCGCAGCCGTCCATGATAAAATGCGGAGCATTTTAGAATGGGG
>ERZ772879.279-NODE-279-length-41647-cov-3.526447_pt1 | contig 41647 bp, 57 predicted proteins | sample MGYA00580582_ERZ772879 | MGnify/ENA primary metagenome ERZ772879 (study PRJEB29015, sample SAMEA2737682) | human gut metagenome | biome: human gut; feature: human-associated habitat; material: faeces | place: China | collected 2012 ... | reverse complement strand
GATGTTAGCACCCATACGGATCAGCTCATGCACATAGCGGAAGTAATGGAGAGTATAAAGCCGAAGTATGAAAATGCATTTGGGATGGATCTTGATGAAGCAGCAGCGGATCTGGCGCATGAAATCTATCAGTCGTATTTTGATATTGCAGCAGGAAAAGGCTCTATTGATTCGATCAGAAAGAATGTGATAGAAAAAGAGCGGTTGAAATACCAGAAATACAGGGAGAAAATGCGGGATGATTACAAAAAGTACAGAGAGGAATACAGAGGAAATTTTGCGCAGAGAAGAAAGGAGAACTTTGAAAAGAAAGCTTATTCAAAAAACATCGAACAGACAGCAAACAGATTGAGCAGATGGCTTTTGAATCCGACGAACACCAACAGTGTACCGGAGAGTTTACGGGGACCGGTGGCAGAGTTCTTAAATTCCATCAATTTAAGCAGCAAGGACGTAAATGTGTACGGAAATCCTACGCAGAGAACACTTAAGTGGCAGGCTCTCTCAAGGGCGTATGAGAATATCATCAAAGCGCAGGACAAGTCAGAATACACGGGACAATTCATAGACCTGGACCCGGATCTGGTAAACATGCTGAACGATCTGACGGAAAAGAATAAAGAGGTAATGCTTGCAGATATGACCGTGCAGGACATGAAGGAACTGAACCGGCTGATAATGGCTGTGAAAAAATCCATCGAAAGCACGAACACATTACTTGCAACAGAGAATTACAAGAGAGTGTCAGATCTAGGAGAGAAGTTCCTGGAAGAAAACGAGAAAAAAGAAAGTGCAAAGGAAAGTGTATACAGAACCGTAAATACAGCAAGAAACTTCATGAAGCTGGATATGTTGGATTCAAGGACGTATTTCAATTCACTGGGAAAAGCAGGAATGGATATATACGGGGCATTGAGAAGCGGACTGGACAAAAAAACGAGAAATATCAAAATTGCGCACGACTACATCAAAAATCTGATGGGAGAAACAGATATATCAGAGTGGTCGGGAGACAAGGCGAAGCTGCACGAATTCGAAACCGAGGGAAGGAAAGAGTTAAAACTCACAACAGCACAAGTCATGAGCCTGTACAGATTGCTACAGAGAGACCAGGCAAAGAAACACATTTTGGAAGGAGGAATAAGGCCAGAAAAAACCATAACAAAAGCAGGGAAGCTCAAAAAAGAAGTTACAAGATACTATGAACCGATACGGGTAACCGAAAAAGACCTGCTGAACATCATAGACACACTGACGCCGGAGCAGAAAAGGATTGCTGATGGAATCACGGATTTCTTCACTTCGACAACATCCGCCTGGGGAAACGAAGTATCCATGCAGTTGTACGGATACAGGAAATTCATGGCAAGAAACTATTTCCCGATCGTTTCAGATAACAGTTTTACGAATTCGGCAAGCGGAGACCAGCAGGGAAGTGTACAGACCTTGAAAAACATGGGAAGTACAAAAGCGACCGTGCCGCATGCAGGAAACCCGATCATATTACAGGATATTTTTGATGTATATGCAAGGCAGTCCGACCAGATGGCAAGCTACAATGCATTTGTGGTGCCGTTAACAGACCTGCAGAAGTGGTACAACTACAGAGGAGATCCTACGATAACGAAGTACAAAAAATCTGTAAAACAGACCATAACAAGAACGATGGGACAAAACGGAAGAGCATATCTGGACACCTTAGTGCGGAGAATAAACGGAGTAGCCGAGAAGGAAACGGCAAAACAGATATGGTCAAGTCTGACATCAAACATGAAGTCCGCGGCAATCGGGGCGAACTTAAGGGTTGTATTGCAGCAGCCGACGGCGATTGTGAGGGCAGCAACGGTGATTGATGCAAAGTACCTGATGAAGGGAATGGCAAAAAAAGCGGACGGAGACCAGATGAAGAAGTATGCACCGATAGCACAGTGGAAAGACTGGGGATATTTTGAGATGGACACCGGACGGCAGATGAAAGATGTTATTCTCGGGAAGGAATCACTGAAGGATAAGGCAATGGCACCGGCAGGAATGGCTGATGATTTTACCTGGGGGAAAATCTGGAATGCGGTATTGTACGAAACGAAGGATAAAACAGACCTAAAACCGGGGTCAGAAGAATTCTATCAGGCAGCAGGAAAAAGGTTTTCTGAAATCATCGACCGGACACAGGTTGTGGATTCCATCCTGCACAGGTCAAGCGTAATGATCCAGAAGGATAATGCAACAAAAATGGCAACATCCTTTATGTCGGAGCCGATAAAAACCTACAACATGGTCTACGACACGCTAATGAACACGCCGGGAGGGAAGAAGGAAGTCGCAAAGAGCATGGCAAAGCTGCTGGTGATCCTGACAATACAAAATGCGGTGAACGCACTGGCGCAGACGCTGGCGGATGTATGGAGAGATGATGACGATGAAACAGCATGGGTGGATGTAGACACATGGAAAGATAATTTCAAAGACAACATGAATCCGCTTACATACATTCCATACTTAAAGGAGATACCTTCGATATGGAAGGGATACTCGGCAGAAAGAACGGAAATGACAGGTATCACGGATTCAGTGCAGGGATTACAGAAATGGATCAAATACTTCCAGGGAGAATCAAAGTATACGGCAGCAGGGCTTGTGAGAGAATCCATGAAACCGATCAGTGAGTTGTCGGGAATGCCAATAAACTCCACGCTCAGAGAGTTTGAAAGCCTGGCGGACTTGATTGCATGGAACTATCGCAAGATCACAGGGAACGAAACTGCGAAAGCCGAGTATGAGATCAAAAAAACATTTTACAGAGCTGGAAATCCGAAAAACACAAACATGTTCATCGGACTTTACGGAAGAGCAAGGGAAGAGGGGGATTACAAAACAGCAGCAGCCATCTATAACGATCTGCAAAAAGCCGGGAACACCAAAGAAAAGCTTGACAATGCGTACAAGAAATGGAAGAAGAAAAGGGACGAGGGACTGCTGGAAGCAGATGAAGGCTTGCAGAAGGAAATAACAGAGGCATACAAAAACAACGACATGGAAACATTCAAATCCGCGTCAGAAGAATTGAAGAGCAAGGGCATAGACATTAATACCGCGCTGGATCAGATTGAAGACGAGGAAAAAGAGGAAGAGGAATATGAAGTGTCGGAAGTAACGCCGGAAGACTTGCAGAAGGAAGATAACACAGCAGAACTATACACCTTGCTTTACATGGCGACCCAAAACAATGATACACAGGCGCAGAACACATACAAAAAGCAGCTGAAAGAAGCTGGGGAAAAAGAGGAGGACTTCCAGAAAAACCTTTTAAAAGAGCAAAATGCCAAGGCTAAGGCAACAGGGGGAACGGAGTATAGCTACGATGCACTGTTCAATGCTCTGGTATCCACAGAAGGGAAAAACGGCAAAAAGTATAAGGAAATAGAACAAGGGTTGAAAAAATACGGAAAAGAAGATTCCGCAATAAAAACCTCCATGAAGTCCAGATTAAAAACAGCATATCTGAACAGCAGAGGAAACGACAGGCTCACGAAAAAGTATTCCGATTTGCTAAGAGACTTCGGAGTAGACACACAAACAATTAAAGGATGGCTGGAATAAAGAAAATGGGCGGAGAAATCCGCTCATTTTCTGCACTTAAGAGGGAGAAAAGAAAAAAAACATCTGATAGAATGATGGAAAGGGATCACAAAGGAGGACGCAGATGTGACAAACGAAGAGATCGCTGTTTCTCTTGCGAAACACAAAGAAGAGATTGGATCATTAAAGCATCGAATGGATGAGCAGGAGGAGAACAGCAAGACGATCCAGAATCTGGCGTTATCCGTGCGAGACCTGGCAGTAAACATGAAGAACATGATGACAGAGCAGCAAAGAGCCAATGACAGGCTGGAAGCGCTGGAAGCAAAAGACGGGGAAATGTGGCGAAAGGTAGTAGGATATGTCGCAACATTGCTGATCGGCGCAGTGTTCGGATATATCACAAAACAAATCGGAATGTAGAAAGGAGAAAAAGATGGCTTGTAAGTCAGACAGATATGCTTGCAGAAGAATAGGAGGTAGTAAATTATGAAATTCAAAGAAGCGTTTAAAGAAATGAAATCTGGATTCGCGGTAAAATTACCGTCATGGGGTGGATACTGGCGGTGGGATGAAGAAACTCAGACGATTCTCATGTACACTAAAGATGGCGGCTGTCTGGACATTAGAGAAACACAGAGAGTGGAGTATACGCTTCAGAACATTCTTTCAGATGAGTGGATTTGTGCTGATAACCGAAACTGTCCGATTCTCGGCGGTGAGGCCACCTTTTCATTTGAAGAAGCAATTAAATATCTGAAACGTGGCATGAAGGTTGCAAGAAAAGGTTGGAACGGAAAGAAACAGTACATCCAGCTCGCCACTGGTATTTCTTATAAGACAGCAGATGGAGAAATTGTAAACTGTGAACATGATGCTATTGGAAACATGGCTATTTCATTTGTCGGAACATCAGGAGTACAGATGGGATGGCTTGCAAGTCAGACAGATATGCTTGCAGAAGATTGGGTATTTGCAAAACAGGAGGATTAATCATGAAGAAAGCAATGTTAAGTCAGCCAATGGCTGGAAAGACTGATGAAGAAATCGTAGCAACAAGAGAGAAAGCAATTAAGGTTCTTGAAGAAAAAGGATATGAGATTGTGAATACTCTTTTCACAGATGAATGGTACAGCAACGAATCTATGAAAGAACGTGGAGTAGTTCAGATTCCGTTATGTTTCCTTGCTAAGTCCTTAGAGAATATGTCTCTGTGTCACGCAGCGTACTTCTGCAAAGGTTGGGAGAATGCAAGAGGATGCAAGATTGAGCATGATGCTGCGGTTGCTTATGGTTTGGATATTATTTATGAGGAGGTATAAGATGTTTAAAAATTGCGTATTTAAAGTATCTGTGGATACGAAAAAATGGGTAAAAGCAGCAGCGGTAAGGGCTGTGAAGACCATGGCACAGACAGCGGTGGTTACAATCGGAGCAGCATCTGTCATGGAGGATGTCAGCTGGGGGATGGCGGTAAGCGCAGCAGTGCTGACGGGTATTGTGTCGGTGCTGACAAGCATTGCGGGAATTCCAGAGGTGCCGGATGAAAACGAGCAGTAAAGGGATCGCATTAATCAAAAGCTTTGAAGGATGCAGGTTACAGGCATACAGAGACAGCGTGGGGGTGCTCACGATCGGATATGGCCACACCGGAGACGTAAGAGAAGGGCAGGTTATATCCCAAGGATTTGCAGAAGAACTGCTGAAAGCAGACCTGACAAGATTTGAAAGAAATGTAACAAGGTATACACCTTTTGAAATGAACCAGAATCAGTTCGATGCTCTTGTTTCGTTTGCTTTTAACTGCGGAGCTGGAAATCTGAAAAAACTGGTATCAGGAAGAAGTAAGGATCAGGTGGCAAGAAAGATTCTGGAATACAACAAAGCCGGAGGAAGGGTTCTGGCAGGCCTGACGAGGAGAAGACAGGCGGAAAGAGCATTATTCCTGTCCGGGGGAAACAGAACACTGAAAAACGGAAGCAGAGGGGATGATGTCAAGGAACTCCAGAGGCTGCTGACAGAGGAGGGTTTCCCGTGCGGAGTGGCAGACGGAATCTTCGGGAAAGCAACGAAGAAAGCGGTGATCGAATACCAGAACAGCAAAGGACTTGTAGCGGACGGGATCGTCGGAGAAAAGACGTGGAAAGCATTAGGAAAATAAAGGAGATAAGCGGTGAAAGCATTTGTAAATGAAATTTACATGCATCCGCTACCGGAAAACTTTAAAAACCATATGAGGAATGACCTGGGATTTGGAGAGGATCACAAAAAGATCATCGACAGCATGTCAAAGCACTACGGGGACAGCACATTTCATTACCAGGACACTATGATACCCAAGAGGAGATATGAATACCTCTTGGGTATTGTTGTATCAAGACATATGGAAGAGCTTCTCCGGCTGGCGGTGATAGGTTACAAATACGAACAGAACACGGACAAAAGCACAATCCAAAATAAAGTATGATAGAAATATGAAAGGAGGGTGCTTATGGGATACGAATATGCATCGAACGCAAAAGCAAACGGTGCCCTGGCAACGGGCATCGTTGGGGCAACTCTCAGCGGTCTTCTGACACTGGGAGCAGGAGGAAGACTTATGAACGGCGGCATGATGGATGGTACATGCAATCAGCCGATCACAAAGTTTGAGATGGAGCAGCAGAGTGTGATTGCCGCAAAGGACGCAGAGATCGCACTACTGAAATCCGAACAGAACACAGAAGTAAAGATCGCTGACGTATACGAGCGTCTTATCACTCGCATCAATCAGGATCAGAGAGAGCAGCAGGCATGGAATGCAAATCAGTCCGTGGCAAACGCGCAGATGTCCTCTGCGATTGCTGCGAACAACAACAGCATTGCGTGCATCCAGAACATTCTAAACAATCTGACAAAAGTGGTCATCCCGGCAACCAGCGTATGCCCGGAGCCTATGTCCCGGTATAATTCCTGGACGGCGCCGACATCGACCACCACAACCGGCTAATGAATGCGGGGCAATAGCCCCGCTGACCGGAGAAAGGAAAATATGTACTCCGAAGAGCAGATCATGGACGGACTGGTCAGATATGCAGATCAGGAAATCTTAACAAAAATGCCGCTAAAAGAACAGATCATCGCATCAACAGCACTGTTTGTGGCGGTAAAAAACAAACAATATGTATTTCGAAATCTGAGGGACAATGCATATGTAAAAATGCTTGGTGCGGTAAATGACAACAAAGAAGTGGATGCAGAGGCAGTTCTGGACGGACTGAAAGCATCACTTGAAAAATACGGAAACTTAAAAGTGGACTTGCCGTTTAAAGGATCAGGGAGTTTTACATTTACACCGGAAGATGCAGATCTGATGAAAAAATATATCAAAGGAGAACTGTGATGGAAGATTATAAGATTAAAGTATTGGAAAGCCTGGAAGACGAAATGGACGATGTGGACAAGTACATCCGGATGTCAAAAGTGGAAAGGGCAGAAGGAAGACATGAGTGCGCTGCCATGTTAAGAGAAACAGCCAGGGAAGAGCTGAAACATGCGAAGAGGCTCTGGCGGATTTACGAAAATCATGGCTGGGAAGTACCGGAAGACGTAAAGAGAAGATACGCCGAGACGGAACAGATGGTGCATGAGATGTAAAAGAGGCGGGAAACCGCCTCTTTTATTATAGTCATCATCGTGGAACGTATTCGTCGGTACAACGATGATAGAATTATATACACAAATTTGCGTCAACAGAAATATCCCCGACAATCCAGCCACGGTTCGGGGCACCGGCCTTTCTGACCGGGGGCTCCCGGTAATAGGAAATCTTCTCGATACAGGATTTTAACATACGGTTCTTGGCCTCTGCGGTAATGTCTGAATCATCCAGGGCGGCGAGAGCAGCGGAGAACCGGCCACGTTTTTCCTCAATGGCCTCCCGGGTGGGAACTTCGGAGAGAATGGAATCGATAGAAGCCTGCACAGCAGCCTTATCTTCGGCCACACGCCGGTTCAGTTCATCGAATATGTTTTTTGGCATTTGCTCCTCGGCGTACTTATCCCACAGAGAGATTTCTTTCTTATCCAGGGCGGCCAGCCGCAAGCGAAGCGAGGAGAGTGTTCCTTCCCGGGAGGCCATGGCGGCAGCAGAATCTTTGAGCTGCACGTCAAAATCGTGAATGGCCTGCTTCAAAATGCGGACAACGATTTCTTCCGCCTCCCCGAAAGTACAGGAACCGGTATGACAGACACGCTGCATATCACAGAGGATACGGGGGCCAGTCTTGGGGTATGTGTGATAGCTCATGGCGTGGCCACACCGGCAGACGAAAAGACCGGCAAAAGGATTGCGAACCTTAACCTTATCCTTGGCGCGGGTGACCTTCCCGGAGATTTTCTGGGCAGTGCCAAACAGCTCCGAATCAATGATTGCCGGGTGCCTGCCGTCGTGCAGCTCATATTCGCTGCTCCATGGGCGGCTGGATTCCACGGAGCCGCTATGAACGGAGTGGACAACCTTCCGACGGTTCCAGAAAACTTTTCCGGTATAGACGGGGTTCTGCAGGATGCTCTTCACGCAGTTATATGTCCACGAATCATTGTTTCGAGGATGAGTACCTTGGAGGTTCAGCTGCTTGGCAATACGGGAGGGGCCAAGATCTTCGACGGCCCGCATTCGGAAGATCTGTCGGACAACAGAAGCTTCGGCGGGATTGATGCAAAGCGTGTAATGCTTCTTCTTTCCTTCCAGGACAAAGGTCTTGTCATACCCGTAAGGGGCAACGGAACCGATGTAATCGCCCTGCCGGACGGCTTGCAGGCGGCCGCGGTTCATGATCTTCTTCTGATATTCCAGATATTCATTTCCTCTTTTCAACTCACGTTCAAAGATATCCCGATCGTATTCGTCGGACAGGTCATAAGTTTTGCTGGGTGTGATGACATTCGTGCGGGTGTAGCGAAGGATCTTGATGAGCCGCCCGGCATCCTCTAGGTCGCCGCGGGAGAGACGCTGCACCTCGACACACAAGATAGCCTTAATGGCAGGCGATTCGATCCGCCGCAGCACGGAAAGAAATTCCGGGCGGTCGTCAATCGTCTCCCCGGACACGACCTCTCGATATTTGTTTTCTGCTGGGATACAGCAGTCATGCCTTTCGGCCCAATCAGATAAAATGGATTCGTGCTTTTGCAGCACATCTTCGACGGATAGACTGGGATCATCGGCCCTGGATTTTCGCAGGTACTCGATGATCTCATCAGAACGATAAGAAAGTTCTCGATACATATTTAATTCCCCCTAAGTTTAATAATTCTCTTTTTTAACATACACGGATTCTCTTCCAGAATCAACTGCCTTTTGGACAATATCCTCATCAGGCAGAGGGTCATCGGGACCGGTAAGCTCATCTCTGGCACGGCGCATCCGGTAGATATCCATAACAATACCGGCAGCAGACACACGGTCAAGAAGCGGAATGTGGCTGTGCGCGGTGAAAAGGTGGAGCTTCGGAATCCAATGGGACACATGGTCACCGAAGATGATGTAGTGCAGCATCTTTTTATGCTTCGGAATTTCTGTATCCAGATACATCCGCAGGGCGGCGTCGATATCCTCATCGGATTTTGCCTCATAGAGCAGATGATATTTTCCAGGATCATAGATAAACATCAGGTATTTTTCTGGATCAACGCCGCATAGTTCGAACCATTTTAGAATAAGTGGAAGACTGGGAGCACCAATTTCATTTTCCCAATTCTGAATAGTCCCGACACTTTTTGACAACTTTCTTGCCATGTACTGTTGCGTGTGCCCTGCCAGGTCTCGGGTTGTAAGAAGAGCCCTGGCCGTGAGCTGCGTGTATTCCAATACGTCTTTCATAGAATCGCCCCTTTGCCAAGACAAAATTTTGAGTAAATTGAAGGACAAAATAATCAAAAAATTTTGGTGATAAAAAATAAAGAGTAACTAATTACAAAATCAACAACTTTGTGCATAATTGGATGCACAAGGGAGTGATTTATAATGAAAGAGTACAACGAAAAAACTGAAAAATCAATAGTAAATGCAAATTATATCCATATTATCGGAAAAATTAACGGAAAATTTGAAGAAAACGCACAAAATGACAGAAAGCAACCATATTCGACAAAGGTGGAGACAGAGAGAAAAAGCGGAACGAAAGATGTTTTACCGCTCTTTGTGGCGGAAAAAATGGAAGACGGCAGCATGGTGGAGATCTGGGGAAGAGTAAGAACCAGGATGCAGCAGGGGCGGAAGCTGATCTACATACAGGCAGAGCAGATTAGGCCAACCGGCGCCGCGCCGGTGAATGAAGCATACCTGGAAGGGACGCTTTGTAAGGACGCAATATTCCGAAAGACCCCGGCAGGAAGAGAGATCACAGACCTGATGATTGCCAGCAATGGAGGCGGGACAAGCGCCTACGTGCCGTGCATCTGCTTTGGGATGAACGCCAGGAGAACCGGCGGCCTACCAGTGGGGACAAAGGTGCAGCTGTGGGGCCGGATGCAGTCTAGAACATACAAGGAGGTATACACCGCCTACGAGATTGCGGCGAACCGGATCGAGGTGATACTGTAATCAAAAAAAGGAGATAGGATATGGAAGAAAAGAGAAAAGAGATTATGGAAATGCTGCAGCAGGCAACACTTGGGGAGTTAATCATTATATGTGAGTATATAAAAGCAATGCTGAAAAAGGGATAAAAAGGGGGATCGTAAAAACGATCCCCTTAAAACACTATTCCGAATATTCGTAATAACATTCATCATATCCTTCGTCATATCCTTCATCATATCCATCGCTATACCCGTCATCATATCCGCTATCATAAGTGTCATTCCGGTTTTCGGCAGCGCGATCATCGTATCCGGTTTCATATCCGGCTTCGTTACCGTCGAACCAGCCGGAGTTATACCCTTTATCGTAGCCTTCGTCGTAACCGTTGCTATATTCTGCAGCAAGTTCGTCTTTGTCACCACCGGTAATGTCGAGGACGAAGGCCAAACAACAAGCAATAAGAAAAAAGGCACAGATGTAAAACAAGCGGTATTGATCACCGTCGAACCATTTTGAAAGACCATTTATGCAGTACAAGACGCAAATCGGGAGGACAATTCGCCCTATCAAACTGAAGATGTTAAAAAATATAGAAAACATAGAAACCTCCGGAATTTACCAACATTTCTCACAACGGCCATATCCTTCGCTTTCGGCTTCGGAAAGGGTGACGCGCTGCGCTCTATCTGGATCCATACGGCCGCAATCCGGGATGCTGTGATATTTGCTTCCTGTGGCGGAAAGATAAACGTACTGCTCCGCTTTATCAGAAACGCTTTCGGAACTGCTGGAAGACACGACCTTGCTATCAGAGCTGGAATTAGAAGAACAGCCGGATAAGGCCAAGGAAACAACGAGAAAAACAGAAATAATTTTTGATTTCCACATAATACACCCACCTCATATTAATAAAATTTTTAACACAAGACCAATGTACTACGAAAACCATTTCTATTCAAGAGAAAAGAGGATGTTTACACATCCTCTTCGAAAATTTCTCTCATCTTACGCTCCAGGAAAGCCCATTCATCCACGGTCATGGTGGAAAGAGCAGAAATAAACCGCTTCTTGAATCCATCATCACCAACCATGTTGCCAAAAAAACGGGCAATCTGAATTTCCTTGGACAGATCCACAAACATATTACCGGTTCCGTCGCGCAGCCATTCTTCGGAAACGTTGAACTCACGGCAGATGGAAGAAGCCGTCTGGTCGGTAAGACTGTTTCGACCGTTTTCGATCTGACTAAGAGAGTTCTTTTTCAGGCCGATTCGCTCACCGAACTTTTCCAACGTAAGATCAAGAGATTTGCGCACCTCCTTCACGCGCTCGCCTTGCGTCACATGATTCACCTCCCAATCAAAGAATAACACTAAGGAAAACAAAAATCAATAGAAAAAAGTTCTCACAAAGAACAAATAACTATTGACAAAGTTCTTGGAAAGATTTATATTGTTCTTACAAAGAACAGCTAGTAGATGCCAGAAACGAAATTGCGAGATGGTTTAAAAGAGGAGGAAACAAAGATGAAAGCAGGAGATAAATTCGAATTCAAGGGTTTTGAATGGGTAGTATTAAACCCGGAGGTAACGGAAGGGGGCGTGCTGGCCATGATGACCAGTACATGGAACGGAAAAGAGTACCCGTTCGATGAAGACGGGTGCAACAACTGGAAGGAAAGCTCCCTGAAAAAGAAACTGGAAGAAGAGCTCCTTCCGGTGCTGGGTAAAGAAAATCTGCTGGATCACACGGTTGATCTCGAAGCAGATAACGGAGACAAGGAGTACGGAGCGGACGTCTGCAAGGTGTTCATTCTGAGCTGCTGGGAATACAGAAGATACAGGGACTATGTTCCACGTTTGCAGGAATGGATGTGGACATGCACACCACGGACAACAACCGGTTCCATCGTCCGGCTTGTGAATCCGGACGGCAGTTTGAGCAACAACATCGCGAGCATCACGAATGGAGTGGCCCCGGCTTGCGTAATCAAAGAATCATTAATCGCGCAGACAGATGCGGAAAGGCTTCTGGAATGCGAAAAGAGAATCCAGGAACTGGAAGATTTTCTGGAAGAAACAGAAGAACTGTTAGATTACGTAAATATCTCAAAAGAGGCGGAGGAGCTGGCAAGGATGACAGGAGATTACGAAAAGTCGGTTCTCCAGTCATACGATGAGCGGGCAAGGAAGATCAGGGAAAAATCAAGAGAATTGAGAGGAGAGAAAGCATGGGAGGAATGATGTTTCCAAAAACCCCGATAAAGAAAAAGAAAAAATCCCATCCTGCAAGCATCTTGCAGGATCCGGGAGATCGGGAATGCCTGTTGTGCAATCTTCTGGGTGTGGGACCTGCACGGGGCGTGCACCAGCATCATATATTTGGAGGTACGGCAAACAGGGCAAAGTCAGAAGAATACGGCTTGAAAGCTTGGCTCTGCTACGAACACCACGAAGGAAACAAAGGCGTACACAGGGACAGAGAGATGGATTTGATTCTGAAACAGCATGCCCAGGAAATGTTTGAAGAAAAATACAGCCACGAGCTCTTCATGAGAGAGTTCGGCGTGAATTATTTATGAAAGGAAGTGAGCAAATGAGTGAAATGGAATTAAAAATTCTGGAAAGTTTCCGGGAGATTATCCCAAAGTTACCGGAGAAGAAGCAGGAGTATGTTCTCGGGCTTGCCGAGGGAATGGCAGCCATGATGGGAGGGGAGAAGCATGAAGCATCAGCTGACGATCACAAGATTTAACTTATCACCGAGATCTAAGTTGTATTCAAGGGATTGGGAGTACATGGAAACCTATATAGATCTGGACACCAGGGAAGTGGTGACAGTGATGCACGCAAGGCTAAACCCGGAAACCTACAACATAGAAAGGAGAGTGAAGCTGTGAAGGGAGATAAGTATTATCCACCATATACCATAAAGGGGGATGGATGGGTTGCGAGGGTGCACCGGCCGATCTTAACGTCGGAGGAGCGGGCAAAAAGAATGCAGAAGATCCACGACATGGCAGCATTGGTACTGATGGAAAGGGAAAGAGCACATGCGAGTGATAATGGCAATTAGAATGGGTTGCGTGGCGGTGGGCTTCCTGCTTGCCGCTGCGGTAACAGAATCCTATGAGCTGGAGACGATAGGGACAATGGATTACCTGCGGGGAATGGGAATAGCCTTGGTGTTTCTGGCCGCAGGAATAGAAAGGAGAAAACGATGGAAGAAAAAGAAGAGATTCGAATGAAAAAAGAAGAAGAGATTCGAATGAAAAAAGAAATCGGGGAGCTGAAAGCGCTGCTCCAGGAAGCAAAGGAGGAAAACAAAAACATGGCTGCGGCCTACGCCTCCCAGGCAGAAGAATACAAGAAAGCGATCGTGAAGCTCTCGAATAAGGTGACAAGCTTAAAAGGCCAGGTCAAGGCCTATAGAAAGGCATTGAGAGTATAAAAAAACACCGGGCAAGTACTTAGGGGAAACTCGACCGGTGCTGTAATTAATTACAAATAAATCATATCACAAAGCAAGGGAAAAAGCAAGGAATTCCGGGGATTTTACCGGATTTTCTCCCTTGATTAGGATATTAAACTTAGGGGTAAAGCATGTACAAAAAAACAGAGTACAGGATGCCACAGAGCATAGAGGTGGAGATCACCCACAAAGGCAGGTACGGCGCCCCGGGGATGGAGAGAGGAAAGAGACAGAAGCCAACGCCAGAGGAAGTAAAACGAAATAATGAGAGGCAGCGGCTAAAAAGGATCCGGCGAAAGATCAATATGAACTTTTGCCAGAACGACTATCACCTCGTACTTACATACCGTCGGGAAGAGCGCTGCACCATGGAAGAGGCCATGATCCAGATCAGGAAATGGCTGGACAGGCTGCGGTACTACTACAAAAAGGCAGGGGAACCGCTGAAATATATCGCCGTGGTGGCGATCGGGGAGAGAGGGGCAGTGCACGCCCATGTGATCCTGAATGGAATCACTGACACGCCGAACTTGGCAAGAAAGCATTGGAAGAAGGGCCGGGTGCATATGACCATGCTGGATGATTCCGGGGAATATGCACAGTTAGCAGCTTATATCATGCAGCAAGACACCGGGCAGGAGCGGATGAAATACATCTGTTCCAGAAATTTAAAAGAGCCAAGGCCCATAAAGAAAGATATAAAAAGGTTTGATCCAGAAAAGATACGGCCATACAAAGGCTACTACGTGGATCAAGACAGCATCATAACAGGGATAAACCCGGTGACCGGGTATCCATATATGCAATATGCCATGAAGAAAGTGAGGTTACGGATATGACAGAAGCAGTACCTGTAGAAAAAAAGCTGGATTCCACCAGAATCGAGGTGGGGGCGTGCAAGTTTTGCGGACAGACCTACCAGATGGAGGTTGATGGGCCGTGGACGGAGGCCATGCTGGATAAGGCGGCTACAGACAAGTGTACATGTGACGATGCCGTAAAAGCAAGAAAAAGAGAAAGCGTACTGAGAAAGTGCGGCAAAAAAGTGGATCAGATGTTCGAAGAGCAAAAGGATGAGTTCCGGGAGACACTGAAAAATATCTGCACACACATCTATGATGAGGATATGGACAAAGCAAACTTGACGATAGATGGCAGGACAAAAGTGACGATCGGATGGTCAAAAGGAAACATCAAGATCGAGAGGACAGAAAAAACAACGAAAGTGAGCGAGATTGAATGAACAAAGTGATTTTAATGGGGCGGCTGACCAGAGATCCGGAGATCAGATACCCGCAGGATCCGGAGGCGGCAGCAGTTGGCCGGTTTTCGCTGGCAGTAGACAGGAGGTTTAAGAAAGACGGCAGCCCGGATGCGGACTTTTTCAACTGCGTGTGCTTCGGCCGTCAGGCAGAGTTTGTGGAAAAGTATCTGAAAAAAGGGATAAAGATGCTCATAACCGGAAGAGTTGAGAACAACAACTACACAGACCGGGATGGCCATAAGGTATACGCCGTGCAAATCATGGTAGAGGAGATGGAGTTCGCGGAGAGCAAAGCGGCAGGACAATCACAACAGAAGCATAACGAGCGGACAGGAGCACCGGCCCTGGAAGTCGGGGATGGATTTATGACAATACCGGACGGAATAGAGGAGGAGCTGCCGTTTGCATAAATGGATATCAGTTAAAGACGGATTGCCAGACACAGACAGGTGCGTTTTAGTACAGGTGAGCGGGCGGCCGAACGACAGGGTGGAATTGGTTGATGCTTTGCAGATCGCATCTTATTTCCCGGAGGACGGGTGGATGCTGGAAGAATATCCAATGTGGATAGATGCAAATCCGGTAGCATGGATGGAGTTGCCGGAACCATACAAGGAGGAATCATGAGAACGCAGAAAGAAAGAGATCAGATGGAAATGGAGATCCATGACAAAAAGGAAGGGCAGTACGAGGATTACATAAAGCACAAAAGCAGGACGGCAGAGGAGAACTTCCGTAGGCCGGCCTATGCTTATACAAGCCAGGAAAGGAGATAGAGATGGAGAGAATGACACAGAAAAACCCGGATGGCGTCACCTTTCGAGTACCATTGCAAAGGGCGGGAGAATTCCGGGTGATGAGCGACAAGGCGGCTCAGGCGGTGTTTGGGGATATCGTAAACCGTCTGGGAGAATACGAAGAATGCCTGACGATCGCAGAAGCAAAGAGGATGAAACGAAATGCCTAAGAAGGGAAGAGACACAAAACCGGAATACTGCACACATCCCGATTGCTTCTCCTGCCGGTACAAGGACTGCATATGGGATGGAAGGCTGGGATATGATCCAATAAAACGGAGAGCGGAATCGAATCAAAAAGAGAGGGAAAGGAAATGACAATTTACATCAGCGGCCCCATGGCGGGAATTGAAGGATATGAAAAGAATTTTAAAGCTGCGGAAGAAAAAATAAAGGAATCCGGACATGAAGTCGTGAATCCAGCAGAAATTGACGGGGAAGGGATGACGAGGGAAGAGCTTCTCAGACTTGACCTGTGGATGCTGGAAGAGTGCGATGCAATCTACATGTTAAAAGGCTGGCAGCAGTCCTGCGGGGCAAACAGGGAATATGGGTTTGCCTTGGGGCGCGGCATGGAAATCTTTCACGAGGGTGTGGCGGAATGAAAATATTGATAGCTTGCGAAGAGAGCCAGACGGTATGTAAGGCTTTCCGGGAAAAAGGCCATGAAGCCTACTCCTGCGACGTTCAGAAGCCGTCCGGTGGGCACCTGGAATGGCACATACTCGGAGATGCACTGAAAGCCATCCAGGGGGGATTGTAGAAACCATGGACGGAGCGGTTCACGAGATTGGACAGTGGGACATGCTGATAGCACATCCACCTTGCACATATTTAACAGCGGCAAGTGCAATTCGGCTCTTCAACCCGGATCATTCCATAAAAGATCCAGAAAGAGAGCGGAAGGGATGGCAGGCAAAGGAGTTTTTTCTGAAAATTCTGAATTCAGAAGTAGGGAAAATTGCCGTAGAAAATCCGGTACCGCTGAAACGATTTGAATTGCCTGCATACAGCCAGATTATAGAACCGTATATGTTTGGGGATCCGTGGAAAAAACGAACTTGCCTGTGGATAAAAGGGATGCAAAATCTCAAACCGACAAACATAGTGGAGCCGTTGGGGCTTTGGGTAGGGGCCGCGTCCGGGAGGAAAAACGGAACTGGACGGGTAAAAAGCGGTTACATCCTAAAGAGCAACCGCGATCAGAAGACTAGATCAAAGACATTTCCCGGGATTGCGCAGGCAATGGCAGAACAGTGGGGAGAAAAAAGATGACAAACAGAGAAATGCAACGCCGCGCACAGGTGGCGAAGCTGACGAAAGAAATATTGAATAGCCAGGAGTATAAAAAGCGGCGGGCTCAGGATGACGAGCAATACCTCATGAGAGCATTTGCCTGCTTTACACTTATCAGCTGTGACTATCTGTACAGGCAGTTTAATTGCAAGGCAGCAGGAATCCAGAGGTTTATCAACTTTTTAAAGCCGAGCATGGGATATGTAAAGGATGATCCGGATTATTTTAGGCTGATGAATGAGGCGTTTGTGGATGAGATCGGGCTGGATGTCATGCGGGAGTTGGGAATGGAATTTGAAAATTAAGAAGGAGGAAACAAAATGAACGAATGTTGCAAAGTGGAAGCAGAACCCAGAAAGTGTATTGCTGACTATGAAAAAGAGACAAGAGAAGAGCTTTATGAAACAAAATGCATATTGATAGACATTTATGCCACAATTACCGGAAAGGGAACGGAGATAAAACAAGAGGATGAGCCAATACCGGAAAGTATGATGGAAAACGCGCAAATAAATAAAGAGACAGCATTGCAGATCAGAGGTATGGCGAAAACGATCAGCATGGAATTATTTGGGAAATAGACGATTATCTAAAAATGACAGGAGGGATATGATGGCGAAAAAGATCGTAGACTACATAGGTTATCCCGCTATGCTGGAGCAGCTGGCAGAGGAATGCGCAGAACTCGGAAAAGCTGCGCTGAAACTGGCAAGGATAGTCAGAAAAGAAAATCCGACACCGGTGACAAAAGAAGAAGCACTGGAAAATCTAAGAGAAGAGTATACAGATGTCGTACAGTGCGCAAGGGAGTTGGGATTAAAAACAGATCTGATAGAGATGCAGGAGAAGAAAGAACGATTTTTTGAAAGGTGGAAGCAACATGTGGCTGGCAGATAGGGCAATCCAAATAGTGGAAAGGGGTAACGAAGATGGCAATTAGGCCTATTTTGTTTAATGGAGAGATGGTGCGGGCGATTCTGGATGGGAGAAAGACTTGTACAAGGAGAATTTTAAAAGGCGGGATTCCATTTGATGAGAAAGCGGAATATTGGAATGTACTGAAAAAAGGAGAATGGAGCGGTCCTATATGTTCAGAATACTTTATAAAACAATGCTCACCGTATAAGCCGGGAGACATCCTGTATGTTCGAGAAACATGGGAGCGTTTTGAATGTTGGAACTGTGAGGGAGACGAAAGAGGAAATTGCCCCAAAGAACCAAAGAAAAGCGTTTTGGATAAAACTTGTGGTTGCTACATGTATAGGGAAACAGATGAAATAAGTGGAGACGCGAAGTGGCACCCGTCCATCCACATGCCGAAAGAAGCGGCGAGAATCTGGCTGAAGGTTACGGATGTGAGAGTGGAGCGGCTGCAGGATATCACCGATGATGGAGCAAACGCAGAGGGTGCAAACTGGAAGAATGGCAAAAACGTTGGCTGGGAAGAAAAAATGAGACGGACAGCAATAGAACGATTTGCCGAAATCTGGGATTCCACCATCAAGAAATCCGACCGTGACCGTTATGGATGGGTTGCAAATCCATGGGTGTGGGTTATCGAATTTGAGCGCTGTGAAAAACCAAAAGAATGAGGGAGGGACGAAAAATTGACTAAAATTGTAATACTTGCGGCTCTGGTAATGGTGGTAGCGACAGTAAGTTTTATCATAGGAGCGATAGCGGCAGCAGCTGCCCTGACAAACGATGACAATTACCTGGACAAATTGCCGGAAAGGGAGAATGAGGATGAACAGCAAAGAGATTGTAATATGCCCATTTTACAAGAAAAAGAGAAACAGAGAGAATGAAATACGATGCCAGGGCCTGTACAAAGATACAGACAACGCTATAGGATTTAAAAATGAGACGGAACGGATCACACACAGCAGGAGATTTTGTGAATCATTTAACTACAAAAACTGCAAACATGCAAAAAGGCTGATGGAGGAAGAATGAGAACACTTGCAAAAAGACTGAAAAAAGAAAAAGAGAATGTGAAATATTACAAAAATCGGTTTGATATGGCGGAGATGCTGGCAAAAGAGTGCATGCGGCTGGAGATTGGAGCCAGGGAGGAGATTGCCAGAACGGCAGCAGTAAACCAGGAGACAATGCGATACGTGACGGCGCTGGCCAAGCGGCTGATCGGGAAAGGACAGGAAATCTCATTAAGCCTGGAAGAAATCAAAGGAGCGGACGAAAACGAGCTGGAAGTGAAACCAGTGATGGAAAACGGGAAGGTGCTGGAAGTAAAAATCAGGAGAAAGAATTGACATTAAGAACAAAATGTGATATAAAGAAATTGTCCAATACATTGGATGCTATGTATTGTGGTATCCCTAGCAATTCCAGGGATCGAGGATTGAAATAGTGACAGTAAAGATTAAGAGCAGAAATGCTTTTAATAAGTCCAGTGCAAAAGATGCTTTGCGCTGTGGTTCGGTTAGCAATTCTTACCGGCGCGGATTGAAATGGTAGCAATAACTATTAAGAACAAGAAAAAGAGCAGGATTCCCTGCTCTTTTTCACTATGCGTTCTTTCCTGCACCGTAGCATTCGTGAAAGCTATCCACAAGCGCAGCTAACTGATTCGGCGCAAGCTGGATTCTGAGATCCTCCGGGATCCACTTATAGCTTTCCAGGAAAGTGTCGGGGAAACGGCCAATTTTGCTAGACCTCTTGACAAGCTCCAACTTATACATCTGTCCGAGCTCTTCCAGTGTGATTTCTCCGCCCTCAACTGCCTGGCGTCCTTCTTTTGTCAGGATGCTCATCGCATCCTGTTTTTTAATGTTTCCAACACCCTGGATATACATGTTAACCCTCCTTTACCTCTTCAATCGAGAATTCGCCCTGCCTGAATCTGGGAATATCACGGAACCGGTTCGCAACGCACATACAGGATCCATTAAGCTCCGCATACTTTCCGTCAAATTGAGAGATTTCGTCTTCATAATAAGTGCGATTTATATTTTTTTTAAGATTGTAAGAATAGCCTTTTACGACATATCTTTTTTTCATTCCCGTTCCTCCATTCTTTTTTCTATGCACTCCACAATGAATGCATTCAAACTCTTTCCATCGGCCTCTGCGGCTAATTTATACTTATCCTTTTTCCCCTTCGGGACCGTGATGTTAAGGCGATCATAGTTATTGGCTATGTATTTGTTCACGGCCCTCTGGGATGCCTTAGTTGTACCTGACATTCAAGCACCTCCTTTAAATACATAATATCACAATAATATATTTGTGTAAATATACATACCGCACAAATATATTTACGCAAATATGTGCATTTTGCCGATTGATATATTTACGCAAATATAATATAATAGAATCATCAAGAACAGGAAAAACAAAAACAGGAGGAAAAGAACATGACGAAGAGATTTTTTGAGAAAATAATGAACAAAAGAGTAGTAGATACAAGAGAATACAGATATATGATCGATGAGAGAGAGGGAGCGATTGTAAGACTGAGAATTGAATATCTGGACACGACGAGAGCACTAGACGAATGGGAAACGGTGAAAAGCCTCTAAGCCGAAACGCCCGCAAGGGCGTCCGCTGCGGGATGGTCTCCCGGCGCTGATGATGGCAGACCGGAAAGGAAAAACATGGAGAAATACTATATAAGCTATAATGATTATTTCGGATTTTGTGTAATTGAAGAGGTAAAAGGAAACGGAAGAATCGTATTCGCCGGAAGCATTGAGGAATGCAATAAAAAATGCATGGAACTGAATACCAGATAGAAAAGATATGAGAATCGAGGCAGGGGAAGAATCCCCTGCTTTTTTGTGCAGTAAAAGGGAGAATAAAAAACGAACATCAGATAAAATGATTGAGAAGGAGGTGACCGCCGGTGTGACAAAGGAAGAGACAAGAAAAAAGAAAAATGAAGCGCTGATTATGTACAAAAAAGGGAAAAAGCTTGTCGAGATCGCACAGACACTTGGAGTGCCAGCCGGGACGATCCGCCGGTGGAAATGTGAGGATGGCTGGGATGGCGAACGTTCGGCCAGAAAAAGCGAACGTTCGGAAAAGAAAAAGCAAAAACCCATTAAAGAAGAAAAGAGGGAAAAGGCCCGCGATCTGGATATTACAGAAAAAAGAGAGCTTTTTTGCCTGTACTACGTAAAATACCGCAACAAGGTAAAGGCATACCAAAAGGCTTTCAGCTGCTCATATGAAACGGCGTGCGGAAACGCCTCTAATTTATCGAAAAATATTGATGTAAAAGCAAGAATTGACGAACTATTAACGGATTTGCACGAAAACATAGAATTTACTATACAGGACATAGCGCAAAAGCAGATAGACATCGCCACGGCGGATATAAAAGATTTTGTCAACCTGGAAGACGGGGTGGTGATACTGCGGGATGCGGATGAGATAGACGGGACACTCATCAAATCTATAAAAAATACAAAATTTGGCATACAGGTACAGCTAAAGGACAGTCAAAAAGCGCTGGAGTGGCTGACGGTAAACCAGCCAAAAGAAACAAGAGGCACAGAAAACCGGATAGAGATCACAAAAAGAAAGGAGAGGCCAGATGGTCATATGGACACCACAGTACAAGCAGAGCCTGTTTATGGAGCGCTGGGAGGATGAGGTGCTATACGGGGGAGCTGCGGGAGGCGGGAAGTCTGATGCATTGGTAATCGAGGCGCTACGCCAGGTGGACATACCAAACTACAAAGCGTTGATCCTGCGGCGCACCTACCCGCAGCTCTCGGAGCTGATAGATAAGTCGCAGCAATATTATAAGCCAGTTTGGCCGGAGGCAAAGTACAATACCCAGGAGCATACCTGGAAATTCCCGTCCGGCGCAAAAATAAGGTTTGGATCCTGCCAATACGAGCAGAACAAATATGATTATCACGGGCAGCAGTATGATTTTATTGGATTTGATGAATTAACCCATTTTACCCAGAGCCAATACGAATATATCCTGACGCGTAACAGGGCTTCAGGCCCGGGGACAGAAGTTTACTCCAGGTCAACAGCAAACCCCGGAGGCGTGGGCCATGGCTGGGTAAAAGAAAGATTTGTATCCCCGGCAAAACCCATGACAACGCTATGGGAGAAAGCAACGGTCAGGTTACCAAACGGGAGCACAAAAGAGGTAGAGAGGAGCCGCATCTATGTGCCTGCCACGATATTTGACAACCAGAAGCTCCTGGACAACAACCCGGCCTATCTGGCAGACCTGGCCATGAAACCAGAAGCAGAAAGAGAAGCGCTACTCTATGGAAACTGGGATAGTTTTGAGGGACAGGTATTTACGGAGTGGGTAAATGATCCGGATCACTATACGGACCACAAGTACACGCATGTGATAGAGCCGTTCCGGGTGCCGTCATACTGGAGATTTTACAGAGGATTTGATTTCGGATACGCAAAACCTTTTTCTGTCGGATGGTACGCAGCGGATCCAGATGGATGCATGTACAGGATCAGGGGGTGGTACGGATGCAAACCAAATCAGCCAAACACAGGGATTATGATAGACCCGCATGAGATAGCGCGGGGCATAAGAGAGGTGGAAGAAACCGATGAAAACCTAAAGGGCAGGAAGATCAGGGCGATTGCAGACCCATCCATATTCGACCGATCCCGCGGGGAATCTGTAGCAGACCAGATGATGCAAGAGAGGGTTTACTGGGAGCCGGGAGACAACACAAGAATTGCCGGAAAGATGCAGTATCACTACAGGCTGGCCTTTGATAAAAAAGGGAAATCCATGTTTTATGTTTTTAACACATGTAAGGACTTTATCCGCACAATCCCGTCACTGGTATATGACGAGAAAAAGGTAGAGGATATCGACACGACGCAGGAGGATCACATTTACGACGAGTGCAGATATGTGCTCATGGCAGATCCGATCAAGCAGAGAAAAAATGAGATGAAAAAAGACAACTACGGCGACGATCCCCTGGATCTGCGGCCGGGAAAAGGAGCGAAAGGATGGCAGATGTAACAAAAAAGACGGTAGACACACAACCGGGAAGAACCGGGGCTATTACGGATGAGGATATCAAAAAGCTCTACAAGGTATTCCAGGATTACAGCGAGGGCAAACAGGTGCTAAACCAGAGGATCAAATCAGCAGAATCATGGTATAAGGCGCAGCACTGGAAGGAACTGCGAAAAGAAGAGGACGAACCAGCAAGCGCCTATCTGTTTAACATGCTTATTAACAAGCATGCAGATGCTATGGACAACTTCCCGGCTCCAAACGTGCTGCCGCAGGAGGAATCAGACCAGGAAACAGCGAACATGCTGTCAAAGATCGTACCGACAATCCTGGAAAAGTGCAATTACGAAAAGGCCTATTCGGACGGATGGTGGAGCAAGCTGAAAACGGGAACCTCGGCCTTTGGGGTTTTTTGGAATCCGGGGATAGATAACGGTCTGGGAGATGTAGATGTAAAAGAAATTGACATGATGAACCTGTACTGGGAGCCAGGAATAAGGGATCTGGAACAGTCAAAATACATATTTGTGACAGCGCTAAAAGATAACGACGATCTGTTGATGCAGTATCCGTTTTTAGAGGGGCCAGGAACAGATGAAACACCGCAGACACACTATGAATCCGAGGACTATGTAGACAGGACAAACCAGACCTCTGTATATGATTGTTATTACAAAAAGCAAATCGGCAGCAGGACCGTGATCCACTACATCAAGTTTATTGAGGGGCATCTTTTGTACGCCTCGGAAAATGACGAGAATTGCGCGAACGGATTTTATGAAAATGATGAGTATCCGATCAAACTGGACGTAATGTTTCCAGAGAAGGAAAGTCCGGCAGGATTTGGATATCTGGACGTGATGAAAGATCCGCAGATGTTTATCGACAAGATGGACGGCATCATCCTGCGGCATGCAAAAAGGACATCACAGCCCAGGTGGTTTGTGACGGATGGGCTGGGACTGAATGAAGAGGAGTTTTTGGGAGATGGACCGATCGTACATGTCCAGGGTATGGTGTCGGATGATAGATTACGGCAGCAGCAGTTGGCAGGGCTGGATTCAGCGGTTTACAACCGACTGGCAGGAAAAATAGACGAAATCAAAGAAACTTCAGGAAACACAAGCTACGCCCAGGGGACAACCTCATCTGTTACAGCGGCATCGGCCATTGCCGCCCTGCAGGAGGCATCAGGCAAGCTGTCAAGGGATATGATTCGCATGACATACAACACATACTCCTGCCTGGTACGCCTGGTGATAGAGAGGATCAGACAGTTTTACAATGAGCCGCGGACTTTTCGGGTGATCGGGGACAATGGAGAGACAACATGGCCGAAATTCTCAAACCAGATGATGAGATCACAGACGCAGGGAGGAATTGCGGGCGTGGAATTTGGCGAAAGAAAACCGACATACGACATAAAGGTATCAGCGCAAAAAGCGTCACCATACAGCAAGGTAGCACAGAACGAACTGGCCAAAGAGCTATATTCTGCCGGTGTGTTTAATCCAGAGCTGTCAGATCAGGCGCTGGCCATGCTGCAGATGATGGATTTTGACGGCAAAGACTTGGTAATACAGAGGGTATCCCAAAACGGCATTATGTATCAGCAGATCCAGCAATTACAGCAGACGGTGATGCAACTTGCGACGATCGTGGATGCCCAGAACGGATCGACCATAGCGCAAAATGTGGCGGCGTCAATGGGACGGGGAGAACCAAATACCGGCCAGATGGCAGCCGGAAGTACAAGCACAAACTCCCTGGGTGATCCTGTTGATACAAAGGGGATAGTGGCAAATGCCAAAGAAAAGGCGGCATCAAGAGCCAGCGTATCGTAGGAGGAAGCATGACACATATAAAAACGAACTGCGAAGGAACGAATATGAGAATCACAATGACCGGACATGCCGGGTACAATCCGGGGAATGACATTGTCTGCGCAGCAGAATCCATACTCATGAGAACGCTCTTAGAAAGTCTGGAGGGGGCAAATGCCAGGTACGATGAAAAAGAAGCATACGTGGAAATTGTGGCGCCGGTGAATCCAGTGAACATACTGATCTGGGATACGATAAAGAAAGGGTATCGGCTCCTGGAAAAAAAATATCCCCAAAATGTAAAATTGCACAAGTAAAAGGGAGAAATAAATAAAAACGTGTGAAATAATAAAAACGTAACATGAAACCCTGCAGTTTATAGCTCATCCATTTTAACTCACCCAACCTCGGTAGGAGGGAGGAAAACCTCCCTCCGAAATGGAAAAAGACACTTCGGAAAGACGATGTATGGCACTTCGGAAAGACGATGTATGACAAGCGGAAAGGCGCGAAAAGAATGAAAGACAAATTATTAACCTTTTTTGATGGAGAAGGAACAGGCAGTGATAATGGTCAGGTCGCCGCTGACCAGACAGGCAGTGATACAACTCAGCTCGCCGCTGAGGAAAAAGAAGATCTCGATGCGGACTTTGAAGCTCTGATTAAAGGCAAATACAAAGCCCAGTATGATGCAAGATTCCAGCAGGGAATCAATGCACGACATAAAGATTACATGCAGAACAAGCAGCAGCTGGAATCCTTAAACCCCATGCTGGACATGCTGAAAGAAAAATATGGCGTGTCAGATGTAAAAGACTTGCAGAAAGCCATCATGGACGATGATTCGTACTACGAAGAGGAAGCCATGGAAAGAGGTCTGACTGTAGAGCAGCTCAAATACATGAAGCAGATGGAACGGGAGAATAAAGCCTACAAGGCCAGAGAGCAGGAATCCATCCAGGAACAGATGCAGAGGGAAAAGATCGAGGGTTGGCTTCGACAGGAGGCGCAGTTCAAACAGAAAGCGCCGGACTTCTCTCTGCGGGAGGAGCTTGCGAACCCGGAATTTGAGCGCTTGCTGGCAGCAGGGGTCAATGTAGAGACTGCATTTAACGTCATCCACCAGGATGAGATCATGAGTGGAGCCATGAATTATACCGCAAAAAAAGCAGTAGAAAAAACAGTAAACGACATAAAAGCAAGAGGAATGAGACCGTCAGAAAATGGTCTGGGCACAACGGCCACAGAACCAAAAAGAAAAACGGTCGGAGAAATGACCGGGGAAGAAATCCTGGAAATGGCGAACAAAGCCAAAAAGGGAGAAAAGATCTCATTCTGACCGCAGAAGGGAGAAACATGAAAAACAAATTATTTTTGATTGACGGAACACCGGAAAAGCTCCTGACATTTTTTGCAACAGGAGAAAACACAACGACAGACATCAATGCGACGACAACGGACACGTTGACGCCGGAGATGAAAACATACTACGACAAGCTGCTCATCAAGCTGGCTGGTCCGCAGCTGGTGCATGACCAGTTTGCCCAGAAGAGAAACATCCCCAAAAACGGAGGCAAAAAGATTGAATTTAGAAAATTTGATCCACTCCCGAAAGCATTAACACCTCTGACAGAGGGCGTGACCCCGAAGGGAAAGAAAATGTCCGTGACGGACATCACAGCAGAAGTATCCCAGTATGGAGATTACATTTTGCTGTCTGACGTGATCCAGATGACATCTATTGACCCGATTGTTGTGGAGGCAACGGAAGATATTGCAGACCAGGCAGGAAGGACACTGGATACCGTAACGAGAGAGGTTATCAACGCCGGAACAAATGTGCAGTATGCAGGCGGCGCAGCAGCAAGAAGCGCAATCACAGCGGCAAACACACTGAATGTCATGGAAATCATGAAAGCAGTAGCAACACTGAAAGGGCAGAATGCAAAACCGGTAGGAGACAGCTTTGTTGCGGTGCTTCATCCGTTTGTGGGGTTTGACCTCGTGAGAGATGAAGAGTACAAAGAAATGTTTAAGTACACAAACGCAAAGCCGATGTACGAGGGAGAGATCGGCAAGTTCTCAAATGTGAGATTTGTGGAATCCACAGAAGCAAAGATCTGGAACCTGGCAGGAGACGGAGTTTCTGTATTCTCCACGCTGGTGATCGGAAAAAATGCATACGGAACAACAGAAGTAGAGGGAGGCGGACTGCAGCACATTGTGAAGCCACTGGGAAGCTCCGGAGCAGCAGATCCGTTAAACCAGAGATCGACCGTAGGCTGGAAAGCATTAAAGACAGCAGTGATACTGGTGCAGCAGTACATGGTGAGAATCGAAAGCTCTGCATCCCAGTACTCGAAAGCAGCAGCAAACTAAGGAGGGGTGAGGATGCCGACAAAGACAGAAGCAAAAGTCGAAGAAGAAAAAGTCGAAGAAGAAAAAGTCGAAGAGACAAAGAAGCTGACACCGAATGATCCGGGCTACTGGGACGAGAAGATCCCTTACAAACCGTTTTATGACGGGGCGTTTTACAAGGACGACATCTACGTAGCAGTAAACGGAGAAAACCGGGTAATCAAAAGAGACATTGATGAACCGGTGATGTTGGAGCGAAAATTCGTTCAGGCGATCAAAGATGCAGAAGAGCAGCAGAGAGCAGCCAGAAGGTATCAGCTGGCACATATTAATAACGAGGTATAAAAGAGGGAGGCGGTGCGAAAGTACCGCCTTTTTCAGAAAGGAGAAACATGGTCAAGATCAAAAGAAGGACGATGTATATCCCAAAAGACGAGGCATACATAGGAACGGTGAATGACAGCAATTCAGAATCCCGCGTATTTGTCATCGAAAGAGATGAAGGGACACCAGACCTGTCAGCGCTTACATTTAAACTGATCCTGCGAGATGAAAACGATAATCCAAACGAAGCATATTTGGAAAAGGCTGTATCAGAAAACGAGGTGCATCTGACATGGGGCATCCTGCCATCGGATGTGGGAACGAGCGGGACATTGCTGGCACAGATCAAAGCATTTGACGAACAGGGAGAAGTACGCTGGAATTCGTTCACAGGCGCTTTTTATGTAGAACAGAATCTGCAAGAACCGGACACATCAGGGAAATTGTCGGACTATGAGGCACTGCAGAAAAAAGTAGAAAACGCGCTGGGCGAGGTCGAAGAACTGAAAAGAACAGGGTTGAAAGGAGATCCGGGACCACAGGGAGCAAAAGGCGACAAAGGGGACAAAGGAGATCTGGGCCCGCAGGGAGTGAAAGGAGAAACAGGGTTGAAAGGAGACCCGGGCCCGCAGGGAGTAAAAGGCGAAAAAGGAGACAAAGGAGATCCCGGCCCACAGGGGATAAAAGGAGAAAAGGGAGATCCGGGGAGCTTGAGTGGCCTGATGGATGCAGTGACAGAATATACTGCGGAATCACAGTACGCACTGCCAAATAGCGGAGACAAATTAAAAACGTGGCTTGGGAAAGCACAGAAAGCGTTGTCGGATGCAAGAGACGGGGAGACGGGAACGGTTGAATACACGATACCACAATCGTACACAGAACCAAAGTCTGGAATCACGTTAAAAACATTTATGGGAAGAGTGACGAAGGGACTGGCAGATTTGTTTGCAGGCCTGGCGCTCAAGATCAATGCAAGCAAAATCCTATCCGAAGAAGAATGGAGCGCCGCAATATCAGAGAGAGGGTATCTGGCAGACGCCAAGGATGTAAAGGATAGTCTTACGCAGCTAAACACGAATATTGATAAAAAATCATATTTAAGAGGCTTCTCAAGTAATCAGAAGATCGACTTTGATTTTAAGACTTTTGGCCGGAATATCGCCAGAATGCGCGTGGCAGATACTACTATGTTTGATCTGGTGCCTAATAATGCGGACAGCAGTACAAATAACAAAATCACAAACCTTAAAGTAGATTACAGCAGCACACCTTGGAAGCTGTCTGTGGATGTTTACATCGATGGCAGGACTTACACCAAGACAATCAATTTTGACGCATGATTAAGTATACAAAAAGATCACCCTGACATACAAATTCTGGCTAACCGAAGAATATAAGCGTATGTTTTTACCATCGTCACTTGTCCCGACGCTTATTATCGTGTTATCCCATCCAGCAGATGCCGCCACCAATTCCGGAATGGCGCATAAAACAGTGCCTCCTGAAAAGTCAGCATCCTTTGGGGTAATATACACTGTTTTACCAGCAGGCGCCGAGTATGCTTTGTAGGTAGCTTTTACTTTTATAGCGCTGTCTTTGGTCGTGACAATATTCGTGTTTCATTGCGCAAAGAAAGGAGAAAAATGCACATAGAATTAAGAACCGGCACACCAATAGCCGGAACATGTAAAAGAATAAATGAAAACTTAATCAAAATCGAACTGCCGGATATCGTGCCGACAGAAGAAGAAATAAAAGAATTGAAAGTGGTAAGAGAAAGCGGGGAACTGCTTTTTGACGGAACGGGATATGATACCATTTATCGAACAATCGAAAATGGTTACATCCTGTCAAATGACGGCAGTGTGTACGTGCCACCGGCGGAGCCGGATCCGGAGCCGGTCTATGAACCCACTCTTGACGAGCTTAAAACAGCCAAGAAGCAGGAAGTGAGTGCTGCCTGTGAGCAGACCATTGCAAGGGGTATTGATGTGCAGCTTCCGGGCGGCGTGGAGCATTTTTCCCTGACCGCCAATGACCAGATCAATCTGATTGGAAGTCAAGCTGCGGTTACTGCCGGTGAGCAGCAGATCGCATACCATGAAGATGGCAAACCGTGCCGGTATTACACACCGGAAGAGATTGGCCTTATCGTACAGCAGACTATGTTTTGGGTCGGGTATCATCGGACATATTGTAACGGCATCAACATGTGGATCCAGGCAGTGACTGACAAGGAGGATCTACAGGAGATTTATTATGGCGCGGATGTGCCCGCAGAGCATCAGTCCGAAGTGCTGAAAGATTATCTGGCCAAGATTGCAGCAAGCGCAAAATAAGGGAGAGAACGAAATGAGATGGTATGTAGAAGAGCTGATATTGTCGTGGATAGGCGGAGCAATATACATAGCATTGGAAATGATTTGGAGAGGGAGAACGCACTGGACGATGTTCTTTCTGGGAGGTCTGTGTTTTGTGTTGATCGGTTTGATCAATGAACTGATACCATGGTGCATGCCACTCTGGCAGCAGGCATTAATTGGGACTGGGATTATTACATCATTGGAATTTGTGACCGGATGCATTGTCAATCTGGCGCTGGAATGGAATGTGTGGGACTACAGCGAGATGCCGGGGAACGTCCTGGGACAGATATGCCCGCAGTATACGGCGTTATGGATCCCGGTATCACTGGCAGGGATATTCACGGACGATTATTTAAAATTCGGAATTTGGGGAAGAGAAAAACCACATTATTGCATGTGGAGGCACAAGGCGGCAGAAAGTTAATAAAAAGAAACTTACAAGAAAGAGACGTTTTACCAATATGGTCCAGAAAGGAGAAAACATGATTTTTACAAGAAAACCAACGACGGCAGGAACAAAGATAAAAATGGAGTTTCCGGTAGAAGGAACAAGATTCCTCGTAAAAAATCTGACAGAGGGAGATATCTACGCGGCTATGAAGGATACAGAAGACAAAGATTTATGTGTGTTAATACCGGGAAACACCGCACAAGTGATTGAATCAAAACTTGAACCAAGCAAAGTTATCACAATTATCCCGGACGAGACATCCGAGAAGGGGGTTGAAGCACAGTGCTTGAGGTGGTAGGGCAAGATATCATTTCGGGAAACATGGGATTTATTGGAACGGATCCCGGAAGAGAGTATCAAATGGGGGCAGCAGAGAAAACGGAAGATGTCACCGTCACTGGAAATCCTGCCGTTCTGAGCAATGCCACAGGAAAACCGTTCAAGGACTTACAAATCTACGGCAGGAGCGAGCAGATGACAACGACAGGGGCGCAACTGTTTGATGCGGCCTCTATTAAAAAAAACGACAAGATTCAAGTAGAAATTAGTGATAACTCGTATACAATACAAATGACAACAACCATCAATGAAAGCGGAAGCCTTTCAAATAGGGTTTATATAGCAATAAATCATGTCATTGAAGGTGATTTTTCCGGGAAAACAGTGACACTGTCTTATGATGGCGTAAATAGTGATGTACCAAATGAAAGGTATGTTATAGGGCTAATGTACAATACTGATGATGGAAGAACACATTATCTAAGCTTACAAAAAGATATGCCAAAATCAATTTCTGTAACGCTTCCTGAAAACACGACAAATCTAACGCTAAGACTGTTTATAACTGAATTTACATCACCAACAGTTCCAGCCGGAACTTATACAGTCACAATACAGGGTGCCATGCTAACAGAAGGTAGCGAAAAAAAAGACTGGGAACCGTACACAGGCGGTAAGCCGTCCCCATCACCGGATTACCCGCAGGAGATTGTGAGCGCTGGGGAAGGCGGGAGCGTGACGGTGAAGGTAACGGGTAGAAATATCCTTGATATGAGGAATAGTAAAGAATCTGTTGCAAACAGCGGTGTGACATATACTCGTAATGCAGATTATTCTTTTACTAGAACTGGAACTGCTACAGAAGCTTCAGGTAATGTGTGGATGGCAGGCGGTTACCTTGTAAAACCCAAAGCCGACCTATCTAACGTTTTCTGCGTTCTATTAAAGGGCGTAAAGTACAGTATCAAAGACTGCGTTTTACTCACCGTTTCTCCCGCTGGCAATGTATTAGCAGCACGCAATGAAAACTTTGTACCTACGCAAGACATGTATATAACAGGCGCAAGGAACGAAAATTTCATAGTGGGCGAAACCTACAACGATATCGTTTACCCGGCTGTTTATGTTGGAGAAAAGGCGTTGCAGTATGAACCCTACCGCGAACAACTTCTTACAATTCCCACTCCCAACGGCTTACCCGGCATCCCGGTTACTTCAGGTGGCAACTATACCGATGAGAATGGGCAGCAGTGGATCTGCGATGAGGTCAATCTGGAGCGTGGAGTGTATGTGCAGAGGGTTGATAAAGGTGCTTTCGATGCCACCAAAGCGCTGACTGAGCAAAGCGCGATTCTTGCCACCCCCATCGAAACCCCGCTCACTGCCGCTGAGATTGCGGCCTACAAGTCCTTGCGAACTTACCGAGGCACTACGATTGTGGAGGCGGAAGATAAGGCGGGGATATCAGTAACTTATAAGCGCAATGCAAAGACGGACAATGTTTCGGCAGAGAAAAAAATAGAGGAAAGCGAAAAGAAGGAATACGATGAAAGTTAAGGATGCAATAGAAAAGACAAATCAACTGAAAGCAAACGTATACAGCGAAGAAAACATGTCAGAGTGGCTGTCGGAACTGGAAAACTATGCAATCGAGAGCGTATTTAACCGGGCGGAAGGAAACAACTTTCCACTGGTGAAATATTCCTACGAAGACGACGAAGAAAAAGAGTTGATGATACCGGATCCTTATTCGGAGATCTATATTTACTATCTTGCAGCAAAAATCGACTATTGGAACAAGGAACTGGATTCCTACAACAATAACATGAGCATGTACAATGCATCATACAGTAGCTTTGCGGCAAAATACCGGAGGGAACACATGCCGAAGCAGACAAAGCGCCCGCCGGTATTTTTGCATTAAGGAGGATATATGGAGACACTGCCAAGCCTTACGGCATCTTCAAGGACGGTGCAGTCAGTATCTGATTTCAGAGGATATAACCACAACCTGGTAATTGACGACAACCAGTTTTATGACATGAGAAACCTGACACTGGATGAATATCCGGTACTGACACAGCGCCAGCCGCGCGGAACAATAAAAAAACTGAATAAGCCAAACGGACTGTTTGCAAAAAACAAGATCGTATATGCAGATGGGACAAATCTTTATTACGGAGATGAGCTGATCGCACAGGTGACGGACAGCAAAAAGCAGTTTGCATCTATGGGAGCCTATATCCTGGTGTGGCCGGATAAGATCATGTACAACACGTTCGATGGAACAATCACAAAACTGGAGAACAAAACGGAATTTACAGGGACGGTAAAGATTGAAAAGGCCAATATTTCGGATTCCCAGCAGACAACAACGGACTACACATCGTATGTAAGGATCACTGCAACGGGGATAGGAAAAGGGTTCAAGCAGTATGACGGTGTATCCATATCTGGAATCTCACAGGAAGATTTGAACGCAACAAAGGTGTTACGGGAAGTAACAGACGATTCTGTATTAGTGATCGGATCCGTGGAAAAGACGATAGAAGAGCAGATGACAATCACTTTGGAAAGAAAAGTGCCGGACATGGAATTTTTCACGGAATCAGAAAACCGGTTATGGGGATGCTCTTCGAAGAATCACGAATTATACGCATGCAAGATCGGGGACCCGACAAACTGGAACGCTTTTGAAAACCTGTCAACGGATTCCTATGCGGTAACGATTGGCTCAGACGGGGACTTCACGGGAGCAGCAACGTACATGGGATACGTCCTGTTCTTCAAGGAGGACACGATTCACACGGTCATGGGAAACAAACCGGCAAACTATCAGGTGCAGGGATCCAAGGGAAGAGGAATAGAGAAAGGATCAGAGCTTTCGCCGGTAATTGTAAACGAGACGCTATATTACAAGGCAAGAACCGGGATCGTAGCGTACCAGGGAACGTCGGCAACATCCATAGCTTCAGACATGGGAACAGTACAGTACAAAGATGCTGTGGCAGGCTATCTGGGAAACAAATATTACTGCTCCATGAAACAGGGAGAAAAATATTACCTGTTCTGCTACGATGAAAGTAAGGGGATGTGGACAAAGGAAGATGAGACGCAGGTACTCTTCATGGCAACGCTGGGAAACAACCTGTACTACATAGACGCAGAAGGGTATTTGAAAACCATCACAGGAGAGGATGACGAGAACATCCAGTGGGAAGCGATCTCGGGAGAGATCATGATGGCGTACAACAGAAAATACCTATGCAAGATCAACATTAGAGCGACGCTGGAAGAAAGGGCAACACTGGAAGCCTGGGTACAATACGACAATGAAAAAACCTGGACCAGGGTAAAGACGATCACGGCCAGGAAACACAGAGCCTATGACATCCCAGTTATGCCGCGCAGGTGCGACAGACTGAGGATAAAGCTATCAGGGCGAGGAAAAAGCTGGATTTACGGAATAGACAAGCAATTTGAGATGGGAAGTGATGTATGTGTCAACATGGGGCGGCATTGACATACCGGATATAAAATCAGATGACCTGCTGAACGAAAAAAAGATAAGCATGATAATGCAGCAGCTACAGCTGATTGACAGAAACATAAGGTTTGCAATGTACAATCTGGATCCGGAAGAGAATTTTGACAAAGCAGCGCTTGCATCTTACAACGGACTGAAATCAGAAGTAAAGAAGCTGGGAAAGGACGGGACGGAATACAGAACGCTCATCGAGCAGACAGAAGAAAAAATAAGGCTGGAAGCGGAGCGGGCATCAGCGGCGGAAGGAAAACTAAGCGCGGCCCTGGAGGTAACTGCAGAGGGGATCGCATCCAAGGTGTCAAAGGACGGGATCATATCCGCCATAAACCAGTCGGCAGAACGGGTCTTGATACAGGCACAGAAAATAAATCTGGATGGAGAACTGACAGCAGGAGAAAACTTCCGTCTGAACATCAATACAAACACGAAACTGTACGATGTTCTGGGATTGAATTACAAAGACGAAGTGCACACGTTAATGACAGGCATTAAGCCGGGAGACATTGCGGTACATTTCGACGACATTGCAGCAAGCATGAGCACGGACGGATTCGCCTTTTCGAAGGATGATGGGACAATAGATGCCTTGTACGGGAAAAACGCATATACGAAAGGATACGGAGATTTCAGAGGGGGCATATTTGTAGGTTCCGGGTCAGGACTGGCGACAAGGTACGGGGACAACATGCTGATACAGGACTACGGAAACGGAAACGTGGCGTCGAACGCCGCAGGAGGAACACTGCTCGTGGGATACAAAAACACAACAGGGGTGCAAATAATACCGGAAATACATGGGAATATAACGATAACAAAAGATCCAAGTGCAGCAGAATATCCGGATGTTGAAGTATGGGGAAATGTGGTCGTACACGGAACTATTTATTATGACGGTTTGGAACAAAATTAAGGAGGGACAGCATGGCGACATATCAGATCAAGAAAGGAGATACACTTTCAGGAATTGCAAAGCAGTACGGTGTATCGGTGGGAGACATTGCATCCGCCAACGGAATCAGCAACCCGAACAAAATAAGCGCGGGGGCAACGCTGACAATTCCAGGGGGTGGCGGGGCAGCGAGCACATCATCAAGCAGTGCATCATATTCTTCTTCATCATCAGGCGGGAGGCCGGCATACGCGCCGTCAGACCGAACGAATGAAGCTTACGAGAAATATCAGACAGCACAGAACAACAAACCGAATGCATACCAGGAATCCCAAACACTGGGAGATTTAAGGAAGCAGTTAGAAGATTTTGAAACAAAGAAACCGGGAGACTATCAGAGTGCATACAAAACGCAGATAGATGATATTCTCGGGCAGATCTTAGGCAAAGGGGACTTTAACTGGGATCCGAACAAAGACCAGCTCTACCAGTCCATGGCAGACCAATACAGGGTAAAAGGAAACAAAGCCATGAGGGATACCATGGGAAGTGCGGCAGCCATGACGGGAGGGTACGGCTCTTCCTACGCGACAACAGCGGGGCAGCAGGCGTATGACGACTACATGCAGCAGTGGGCAGACCGAGCAACGGACTACTACAACATGGCCTTGCAACAGTACAACAGCGAAATGAACAATCTAAACAACAAAATGTCGGCACTCCGGACGGCGGATGACACGGATTACGGAAGATACCGCGATACAGTAAACGACTGGTACACAGACAGAAATTACCTGACAGACAAGGTGAATACCCAGTACGACAACGAATACGGGCAGTACCGGGATACGGTAAGCGATTATTACAACGACCTGGAAGCGGCAAGAGCGCTGTATCAGCAGCTGTACGGGGAGGATTGGGACAAGTACCAGTCAGATCTCAGCCAGTACAACACAGACAGAAACTATGATTTTGAAGTAGCACAGGCAGACAGAGAATATCAACTGGCATTGAAAAAGCTTGCGGCATCAGGAAGCTCGTCATCCAAAAGCACACCAAAAAAAGGAGAGAAGGTTACATACAACGAAGCAATAATGGGGGCAAGCAGAAAAGGGACAAGCAAATCGGCGCAGTTAAACTATGCAAATAAATTGCTGGATAATGGAAATGTGTCGGATTCTGATTATACAAAACTTGTAAACCAAATCATAGGAGGATATGCACCCGGATATACAAAAACAAAGAAGTAAGGAGGAGAACATGGCATCACAGGCACAGATTAAAGCAAGAGAAAATATTATGAATATTAGAAGAAAACGGGAAGAAGAGGAGAACTCTTCCCGTTTTTCGTATTCAGAGAATGAAGACCCGATGACAGTGGCAAGAAGAAACATATCCACGATCAGAGGAAAGCAGCTGACGGATAACACAAGCAGATTAGACAGCCTGAGAAAGTCAGCAGAGGAAAGAAGAATAAGGCAGGAAGCACTGAATAATTACAAGAGGATCGTAGGAACGGATAATGCGGAAGAAGTAAAGAGAATAAGCAGTGTAGGACAGGCGTTGGACGAAAGAATACAAAGGTCAATGGGCGTCAAGGGAGACAGGATCGGTTCAGAGAGACTGGAAAGAGCTGTAGCTTTGGATCGAATGAAAAAAAGCACAGCCGAAAAGAATGCACTTGAAAAAGACACACAGTATTACAAAAGGCTTCTGACAGATGATTCCCAGATGGATGCAAGCACCAGAAGACAGGCACTTGAAAAATTAAAAAGAACCATCATGACGGAACAGATCACCGGGGATTCAAAGACACTTTCTGACCTCTCCAAAAGCTTTTCGAATGCGACCGGAAAGAAAGTATCACAGACAGATGCTTATCAGATGCTGGAAAATGCCCAGGGACAAATCGACCGCGACAAATACGACCAGAAGATGGGAGAAAAGCGGAAAGAGCTGGAAAAGGTTCTGGATGAAAAGGGATTTGAAACAGCGGCAAAAAAAGGAAGTCAGATCGCACAAAAAAAGACAGTATACAATGCTGATATGCTGGCAGGATACCAGAACGAGGACAAATCATACCCTGATATTTTCAAGAACCAGACAGAGTACGAACAGTACCAGGACATGACAGATACAGAGAAGGATGTATTTGATTACTATCTGGCCACAGAAGGAGTACAGAAAGCAAAAGAATACTTAAATACCATAAAGAGGGATATCACAAAGAGACAGAACGAAGCTTACACAGAAAAAATGAAGCAGTACGCAACGGAACACCCTGTATTATCATCGGATTCCTCGGTGGCAGCAGGATTTGCAACGGGCCTCGGAGCTTTGGAGACTATGCGCCAGAATGCAGAGAATGTCCTGACGGGAAACAATGCGCCGGTAGATATAAATTCAAAACCGTTCAGACCGATAAATGCTCAAAGCACAATCAGAAACACTGTGATGGAAAACTTCCAGGGAAGCGAAGATGTAAAAGCCTTAAAGAGATTCCTGTACCAGACCGGAATGTCTATGGCAGATTTTGGGGCACAGGCGGCAGCAGGAGCATTAGTGGGAGGATTCGCGGGAGAAGCTGCATCTCTCGCCGGAGCATCTGCAGAGAGGGCGGCACAGATTACAGCAACGATATCGAAGAATGCATCACTTCCGATCATGGGAGCAGGAGCAATGTCCCAGACAGTGAAAGAAGTGATCGAGAATGGAGGAACCAACGATCAGGCTATGCAGCTGGGATTGATTGCAGGAGCGGCGGAAATGGTTACGGAGAGGCTGGGAATCGACAATCTCTCTAAGTTATCAAGCCAGGGCGTAAATTCTGTAAAGAGGGCAGTACACAAGATCATCGCAGAAGGCGCAATCCCGGAAGGTCTGGAAGAAGTTGTTTCGGACATCGTAAACAACGTTGCCAACGATGCGATCATGCAGGAAAACTCCGATTTTAATCAGGCCGTTGAACGGTACATGACACCGAATGCAATGACGGGGGAACACATTTCAAGAAGACAGGCAGAAGATCTGGCGATGAAAGACAGAATCAAGAATATGGCACTTTCATTTGCAGGTGGGGCACTGTCTGGTGGAATCATGGCAGCAGGAGCCTATGGAAGCGGTTATGTCGAGGGAGGATACCTGGGAAGAGAATTAAACAGCTACGAAGATTTTAGTGATGCACAGCTCATCAGAGACGGAAAGGCTATGACCGGAACAAATTCTGCGGATCTGGCAGAATACTACGAAAGGAAAGGAAAGCTTTCTGACAGGCAGAGAGCAGAACTGTTCAACCAGATTTTGCAGGATTCGGACGGAAAATACACGCCATCGCAGGAAATTGCACAGAATGAGACGGAAGATGCACAGACCGGGGAGGAAATTGCACAGGAAGCAAAGCCGGTAGAATTGACGGCAGAGGATTTGCAGGAACCACAGATTGACGAACAGGCAAAAGAAAAGAAGGTGGTGCAGGAAAATGTACGACAAAGAGAAAAAGAGCCGGAAACGGGCACACAGCGAAGCGTAGAAGGGGTAAATTACAAAGGTCTACAGGGAGATATTGAAGGAATCGACCGGGTAGAAAACGGAAAGATATATGCACGGGTAAACACAGGGGATGCAACAATCGTGCAGCCGGTAAGCAACTTAAACTTCGACAATGCTATCACACAGGCACTCTACCAAACGGCGGAAGGATACAAAAATGCCGGAGCAAGAAATTTCGTGATGGAGTACAACGGAGAAAGCTTGATAGCGTACAAAAAAGGATTCAATGCATATTACGATGCAGCGACTGTAGGGATCCCGATGAGAAAAGTGAACAGTGTATACGGAAACATGCTTACGGAAAAACAAAAAGCAGCGGCGTATGCAGCTGGCGAAACAGACCTTAATTTCGAACAAAGGTATGAAAACTTAAAAGTGGCGCGTGCGACCAAGACAGCAGGATCGCAGGTACTAGAAAATGACGCTTTCAGAAACCTGACGAAGGAAAACCAGACAATATTAAAAGCATATGCAAAGATGTCCGGGGCAAACGTGGTGGTAGATGAGACGATTTCAGCGGGAAACGGACGGTATGCGAACGGCTACTACGACAATAACGGAACGATCCACATTGCAGCGGACGCAACAAGCCCGATAAGTGTGGTGGCAAACCACGAACTGACGCACTACCTGCAGCAGTATTCACCAATTTATGATGAGTACAAGAAAGAGGTCATCAACTATCTGATGCAAAAAGAAAACATGCCATTGGACGGTTTGATTGAAAGACACATGTCAAATTACGAGAATGCAGGTCGCCAGATTTCCAGAGAAGAAGCCATGGACGAAATCGTGGCAAATGCAAGCGAAATGTTCCTGACGGATGAATCAGCAGTACAGCGGATGGTAAAAGAAAACAGATCCATCGGAGAGAAAGTGCTGGACTTCTTTAAAGAATTTATTTCGAACTTGAAGAAAATGCTCGAAGGATACGAACCGAAGAGCAAAGAAGCACAGATGCTGAATGAAGACTTGGAAATGGCACGAAAAACAGAAAAGATTTGGCTGGAAGCCATGCAGGATGCGAAGCGAACGGGGGGAGGAGATGCGAGCGTAGAAAATGTAAATGTAGCAGTAGCGAATGACGGAAGTGCATATAGAACATATTCCCTGAAGACATGGAACGAATCGGAGTACGCGACGGAGAAGAAAAAGGCAGCAGAGGAGCTGGCAGAAGCGATCGGAGTAACGAAAAGAACAGCAACCGAATATATCAACAACATAAATAGCATCGCGGCAATCATCGCGGAAGACAAGGAGAGGCTTGACTATAAGGCGTCGCCATACGGGAGCGCGTGGAAGTCGAACGCTGAATACGGAGGGTCGATAGACATGTCGACGCTGTGCCCGAAAAGAAGAATGTATACAGGGACGGTAGCAGAGATACAGAAGGCGATGCCGAACACGGCTCTGACAGCAGAAGACTATGTAAGCATAAGGTCAATGATGATGGAGAAAGGATACGAGGTGGCTTGCGGATTCTGCTATGTAGAATCATCAAGAAAAGACATAGGAAAATACACGGGGGAATTTCTGGAACAATATAAAAAGGATCACCCAGAAAGCAATTACACACAAGTGGACTTCAACACACCAGAAGGCCTGGAAAAAGTACAGGAGTCAGACAAGGGGGCATACGACAAGTATCTGGAATTCATGAACAGGCTCGCGCAAAGAAAACCGAAATTATTTGAAAACAGGACAGAGTACAGACATGAGATACTGGATGCATTTAAGAGAAAGGAGACAATAGAAAAGAAAAACAAAAACGGGGGAGTTAGGTTACAAAGCTTCTCGGATTTTGAAACGCCACATTTGATAGATATGATGCAGGTGATCATCGACATGTCGAGGGTAGGGCTTGGAGGACAAGCATACACAAAAATGCCGAACTTCGCATGGGCGCTCGGAGATACCGGATTAAAGATAAACCTATCATTGGTAGGAAATGTGGATGAAAAAGGAAACCTAACGTTTGATGATGTGGAGGGCATGCCGATAGATGAGGCAATGAAACTGAGGAAACGGTATTCAAAAAACGTAGGAACGATCCTTGTGGGAGTGAGTGACGAACACATACTGGCAGCAATGAAAGATGATAGGATAGACTTCATCATACCGTTTCACAGAAGCCAATGGAACAAAAGCCTATACTCTGCGCTGGGGATAGATGGGTACAAAGATTACACAAAGTTGCAGAATGAAAGCTACATCGAAGAAAGACGAAACAAAAACGGGAAAAAGATACGTCCGAACAATTTTATGCCAAACGAATATTGGGATTATTCAAAAACCGGGAAACAGAATGCGGAAAAATACTTAGAAATGTGTGCAGAGGATGGAAGAATTCCGAAATTCAGCAATTTTCTTAAATACAATGAAGACGGAACGTGGTCACTGAAAGAAGACGGAAGCACAGATGGATATTGGAAATTGCTGGGAGATTTCAAGATGTACGACAACGAAGGAAAGGGATCACCGCAGAAACCGGTAAAGCCGAAATTTAACATGGATGAATGCGAAAGGATACTGAACGAATACGAAGGAGGGCACCAAAGTTTCCCTGTGGCAAAAGATGTCGTAAGAGAATTTCTGGAAGAAAGAAAAGATAAGAAATTCATGATAAAAGAAGACATCAGATATCAGATGGAGGATGCATCCGAAGTAGACTACGATACACTGAAAGCGGAAAACAAGGACCTGAAAGAATTAAACAGCATATTGGGAGGGATGATAAAGGCCACAAAGGGAATAGAACCGGATCAGGAGGCAATAAAGAAGGTCGGAAAGAAAATTCTGAAAGACTATAACTCAGATTATAATCTGGATACATTTACAAGAAATATGACCGGCATATGGAAGTATATATCGGGATCCAAAAACATAGACGCAGAGCAGGTAGCGATAGCCACGGCGGATATGGCAAAGGGAATCCTGGAACACGCAAAGGTAAATGTAAACGAGAGATACGCAGAGCAGTACAAAGATCTGGCAAAAGAGGTAAGGCAGATCAAACTGGAAGTACCGGAAGAGATGAGGGGAGATTTCGACCGGGAAGGAGGATACGCAGAATTCCGAAAGAGAAATTTCGGAACGTTAA
>ERZ772879.255-NODE-255-length-43836-cov-5.713666_pt1 | contig 43836 bp, 50 predicted proteins | sample MGYA00580582_ERZ772879 | MGnify/ENA primary metagenome ERZ772879 (study PRJEB29015, sample SAMEA2737682) | human gut metagenome | biome: human gut; feature: human-associated habitat; material: faeces | place: China | collected 2012 ... | reverse complement strand
GAACCCGTGTTACCGCCGTGAAAGGGCGATGTCTTAACCGCTTGACCACGGAGCCAAAACTATTTTGGTGAACTGTTTTATAACAGTGACCGAAAATTATAATAGCATAACTATATGATTTTGACAAGTGTTTTTTTGAAAAAAATAAAATTTTGTGAAGTCTATAATGAAATTAGAAACAAGGAAATAGTAAAAAGGTTCAAACGCATGAACTTTTTAAGAAAGGGTAGGTTTAAAAATGGGAGATATTAAATCAGTAAGACACCTTAGTTTTTATAAGTTGATGGACTTTATGTTGTTGGATGATGATACAGAGTCAAACAATCAACTTTTTGCTAAAAAGTTTGAATCGTTTTTTGGTAGTAAATCATCTATCAAACTGGAAAATAACACGCTTTATGATATTGCTTCTATTCTCTTAAAAGAGGATGTTGATTTTAAAATGAAATCAATAGTTACGGGAAACGAACAAGAGCGCATTTATTTCGTTATGGGTTTGATTGCAGATTATTGCTGTTGGACAACATTCACACAGTAGAAAAGTTCACGCGCATGAACTTTTGCATAAAGGGTTAAAAGAAAGGGTTAAATGCTATGAAGAAAGAAGAAAAGAAAGAAGTTACTGCACAGAGTATTACCGATTCTTTGAAAAAAGCGGAAGAACAGAACGCAAAACAGGAGCTTGCAAATGACAAGCGTTTGTACACCAGATATAAAAAACAGATTGATAACGCCTATACCAAAATGGAGTCCTGCTATCTGGATACTGCGATTGCGATTCACTCAATTTACTCTAAGAAATTGTACAAGCTTGATAATTTCAAAAACATCTATGATTTCGCAAAACAGAACTATGATATCGCACGTGGAACGACAAACGGATTTATCAATATTTGTGAACGTTTTGGTCGAGTTGGTGAAAACGGTACAATTGTGGAATTGCTTCCAGAGTATCAAGCTTACTCTATTTCGAAACTTAGAGTAATGTTAAGATTTCCAAAAGATTTACTTTTGCAGTGTAGTCCAGATATGTCCGTCCGTGAATTGCAGAAAAAAGGCAAGGAATATGAACAGGGATTGCTTATTGAAGATATTTTAGAATATGAAATTGACGTGCCGGACGATATTGTTGACGAGTCAAAAGAAAGTGTTCCGATTAACAAACCGGAAAAAGCAGATATTGAAGAAAGTGACGGTAAAGTTTTTGTGTGTCAGGCACACACCATTGAAGAATTGCTTTCTTTGCAAGAGCTTATCGCGGATACCTTAAAAGATATCAAAGATGGTAACGGCAAAAGTAATGCCGTTATAAATGTAAGTATACAATTTTAATTTATGTGAAAGCCCGTTTGGGCTTTCCCCAAGGTAACAATTAAATTTATATATAAGTTACATATTAACAAACACGCCCGATAAACTGGGTTGAAGAAAAGGAGAAAAATTATGAATATTTTTGTAACATCTAAAGAACCTGTAATGATTATCGAAAAGAGTAAAAAAGCTTGGGAAATGAATGGAAGAAGTGGTATCAGCTATAAAGCTATTTGTATGAAGAAAGTTGATGACGAAACACAGGTGGAAGAAATCCGTTGCACAGAGGAAACTTATGGCAAGATTCAGCCATTTACCTCTTATATCTTGCTTGGCGATCTCGACGTCAAGAACGGGCGTTTCATGATTTCCGGTATCGTTCCGGAGAGTAACGCAAACAAGCCTATATCACAGGCTAAATAATTGATGTCTTCTTCACTCCCATGAAGTTGATATATATATCGGTGTTTCCCCGTCCCCCTTTGACTTCGTTCTTGGGACGGGGAATAGGTAACAACATTTAACCAACCCTTTCCGCTGTTCGTGATTGCATTGCCTAGCGGTTGCCGTAGGCAATGCAACGGACAACGGTGTACCTAACAGGGCAGGGGGTTGCCGTTGCAAGCGTAACATACAAATAATTAAATTTTAATGAATACACGAAAGGGCATATATTTTGAATGAAGAAAATGTATTGGAAAACGAAAATGATTCTAGTCAAGATATATCATCTTCTAAAACTTCTGATGTAACTTCTGAAAAAGAGTCAACCGAAGATGTTCACGCGTCTAAACAAACGGAAGCAACTGACTATACAGAATTGATTGAACAAGTAACTAACATCAATCAAAAATTGGATACTATAACAAATATATCTATCGTATGTATGGTTGGTATCGGAATTGTAATTGGTATTCTCGCTTGCAATATTTTTTCTAAATACTTTCATAGTTGAGGTACTTTATGGACTTATTGAAAATTACATTGTCTGATTGTGGACAACTTTTTTGTGGGTCAATTCCCGTGGGGTTCGTCCTCGGATGCTTTCCGATGATTATAGGCGCAACTATTCACGGGTTGATAAATATATTTAAAAAGGTCTAAAGAAATGACCGGAAAGGGGTAAACGTATGGAATCAGTAACAACTGCGTTAACTACAAGCTTTACTTCTGTAGCTACTTCTCTTACTGGTGTAATCGGTGATGTTCTTCCGATTGCTCTCCCGGTAGTAGGCGCTATGATCGTCGTTACAGTAGGTATCAAAATCTTCAAGAAAGTCGTATCTAAATAGTATACAGGCAAAAAGGGGGAAGAGGTTGGCAAGTCCAGCCTCTTTTTCGTATGTAAATAAATATAGAAAAGGAGTGAGATGATGAAGAAACGGAACAAATTTACACATAAAATTCTTCCTTTTATTTTAATTGGTGTAATCGCAAGTACAACGGTATCACTCAATTATAATAAGATAAGAGAAGTTAAAGCGGTTGCTGTTGTGGATGATGCCCTTGTCGTAGTTGCTATTCTTGCCATGTGTGGTGTAGCTTGGACAAGTATTGATCATTTTTGGAGTCCTGGCGGTTGGATAAATGACGGGGACAGTCCTGTTGCTGATCCCGATTTGCAAAAGTGGGCGGATGGTTTTAATGAACGTTGGCAAAAACAATGGGATGATGATGTTAAAAAGAAAGCTTTTGAACTGGGTCTAATTGATGAAAATGGAAATATAAAAAATAACGGTGGTTCGTCTGGTGGAGATGACGATAATGATAATAAATTTCCGTCATGGAGTGAGTTAAAGAATAAAGTGGTTAATAATGGTGGAAAAATGTTGCCTGCTTTAGCTCCTTTCGCTGCTATATTTGCCTATAAAGCTTATGAAGATTCTAAGGGAACTAAAAGTAATAAGCTTTCTATTTCAAAAGAAGTAAAAATGGGAGATGTTGCTCTTGAAAATTATTTAAACGAAAAAGCTATAGACGTGTCTATTTATCCATATTATATAAAAGGTATGACTGAACACAGCAACTCTATTTCCTATGACTTTTTTTATTTATCTGACGCTTATTACTATTATGATACTTCTGGTAAATATTGCAATTTTAAATCTTCTTACGGTAATGGTGGTATTCAAATTAAAATAAGTTTAAGTAAAAAAGGTGATCCCGCTAAAATCAATAAAGTTGATTCTAGTTCCGGAAGTTTTTCCTTAAGTCTTTACGATTATTGGGCTACCAATCTTCCTTTTAGAGATTCCAAGATTATCGATACTATCATTTCTGATAAAACTATATCTGGAACAACATCTTTGTATGATTATTTAAAAGACAATAATAATTATCCTGATTCTACTATAAATGATTTTGCTCGTATTCCAACTAATGATGAATTTGAAAAATATTTGCAAGATTTAAAAAATGTTTCTAGTGATGATGATAAACAGAAAATAATAGATGATTTTATAAAAACAATAACAACTCCATCTGAAACGCCTACGCCAGATCCTAAACCAGACCCTACTAATCCGACTCCTACACCCAATCCAGATACGCCAGATAATCCGGATTCTGATAATGATTTTTCTGTTCGTGATTTACGACTTGTTTTTCCGTTTTGTATTCCGTTTGATTTAGTAGATTGCTTTCGACTTTTCAACTCTGAACCGGAAACGCCTAGAGTGCAGTTTCCCGTTCATTTTGGTATAGTCGATAAAGATTATACCTTTGATATTGATTTAAAAGATTTTAACAATGTCGCTCTAGTGTGTAGATCTATGTTTTTGATATTGTATATCGTCGGTTTAGTTCTTGCGACTCGTTCGCTTATAAGGGGGTAAATATATGTCTGCTATGAAAGAATTAGTTACTACGTTTTTAGATTGGGTATTGAAGCTTTTACCAACAAGTCCGTTTACAGAATTCATAAATGCTTGCTCGGATATCCCGTATCTAGGTTGGTTGAATTGGTTTATTCCGGTCGGACAGATGATTGCTATTGGCGAAGCTTGGCTTGTTGCTATTGGACTTTTTTATATGTATTCTATAGTCCTTCGTTGGATTCGTGCGATTGATTAAGGCGGTATTGATATGTGGTTTGATGAAGAAGAAACAAATTCATGTTTAAATTGTAAATATGGCAATAAAGATATTGCATTTAAAAAATGTGATAACTGCTTATTAACTTACTTTCTCACTGGTCAAAAATATGTTGACTGGAGCAGAGAAGACGAAAAAAGGGGTAAAGGTTATGATTTATTTATACAGTGGTACACCGGGTTCAGGAAAATCTCTTCATACTGCAAGAGTCATTTACTGGAGCTTAAAAAGAGGTTTGCCGGTTATTGCAAATTTCGCAATCAATACCGATAAAATCAAAGGAAAAAAAGCGGAATTTCTTGAAATTGATAATGATGCTTTAAAGCCGGATTTTCTAATCGATTATGCAAAAAAATTCGCAGACGGAAAACGGATAAAAGAGGGAAGCTTACTTCTTGTAATTGATGAATGTCAACTTATCTTTAATGCAAGGGAATGGAATATTAAAGGGCGTAATGAATGGCTGTCTTTTTTCACGCAACATAGGAAATTCGGATATGATGTAATTTTAGTGGCACAGTTTGACCGGATGATTGATAGACAAATACGCGCTTTAATTGAATATGAGCAAATTCATAGAAAAGTAAGTAACTTCGGTATTAAAGGAAAAATCCTTTCTACCGTAATGGGTGGCAAGATGTTCGTTGCTGTAAAAGTCTGGTATCCAATGAAAGAAAAAGTTGGTCCTGAATTTTTCAAGGCATGCAAAAGATACTACAGTCTGTATGACACGTTCGATATGTTCGGCTCTGCCGTGGCGGGGATTGAGGGGACTCCGCAAACGGCAGAGCCGGATACACCAAACCTGTCACCGGATGTTAATTCGCTTGCGCTACTTGACAATAGCAACACTTAACAGTCACTTGTAAACATGGGGAAAGCTAAAATGGGTAGTTATAATGTTAAAGTTTATGAGTATGCCACTGGTATTCAAGTCCGTTTGTACAATCAAGTTTTGACTTATTCAGAAAAAGTCAAAAAAGAATCTTTTTTACAGTCTGAAGAAAAAGTTCATGCGCGTGAACTTTCTCCAGAACGAAAAGAGATTAGTTTACAAAAATCCATATCACGGACGATATCGCAGATTTATGAAGTATCTCGTGCAAACACATGGGAATATTTTATCACACTTACTTTTAACAGGAAAATACTTGATTCAAGTGATTATGATATGCTTTGTGATAAAGTTAGTATCTGGTTTAACAATATAAAGAAACGTTATGCACCGGATTTAAAATATTTAGTTGTGCCAGAACTTCATTCAGATGGTGTACACTATCATTTTCATGGTCTTTTATCTAATGTAGGTAATATTAAATTTATAGATAGCGGTATCAAAAAGAAAGGTCATGTGATTTATAATATGACTAATTGGAAATACGGATGGTCTACTGCTACAAAAGTTGCTGATACTGCAAGAGTTTCTAGTTATATTACAAAATATATCACAAAAGAATTATGCTCTGTTACAAAATATAAAAAACGATATTGGCATAGTAGGAACTGCAATACCGCAAATGTAAAAATTTATAATCTTCCATATGAAGATATAGATAAAATATTTGAAAAAAATTTACATTTATTACAACACGTATCAACTAAAAAGATAAAAGATTCTGGTCTAATAGTAACATATGTTGAATTAAAAAAGGAAAATCAAAATGAATGTTGAAAGATTATTAAAATTAAAGCAGGAAGCGGAAACAATGGTATATTTGAAAAAGCATAATGCAGACATTCAAAAAGTATATGCAGATGTGCATTTTAATCAGATCATTGAGGATATCAATGCGCAGTTATTTGCGTATAATATGCCATTTCGTAAAATGACAGATGAAGAATATATGATTGCGTCAAAAGTGTTTTCTTGATATAATTTTCCTATAATAAGGGGGCGTGATAATGAGTCTTATTGAGCGTGAATATATGGGAAAATCTGTTGAAGAAAGACAAGAGGAACGCAACAAACTTATCGAAAAAGATAATCGTAGGAAAGAGCTTTGGTCTTTGTATGGCAAAAAGCATAAATCGATATTTGATAAGTTACGCATAAGAAAACTTGAAAAATTAAATAGGGAAGAAACTTAAAAAGCATATAAAAAAATAACGTCAATGATTTTGAAAAAACTTGTCTTGTCATTGACGTTATTTTTTTATATGCTAAACTCCGTTCTGAAAGGGTATGGTTAAAAACAAATGAAAAACAAATATCTAACAGAGCGTGAACGTTATCAGATTGAAGCTCTTTACAATCTAAAAACTCCGGCAAAGGATATAGCAAGAATCCTTGGAAAATGTAAAGCTACAATCTACAATGAATTAAAAAGAGGTATGACTACTCTTATCAATTCCGAGCTTGTTGAGTATACAACCTATCTTGCGGACGTGGCACAGCGAAAAGCAGAGTATAACGCCACAAATAAAGGTCGTGATTTAAAGCTTGGTAATGATTATGAATTTGTTCATTATGTTACTGATAAAATCATAAATGAAAAATATAGTCCTTATGCCGTTTTACAGAAAATCAAAGCCGATAAGCTTTCTTTCCGAACTTCTATCTGCAAGAATACACTCTATAATTATATCCGTATGGGATTATTTGAGGGCGTTTCCATGTCCTCTCTTCCATCCCCACGGACTCCACGAAAGGACCGTATAATACGGCGCACAGTAGCGCTAAATAACGCTATTTGCCGTTCTATCGAGGAAAGGGATAGATCTATAGGCAAGCGTGAAAATTATGGACATTGGGAAATGGATACTGTAGTTTCTGGATGGAAAGGAAAAGGAGCGTTACTTGTTCTCACAGAACGAAAAACCAGAGAAGAAGAAGTCTATAAAATTTCTTCAAAAACTGCTGATGCTGTCGTTTCTTGCCTTAATTCCATAGAAAGGCGTATTGGAATCAACCGATTCAAAGAACGATACAGAACAATCACAACGGATAACGGCGTTGAATTTTTAGATAGTGTTGGTATTGTCACATCAAAAAACAAGAAAAGCAAGAGAACAGATCTCTATTACTGCCATCCGTATTGCAGTTCAGAACGTGGAAGTAATGAAAATGCGAATAGGCTTATCCGGCGTTGGATTCCAAAGGGCGCGGATATCTCTAATTATTCCACCCGATATATCAAACAAGTACAAGAATGGATAAATAACTATCCTCGCAAGTTGTTTGATGGTATGTCCTCACTTGCCTATAAAGAATCTTTAAATCTATAAATGTTCACACGCATGAACTCTAAAAAAGCATGGTATTTCTATCATGTTTATTAAAGTGCGTCTAAAATAGTAATAATGTACAAAACACTTTCTTTCTGCAGAAAAGATTTTTGTGCATTGTGCCAAATTGTTCATACGTGTGAACTTTTTTCTAATTTCTTATTGACTTTTTCAAAAAAATAAAATTTTTCGGCTAAATTTTTAGCTTAAGGAGAAAATGAGGAATATCTGTGTCGGAAAGCTGAAAATTCATAAGCTGAAAAAAAGAGCCGATACAAAACTGTATCGGCAGAGTAGAGAGAAGATATATATAAAAGGTATAGGTCAAAGACATATGCCTGATTTTTTAGGCGGACATCCTGATAATCTTACAGAGTTTATATCATATAGGATTACCGGCGTCCCTTAACTTTATGCATTTAGTATAACGGGAAATTATGGAAAGAATGTGACGGGCGGATAAAGAAATCCTGAAATATCTTAAAAACTTCTGAAGAAGAGATAAATTTCAGCAAAACAGTTGACGTATATAGATTATCGATATAATATGAAGGTACAAAGTATATAGGTAATCGATATAAGGAGGGAGAAAGAAATGGCAGTTGATAAAAGTCTGATATCAGGGAGTACGACTCTTTTGATCTTAAGCCTTCTGGAAGAGAAGGATATGTATGGATATGAGATGATCGATACGTTGAAAGGAAAGTCAAACAATGTATTTGAACTAAAAGCGGGAACCTTATATCCGCTACTGCATTCTATGGAAGAAAAAGGATGGCTTAGCGTATATGAGCAGGAAGCCGGCGGAAAGATGAGGAAGTATTACCGGATTACCAGAGATGGGAAAAAGCAGTATCAGGCAAAAAAGAAAGAGTGGAAAGAGTATTCGGAGGCTATTTTACAGGTGATTGGAGGTGTGTGTTTTGGAACGGCGTGATTATCTGGAATTGATGACCGGTCAGATCCGCTGCAAGAAAATGTGTCCGGTTATTACAAAGGAAGTAGAAGATCATATTGAAGATCAAAAGCAGGCTTTTATGGCAGAAGGGATGAAGGAAGAAGAAGCTGAGAAGGCAGCCGTGGAGGAGATGGGTGATCCGGTGGAAGTCGGAGTGGAGATGGATCAGATCCACAGACCGAAGATGCCATGGAAAGCAATTTTTGTAATCGCTCTGATGCAGATTTTAAGTGGAATGTTTGCAGCTTTCTTTTTGAAACAGAATGAAAGTTATGGATATATCGCAGGAATCCGGCAGATATTCCGGCTTGCGATGGCATTTTCGGTTATGATCCTGGTGTGTTATATGGATTACAGCTGGATCGGGAAGCACGCAAGGCTTTTGGCAGGCAGTTATCTGTTGTTTATGGTTCTGATGAGACATTTTTTTGCCCTTCAGATTAACGGTGCAGTAAGATGGATTGGAGTCGGCGGCTTCAGTGTAAGTCTTTCGCTGATGAGCTGGCTGTTTCTTCCACTGTATGGTGCAGTGTTGTATCGGTACCGGGGAGAAGGATATGGTGCTGTTCTTAAAGCCATAGTCTGGATGCTGCTTATCGCAGGGATCCTAATCACCTGTCCGGATCTTGTGATGGCAGGGACGGTTGGACTTTCCTGTGTCTTTATGCTGATGCTGGCACTGGAAAAGGGATGGTATCAGGTTGCGGTTACAAAGGTGATGACCGGAATAGGTATCAGTGTTGTTGGAGTTCCGGTTGGCATACTGGCATATTTTTTCTTCTTTGGTGCGGAATATCAGAAAAGCCGTATCCTGGCGATGTTTGCAGTGAATAAGTCACAAATGATGGAAGGAACAACGCTTGGGGCAGTACGGGAACTGCTGTCGAAATGTATGGCAGTTGGACGCGCCACCGGAGTAGAGGACTTTTGGACTGGGGACCGTATCAGTTCCGCGGATTATATGATGCTTGGAATTGCGGGGTATTGTGGAATTCTTGTGATGGTTCTTTGTATTGCAATAATTGCCGGTTTGCTGTGCTGGTTTTTAAGAAGCGCGCTGAAGCAGAAGAACCAGCTTGGTATGATGATGGGATTTGGCTGTGTGATGGTTCTGACAATTCAGTTTCTGTTATCACTGCTGGCGAACATTGGGGTATCCAGGTTCGGTCAGGGAGCCTGGTGTCTGTTCTTCGGATATGGGCGAAGTGGACAGATGGTTTCTGCGGTACTGATGGGAATTGTGCTGAGTATTTACCGGCATCAGAATGTAACTCCTGAGCTTGTAGTTGAAAAAAGAGCGGTGGCGAGCTAAGATAGAAGAAAAAAGAGGAGGAACAAGATGCTGGTTTGTGATTATATTGTAGAGAGAATCGATGGAGATTATGCGATGCTGAAGCGGACCAATCTGCCAGAGGAAGAGGCAAAGATGGTAGCAAGAGCACTTCTTCCGGAAGAGATCCGGGAAGGAAGCCGCCTTCATTATGAATTACTTCAGTATACAATTGTTGAATAAAGGTATGGAAAATGTGTGTGCCCTGGGACTGGAAAGTGCCGGAGCACACTTTTTTCAAAGTGTAATTTTCTGTTTAGAAATTTTTCAGAAAATATTAAGGGAAATGGATGTGCATATTTAATAAAAAGAGAGTAAACTCTACTTCCGAGGTGAAGAATATGGATAAGATTTCGGTAGTAGTACCATGTTATAACGAAGAAGAGGCATTGCCTGTTTATTATAAAGAAATGTGCCGTGTAATGGATGAGATGAAGGATGTTGTATTTGAACTGATTTTTGTAGATGATGGTTCATCAGATGCGACGCTTGGTATCATGAAAGACCTGAATGAAAAGGACAGCAGGTGCAGATATCTTTCATTTTCCAGAAACTTTGGAAAGGAAGCTGCGATTTATGCAGGACTGAAAGCATCGGAAGGCGATTATGTTGCACTTATGGATGTAGATCTTCAGGATCCACCGACGCTATTACCTGAGATGTATGAGATCCTGCAGGAGGATGGATACGACAATGTAGCGACAAAAAGGGTCACAAGAACCGGAGAGCCACATATCCGTTCTTTCCTGTCAGAAAGCTTTTACAAATTTGTCAATGCTATTTCAAAGACAGAGATTGTAGATGGAGCGAGAGATTACCGGCTGATGAAGCGGAAGATGGTGCAGGCAGTTCTGGAAATGAGCGAGTATAATCGTTTTTCAAAGGGAATCTTCGGCTGGGTTGGATTCCGTACAAAATGGCTGCAGTACGATAATATTGAGCGCTCTGCCGGAAAAACCAAGTGGTCCATGTGGAAGCTGTTTAAATATTCGGTGGAGGGAATTACCGGATTTTCAGTGGCACCGCTCTCACTGGCTTCGGTAGTGGGTGTACTGTTCTGCGTGCTTTCCTTTATTATGATCGCAGTGATCGTAGTAAGGACGCTGGTCTGGGGAGATCCGGTATCCGGCTGGCCGTCACTTGCCTGTATTATTTTCATGGTCAGCGGAGTACAGCTTCTCTGTACCGGAATTGTAGGGGAGTATCTGTCAAAGACTTATCTTGAGACGAAGAAACGTCCGATTTTTATTTTAAAGGATTCCAGCGATGATAAGGAGCAGAAGCATGAAAGAACGTAGAAAAGGTCTGCTATGGGAAATGGCACTGATCCTGCTTACGGTTGCCGCCTGTCTGTACTCTACAGGCGCAGGAAATATTTTCGGGGCAAAGGTGGACTGGAGCAGTCAGCACAGTGTGTTCCCGGAATATTTTCGACAGCAGTTTTATCGTACAGGGCAGTTTTTTCCTGAGTTTGCATTAAATATTGGCGGTGGTCAGAATATTTACAATTTTTCTTATTATGGATTGTTTAGTCCGGTCGTTTTGATCGGTTATCTTCTGCCGAATGTGAAGATGTCGGATTATATGATGGTGGCAAGTATTGTCTGTCTGGCAGCAGCGGTTATAATTTTGTACCGGTGGCTGAAAAGCCGGGAATTTACAGCTGCGGTAAGCGGGATGACAGCGCTGATGTTTCTTTTCGCAGGACCTATGATCTATCAGTCGTCGCATCAGATTATGTTTGTAAATTATATGCCATTTCTTTGTCTGACATTTTTGGGAATCGACCGATATTTTGAACAGAAAAAATCCGGTCTGCTGATCGGCGGAATCTTTCTGATGATCATGACAAGCTTTTATTTCAGCATCGGTGGAATACTGGCGCTTGGTCTATATGGAATTTACCGGTATGCAAGGACAAAAGAGCGGGCAGAAGAGATGATTACGGTAAAAGGATTTCTAGGTGACGGACTGCGGTTTGCAGGAAGGATCATGACGGCGATCATGCTTGCAGGAGTTCTTCTTGTGCCGACTGCGATGGCTCTTCTCGGGAGAAGCGGAAGCAAGGGAGAAAAAACAGATATCTGGCAGCTTCTGACACCGCAGATTAATTTGGAAAAATTTCTGTATGGGGCATATGGACCGGGACTTAGCTGTCTGATGCTGATTATTTTGCTGACCGGACTTTTTTATAAAAAGGCTTATGAGAAGATCCTGTCGCTTGGTTGTCTGGTGGTGCTGACAGTTCCGTTTTTTTCGTATCTGCTCAATGGTGCACTTTATATCAGACCGAAGTCGCTGATCCCGTTTTTGCCGCTTCTGTGCTATCTTACGGCAAAATATCTGGAGAAGCTGAAAAATCAGAAAATAGCGAGAATCTGGATGCTTCTTCCATGTCTGGCAATTATCATATATATTTATCTGAAGAAGGATGATGTGAAAAGCGAAGTCCTTTGGAAACTACTTTTGCTGGATGCGGTCATAACACTGTTGATCTGCGTGGCACAAGCGTATAGTGCATGGATTCGGAAGTATCTGACAGTAGCCGTTCTGGGACCGGTGATCCTGAGCCTTATTGTTACCGGAAGCTATTCCTGGGAAAAGAGTGGAAATCTGGAGAGCAGGAAAGCATATGAGGAAGATACCAGCCGGTCCATCGGGAAAGCTGTGGACAAGGCAATTACATCAGATAGTGGATTCTACCGGGTCGAGCAGGTTGGAAATGAAGAGGAAAATGCGGAAAATCTGAATCGTGTGTGGAACAGTGAGCAATATATTACATCCCTGTATTCGTCTTCCTATAATGCTGATTACCAGAATTTCCGTAAAAATGATTTTCAGGTAGAGCAGCCGTACCGAAATTTTCTGATGCAGTCGGTTTCGCAGAATCCGGTATTCAGACAGCTGATGGGAGTGAAATATCTGATCTCCAGTCAGAATATACCGGGATATGAGAAAAAGTGGATGACTGGGGGAGGGGATGTGTACTGTAATGAAAATGCAGCACCGATTGCCTATGAGACGGATCAGACGATGTCGGAAGCGGAATATGACAGACTGGATTTCCCATATAATCAGCTGGTGTTTACCAGATATGCTGTGACAAAGGACGGAACTGTATCGGCAGGACAGGGGAAAGAAAAACTGGCAGAAGACATAGAGAAATGTGATTTTCGGATTCCGGAAAAGAATAACGGGATTTCACTGGTTGTTTCGACTGAAAACGGATATCAGGTGAAAATGAAAAAGCAACAGGAGTTCGAAGTGGCTGTCCCGGAACAGGAAGAGAAAGATGGAGTTCTGTTTGTACAGTTTCGAATCGAAAATAAAAAACCGAAAGAGGATATCGAAATATCCCTGGAAGGAGAGCGCAATAAACTTTCGTCAATCCAGCATGTGTATTATAACAGAAATACTGTATTTACCTATGCAGTAGGACTGGAAAAGGGGCAGAAAACGGTCCGTTTATCTCTTGGAAAAGGAGAGTATACGATTAAAGATATGAGTGCATATAACGGCGTATTAAATGAAGATACCGGCTTTTATCAGAGTGTATTCAGGGTGGATAAAGAGCAGACGAAAGGGAATCTGATCCAGGGGAGAATCAAAAGTCAGAAGGATGGAATGTTCATTACGTCCATTCCGTTTGATAAAGGGTTTGAAATGACGATAGATGGCGTAAAGGTGAAATGTGAAAAAGTGAATAAAGCGTTTCTGGGATTTCATCTGGAAGCAGGAAAACATAAAATCAGAATTTTGTATCATGCGCCTGGAGTGACAGCAGGAAAGATACTGACAGGTCTTGGCGTTCTGATTGTGATCGCAGGGGCAGTAAGAAAGAAAAAATGCGCGGAGTGAATCTTTAAGATTCTGAAATAAAAAAGGATACAGTCTTAGAGCTGCATCCTTTTTTATTTGACAGAGAATTCCGAAGAAGCTTGCTTTTGCCATCCATGTATCTGCAGGTAGTAGTTTACTCCTGGCGCTTGATCTGAAAATGAATGGCATCATCAGACCAGATCTTATCGGTATATCGGATTTCGATGGTAGACCAGTTCAGTGGGACTTCCAGAGAAAGATATCCTTCCAGGGTTTCGCCGGGAGCGATCGTTCCATCGAGCTTTGGCTGGTCGCTTGTGGTTGCAAGAGCAGTAAATGCAGCTGCACTGTAGTCAAGTTTGGTATCGTCACAATAATTTTCAAAGCTTGCCATACTGCTGATGACCAGATCATCAGATGTCTGATTGACAATTGTCATGTGGACAAACATAAATTCATTGCCTTCTGTCGGGACAGACCAGTCATCTCCTTCGGATTCTACGTAGCTGTCCATCGTGATCTCAATGCCATTGTATGCGGCGGTCTCATTTTGCTTATAGATCTCTTTGGTGGCATCAGCTGTCTTCTTCGGTGTTGAAGTGCCGGAAGAATTGTCAGAAGAAGTGTGCATTTTGGAAAAAAGGAATATAACCGCAATAATGATCAGGATGAGAATCAAGATGATAAACGGCAGACTTTTTTTGTGTTTCTTTTTGGGGGTTGTTAGCTGGTCTGGTGAAGTTACATCATCAGAAGATACATCGGACTTTGTGCCTGCAGTATCGTTTTTGGAAACTGGCGTTGGTTTGGCAGCAGGTTCATCTGCCTGACCGGAGCTGATAACTGGTTCTGGAACTGGAGCATGCTCCTGTACGGAGGATTCATTTCCGGAAAAGGGTTTGTCTGTAGAAACTTTTTCAGTCTCTTTTTTTTCAGTGGTTTTCTTCTGAGCTTCTGCTTCTTCTGCTTCCGGAACATTTTTACGCATGCTGCGCATGGCAGCAGCTGTGCTGTGGTAGATCTCCGGTCCGTTCAGGGGATCGTCGAAAAAAGCCTGCTGTCTGGCGGCCGGGCGCTTTTTTCTGGAAACAGATCCATGCTTATGGGCAGAAGATCTGGCACTTCGGGTATCTGTATCATCCGGAATCACAGCGGATGCCGGAAATCTTTTACGGCAGGTATCACAGAGATATTTGCCGGGACATTTTTTGCTGGGGCGGACTTTGTGACCGCATACAGGGCATTTCATTCTAAGTTAAGTCTCCTTTATGATTCAAGTGTTCTGTTTTTATTATAGGGGAAAATCCTGTCAAAAACAAGGAGGTATTCTTGTCGAACAGACAGAAAAGTGATATCATACTGACTAAGTAACGTGGCAGAAAGTCGAAGCTGTCAGATACAGGAAAACAAAAGAAAGCAGGGAATGATATGACATATCAGGAAATGATGGAAAACGCAAAATTATCTATGGGGCTTTACTGCAAAGCCTGTCCGGTTTGTGATGGAAGAGCATGTAAAAACCAGATACCGGGACCGGGCGCAAAAGGTGTTGGTGATACTGCGATCAGAAATTATAAAAAGTGGCAGGAGATCCGCGTGAACATGGATACGATCTGTGATGGCGGAGAGGCAGACACTTCTGTGAATTTATTTGGAAAGGAATTTAAGATGCCGTTCTTTGCAGGACCGGTTGGAGCCGTGAATCTGCACTACAGTGACAGGTATGATGATGTTTCTTATAACAATGTACTGGTATCAGCCTGTGCAGATGCCGGAATCGCCGCATTTACCGGAGATGGAGTGAATGCAAAGGTAATGGAGGCTGCAACGGAGGCAATCCGTGAAAATGATGGATGCGGGATACCTACAGTAAAGCCTTGGAATCTGGATACTGTCCGGGAGAAGATGGAACTGGTGAAGAAGTCAGGAGCATTTGCGGTAGCGATGGATATTGATGCGGCAGGACTTCCGTTTCTGAAAAATATGAATCCGCCGGCAGGAAGCAAGAATGTACAGGAGCTTTCCGAGATTGTGAAGATGGCTGGAAGACCATTTATCGTCAAAGGCGTGATGACAGCGAAAGGCGCGAGAAAAGCAAAAGAAGCAGGTGCCGATGCGATCATCGTATCTAATCACGGAGGAAGAGTGCTGGATCAGTGTCCGGCAACTGCAGAAGTGCTGGAAGAGATTGTAAAAGAAGTGAACGGTTCTATGAAGATTCTGGTTGACGGAGGGATTCGCTCTGGTACAGACATTTTCAAGGCACTTGCACTTGGTGCTGACGGTGTACTGATCTGCCGGCCGTTCGTTGTAGCTGTCTATGGCGGTGGAGAAGAAGGTGTGAAGCTTTACATTGATAAGCTGGGAGCAGAACTCAAAGATGCCATGCAGATGTGCGGTGCACATTCTGTTTCAGAAATTACAAGAGATATGGTAAGATATTATCAGGACTAGAAAAATACATGCAGGAGGATAATACAATGGGAATGAGAGTGAACGCAGAGCTGCCATTACCGGCAGACCTGAAAAACGAATATCCGTTATCGGATAAATTAAAAGCTATCAAGGCGAAGCGGGATGAGGAGATCCGTGATATTTTTACAGGGAAATCAGACAAATTCGTGGTGATCATCGGACCATGTTCGGCGGACAATGAAGATTCGGTATGTGAGTACGTGAACAGGCTTGCAAAGTTAAATGACAGAGTATCGGATAAGCTGATGATCATTCCAAGAATCTACACGAACAAGCCACGTACAACCGGAGAGGGATACAAGGGAATGCTGCATCAGCCGGATCCGGAGCAGGCACCGGATCTGCTTGCCGGAATCATTGCAATCCGTAAAATGCATATCAGAGCCATGCAGGAGACTTATCTGACAGCAGCAGATGAGATGCTTTATCCGGAGAACAGAAGTTATCTGGATGATATTCTTTCTTATGAAGCGATTGGTGCGCGTTCGGTTGAGAACCAGCAGCACCGTTTGACTGCGAGCGGAATGGATATCCCGATTGGGATGAAGAATCCGACAAGTGGAGATTTATCGGTAATGCTCAATTCTGTTGTTGCAGCACAGGGACCGCACCGCTTCATTTATCGTGGGCAAGATGTGACGACAGGTGGGAATGATCTAGCACATGTGATCCTGCGGGGCGGCGTGGATAAATATGGCACAACGATTCCAAATTACCATTATGAGGATTGCAAGAGACTTCTGGATATGTATGAGCAGAAGAATTTGAAGAATCCTGCAGCGATCATTGATGCCAATCATTCCAATTCTAACAAGCAGTACAAAGAACAGCTCAGAATCGTAAGCGAGGTACTGCACACAAGAAATTATGATTCAAAGCTGAAAAAACTGATCAAAGGTGTAATGGTAGAAAGCTACTTGGTAGAAGGAAGACAGGATATCGGCGGAAATATGGTATATGGTAAATCGATTACGGATCCGTGTATTGGATGGGAAGATACAGTGAGACTGATTGATAAGATTGCGGAAGACTGTTAATTGTAAAAATACAGTGTATCAAGGTTGAAAAACTTTGATACACTTTTTTTTTGCAGAAATGATTACAAAATTACAGTAAGATATATTTCCAGGGCAGATAGAATGTATGTTGTAAAAACATAAATTACGGGTTAATGAGAAAACTTTTCAAAAATTCCTATAGACAAAATCCCACTAATATAGTAGACTATAAATAGTTAGAAAAAGCTAACTAAAATAAATTTAAACAAACTCATACAAGAGGAAAACAACATGAACTGGATGCAGAAAGATGTACAGACATCTGCTCAGATGGAAATTGCATGGCAGTGTGCTCCGGTATTGACCGGTGTAAAGCCATCCAATATTCTGACCTTGAAAAATGTAAGTGAAAAGGAAGTTGCGGAAAGTCTGAAAGAGATGGGAATTTCATACAGCATGCTTTGCGACGGCGGAGTCCGAAAAGTATGGCTGATCTACAGAGAAGAAGAGATTCTTGAAATCATTGGAAAAAAAGAATACAGCGAATTTCTTGATACACTTGGCTATCGGGGATTTGAGTTTCCGCAGATGCTTCAGATCATGAATCTGAGATTTGAAGGATATCAGCATGGAAGTGCAGAATTTCCACATGAACTTGGAATTTTCCTCGGATATCCACTTGCAGATGTGAAAGGGTTTATTGAGCACAACGGAAAAGATTTCCTTTATCAGGGATACTGGAAAGTGTATGAGAACGTAGAAGAACGCAAGAAAATGTTTTCTATCTACAACGTTGTAAAAGAGGAATTTATCAGGGAAATGCAGGCAGGAAAGGATCTGTGGCATGCAGCAAGAAGCGTGAGACAGCCATTTGACATACAGCCTGCATAAAGGAATAAAACCTGGTAGATGATAGAAAGAAAAAAGAAAGGAAGAATTTAAAAATGAGTGATATTTGTGTAGCATACTGGAGCGGAACAGGAAATACAGAAGCAATGGCACAGGCAATTGGAGCAGGAATTACAGCAGCAGGGAAAAGTGCTGATGTAGTACCGATGGAAACTATTTCGCCTGCTGATTTAAAAGATCAGGCTGTCTGGGTACTTGGATGCCCTGCAATGGGAGCTGAAGAACTGGAAGACGGAACGGTAGAACCGTTTGTATCTGAACTGGAAGGATTTGCATCAGGAAAAAAGGTTGCCCTGTTTGGATCCTATGACTGGGGAGACGGCGAATGGATGCGTACATGGGCTGAAAGAATGGAACAGGCTGGCGCACAGATCGTCGGCGGAGAAGGACTTATCTGCCACGGAACACCGGGAGCAGATGCAATAGATGAGTGTGAGTCACTCGGCAGGGAGGTGGCTGGTTTATAAGAGATACGAATACCTTTTAAATAAAACAGAAAACCGAAAAAGCTAAATAATCAAATAAAATTATAATCGAATCAAAAACAAATAAAAACCAAAAATTAAAAGCTAAATAATCATCAAAAAAGAGCCGCTCCGTTTCTGCGGGGCGGTATACAAAAAAACACAATCGTTATTAGAATGAATTAAGGAGATGGATAAGAATGAGCGTTGTAATTGTAGGAGGTCATGACAGAATGGTCTGTCAGTATAAAAAAATATGCAAACAGTTTAAATGTAAAGCTAAAGTATTTACGCATATGTCTGCCGATCTGAATAAGCAGCTTGGACAGCCTGACCTGTTTGTACTTTTTACAAATACAGTATCGCACAAGATGGTAAAAACCGCGCTTGATGAGGCAAAAAGAAGCAATGCGAAGGTGGTTCGCAGCCATACAAGCAGTGGTGCGGCTCTGACAGAAATTTTAACACAGGAAGCAGGAGCAGCAGTTTAAAGCATGAATTTATTTACCGGGATCATGATCCCTTTTATTGGAACGACGCTGGATGTGGCACTTGGATAGAATGCAGAGTGGAAAAGCGAAAAGAAATGAAATGAATGTGTCCTGGTATGAAAATTATCTGGGCACTTTTTATATGTGCCCAGCTTGGCAAATATAAAAAAGAGGTCTTTCTCACGAAAGACCTCTTACAGCGTGCGTTAGAGGATTCGAACCCCCGACCTTTTGGTCCGTAGCCAAACGCTCTATCCAGCTGAGCTAAACGCACATTTATATCGTGTGTTGAACTGTGTTGCTCAACAACAAAATCAAGTATACATCAGAAAAAATAATATGTCAAGTATTAAAATGAAAAAAGTTCAAAAAATCTTGACCTCATTTTTGAACGGGGCGATGAAAGCCGGTTTGCTGGTTCTTATTCGAGATAAGGACAGATTTGATTCCATTTGGTAAGCAGGCGTTTCTTTGACCAGGCTGCATTTGCCGGACTTGTGGATGGCAGACAGATTGCTTTTTGCTGAGTTTGTGGAAAACAGTATTTTTTATATAAGCGGTATGCAGTGCCACCGTTGGTGAAAATCTGTCGGATGGATGCCGTCTGAAGAATTTCTGAAAGGTCATTGGGAACGACATTGTGGATACTGCTGTCACTGGAGCCTTCGATATCACAAGAGGCGATCACATCCCAGACGGCAATGTGGTGTGCAAGGAGCAGTGATTTTTTCTCTTCTATGCCGGCAGGAAGTGGTTCCCCTGTAAGTGTGGCAAGAAGATCCCAGAAACGGTTTCTTGGATGCCCGTAGAAAAACTGACTTTCCCGTGATTTTACAGAAGGGAAGCTCCCAAGGATCAGAATGCGGGAGTCTGTGTTAAATACAGGATGGATTTCGTGAAGTACATGTGAAGATTGAGCCATAGGTATGCCTTCTTTCATAAATATATTCAATAAAAGGATAAGCGATACGGGAGTGAAAAGCAAGTGGGAAAAAGTACAGTCTGGGTTACTGTTCACTCCCGTGTCAATCACTACGCTGATTGGCACGGAGGATGCACGTTTTATCTTGAATGGCATCTCGCCCATCGCCAAAGGCGATTTAAAATGGCGAGATGCGTTGCTGGTCACAGGTACTGTGAACAGTAACATCCTGTCTTTTGAATCTTATTCAGCAATTGCATTCCCGGTGTACAACTGATAATATTTTCCCTTTTCTGAAATCAGTTGGTCATGAGTACCTCTTTCGATAATGCGTCCCTGTTCCAGGACCATGATACAGTCGGAATTCCGAACCGTAGACAGACGGTGTGCGATCACAAACGTAGTACGTCCATGCATCAGTCTGTCCATGCTTTCCTGAATAATACGTTCAGTACGCGTATCAATAGAGCTTGTAGCCTCATCCAGGATCAGTACCGGCGGATCTGCAACTGCTGCTCTGGCAATTGCAAGAAGCTGTCTCTGTCCCTGGCTTAAGTTTGCCCCATCCCCGGTGATGACCGTATCATATCCTTCCGGAAGTCTGCGGATAAATCCATCTGCATTTGCCAATTCTGCTGCTGCAAAGATTTCTTCATCTGTTGCATCCAGTTTTCCAAAACGGATATTGTCTTTTACCGTTCCTGTGAACAGATGTGTATCCTGCAGTACAATTCCAAGGGAACGTCGCAGATCCGCTTTCCGAATCTTGTTTATATTAATTCCATCGTAGCGGATTTTTCCATCCTGAATATCATAAAACCGGTTGATCAGATTTGTAATGGTTGTTTTTCCTGCTCCTGTCGAACCTACAAAGGCAATTTTCTGTCCTGGCTCTGCATACAATTTCACATCATGAAGCACGATCTTATCATTATTGTACCCGAAATCCACACCATCAAATACTACATTTCCCTTAAGCTCAATATAATCTACCGAACCATCTGCCTGATGTGTATGCTTCCATGCCCAGCATCGGGTATGTTCCTTACATTCTATAAGTTTTCCATTTTCTTTTTTCACATTGACCAGAGTCACATACCCGTCATCTACTTCCACTTTCTCATCCAGAAGGGTAAAGATACGCTCTGCTCCTGCAAGTGCCATTACAATAGCATTCATCTGCTGGCTGACCTGGTTGATCGGCATACTAAAGCTTTTATTGAATGTCAGAAAGCTTGCCAGTGCACCCAGTGTAAATCCTCCCACACCATTCAGCGCAAGGGCACCTCCGACAATCGCACAGACTACATAACTGATATTTCCGATCTGCGCATTCAAAGGTCCGAGGTAGTTTGCATAGGTATTCGCACGGTCTGCGCTTACAAAAAGTGCCTCATTCAGCTCTTTAAATTCTGCCTTACTTTCTTCCTCATGGCAGAAGACCTTGACAACCTTCTGTCCATTCATCATTTCTTCAATATAACCATTGACTTTTCCAAGATTTTTCTGCTGTTCCAAGAAATATTTCCCGCTCTGTCCGGCGGCTTTCTTGGTACCAAATATCATAATTGCAACCATGATCATCGTCACAACCGTAAGTGGAATATTTAAGATCAACATACTGACAAATACACTGATGATCGTAAATCCGCTGTTGATGATCTGCGGAATACTCTGGCTGACCATCTGCCGCAGGGTATCGATATCGTTCGTGTAAATTGACATGATATCACCATGTGCATGGGTATCAAAATATTTGATCGGCAGCTTTTCCATATGTTCAAACAGCTCATTACGCATATTCATCATCATTCCCTGTGTCACATTGATCATGATACGGTTATATGCGTAAGTCGCAACGATTCCGATTCCGTAAAATACCGCAACCCTTTCAATTGCATGTGCAAGCGGTGAAAAATTCGGTGTACCGTCAGACAGCAGGAACGGTGTAATATATTTGTCGATCAGATCTCTTGTAAACATCGTTCCCTGCACATTTGCGATAACCCCTACAAATATAAGAATAAATACTGCAATACAATGAACTTTATAATCACGGAAAATGTAATTTATCAGACGCATCAAAAGTTTCCCCGGATATTTCACTTTATTCTGTGGTCTTCCCATCGGTCTTGGCATTATGCTTCACCTCCTTTTTCATCAAAATCTCCTCCGCCCTGAGTCTGCGATTCGTATACTTCGCGGTAAATTTCATCGGTCTTCAGCAATTCTTCGTGTGTACCAAATCCATGAACCTGCCCTTCATCCATAACGATGATACGGTCTGCATCCTGCACACTGGATACACGCTGTGCAATGATCAGCTTTGTTGTATCCGGGATTTCTTCACGGAATGCACGGCGGATCTTTGCATCTGTAGCAGTATCTACCGCACTGGTACTGTCATCCAGGATCAGGATCTTCGGTTTCTTAAGCAGTGCTCTTGCAATACACAGTCTCTGCTTCTGACCACCGGATACGTTGTTTCCTCCCTGCTCAATGTGGGTATTATATTTATCCGGGAAACGCTCAATGAATTCATCTGCACATGCAAGCCGACATGCTTCCATACATTCTTCGTCGGTCGCCTCTTTGTTTCCCCAGCGCAGGTTATCCAGAATACTTCCGGTAAACAGTACATTTTTCTGCAATACAACAGATACCTGGTTTCTCAGTACTTCCAGATCATAATCTTTGACATTCTTTCCGCCAACCAGGATTTCTCCGCCTGTCACGTCATACAGACGACTGATCAGATTCACCAGACTCGTCTTCGCACTTCCGGTTCCTCCAATGATGCCAATCGTCTCACCGGAATGGATGTCCAGATTGATATTCTTCAGGACTTTCTCTGCACTGTCTTTTTTGTAAGCAAAATCTACATTCTTAAATGAAATACTTCCATCTGCCACTTCATAAAGCGGATGTTCCGGATTATGGATATCGCTGGTTTCATCCAGTACTTCTGCTATACGCCGCATACTTGCCATACTCATGGAAATCATGACAAATACCATAGACAGCATCATCAGACTCATCAGAATGTTCATACAGTATGCAAGAAGACTCATCAACTCTCCTGTTGTCAACGATTTCACTACGATCATCTTTGCACCAAACCAGCTGATCAGGATGATGCAGGTATAAACAGTGAACATCATGATCGGTGAGTTCCATATAACATTTTTCTCTGCTCTTACAAAAATATCGTAAATATTCTTACTTGCATACTGAAATTTACTTGTTTCCTGTTCTTCTCTTACATATGCTTTTACTACACGGATCGCAGATACATTTTCCTGAACGGATGCATTTAAAGCATCATATTTTGGAAATGCCTGCTGGAAATAAGCCGTTGCATGACGAATGATAAAGAAGAGGATCACTCCCAGGATCACAACTGCCACAAGGTAAATACTTGCCAGTCTGGCATTGATCGTAAATGCCATCACCATTGCACAGATCATACTTGCCGGTGCTCTCATCATCATACGCAGCATCATCTGGTACGCATTCTGCACATTGGTCACATCTGTTGTCAGACGTGTAACCAGACCTGCTGTACTGAAATGATCAATATTTGCAAACGAATAGGTCTGGATCTGATCGAACATCTTATTTCTCAAATTCTTCGCAAACCCGGTCGAAGCCTTTGCTCCGTATCGTCCTCCTGCCATTCCGGCAAGCAGGCCACAAAATGCAGCCACAATCATAATTCCACCAACTTTGTAAATATGGTGAATATCTCCGGTATTGACACCCTTATCGATAATAGATGCCATCAGAAATGGAATCAATGTCTCAAACAATACTTCCAGAATCATAAAAAACGGTGTTACGATCGATGCCGCTTTATATTCTTTTACTTCTTTTAATAAAGTCCGAATCATGAATTCTCTCCTTTCATTTTTCCCATATTGTAATAAACTTTATCGATCACATGCATAAATGCATGTAATTCTTCTTCTGTAATGCCTTCTTCCAACTGCGCATCCATTTTCTGAAAAATTTCTCCCAGTTTTTCATGGTTTTCCCGTCCTTTTTCTGTCAGCATTACTTTTTTCAGACGCGCATCATTTGCAACCGATGCACGGCAGATGTACCCTTTTTTCTCCAGAGTCTGGATAATATTTGTTACCGCTGAACGGCAGATACCAAAATACTTTTCTATATCTTTCTGATAAATTTCCTTATCCTGATGTTCATATAGATAACGTAAGATCCAGCCATGCATCAGGGCAATCTCATCCAGTCCTTCTTCTTTTACACGCATTTCCAGCAGTTTTGAAATCGAACGGTCTATCCGGTGCACCTGATGTCCTACGTGGATTCGCTCTTCACATCCTTCACACAAATGACTTTCCTCCTTCCACTTTTTGCTTCTTCAAAAAAAAGAAAACTGTTCACGAATAAATTGTTCATTCGTAAACAGTTTAATCCTAAACAAGTTTATCACAGATATTTCCCTGCTGTCAACCTGCTATTTACTATTTTCCATCCAATCAAAAAGCTCACAGTTTTTTGCGATCAAAACCGCTGAAACCGGCATTATCATTGTGCAGGAAATTGCTCCAAAAATCATGGAAATACAGTTCTGAAAAAGAATTTTGGAGTTAAGCAACAACTCAATGGAATAATTCTGCATTCTCAAATACGCGAATAACAACAGCGATTCTCCCAGATATGCAAACAATAACGTATTAACCGTTGTTCCGATCACATCTTTTCCAATCTTCATTCCACTTTGAACCAGTTTGTTCATTTTGATATCCGGCTTATGACATTTCACCTCATATACGGAAGTTGTTACTGTCAGTGCCATATCGATCACAGCTCCTAACGTGCTGAGTACAATTACGGCTGTTGCAACCTTGGGCATACTGATATCCAGGTTCATATTATAATAGAAAACATCTTCTCCGGCTGCCTGGATCTCATTCAAGCCTCCCGCCCCGCTTTTCCATACGACCAGATAAATAAATGCAAATAACACACACATTGTAATTGCAACCGCAAGAAATGCACTCCAGGTTTTAATATTCGTCCCATTTTGATAAAACAAAGTGATACAGGAAATTAAAATTCCTGCACCGGCAGTAACCAGAAACACGGGTGCTCCGACGGCATAAAGCCAGATTGCAAGACTCAGGCACAAAATATTTCCCGCCAGAGCGATCAGAGACATGGCGCCTCTGTCCCCTCCAACAAGCACTATTACTATCATTAGAATCAGTCCCAATATGATCAACATCTTTTTTCCCTCTTTTTCACAGATAGTTTCATCATAACTGCTGTTATGAAAATAGACACTGGGATCGCCAGTACAATTCCGATACTTTCTACAAAGAAACGGCATAATTCACATGGAATATGCAATTTTACAATGGTAACAAAACGCACCTCATTGTTCATCCGAATCAAACATGCAGGGATCAGACCGCAGCCAAACACAAACAACAGCACATTGATCATTGTTCCCATAATGTCATATCCGATCTCTCTGCCCGAACGGAAAAGTTCCACAAATTTTACTTCCGGTTTCTGCTCAACAATCTCGCTTAAAGCCACCGATATAGCAACCGCCACATCCATGATGGCACCGAGTCCTGACAACAGGATCTCTGCATGGAAAATTTCATCCGGATTATCAATACTGCCCAGATATTCCATCGTCGAATAATCCAGTTCTTCCATATGCTGCATAACAAGATCAAATATCCCCATGATCATAAGCAGGACACATAGTGTTGTCAATAATGCGGCAAAAGTTTTCCTGTGGATTCCATTTAATCCAACAAGCGTTACCACTGCAAAAAAAAGGATCAGTCTGCTACATACACTTAGAATTTCCGATGTGTCATCCGCCGTCCAGAAACCGATCACAAAAATCAGGATATTCATCATTGCTGTTATGATCGTCAAACCGCCCTGCCGTCCGGCAATCCCAAGGAGCAGAAGTGCAAGGAAGCCAAGCATAACAACCAGCATCGTATCCCGCTTTACTCCAATGATCGATGATCCCTTATAAAACACCCGGTCACCTTTATGGTATTTTTGGTCAGCCATTTCTGTTGTTGTGTATTCATTGGCAATACGGACTTCTTTTCCTTTGTCTTCTCCGTTTATGATTTTGCCATAAAGACTCTGCTTATATTTCGTTTCTTCTGTTCCACGTGTACTTTTGCTTTTCCCTTCTACAATTGTCACCACTTTTGTCACTTTCACGATCGGTGTCTGATACAGCCAGGCATCATTCATGACAAACAGAATTGCCAGCAGATACAACACACCTGCCACACAATAAAATCTTCCTTTTTTGTTTTTCATCAAATATCTGCTAATCTTTTTCCCGTATTCCTTCATGATCCATCTTTTCTCTTCTTATTTTTTATCTGCATATCCGCATCTGTGATCCTGCAATACAAAGTCTCATCATTTGGTTCTTTATATGTCTCGAACGTTCCCTGAACGATAATTTCTGTTTCCTGTTCCAGATAATCTTCATCCGACAAATGCAGCATAATAGCTTAATCCATAATCATCTACCAGATAACGGAATGGAAAACGATCACCAAACAGCAGTGTTTTCTGTGACGCGCCATCAACAACTTCCTGATACTTAGCATCCAGGTCTTTCAGCTTTTCACTGTATGCAGATGCATTCTCCTGATAAATATCCTTATGATCCGGGTCTGCTTTTTCCAGCGCGTCTGCAATTGCCTTACTCAGCACTTCTGCATTTTTTACAGACAGCCATACATGCTCATCATATCCAAAGGAAAGGTATGACTTTTCATGCCCTTTCTGCTTTATAAAAAGTTTTATTCAATCATTTAATCTTACCTTTTGATGAACTAACGAAATCGACAAAATGATCCAGAACCCCGGCAAAATAACAGTTTCTGCGATAAAGATCACCGGACTGACAAAAAATCCTACTGCAGGTGTTGTTCCCAGATTCCGAAGGACCTGCTTTGCCTGATGAACGCAGGCACAGATCGGGCAGTCCTTTCCCGTACAGTTATGATCTTCCTCTCTGGCAACATAAAAAAGAGAAGCAAAGGTTACAAATATAAGAAAAATACATATAACCGCTGCCATACTTTTTTTCTTTCCTGTATCCATCTCCTTCTCCTTTCCCAGATTTCATCTGTTAATAAATTTTATTTATTCTTTCTTACTGCATTCACCGCAGATTCCGTAAAACACAGTACGATGCGGATCCATCCGAAAATCATGATGCTGTTGCATATGCTGTTTTAAGCTTTCTACCTCATTGCACTGTAAATGAATCAGCTTTCCACATTTCTCACATTTACAATGATAGCAGTTTTCATGTTCTTCCCCATGATCTCCGATATATTCAAAACTGGCACTGCTCGAACCGTCTACTACATACTTCGCGGCCAGACCTTCTTTCACCATCTTCTCCAGATGACGGTAAATGGTTGTAGTTCCGACAGAAATCCCTTTTTCCCTGAAAAAATCGCAGATTTCATTCACAGTAACATGTCTTCCCTGTACCGATTTCAGGAAGGTAAGTATTTCGGTCATTTGTTTTGTTTTATATGGTGCTTTTGCCATACTGACCTCCTCCCTTCAATTTGGAAATCGTTTTCATTTTATCACATTATTTTTATATGTCAATGAAATTTGAAAATGTTTTTCATTGTTCAAAAAACAACAGAAGCACCACACACAGATTACTCTCTGCATTGCGGTACTCCTGCCTCTTCCTTTATTTAACCTTTTTCAATTTCTCTGGTTATTTTCTATTCGAATGACTGCTCTGTACGGTTGATGATCTCATCCTGAAGCGGTTTGCTTAAGTTACGGAAGAAATCACTGTATCCTGCAACACGCACGATCAGATCTCTGTAATCTTCCGGATGCTTCTGCGCTTCCTGCAGAGTCTTTCTGTCGATAACGTTGAACTGTACGTGATGTCCATCCATTGCAAAGTAGCTGCGGATCAGACTTGCCATATTGTCAAGACCTTTCTCTCCTGCTACAACGTCCGGTGTGAACTTCTGATTCAGAAGTGTTCCTGCTGTAGCAAGATGATCCATCTTAGCGCAGGATTTGATAACTGCTGTCGGTCCGTTCACATCTGCGGATTTCTCCGGTGAAATACCTTCTGAAACCGGGATGTGTGCTTTACGTCCGTTAGCTGTTGCTCCGATCACATCTCCGAAGTAAACATGGCAGGTTGTAGGAAGCATATCAACTCCGTACTTTCCACCTCTCATAGTCGGACGTCCTGTGATCAGGTCATGGTACAGATAGAATACATCCTGCATCAGATCATCTGCGTAGTCATCATCATTACCATATTTTGGTGTCTTATCGTGTACCATACGATAGATTGCATCGTATCCTTCAAAGTTATGATCCATTGCTTCGACCAGTTCTTCCATTGTGAAGTTCTTCTTATCATATACATTGTATTTAACAGCTGCGATACAGTCTGTAACAGTTCCGATACCAACACCCTGAATGTAGTTGGTGTTGTATCTTGCTCCACCTGCATTGTAGTCTTTTGCATTACTGATGCAGTCGTTTGTTACAACGGAAAGACACGGTGCCGGCATATTTTCTGCATATAATCTCTCGATTACGTTGTTTCCACGGATCTTGATATCGATGAAATGCTTCATCTGTTTCTTGAATGCATTCCACAGTTCATCAAATGTCTTAAAGTCTTTTGCATAACCAAGCTTCAGTCCGAGCTGTTTGCCTGACATTGCATCATAACCGTTGTAAAGAGTCAGCTGGAAAATCTTCGGAATATTCATATAACCGGTCAGGATATATGCTTCACTTCCCCATGCTCCTGTCTCTACACAACCTGAAGATCCACCACGACGGGCATCTTCCAGAGATTTACCTGCATTGACAAGTTCCATGATCTGGGCTTCTGTATTATAAAATGCTGGCTGTCCCCATCCTTTTCTTGAGATTTCGCATGCTCTCTTAAGAAAACGTGCCGGTGTTTTCTTGCTGATGGTTACATTAGAGTTCGGCTGTACAAGCTTCATCTCATCCATACAGTCAAGGATCAGGTAGCTGACTGCATTTACACCGTCTTTACCATCTGGTGTAACTCCACCTGTATTGATATTCGCAAAGTCTACATAAGTAGCACTTTCTTTTAAGGTAATACCAACCTTAACCGGTGCCGGCTGGTTGTAGAATTTGATCCATAAGCATTCAAGCAGTTCTTTTGCTTTCTCGTCATCAAGGATTCCTGCTTCTGTATCTGCTTCATAATAAGAAATCAGATGCTGATCCAGACGTCCCGGACTGAATGCATCCCATGGGTTCAGTTCTGTTGTAACTGCAAGATGTGTAAACCAGTATAACTGGATTGCCTGCCAGAAGGTCTGCGGTTTGTGAGCCGGTACAACTTCCAGGTTGGCTGCGATCTGCTCTAATTCTTTCTTACGAGTAGGATCTGCTTCTTTTTCTGCCATTTCAAGAGCCAGTTTGTGATATCTCTCACCAAGGATGATTACTGCATCACATGCAATATCCATCGCTTTGAGTTCTTCCATTTTATCGGTAGCTTCCGGATCATTCATGAAATCCAGCGCATCCATAGTCTTTTTGATCTTTTCTTTGTATTCCAGATATCCAACTTTAAAGTTCTGTTCACCACCGCATGTATGTCCAGGTCCTCTCTGCTCCATAAACTCTGTGAACATACCTGCTGAATAGCAGTCATTCCATTCCGGAGTCATAGCTGCAAGGATCTTCTCTCTCATGCTTCGTCCTGACCAGTAAGGAATGATTTCCTTCTCCTGGATCTCACGATCTTCTTCTGTTGTATGGAAAGATACGAGGTCACGTTCACTCATAACTACCATATCTTCTTTGCTGTGGCAGCAAAGTTCCGGGAATGTAGGAGACGCCTGTGGATCTTTTCCTTTTTCACCAACGATCAGCTCACCGTCTCCCAGATAAAGTGTCTTCTTTGAAAAATATTCTTTTAATACCATGGCTCTCATAACCGGAATCGAATATTTTCCATCATTTTTTCTGTAAAAATCTGTCTCGATTCTTGCTCTTTCGAGATCAATGTGAACCGGTGTTGTAACACTCAGTTCTCTCAGCTTCTGAATTCTTTCATTCATGCCTCTTGCCATTTTTTTATCCTCCTATTTTTGTGTTGGTATACCCTGCATCCTGAAAAAGCTTTACAAAACTTTCCATCTCTTCTTTTTCCGGTGCATGTAAATCAGTTCCCTTGTATTCCATACCCAGCTTCGGATATTTACTGCTTCCTGTGTTATGGTAAGGCAGCAGATTGACCTGTGCCGGGTGAATGCCGTGTTTCTTCAGAAAATGAATGGTATCTTCCATGTTCTGCACATTGCCGTTCACTTCTTTGATCGTCGGGATTCGGATGTAAATCCTTGCCCCTGCATCTGAAAGCTTCACCAGGTTATCCAGGATCAGCTTATTGTCAACTCCGATATACTTTTTATGTAATTCCGGATCCATCACTTTTACGTCATATAAAAACGTATCTACATACGGTAAAATTGCTTCAAATTTATCATACGAAACATATCCGCAGGTGTCAATGGTAAGCGAAATTTCTTCTTTTTTAAGTGCTTTCGCGATCTGTAAAATATAATCCGTTGACATCGCCATCACTTCCCCGCCGGAAAGTGTGACTCCACCGCCGGACTGTTCATAAAACATCCGGTCTTTCATCAGTTCTTTTACCAGTTCCTTTACAGGATACTCCTGCCCGACAATCTCCCGAATGCCCTGTGGGCAGAAATTATCGCATTTTCCGCAAAGCTGACATTTCTCTTTGTCAAGCTCCGGCTTTCCATCTACCATCGTGATGGCATCGTTCGGACAGACCTTCGCACAGGTTCCACATCCGACGCACTTTTCTTTATCACACTGAAGTTCTCTCTCAAAACGCTGTGTCTCAGGGTTGTGACACCACTCGCACTTTAATGGACATCCTTTAAAAAATACAGTAGTACGGATTCCATCTCCGTCATGGATCGAATACTTCTGAATATTCGTTACTAAATTCATGGTAGCTCTCCTTCTTGTCATTTTTCTTTTTAGACTAACGTTTGTACCATAGTCTAAAGATACCAAAAAAACAAAAAATTGTCAATCCTTTGGCAAACTTCTTCTCAAATATTTTTACAATCCTGATCTTCTTTCCTTAAGTAGACGAAACTCTGCACTCAGCTCATCACATATATAAAAAAGAAGAGATACTTCACAGACTGTTTTTATCTGCAAAGTACCTCTCACTTCTCTATTGTACATTCTTCAAAATCACACACTGATTACCTCTGGAACGAAAAGCCGATTCAAACTGTGCTCTGTCATAGCTCACAATCCCTTCGATCGGGTCTGCAACAGTCACACTGTCTGCACTGTATCCGATCAGTACAACACAATGATCGTTCATCGCCCAGCTGGCTTCTCTTCCATCTTCCGTATTCCAGCTTTCCATTATCTGACGTTCTTCCATACCAATTGTTCCCCATACAACCACGGGGGTTCCTTCACTTACAAAACGATACAGCTGTTCCGGCTCTGATCCTGTCTCGTCCTCTGCTTTCATTGCATTTCCATTATCTGCAAGATAGCCATCTGCTGCCGTCACGATTGCTCCCGCTCCGCAGCTTAATCCATCCGTCTCTGACTGTGGATTTCCTATAAAATAATTGTAAATATCATTTCCATATAAAGTTTCATTGTTTCCGTAATAAGTGTTGGTCCATCCAACTGTCGGTAAATATTCGAGTGCCATTGCCATCTTATCTGCAGAATATCCATAATAATTCAAAGCCATTGTAAGAGATGTGATCTCACATCCGGTAGGAAGCTCCGGCATCTGTCCTGTAAATGCAAAATCAGAAATACAGCTACTCTCCGGAAGGGGTGTCTCTTTCACTATTTCCGCATTTTTTATCTTCTGCGTCTTTGCTGTCGTTTTCTCCACTGCTGTAACAGACTGTCTTGCTCCTTTGATCTGTTCTAATTTTGCTTCTATATATGTAGTATCTTTTAATGTAAATCCTACGATAACGGCGCCAACCAGTATCCCTGCTGCCGCTGCGATCCATTTTGCTGCACTGCGAATCTGCATTCGTACCTCCGTTTCTTAACACTTCTGTAACAATTCCGTCATATATACTACAACTTTTTTCGTGTTTCGTCAAATCTGCGGGGGAGTTTTCACAAATATTTCATAAATGAGAGTTGGCAGCACAAGTGATTCCAGATAGAAGGATTGCCTGCGCAATGGGTACAGATCCGATAAAAATTAATCTGTCCTGCTGTTTTTTATCAATCGAATGAAATCCTGGCAAATACTATGCCATATATTTCTTCTTCAGTTCTTCCACCTTCGCGGTATAAGCCTCCTGCTGCTTTTTCTGCATGATCTCACTCTTAATCTGCTCTTTTACATCATCAAGCTTCGCATCTTCGGCTTCTTTCTTATCTTCCACTTTGATCAGATGGTATCCAAACTGTGTCTTGACCGGTCCAACCACATGTCCGATTTCTGCTGCAAATGCGGCATCTTCGAATTCTTTGACCATCTGTCCTTTTCCGAATTCGCCAAGATCTCCACCGTTTGCTCCTGACGGGCAGGTAGAAGATTCTTTTGCAACATCCTCAAATGCTTTCCCACCACTTACGATGGATTCAAGTAGTTCGTTACATTTGTCTTCGGAATCAACCAGAATATGTTTTGCATGAACAGATGCTCCTTTTGCAAATCTTGCTTTGTTTGCTTCAAAATATTCTCTGATCTCTTCATCTGAAATTGTGATTCCCTCAAAGATCTTGCCGATCGCCATCTGTGCAAGGATATCTTTTCTTGCATTTTCCAGAATTGCTTTAAACTTTTCTGTCTCGTCTAACTTTTCTTCTTCACCATATTTTGCAAGTGCATAAACTGCGATCAGCTGATCAACACACTGTTTGCGGAAATCCGGATGGGATGCGTATACCTGCTGTTCTCTCGGAAGGCTTGCGATAAATGCATCTACCTCTGCTGATGTAATTTCATGTCCGCAGATTACTGCTTCAACTGTTTTTTCCATAATTTCTTTGTACTCCTTTTTTCTCGTAGTGTTTCAATTGTACCATTTCATACGGTGTTAGTCAAAGTTGGTTTTATTTCTATGAAACTTCTCTTCATCTGATATCTTTTCTTCCGACTTCATGTTATACTTCGTTTAGGTATGTTTTTTTAGTTTTTTCATTGGAGGTTATTAACATGTCAAACGAAAGTACAAAAACCAATCAGATTACCGAAGGAGTTATCTGGAAGCAATTATTGATTTTTTTCTTTCCTATTGTAGTTGGAACTTTGTTTCAACAGCTTTATAACACCGTAGATGCTGTCATCGTCGGTCGTTTTGTCGGAAAGGGCGCACTTGCCGCAGTCGGGGGATCTTCTGCCGTTCTTTCCAATCTGATCATCGGATGTTTTACGGGACTTGCAAGCGGTGCATCTGTAATTGTTTCCCAGTTTTATGGTGCAAAGGATGAGCGGAATCTGCAAAAGAGTCTGCATACCGCTTATGCTTTTTCCGTTATTCTCAGTATTGTATTTACAATACTCGGATGGGTCTTAACACCATTTCTTTTGAAGCTCATCGATACGCCTGCAGATACACTTGCAGATTCTATTCTTTATCTGCGGATTTACTTTTTAGGTATTTTCGGTACCTTGATCTTTAATATAGGCTCAGCCATCATGCGCTCCATCGGTGATTCTCGCAGACCACTATATTACCTGATCGTCTGTTGTTTTCTAAACATCATCCTCGATCTGGTACTAGTAATCGTATTTGATATGGGAATTGTCGGAGCCGCTATCGCGACCATTATTTCACAGGCAGTAAGTGCAATCCTTGTCACCAATGCACTGATGAAAAAATATGATGACTGCAAGCTTTATCTGAGCAAACTGCACATAGACCTTTTGAAGCTGCGTCTGGAATTCCGCATCGGTATTCCAAGTGCACTGCAGGCATTTATGTACAGTATTACCAATATCATTATTCAGGCAGCGATCAATGGTTTCGGAACCGATACTGCCGCTGCATGGGCTTCTTTTGGTAAACTAGATGCGCTTTTCTGGACAGTCAACGGAGCATTCGGAATTGCGATCACAACCTTTGCCGGTCAGAATTACGGAGCAGGAAAAAAAGACCGCATTTTCAAAAGTGTCCGTATCTGCCTTGCAATGGCAGTGGCTGTATGCGGAGGGATCGTTCTGTTTTTAGCCATCTTCTGCCGCCCACTGTTCTCAATTTTTACGACAGATCAAAATGTGATCAATATCGGTATTGATATGCTGCGTTTTATGGCACCGTGCTACACTATTTATGTATTTATTGAAGTTCTCTCCGGTGCACTTCGCGGAACCGGCGATGTCCTGCTGCCGACATTGATCACACTTGGCGGCGTATGTCTGATCCGTATTCCGTGGATTATGTTTGTCTTACCGGCACACCATACCACAACCTGTGTAATGCTTAGTTATCCGATTTCCTGGATCACTACCACAGCTTTGATCATACCGTACTATTTATATAGAAAAAAACATGCTTACGATTAAGGAGAATTGAACATGGCCAAATCCGAATCTACCAAATACCGGCTCGCCGAAGCAATGAAAACCTGCATGAAGACCACTTCTGTCGATGATATCACCATCCGCCAGATTGTGGAAGTCTGCGGCGTCACACGCCAGACCTTTTACCGCAATTTTCTTGATAAATACGATCTGATCAACTGGTATTTTGACAAACTTCTTCTTAAATCATTTGAACATATGGGCGAAGGTACCACTGTTTATGACGGACTGGTCAAAAAATTTGAATATTTAAAGGAAGAGCACCTGTTTTTCGCTGCAGCATTCCGCTCTGACGATCAGAACTCTTTAAAAGAACATGATTTTGAACTGATTCTGGAATTCTATTCAAACCTTATTTTCCAGAAAACCGGAAGACGCCCGGATGCAGAAACTTCATTTCTTTTAGAGATGTACTGCCGTGGCTCGATTTACATGACTGTCAAATGGCTGCTTGGCGGAATGAAATTTCCGCCTGCGCAGCTTGCAAAACAACTGGTACTTGGCATGCCGGAAAAACTTGTGCAACTCTTCACTGATTTGCATATTTTGTCTTGATTTTTTGTATAAATGTTACACTTTTCATATTCTGTAACTTTTTTTACCGTCTTCTTATTGTTAAAATAGTATCAGAAACAAGTGATTTTACCATAAACGAAAAGGAGATATGTATCATGGCAAACAGAATTATGTTAAATCAGACATCTTATCACGGAACAGGTGCAATCGCAGAGATTGCAACAGAAGCAAAAGCTCATGGTTTCAAAAAAGCTCTTGTATGTTCTGACCCGGATCTGATCAAATTCAATGTTACTTCCAAAGTAACAGATATCTTAGACAAAGAAGGACTTGCTTACGAAATCTACTCTGATATCAAAGCAAACCCGACTATCGAGAACGTACAGCACGGTGTACAGGCTTTCAAAAATTCAGGTGCTGATTACATCATCGCAATCGGCGGCGGATCTTCTATGGATACTTCCAAAGCAATCGGTATCATCATCGCAAACCCGGAATTTGAAGATGTAAGAAGCCTGGAGGGTGTGGCTCCGACAAAGAAACCTTGCGTTCCGATCATTGCCGTTCCGACAACAGCCGGTACTGCTGCAGAAGTTACGATCAACTATGTAGTAACAGATGTAGAAAAGAAACGTAAATTCGTCTGTGTAGACCCACATGATATGCCAATCATCGCTGTTGTAGACCCGGAAATGATGTCTTCTATGCCAAAAGGACTGACCGCTTCAACCGGTATGGATGCATTAACTCATGCGATCGAAGGCTACACCACAAAAGCCGCATGGGAAATGACAGATATGTTCCACTTAAAAGCAATCGAGATTATCTCCAAATCTCTCCGCGGTGCTGTTGAAAACACCAAAGAAGGAAGAGAAGGAATGGCTCTTGGACAGTACATCGCCGGAATGGGCTTCTCAAACGTAGGTCTTGGAATCGCTCACTCAATGGCTCATACCCTTGGAGCAGTCTATGACACACCACACGGTGTTGCATGCGCAATGATGCTTCCGATCGTAATGGAATACAACGCAGACTGCACAGGAGAAAAATACCGTGAAATCGCCCGCGCAATGGGAGTTGAAGGCGTAGATAATATGTCTCAGGAAGAATACAGAAAAGCAGCTGTAGATGCAGTCCGCAAACTCTCTGAAGACGTTGGAATCCCATCCAAACTCGAAGCCCTCAAAGAAGAAGATCTCCAGTTCCTCGCAGAATCCGCCCACGCCGATGCCTGCGCACCTGGAAATCCAAAAGACGCATCCGTAGAAGATCTGAAAGATCTGTTTAGAAAACTGATGTAATCAAAAATTTATATAATCTGGCAAGAAATCTAAAATGATATCCACATTCTAAAAATTGGTATCCCACTTGCTTTTCTTACCAACCAACTAGAAAAAGCAACCCCCACAAATCCCGCCCAAAGTGGAATTTGTGGGGGTGAACTTTTTCTCCCCGTATCTTAGTTGATGCAACCCACTTGAGATATCAGCGCCCGAATCGCCATACATCTTGTTTGGATGCATTGAGGAAGCTGCTCGCATTCTGCACGGACGTCGATCCACAATCATAATCCGAAAACTGATAATGCAATGGATTTTTCAAGGTTATTCCTCTGTTCCTTTTCCCAGGAATTCTGTGTCTACAAGATTCCAGATCTCATCCCGTCCCTGCTTTGTCTCTGCTGAGAAAGGAATCACAACAGTTCCCGGAAGCAGCTTCAGTCCGGTCTTAATTGCCTTTACCTGCTTCTGTACCTGACTTCTCTTCAGCTTATCAAGCTTTGTCGCGATAATGATCGGATTGAATCCCTGATCCACGATCCAGTCATACATCATCTTATCATTCGCAGATGGATCATGACGGATATCGATCAGAAGGAAGACGGCTCGCAGCTGTTTAGAGCCATGAAGATAACGCTCGATCAGCTTTCCCCACTGTGCCTTCTCCTGCTCGGAAACCTTTGCATAACCGTATCCCGGAAGGTCCACCAGATACATTTCTTCGTTGATATTGTAAAAGTTGATGGTCTGTGTTTTTCCAGGTTTTGCCGAAGTTCTGGCAAGCGCCTTCCGGTTCATCAGTGCATTGATCAGAGAGGATTTACCGACATTGGATTTTCCGGCAAATGCGATCTCCGGCAAAGTGTGATCCGGCAATTTACTTGTAATTCCACAGACTGTTTCCAGATTTACATTCTTAATTACCATCTTTTTTCCTCCGTGTGCGCATAAGTGCGATTTTCAGAACCTCTTCCATCTGCGATACCGGAATAATTTCCAGTCCCTTTGTGATCTCAGAAGAAAGTTCATCCACATCTTTTTTGTTTTCCCTCGGTACAAGTACCGTCCTGATTCCGGCATTCTTTGCCGCCAGGAGCTTCTCTTTCAGTCCTCCGATCGGAAGTACTCTTCCCCGCAGCGTAATCTCACCCGTCATGGCAAGATCGGCACGCACTTTCTTGTCTGTAATTGCAGAGAGCATCGCAGTCGCCATCGTAATACCGGCTGAAGGTCCATCTTTCGGAACTGCCCCTTCCGGAATATGGATATGGATATCATGTTTTTCAAAGAAATCTTCAGCAACCTTATATTTACTGCTGATTGACCGGATATAACTGATTCCTGCCTGCGCAGATTCTTTCATCACATCGCCAAGCTGTCCCGTCAGAATAATCTCACCCTTTCCTGGCATTACATTCACTTCAATCTGCAGGGTATCTCCTCCTACACTGGTCCATGCCAGACCACGGACGATTCCCACCTCATCCTCGGCATTTGCCATCTGATAGGTGTACTTTTCTTTTCCAAGATACTTTTCAATATTCCGCTCTGTTACCTGAACTCTCTTTTTATCATGTTCATAGATCTCTCTGGCAGCCTTCCTGCAGATATTACCGATTTCACGCTCCATCTGACGCACACCGGCTTCCTTGGTGTAGTTCTGCGCAATTTTCCAGATCACGCCCTTACTGATCGTAAGCTGTTCTTTTGTTAGTCCATGTCTTTCCAACTGCTTTGGAATCAGATGTTCTGTCGCAATATGCAGCTTTTCGTTCTCCGTATAACTGCTGACCTCAATTACTTCCATACGGTCAAGAAGTGGTCGGGGGATTGTCTGCAGCGAGTTAGCCGTCGTTACAAATGTCACCTCAGACAGATCGACCGGAACTTCCAGATAATGATCACGGAAACGATTGTTCTGTTCACTGTCCAACACCTCCAGAAGCGCAGAAAAAGTATCTCCCTTATAGTCTGTGCTGACTTTATCAATCTCATCCAGAAGGAGCAGTGGGTTCTTTACCCCGGCGCTCTTAATACCGTTTGCGATCCGTCCCGGCATTGCACCAACATAAGTTTTTCTGTGTCCACGGATTTCAGCCTCATCACGGACACCGCCAAGAGAAATTCTCACATACGGTTTTTTCAGTGCTTTTGCAAGTGATCTTGCAATGGATGTCTTTCCAGTTCCCGGAGGACCTACCAGACACAGGATCGGGCTGTCACCCTTTTTCGTAAGAGCACGTACTGCCAGAAATTCCAGCACACGTTCTTTAACCTCTTCCAGTCCGTAATGTTCTGCTTCCAGAAGCTCTTTCGCATATGCAATGTCTGTAAAATCCTCAGCCCGCTTATTCCATGGCATTTCCAGCATGGTTTCAATATATGTACGGATCACGCCCGCTTCTGCCGGACTCTGCATGGAATTTTTAAATCTGCTGATCTCTTTTTTCAGCTTTTCTTTTACCTCATCCGGTGCATCCAGCGCTTCTGTCTTCTGTGCAAATTCCTCCGCATCGGAAATTGTAGTATCTTCACCAAGCTCTTCTCGGATCAGCTTCAACTGTTCGCGCAGGATATATTCTCTCTGATGCTTATCCACACGCTCTTTCACCTTCATCTGGATCTCATCGCGGATGTTCATGATCTGCATCTCATTGACCAACTTAAAGGAAATAAGCTCATAACGTCTGTCAAAATCAAGTTCTTCCAGGATTTCCTGCAATTCCCGGTAATCCAGAGGCATATTCGCTGCCACCTGATTCACCATCTTTTTCAATTCCGTGATCTCTTTGATCTGGTTTACCATATCTTTTGTGATCTTCGGCATTCTCGCCGCATAATCCAGATACAGATCCCGAAGTCCCCGCGTCATCGCTTCCCGGTTGATCTCGCCTGCAATATCCGGATCACTCTCTTCTGGGATCGTAATATTTGCCCGAAGATACGGATCTGCAAATTCTATTGTATTTAAAACCGCCCGTTCTTCTGCTGATACAAGCACCCGCAGAATCTGCTTTGGCAGTTTGATGATCTGTTTTACTGTCGCAACTGTTCCCACACGGTAGAGATCTGCTTCTCCCGGATTTTCCACTTCCACATCTTTCTGTGTCAGCAAAAAAATCTTCTGGTCGCTTGCCATCGCTTCCTGAACCGCTTCAATCGAGCGTTCCCGGCTGATGTCAAAATGTGCCACCATCTCCGGCAGAATTGTCATTCCCCGCAGGGCAACCATCGGCAGACTTTCTGTTCTGTTCATATAGTTTTTTCTCCTGTTAAATAAAAATGGATGCTTCTGGCCTTAACCGTCAGCACCCATTTCCATACGTCTGATTTTCTTATGCACTTTCCGGTCTTGCTTCGATCTTTTCTGTACTCGGTGCTTTCTCCCCAAGTACTGCCTCTTTTGTCACAAGACAGTATTTCAGATTCTCATCAGACGGTGCTTTATACATGATATCCATCATTACATTTTCCATGATCGCACGGAGTCCTCTGGCTCCTGTCTTACGCTTCAGGGAAGTCTCAGCAATTGCCTCCAGCGCCTCTTTGTCGAATTCCAGTTCCACATCATCCAGCTCCAGAAGCTTCTGGTACTGTTTTACAATCGCATTCTTTGGTTCCGTCAGAATGCGGATCAGATCTTCCTTATCCAGAAGTTCCAGGGATACAGTTACCGGCACACGTCCTACAAGTTCCGGGATCAGTCCGAACTTCACAAGATCCTGTGGAAGGATCTGCTGCAGAAGCCGGTCAATATCTTCCTCATGCCGCTGCGCGATCTGTGCCTCAAATCCAATGGATTTCTTATCTATTCTGTTCTCTATGATCTTATCTATTCCCTCAAACGCTCCACCGCAGATAAATAAAATATTGGTGGTATCAATCTGGATCATCTCCTGCTGCGGATGCTTACGTCCACCCTGTGGCGGTACATTTGCGATTGTACCTTCCAGGATCTTCAGAAGTGCCTGCTGAACACCTTCTCCTGATACATCACGGGTAATCGACGGATTCTCAGACTTTCTTGTGATTTTGTCAATCTCATCGATATAAATGATTCCGTGCTCTGCACGTTCAATATCACCATCTGCTGCCTGAATGATCTTAAGAAGAATATTCTCTACATCTTCTCCGACATATCCCGCTTCTGTAAGCGCAGTTGCATCTGCAATTGCAAACGGTACATTCAGAATTTTTGCGAGAGACTGTGCCAGAAAAGTCTTACCGCATCCTGTCGGTCCTACCATCAGGATATTACTCTTCTGAAGCTCCACGCCCAGATCTTTTTCTGCCATAATACGCTTATAGTGATTATATACCGCAACAGAAAGTACTTTCTTTGCTTCGTCCTGTCCGATCACATAATCATCCAGAAATGCCTTGATTTCTTCCGGTTTCAGAAGATTGATATCATCATATGCATTTTCTTCTTCATAACCAAGTTCATCTTCAATGATCTCAGTACATACATCCACACACTGGTCACAGATAAACACCCCATTTGGTCCGGCGATCATCTTGCGTACCTGACTCTGTGGTTTATTGCAAAAAGAACATCTTACGATTTCTTCATATTTTCCTGCCATATTCTTACCTCGCACTTTTTTACACGTAAAGGGAATGTCCCAATAAGGACATTCCCTTTTCCCGTTAACGGCTTGTAATAACCTTATCAATCAATCCATATGCCAAAGCTTCTTCGGCAGTCTTCCAGTTATCTCTTTCCGTATCTGCACAAATTGTCTCATAACTCTGACCTGTATTTGCAGCCATCAATCTGTTCATTCTTTCTCTGATCTTCAGAATATGCTGTGCATTGATCTCAATCTCGGTTGCCTGACCCTGTGCACCGCCTGAAGGCTGGTGAATCATGATCTCTGCATTCGGAAGGGCATATCTCTTTCCCTTTGCTCCGCCTGCGAGAAGGAAGGCTCCCATACTTGCAGCCATTCCCATACACATCGTAGAGACGTCACATTTGATGTAATTCATAGTGTCGTAGATCGACATACCTGCTGAAATTGATCCGCCAGGACTGTTAATATAAAACTGGATATCCTTTTCCGGATCTTCTGCTTCCAGAAACAGCAGCTGCGCTACGATCAGGCTCGCTGATGCATCATTCACTTCGGTATCCAGGAAAATGATTCTATCTTTTAAAAGTCTTGAATAAATGTCGTAAGAGCGTTCTCCACGGCTTGTCTGTTCAACGACATAAGGTACTAAACTACTCATGTAACACTCCTCCTGCTATATTAAAATATGAAACAGATACTTATTTTTCTACGGCATTGTCAACTACAAATGTAATTGCTTCCTGAACTGCCATATCCTGCTTCATCTGTTCTTTTTCTTTGTCGCCCATAAAGCTCTTAAGCTTGTCAGCTTCCATCTGGTAAGCTTCTGCCATCTTAGCGATCTCTTCGTCTAATTTTTCATCTGTGATTTCGATGTTTTCTGCTTTTGCAATTGCTTCAAGAACAAGTCTTGTCTTGATTCTCTTCTCAGCCTGCGGACGAAGTTCATCCATCATCTTGTCAGCTGTCATGCCTGTGAACTGCATGTACTGGTCAAGAGTCAGTCCCTGCTGCTGCATTCTCTGAGCGAATTCATCAAGCATCTGTCTTGCCTGTGTATCAACCATAGCTTCCGGAAGATCCATCTTAGCTGATTCGATGATCGCATCTACAGCTGCATCTTCCTGTGCTCTCTTGCCATCGTTTACTTTCTGCTCTTTGATCTTAGCTTTGATATCAGTTTTTAATTCATCAAGAGTATCGAATTCTGATACTTCTGAAGCAAATTCATCATCAAGCTCCGGAAGTTCTTTTGCTTTGATCTCATGAACTGTGCATTTGAATACAGCTTCTTTTCCTTTGAGGTCTTCTGCATGGTAATCTTCCGGGAATGTAACCTTAACTTCAACTTCTTTTTCCGGTTCTGCACCGATCAGCTGTTCTTCAAATCCTGGAATGAAAGATCCTGAACCGATTGTCAGCGGATAGTTTTCTCCTTTTCCACCTTCAAAAGCTTCTCCGTCTACAAATCCTTCAAAATCAAGGACAACTTCGTCTTTATCCTGTACCGGACGTCCTTCTACTGTGATTGTTCTTGCGTTCTTAAGCTGTTCTTCCTCAAGCTTAGCGTCGATTTCTTTCTGTGTTACGCGGTTAGAATATTTCGGAACTTCGATTCCTTTGTATTCGCCAAGTTCTACTTCCGGCTTTGTAGCTACTTCAGCTGTGAAGATGAACGGTTTTCCTTTTTCGATCTGTGTTACATCGATCTTCGGCTGAGATACGATCTCAAGTCCGCTTTCATCGTATGCTTTTGAATATGCTTCCGGAATCAGAGCGTTTGCTGCATCATCATAGAAGATTTCCGGTCCGTACATCTTTTCGATGAGCTGGCGCGGAACTTTTCCTTTACGGAATCCAGGAACATTAATTCTGCTTTTCTGTTTCTGGTATGCTTTCTGAAGTGCTCCTTCTAATTCTTCTGCTGAAACTTCGATTGTGAGTTTCGCCATATTGTGTTCTAACTGTTCAACTTGTAAACTCATTACCATTTCCTCCTAAATTTACATATGCAAAAAGTCGACAGACTTATCTACATTACAATCATTTTACAAGTATAGCACAACTTCTACAGTTTATCAAGCTCTAAAATTCGTTCTATAAAGCCATTTAATTCCTCATCACCGATCGACCAGGTATTCCGCCCTTTTTGCGTCACGGTAAAGGTATATTCCTGCTTCTCTCCATACTGCATATCAAGATAAGAACTTCTTAAAAGGCTGTATGCACCGGTCATGTAATCCAGCACCATTGCCTCTTTGATTTCTTCATCTGTTCCGCTGTACTTTCCTGCATCTTTGTCTGCCTGAATCTTCTCGGACTCTTCCTTCAGCTTCGGCATGAAGCGGGTAAATACATCCACCGGCTGGTACTTTACCGTCACCTCACAGGTCTTACTCCCCGTCTTTTTTACACCACTTACCTGATAACGGACAGAACTAAAGATCTCTTTGATCAATACACCATATGTCTTAGAAAAGTCATTTTCCGTCTCCACACCATTTAGCAGACAGTCCTGGACAAAAGCATTGATCCCGTTCTCATAGACCTTTTTCAGATCACTGTCTGATGCTCCGAGGATTTCTTTTGCTTCCTGGGTTTGTCCCTGAAAAGTCAGATCCAGGTTCGCCTGCACATATTTTTCCGCCTTTCCTTCATTGATCCCACATCCGGCAAGCAGTGTGACCAAAAGCAGCATTGCCAGAAACACACTGCCTGCTTTTTTCTTTTTCCAGAAACTACCGTTCATAGACTACCTGCTTTGAAATGGTATCTGCGCTTTCTTTATCCCGCAGCTCGCTGATCAGCGAGCTGCGGGATAAAGAAAGCG
>ERZ772879.246-NODE-246-length-44390-cov-13.406879_pt1 | contig 44390 bp, 38 predicted proteins | sample MGYA00580582_ERZ772879 | MGnify/ENA primary metagenome ERZ772879 (study PRJEB29015, sample SAMEA2737682) | human gut metagenome | biome: human gut; feature: human-associated habitat; material: faeces | place: China | collected 2012 ... | reverse complement strand
GGCAGACGAAAAGGGACGAAGTCCCCCCCTTGACCCCTTTCGCGCGATTGAGTTGACTTCTCTTTCCTACTTCTTCCGCGTGCAGCTCTCATTGCTCATTCCTAATTGATTTTCTCCCCCTTGCGCAAAATGTCCGAATTTGCTACAATAGAGCGCGGAAAGGTGGAGAATCAATCATGCCAAGCTGGCTGAAGGAAGGCCGCGGTTCACTCTGCGGCGCGAACGTATCCTTGCTCCTGCGCGAAATGGGCATCACCAAGCCCCTTCTCGTCGCGGGAGAAAGAACCAAAAACGTCTTTTTCGCGCGAACCGGAATGCGTCTGCCCGTGTTCGATGCGTTTCATCCCAATCCGGATTTGCAGGATTGTGTCGCGGGGGCGGCGCTGTATCAGGAAAAGGACTGTGACGGGCTGATTTCCGTCGGCGGCGGGTCGGCGATGGATACCGCCAAGGGCATTAAGGCGCTGCTGATGACCGATATTGCCCATGTGCGGGCGAATCAGCTGCCGTCAGAGGGAAACGTGCCGCATCTGGCGATTCCGGGAACGGCAGGCACGGGCGCGGAAACGACAGCGGTCGCGGTGCTGTATGAGGACGGGCAGAAGCTGTCGGTGGATCATCCGGCGCTGCTGCCGGACGGGGTGCTGCTGGACGGGTCACTGCTGGACACGCTGCCGGAGTATCACCGGAAGTCCTGCGCGATGGATGCGCTGGCGCAGGGGATTGAATCGTGGTGGGCGAAGAAGGCGACGCCGGGCAGCCGGATTCACGCGGAGCGCGCGATTCGCGGCGTGCTGGACAACCTGACGGCGTACATGCAGGGCGACCGCAAGGCGCAGGACGAGATGCTGCACGCGGCGTATGAATCCGGCGTGGCGATTCTGACGACGCGGACGACGGCGGCGCACGCGATGAGCTACCAAATCACGAAGAAGCTCGGCGCGGCGCATGGCCATGCGTGTATGCTGACGCTGCCGCACCTGTGGGCGCATCTGGCGGCGCAGGCGGAATATCAGCCGATGCTGATGGAATTGGCGCACATTCTCGGCGGCGAAAAGCCGATGGATGGTGCGGTGCTGCTCAAAGGGCTGCTGGCGGTGCTGGAACTGGACAAAATCCCGATGCCGGATGACGCAACGCTGGACATGCTGGCGGCATCGGTGAACCCGGAGCGGCTCGGCAATCACCCGGAGGCGCTGACGACGGCGCAGCTTCGGGCGATTTATGTGCAGGCGTTCACGCCGATGACGGACACGGAGCGCGCAGAGGCAATCGCCGCGTGGGAGCAGTATGGAAAATAAGCAGACGGGCGCGTTCCCGTTCATCCGGGCGGTGACGGACTTCGTGTTCGTGTCGGACGCGCCGGAGAAAGCTGACGTTATCCTGATTCCCGGTTCGCGCCATCCGGCAAACGCGATTCGTGCGGCGGAATTGTACCGCGCGGGCTATGCGCCGTATGTGCTGCCGTCGGGGCGGCACGGCGCGGCGGTGGACAAGTTTATCGGCGTGATGCCGGAAGAACGTGCGGCGTATCCGGATGATTATCCGACGGAGTGGGCGTTTCTGCGCGCAGTGCTGATCAAGCACGGCGTCCCGGACAGCGCGATTCTGCGCGAGGACGAAGCGACGTTTACATGGGATAACGCGCGCAAATCCGCGGCCGTGCTGAAAGCGCAGGGAATTTCCGCGCGCACGGCGATTCTCTGCTGCCGCCCGTTTCATGCGCGGCGGGCGCTGCTGTATTATCAGACGGCCATGCCGGAAACGCGCTTTCTGGTCTGCCCCGCGCGGGAGGAAGGCGTGAATCAGGACGATTGGTACTTGACGCAAGCCGGACGCACCCGGGTGATGGGCGAGGTGCGGCGCTTGGGTGACCAGATTGTGCCGCAATTTGAGGAATTGTGCCAATATTCCGGGATGAAAAAGGAAGGTTAATTCGTTATAGGGAGTGGAAGCGTGATACCAAAGCGCCCGTGCACTAACTAATACTATTTCCAGATTCAACTGCGCCATCTGCTTGCGCCTTTTCCCTTCTGGCGTCCGCTCATTCCACTTAGCGTAGCGCTGCTACGCTGCGTTTCATTCACGTTAGCCAGAATGAAAAACTCGCGGCGCATCTTGGCGCATTCTTATCTGGAAATAGTATAAAAGACCTTCTGATACCACTCAAGAAACATGGGTGTGCACCCCGAAGGTTTCCAAAGGGCGAGCGCAGACTTCGTCTGTTTTCATTGCCCTTTGGTCGCGCCCGCAGGCGCGAAATCCCTGCATCAACACGCGAAAATAGTATGAAAGAGTGCTCAACCCAATCGCGCGAATGGGTGCAGGGGCAATGCCCCTGCCGGAGTCCAGAGGCAGCGCCTCTGGTGGAAAGGAATGCTATGGCAAGAGGAGTAAAACGACTGCTGAAAATCCTGCTGGTGCTGATTCTGCTGGGCGCAATTGCCTATGTCAGCATCGTGCTGATGGTCTGCTGGAAGGAAACGCACGTCGCCGCGCCGGGCAAGGACTACGAAGCCATGCTCGTGCTGGGCGCGCAGGTCAAACCCGACGGTACGCCGTCGCTGCAATTGCAGTGGCGATTGGAAAAGGCAGCGGAAACGTACCGCCAGAAGAAAGTGCCGGTTGTTGTCTGTGGCGGGCAGGGCGGCAATGAACCCGCGCCGGAAGCTGTCGTCATGCGCGATGTGCTGATTGGGCTGGGCGTGGATGAGGATATGATTCTTATGGACACCACATCCGCCAGCACGCATTCAAATATCAAAAACGCCATGCAGCTGCTCGGCGGGCGCAACGTCACCAAGGTGATGATCATCACGAGTGATTATCACCTGCCGCGCGCAATTGCGATTGCCGAGGACAACGGGCTGACCGCCTATGGCATCGGCGCGCCGACGAAGTTGGGCTTGCGCTTCTGGCTTAAAAACCACTGTCGGGAGGCGCTGGCATGGTGCAAATACTGGGCAGTGAAGTATACTCACCTGCCGCTGGAGTAAAGAAAATGACGGAAGAAATGCTGGAACAGCGCCTGACGGAATGCGGGATTCCCTTCTCGCCCGACCTGCCGGGAAAGCTGCTGAAATACCACGAACTGCTGCTGGAATGGAACGCAAAGATGGATTTGACCGCCGTGACGGAAGAGGCGGACATGATTGACCGCCACTATGTCGACAGCTTGATGGCGCTGACGATTCCGGAACTGATTCCGCAGGGCGCGTCGCTGATTGACGTCGGCACGGGCGCGGGGTTTCCGGGGCTGCCGCTGGCGCTGGCAAGGGCGGATTTGCGCGTGACGCTGATGGATGCGCAGCAGAAGCGCCTGAACTTTCTGCAAGCGGTGCTGGATGCGCTGGATGTGCAGAATGTGACGCTCGTTCACGCCCGCGCGGAGGACGGCGCGCGCATGAAGGAGCACCGCGAGTGCTACGATGTGGCGGTCGCGCGGGCGGTTGCGCCGCTGCCGGTGCTGGCGGAATATCTGCTGCCATATGTGAAGGTAGGCGGGAAAGCCGTCTGCTGGAAGGGCCCTGCTGTGCAGGATGAACTCGGCACGGGGAAGAAGGCGGCGTTTCTGCTGGGCGGAAAGCTGGCAGAACCGATTCCAGTTGCCATTCCGGGGCAGGAATGGCAGCATCTGCTTCTGCCGATTGCCAAGCAGACAAAAACCGCACGACAGTATCCGCGAAAAGCCGGCACGCCGGGTAAGTCGCCGCTCGGTCAAACCGACAAGGCGTGACAGGCGCATCTATCCGATGACAAAAAGACCCTCTGCGGGCGCAAAATCGTGTCGAACGATTCTGCTTGCTTCGCAAAGGGTCTTTGTTTTATACTGTTTTTGTATTCAGCGAGTGCTGTTTTTCTGACGGTTTTGTGCTGTTTCGCAGGGGATTTCGCCTCTGCGGAGGCGAAAAACATACTTTGCTATGTGGAATAGCATCCCACGAACCACAATACCAATCAACGAAGATTGCAGCGGGAAAGGGGTGGAAACCCAGTATGGATCAGGCACAGTGGGCGCAGACGGAAATCGCGCTGCTCCCGACAGAACAGATTGCGCTCAGACCGAGCGTGCAGCAGAAGTCGCTTTCGCATATGCCGCTGGAGACGCTTGCCGCGTCAATGGCGCGCGAAGGGCTGCGCGAGCCGATTCTGGTGCGCACGGCGGCGCAGGGATATATGATCGTGGAGGGCAATCGGCGGCTGATGGCGTGCCGGATGCTGGGGTGGCGGGAGATTCCGGCGCGGGTGCAGCCCAAGGACGTATCGGACATGACCAGTGCGGGTGAAATCTTCGCTGCCCTGCGCGCCCGCCCGATGGGATACCTCGACCGGGCGGAAGCGGCGAATCGCCTGACTGCTGATTTTGGCGTGCCGCGCGCTGCCATTGCCCAGCAAACGGGCGACAGCGCCGCGCATGTACTGTCCCTGCAGCGAATCGCCACGCTGGATGACAGGACGCGGGACATCCTGCGGCAAGAGCGGCTGCCGGAGCGCGTCGCGGAAGCGCTGACCCGCGTGGTGGACGCGGAAAGCCGCCAGCGGATTGCGCTGCGCACGGCAAAAGAGCGGCTGGACATTCGCGAAGTGGAGCTGTTTGTGGAAGCGGCGAATCGGCGGCTGCCGGGGGCGAAGCATTCGGGCAAAGTCGTCAGTGCGGTACGGGATGCCCGCCCATACCTGAATGCGCTGCGGGAGGTTGTCGCACAAATGAACGAAGCTGGATTGCCTGTGCGGTTCGATGAGGCACAGGAGGACGGCGGCATGACCCTCACTATCCGCTGCCGGACGCGCAGGCGGAGAAGCCAGCCGTAATCAGCGCAGATAGCAGCGCAGCGTCTGTTCAATCCAGTACAGATACTTCACGCCGGGGACTTCCAACGCTTTCATCTGCTGATAGAGCGGCAGCCCGTCCGACACATCGTGCCAGAGATCGGTGAACACAACGTCGTACGCCGGCAGGTGCTTCGGCGCGAAGTCAAACGCATCCGCCTGAATGATTTCCAGCGCATCCGGGCGCGGAAAGTGCGGCAGGAGCAGCGCGCGGAACAGCGAAATAATGTCCGGGTCACGCTCGACGACGGTCACGCGGCGCACATCCGGCTTCAAAAGGCAGTGGAAGGCGTAGTAGCCCAGTCCTAAACCGAACGTGAGCACATTGCCGTGCGACTGGCGGACGCAGGGCTGAATGGTGTTGATTTCGTTGGGCGTGACGGTCATCCAGACGAGGTTATTTTCTTTTACGGCAGGAAAACGGAAAGATGTGTCGAACCATCCTAATTGAGGGAGACACGTTCCGTCATCCAGCGGCAGAAAATCATCCCGGACGAACAGCTCCATCGGCAGAATCACGTCCTGCGTCAGCGTCGCGTGACCGTGCTGTCCGCTGACGGGGGCGATGCGGCGGAGATATTCGTCCTGCGCGTAATCGGCGGGGTCGCAGTGGCGGATGATTTTCGGCAGCGCGTCGCGAATGAGCAGCCAATCCTCCGCACGGTCGGGGTCAAGCCCCAATTTCGCGCTCAGCAGCATCCGATACGCGTCCTCCTGCGGCAGGTGCGCGTCCGCAGAGAACGCGGCAACATCCGCCGGGGCGATGGCATCCGCCTGAAAGCAGAGATATTCGCTGAGCAGCGTCAGCAAACGTTCGTTTTGTTCATGGGTCATGGGATTCACCTCATCCTCGATGATAGCACAGGAAAATCAAGAACGGAATGGTGAAAATGGGCACGAAAATGACCGACTACGGAAATGCAACCGCGGGTTGACAGATTTCCAGCGCCGCTTGGTGGTGCGCAACCGGGAAAATTGATAGGATAAAGCCATCCCAAGAGGGAACGGAAAGGAGAAACAACCATGATTTTAGCAGACAAAATCATCGACCTGCGGAAGAAGAATGGATGGAGTCAGGAAGAGCTGGCGGAGAAGCTCGGCGTGTCGCGTCAGGCGGTCAGCAAGTGGGAAAGCGCACAAGCGATTCCCGATTTGGGGCGCGTGCTGGCAATGGCAGACCTCTTCTCGGTGACGACGGATTACCTCCTGCGCGACGAGAACGAAGCGCCGACCCCTGCGGCGGTGGAAGACGGCGCGTCGGAAAGCAGTGTTCGCCGCGTCAGCATGGAGGAAGCGAGCGCCTTCCTCGCCCTCTGCCGGAAGCAGGCGCCCACACGCGCCTTGGCGGTCAGCCTGTGCGTGCTTTCACCGATTCCGCTGCTGATGATTCTCTCCCGCACGGGCGAAAGACCTGCGGCGGGCGTGGGCAGCATCATCGGCGTGGTGATTCTGCTGCTGCTGGTTGTGGCAGCGGTTGTCATCTTCCTGCGCCAGGGCATGGAAAGCAAGGAATACGAATATCTGGAGCGGGAGGACATTGAGACGGCTTACGGCGTGTCGGGCATGGTGAAGGAGAAGCAGGCGGCGTACCGCGAAACCTGCACGCGCGGCATCATCGTCGGCGTTGTGCTGTGCATTCTGTCGGCGATACCCGTGCTGCTCGGCACGCTGGCAGCGGACAGCGTCGCAGCCCCGGAGCGCATCATGCTGCCGTGCGTGTCGCTGCTGCTGGCGATGGTCGCCGTGGCAGTGTACCTGTTTGTCCGCGTCGGGATGGTGCAGGGGTCGTTCCAGCGGCTGCTGGAAGAAGGCGACTACACGCGGGAAGGCAAGCGCGCGGCACGTTCGCCGATTGTGCCGATTTACTGGTGCCTGGCGACGGCGGCGTATCTGGCGTGGAGCTTTATCACGATGGCATGGGATCGGACGTGGATTGTCTGGCCTGTCGCGGGTGTGCTGTTCGCGGCGGTAGTGGGTATCATCCGGATGACCCATAAGGAGGGTCGGAAGGAGAAAAAAGCAGGTTAAAAAACCTGTCTGGGTAATGCGACCAAGCTGGGCAGCCCAAAAAGGGTCAAGGGACAATGTCCCTTGCGGGGTCAAGGGGCGGAGCTCCCTTGTGGGGTTTGGGGCAACGCCCCAACTGTTCCACGGGCGACCATTCCAAAGGAAAAGTCAACAAAGGCGCAGGCAGCGAAGCGTCCCTGCCGGCAACTTTGCGCTCCCGCAGGAGCGCCCCCAGCTTGCTTTTCCCACCCCTTGCACATTGCCGCGCCAAATGGGCGCGACCGAGCAGCTGGCTTTCCAATGATATAACAAGGAGGAATCATCATGCGTCACAAGGGAATGACTTTCTGCAAGCTGCTCGTTCTGCTGGTGCTGGCACTGCTGCTGACTGGCTGTGCCCAGCAGCCGCAAGCGCCCTTCGATGGGGTCATTGCAACGTCCGATGTGGTATTCAACCTTGATTTTACAGCGCTGAATACTACCTACACGTCCACGCTGATTGTGCCGGAAGGCAAGGAAATCATGGCGGACATCCAGTGTGACGGCGGGCGCATCGACGTGACCATCACCCCGGAGGACGGTGAGCCGATTTACACCGGCAAGCGCCTGCCGACGAGCAGCTTCAGCATCGTGCCGAAGACGCCGGGCAAGTACACCGTGACCATCAGCGGAGAAAACGCCAGCGGGTATGCGCATGTGTACGTCGAGGGCGCGGTTCACTATGATGACGAACCAGCGGAGAATAAATAATCGGCAGTAGAACAATCCCCCATGCAGTGCAAAAACGGCTACATGGGGGATTCGTCTGTTTATTCGGATTTTTTCGCGGGCGCGGGGTTTACGTCGAGATTCAGCGCCGTGCATTGCTGATGAGCGCGGCGGTATTCGCTGGGCGATATGCCCGTTTCCTCGCTGAATGCGCGGTTGAACGTGCGGACGCTCTCAAAGCCGCAGCCGAGAGCAATCTCCTGCATTCCCTTGTTTGTGAACGCCAATCGGCGCATGGCGGCGGTTACGCGCAGGCTTTTCAGGTAGGCGTTGAAGCCCATGCCAATTTGGTGGTTGCAAATGCGGGAAAGCTGGAATTGCGACAACCCCAGATGCTCCGCTGCCTGCGTGAGCGTGATGGGGTCGTGGAAATTCTCATGCAGGTATTCCAGCACCTCTGCTTCCTTGGACATGGCGAGCTTTTGCGCCGAAATGGGGGAGCGCGTATCGAACAGCAGGCCGAGCAGCATCAGCAGCCGCCCGGTATGCACCAGCCGGTTCGCTTTGCGCTCTTCCGGCATCAGCATGTGGTCAATCATTTCGGGGATGAGTGGCGAATAACTCCCTGCACGGTAAATCGGGTTGGGGAGTGCATAGCCATCGACGAAGAGCGAACGCAGATCGTCGGGCATGGTATCGTGGAGCAAGGCGAAGCAGAAGCTGTTGCTGTGCTTGGGCGTTCGATAGCTGTGGCGCACTTGCGGGAAAATCAGGCAGACGTCGCCTTTCTTCAGCGTGTAGTTCTTTTCGTCAATGGTGGCACAAAGTTCGCCGTCAAGCACATAGACGCATTCGAGACCGCCATGAACATGCGGAATGTAGTGCAGGTTCTCCAGCACACTGTATGTATAGCCGTTCTCGCGCAGATTGGGGTAGAGCCATTCCTTATCGGGCATTACCAAGCACCTCCTGACTGCAATCCTTGAAAAATACCGCCCTCACTTTCTCCCTGCTGACGAGGTGGAATTTGAGGTTGGAAAAAGTATAGCCAAAACCTCAAGAATTGTCAAGCTGTGCTGCAAAAAATGACTGATTTCAGAACTTTCGACTGTATACAGAATACATCGCTTTAGTACGGTGATTCGGGACATTGCAGACCCTGCAAGAATAGTGGAACTGCAAAAACTGTCCGATAAAGATGCAAAAACTATGACGTTTTATGCACGAAAACGGCCGAAAAGTCCGAAAAATGCATTTGACAAGCAAAAAGAAATCGTGTAGAATAGCACTACGTTCAAAGTGGAACGACGGATTCGTCGTTCCATTTTCCGTATCAGGGGACTTTGTACTTTTCGTGTTTTTTTATGCAGAGTCTCCTGCAAGAAAAGGAAGGATGGTCGAAAGCCATGACGAGCGAAATTCTCCGGAATGAGGAATGCAACCCGAACCTGCTGAAGAAGAAGGGGCTGGAACTGCTGGACGCGGGAAAGACCAACGAAGCGGTGGAGTGCTTCTCCCAGGGACTGGTGTATGCCCCCTTTGACAGCCTGATGCGTTTCTGGCGCGGCCGCAAGCTGATTGGGCGCGAGGAATACACGCAGTCGGCGTCCGACCTGAAACTGGCGGCGCTGGAAAACCCGGAAGACTGGGAATGCTGGTACTATCTGGGCGTGGCGTGCTACCTCGGCGGCATGTATGAAGAGGCGAAAGTCGCTCATGCAAACAGCAAGACGCTGATGAAGAAGTACGGCGTGAACGCGCTGCCCGCAACGACGGACTGGTACTGGATGATCTGCATGAAGCTGGGTCAGCCGGAGGAAGCCGCGAAGGCACTGGAGGACATCACGCCCGACATGCCCACCGAGGATGGCGACTACCTCTGCCGCGTACTGCTCTATAAGGGTGTGCTGAAGCCGGAAAACTTCGTGGAGGAATGCGAGAAGAACTGCAAGAATCCCGAACGTCCGCGCATTTACCACCTGATGCTCACCTACGGTCTGGCGAATTACCTGCACTATCAGGGGCGCGACGCGGAAGCAATCCCGCTGCTGAAAGAATTGGCGGAATCGCCAGACAACCGCGCGCTGTTCGCTGTCAAGCAGTCCATGCAGGATTTGGACGCGATGGGCGTCAGCTACACTGTTCCCGCAAAGGCATGATATTCCGCCTGCAAAACGCAGGTTGAATATAAATGGAAACGCTGCTTTCAAGAAGCAGTGCTTCCAAGTAGAATAGTAGAATAGTAGAAGGGAAGGAACTCAACATGAAGAAGCTGCTTACTGCCCTGCTCACGCTCGCCATGGCGTTCACGATGGTCTTTGCGGCCGCCGCGTCCGCGGAAGATGGCTACAAGGACTCCATCACCTGGGTCATTGGCAACGATCAGGATATTCTCGATCCGCAGAACAATGTTTCCAACAGCAAGGTTATGCCGCAGTACTATAACGGTCTGCTGGGCTACGACAACGATGGCAACGTCGTTTGCAAGATTGCGGAAAGCTATGAAGCGTCCGAGGACAAGATGACGTGGACGTTCCATCTGCGTCAGGACGTGTACTTCCACTCCGGCCGTCACTGCACTGCCCACGACTTCGAGGCGACGTTTGACCGCCTGCTGAATACCGAAAATCCGCAGCGCTACACCTCGAACGCTTCTTCCTTCATTGATACGGCGGTTGCGACGGATGACTACACCTTCGTCATCACCCTGAAGGAGCCCAAGGCGTTCTTCCTGCAGGCGATTGCGAAGCATTGGGCATTCGTGCTGAATCCTGAATACATTGAAAAGTACGGCGCTGACCTCGGCAAGACCGCGGAGAGCGTTGACGGCACGGGCCCCTTCAAGTGCACCCAGTGGGACAAGGGCGAGGTCTTGAAGTTTGAAGCCTTTGAGAACTACTACGAAGGCGCACCCCTCACCCATGAAATCGTCATGAAGATTGTTCCCGAACAGACCAGCCGCGCGATTGCTGTCGAAACTGCTCAGGCGGACATCGGCGACGGTGTTTCCCCGGATGACGCGGTTCGCCTGGACGCGCTGGACGGTGTGACCGTCAGCAAGACCGATGGCAACGGCTGCCACCTGTTCCAGTTCAACTGCGCTTCTACCCATGCGCCGATGAGCATCCCGGCTGTCCGTCAGGCCATCTGCTACGCCATCGACCGCAACGCCATCTGCGAATACCTCTACAGTGGCTTGGGCGAAACCCCGATTGACAGCATCATGGCGCCCTCTGTGGCGGGTTACTCCTCTGTCGGCGTTGTGCCCTACGACCCGGAAAAGGCGAAGCAGCTGCTGGCGGAAGCCGGTTATCCGGACGGCTTTGATATGACCATCATGACCAGCGCAATGTACAACCGCGCTGTGGAAATGGCAGAAATCATCGCGGAAGAACTCAAGGAAATCGGCATCAATGCCAAGCTGGAAGTCGTCGAGCGCGCGGTGTTCACCTCTGCGTGGGCGAGCTTCACGCCTGATGAATTCAACGAGAAGTTCGGCTGGGATATGTTCATCATGGGCTCCGGCGGCGACTCCGACGCGGACACGCTGCTCAAGCGCATCATGCACTCCGACGACACCAACGTCAACAACTACGGCTTCTATAACAATGCGGAAGTGGACGAGCTGTTGGAAAAGGGCGCTGTGACCATGGACGAAACTGAGCGCAACGCCATCTACGCGCGCATCGCGCAGATCACCCTGTACGAAGATCCCTTCGGCGCTTACATGAACCTGCGCAAGAATGTGTACGCGCTGTCCGACAAGATTGAGGGCTTTGCTGTGAACCCCTCCAACACCATGGATCTGGCTCATGTGCGCTGCCGTGAGTAATCCCAACAGGTATTGAAGCAGGCGCGGCGGAGGGTGAGAGACCTTCCGCCGCTGCCTGTACAGTAAGCGAAATCAAGCAAAAAGGTATCATCCATCCAAGCAGTAGAAACCAAGGCTTTATGTAGTATAGTAACAGGGGGGATGTCCCGTGGGGAAATACATTGTTAAGCGGATTCTGCAAGTGATACCCATGTTGTTCATTTTGTCGCTGATTGTGTTCATGATGGTGCGGCTGATTCCGGGCGACCCGGTGGACATGATGCTGGGCATGGATATTCCGAAGGACACCAAGGAATATGAACGTGAACGTCTGGGTCTGAACGACCCGCTGTATATCCAGTATTTCCGCTTCGTGGGCAATGCGCTGCACGGCGATTTGGGCACGTCGATTTTCTCCGGCAAGCCCGTCGTGGAGGAACTGGCGAAGCGCTTCCCCAAGACGCTGACGCTCGCCGTTGGCGGCACGCTGTTTGGCGCTGCTGTGGGCGTGCTGCTGGGCATCATTGCGGCTATCCACCGCAATAAATTCGCGGATAACCTCATCATGGTTTTGTCGCTCCTGACGGTTTCGACGCCGTCGTTCTTCCTCGCGCTCATATTGATGCTTATATTCTGTTTGAATTTAAGGTGGCTGCCAAGTATCGGCATGGATACATGGCAAGGAGCTGTTCTCCCGATTGCCACCCTTGGCTTGCAAGCAATCGGCAGCATTGCGCGCACCACGCGCAGCGCGATGCTGGACGTTATCCATCAGGATTATATCCGCACGTCTCGTTCCCGCGGCGTGCCGGAGCGCGTGATTACCTATCGCCATGCGTTCAAGAATGCGCTGATTCCCGTCCTGACGACCATCGGCCTGCGCTTTGGCGGACTGCTTGCCGGCGCAACGCTGGTGGAAACGGTGTTCTCGATTCCCGGCATCGGGCGTTTCGTCGTCGATTCGGTCAGCAACCGCGATTACCCCGCGATTCAGGGGGCTGTGCTGGTGCTGGCGGTGACGTTTGTGCTGGTCAATACGCTGGTTGACCTGCTGTATGCGGCGGTTGATCCGCGTGTGAAGTACGATTAAGGAGGAACACGGCAGATATGAAGAACAAACATCCTGTGCTGCGCCGGTTCATGCGCAGAAAGGTCTCCGTGGTTGCCGCCGCTGTCCTCATCCTGTTCGTGCTGATTGCGATTCTCGGCCCGCTGGTGTGGCAGGTTGACCCGCTCAAACAGAGCGTCATGAAGAAGTATGGCCCGATGACGGTGCAACATCCGCTCGGCACGGACAATCTGGGCCGCGATACGCTGGCGCGTATGATTTACGGCGCGCGTGTGTCGCTGGCCATCAGCTTCGCGGGCGTGCTGTCCGGCGCGCTGATTGGTGTGCTCCTCGGCGTGAGCGCAGGCTATTTCGGCGGATGGGTCGATGCGATTATCAGCCGGTTCATCGACATTTTGCTCGCCTTCCCCGGCCTGCTGCTTGCCATCACCATCGTCGCGGTGCTGGGACCGGGTTCGGTCAACACCGTCATTGCCATTACGATATTTACCATACCGGGCTTGACACGCATGGTGCGAAGTGTCGTGCTGAGCCTGAAAAGCTCGGAATATGTCGAGGCGTGCAAGACGATGGGCGAAAGCAATCTGCGCATCATCTTCACCCACGTCATCCCGAACTCCATGTCCCAGATTATCGTCAATGTGACGCTGAGCCTTGGCACGGCGATTCTGACGGCTTCGTCCCTGTCGTTCCTCGGCTTGGGCGTGACGCCGCCGGAAGCCGAATGGGGCGCAATGCTGTCGCAGATGCGCGAAGTCATCCGCACTTACCCCACGGGCGTGCTTGTCCCCGGTATTGCCATCACGCTGGTGGTCATGAGCTTCTCGCTGGTGGGCGATGGTCTGCGGGACGCGCTTGACCCGAAACTCAAGAATAACTAATACTATTTCTAAATTCGCCTGCGCCAGCTGCTTGCGACTTTTCCATTCTCATTTAGAAATAGTATGATGAGGAGGTCATCCTGATGTCGGAACCCGTATTGCAGGTCAAAGGTCTGAAAACCTACTATTATACCGAAGAGGGCGTCGTCCCCGCAGTGGACGGACTGGATTTCGAGGTGGAGCCGGGCGAAACGTTTGCCATCGTCGGCGAAAGCGGCTGCGGCAAGTCTGTGACCTCGCTGTCCATCCTGCGCCTGATTCCCTCGCCGCCCGGCAAAATTATTGACGGCGAAATCATCTATCACGGTCAGGACTTGGTGAAAAAGTCGGAGCGCGAAATGCGCAGCATCCGCGGCAATGACATCTCGATGATTTTCCAAGAGCCAATGACCAGCCTGAACCCCGTCTTTACCGTCGGACAGCAGATTGGCGAATCGTTCCGCTTCCATCAGCAGATGGGCAAGGCGGAAATGCTCAAAAAGTCCATCGAAATGCTGCGGCTTGTCGGCATCCCGGAGCCGGAACACGTCATCAACGATTATCCAAACCAGCTCTCCGGCGGTATGCGCCAGCGCGTTATGATTGCCATGGCGCTGGCGTGCAACCCGAAAATCCTGATTGCGGACGAACCAACGACCGCGCTGGACGTGACGATTCAGGCGCAGATTATGCGCCTGCTGAAGCAATTGCAGGAGAAGATGGGCACATCCATCATTCTCATCACACATGACCTCGGCATTGTGGCGCAAATCGCCAAGCACGTTATGGTCATGTACTGCGGACAGGCGGTGGAGTACAGCGATGTGCGCTCCATCTACAAGAATCCGCTGCACCCCTACACGGCTGGTCTGCTGCGCTCGATTCCGAAGCTGACGGATGACGACATGGAGGAACTGCCCAGCATTCCCGGCATGGTGCCGTCGCCCAGCGAGAAGCTGCAGGGCTGCCGGTTCGCGCCGCGGTGCGAGAAGTGCGGCGCACGCTGCAAGAAGGAAATGCCGGACTTGGTGACGCTCGAAGACGGGCGCAAGGTGCGGTGCTTCCTGTACGAAGGAGGCGTTGAGGGATGAGCGAGAACGAAAAGAAGAAGCTGCTGGAAATTAAAGATCTGAAAATCTATTATCCCATCAAGGGCAAGCGCGACGCGGAGGGCAAACCCGCGTATGTCAAGGCGGTAGACGGCGTAACGTTCGACGTGTACGAGAACGAGACGTTCGGTCTGGTCGGCGAAAGCGGCTGCGGCAAATCCACAACAGGGCGCACGGTCGTCCGGCTGAACAAGCCCACGGCGGGCAGCGTCACCTTCGAGGGGCATGACCTGTTCGCGAAGATGAACCGCCAGCAGAACATGGATTTGACCCAGAAAATTCAGATTATCTACCAAGACCCGTATTCCTCCCTTGACCCGCGCTTCACGGTCGGGCGCTGCATCGAAGAGCCGCTGATTGTCCACCACATGGGCAACAAGGAGGAGCGCCGCGCCCGCGTGCTTCAGCTCATGCACGACGTCGGCCTGCGCGAAGAGGTCTACACGCGCTATCCGCACGAGTTTTCCGGCGGTCAGCGGCAGCGCATCGGCGTTGCGCGCGCACTGGCGCTTGACCCGAAGCTGGTTGTCTGCGACGAGCCGGTCAGCGCGCTGGACGTGTCGATTCAGGCGCAGATTCTGAATCTGATGCGCGAATTGCAGCGGAAATATCAGCTGACGTACATTTTCATTTCGCACAACCTGAGCGTCGTCAAACACATCTGCGACCGCATTGCCGTGATGTATCTGGGCAATATCGTCGAAATTGCGCCGAAGAAGGAACTGTTCGACAACCCGCTGCATCCGTACACGAAGGCGCTGCTGGGGGCGATTCCGATTCCCGACCCGGACATCCCTGCGATGCAGGACATGCTGGAAGGCGATGTGCCGAGCCCCATCAACCCGCCGAAGGGCTGCTGCTTCCACACGCGCTGCCACGGCTGCTGCAAGGAATGCACTGCGCAGAAGCCGAAGCTGATTAATGTTGGCAATGACCACTGGGTGGCCTGCTGCAAGGTGTAAGCAGGGACGCGCCCCAATAAACACGCGCACACAGCATGAGAGTGTGTGCAGCTCAATCGCGAAAAGGGGTCAAGGGAGGAACGCCCTTGCAGATTCCAGAGGCAGAGCCTCTGGCGTCTCCCCACATAGTAATGTCTCCCCACACAGTAATACAGTAATATGGAAGGAAGGTAGAAAAATCATGGGAATTCAGCATCTGGATGTATCGAAGGGCGGTTATTCGCGCGTGACCTTCTCGAAGAATCTGGCATTCTTCACCGGTCATGCCGCGCCGCAGTATCAGACGCTCAAAGAGCAGGCAGAGGGCATCCTCAAGCGCTATGACGAGCTGTTCAAGCAATTTGGTCTGAAAAAGAGCAATATCCTCTATACGACGTGCTTCATGAAGAACGCCGATGATGAGGACGAATTCGCCGACATCTACTTCCAGTGGATTGACCCGAAGAATCCGCCGGCGGGCGTGACGGTCACGGGGCTGCCGATTCAGCATTCGCCTGTGGGGGATAACATCCTGATGGAGCTGAGCTTCATCGTCGCGACGAATGACAGCCTCCCGATTAAGCGCTATGATGTTACCCGCGGCTGCCGCATGGTGGAATACGATGGCATGGCGTATTTCACCGGGCATGTGTATCCCAAGGCGGATACGCTGGGCGAACAGGTGGCGGGCGTACTCAACCGCTATGACGAGCTGTTCGAGAAGTTCGGTCTGAAGAAGGAAAACGTCATCGCGGCGAACGGCTTCATCAAGAATATGGCGCACTACGGCGAAATCGCCGAGCCGTTCAATGCCTATTTCGGGGAGAATCCTCCGGCGGGCGTGATTGTTGAAGCGCCGCCGCGCCAGAATACGCCCTTCGGCCCGAAGCTGGAAATTGAGCTGGCGCTGTTCGTGGCAACGGGTGAAAACCCGCAGATTACCCGCCGCGACGTCGTGCCGGGCATGAGCCGCGTGGTGGAGTACAACGGCATCGCATGGTTCACGGGTCACAGCGCACGTCCGGAATTTAAGACGCTGGCGACGCAGAGCGAGGCGGTCATGAAGCGCTATGCGGAGCTGTTCGAGCAGTTCGGCTACAAGAAGGAAAACATCCTCATGGAATACGGCTATGTGCGCGACATCGAGCAGGTGAATGACTACCTCGGCGCACGCAAGGTGTTCATTGACCCGGAAAATCCTCCGGCGGGCGTCGTTGTGCAGGCGAAGCCGTCGGGCGACGAAAATCAGCTGGAAGTGCAGTTTATCGTCAATCTGGATTGAGGAGGTATTGTTCCTATGAGCAAGAAGGGCTTGAAGGAAAACCAAATTTTCGCCGCACGCGACACGGTGGAAGAAAACGACAAAATCAAGGCGGCACGGGATGCCGTCGCTGCTGACCCGACGAACGCTGAGAAGTACATGGCGCTGGGGCTGGCGCTGCGCGGACAGATGTTTTTCCGCGAGGCGCTGGAGGCGTACTCCATCGGGCTGACCTATGACCCGTTCATGTCCCTGCTGTACCGTCATCGCGGTCATGCGTATGTGAATTTGGGGCAGTATCAGGAAGCTGCGGCGGATTTTGAGATGGGGCTGCGCATCGACCCGAAGAACTGGGACTGCTGGTATCATCTGGGGCTGAGCTACCACCTGATGGGCAGCTACGAGCGCGCGCTCAAAGCCTATGAAACCTGCTACGCCCTGTCGCCTACGGATGAATACCGCATCTGCACGACCGACTGGTACTGCATGACGCTGATGAAGATGGGGCGCATTGACGATATGCGCAAGGCGGCGGCGCGCATCCATGCCGACATGGAACCCGGCATGAGCGAAGGCTACTTCGATCGCGTACTGGTCTACAATGGTACGCGGAATATCGATGAAGTACTGGCGGAAGCCGCGGCGAAGGACGACCACATGTACGCCACGGGCGCATATGGTCTGGCGGTGTACGAGGAATATGTGCTGGGCAACCGCGAGAAGGCGAAGGAAATCCTGACGCGCATTGCGGGCCGCGACGAAACGTGGGGCGGTTTTGCGGAACACGCCGCTGCCGATCAGCTGAAGCATTGGGACGACTGAAGTCGTACAATAAATATGAATCACAGGCAGGAAAGACCCTGATTCATCGCGAAAAAGAAAGGCGGATGACAAACCATGAGCGAAAAGAAGAAGGTCGGTCTGGACATTGCCCGCTCCAGCACGCTGGTGCAGGAATATCAGGTCGCGTCTTGGGAGCGGAACGAACTGCCGACGACCCCGGAACTGACCGCAATCGACGAAAAGATTGCGAAGGATCCGGAGAATGCCGAACTCCATAAGGAGCGCGGGCTGCTGCTGGCGGGGCTGGGCTACTACCGTGAGGCGGCGGAATGCTATTCTCGCGCCATTGCCATCAATCCCTTCAACTGGGAATACTATCGCCATCGTGCGCACCGCTTCGTGTCCTGCGGCTACTTTGCCGACGGCGCGGCGGACTTCACCATCGCGTCCCGCCTGAATCCGAACGACTGGAACGTGTGGTATCATCTGGGCTTGAGCTACTTCCTGCTGGGCATGTATGACAAGGCGGACTGGGCGTACACGCGCTGTGCCGCGCTGAACAAGACTGCTGACGATATCTGCGCCGTGACGGACTGGCATTACATGACGCTCAAGCGGCTGGGCAAGGACGAAGAGGCGGCGAAGCTGCTGGACGAAATTACCGAGGACATGCCTGTGTCCGATGAGGTGGCGAACTCTTACTATCAGCGCCTGCGCGTCTACAAGGGGCTGCGCGCGCCGGAAACGCTCTTCACCAACGCGGGCGACGGTGCGGGGCTGGACGTTATCACGCAGGGCTTCGGCGTGGCGAACTACTACCGCATGAACGGCCAGGAAGAAAAGGGCGTCGAAATGCTCAAGAAGGTCGTGTACACGGCGGAACACAGCAAGTGGTACGCGGCGTTCGGCTGCCTGGCAGCGCGTGTTGACCTGAAGAACATCGGTCAGGCTTGAAGGGAGGAGCGAGAACAATGAATCAGGCATATGAATCGGCAAGCTTTGTGCGCTGCGTTGTGCCGGAGACGGCGGATATTCAGGCGGCGAGCGCGGCTGTGGCTGCAAATCCCGAAAGCGGCGACGCTTGGATGAAGAAGGGTCATGCGCTGGCGAAGGTGTCCATGATGCGCGAGGCGGAAGAGTGCTACGCCATGGCGATTTCCTGCGACCCCTTCAACTGGGAATATTACCGTCATCGTGCGCATCGCTTCCTGTCCTGCTGGCGCTTTGAGGACGCCGCGGCGGATTTCGTGATTGCGTCCCGTCTGAATCCGAATGATTGGAATGTGTTCTACCATCTGGGTCTGAGCTACTTCCTCCTGCGCGATTATGCGAAGGCGGCGAAGGCGTATGCGCGCTGCTACGAGCTGACGGACGCGGAGCCGGAGCTGATTGCCGTGACCGACTGGTACTACATGACGCTCAAGCGCCTTGGCAACGACGAGGAAGCGGCGAAGATTCTTGCGCGCATCACCGACCACATGAATCCGGGCGAGAACACCGCCTATTATGCGCGTCTGCTGATGTACAAGGGCTTGAAGAAACCGGAAGAGCTGCTGTCCACCGACCCGGAGGAGGTTACGGCACTGGAGCTTATCACCATGGGCTTCGGCATCGCGAACTATTTCCTTCAGAATGGTCAGCCTGACAAGGCGTATGACCTGATGGAGCGCGTGGTGAAGGCGGGCGACGAAAACGACTGCTACTTCGCTTTCGCCTACCTCGCCTCCAAGGTCGATTTGGCACACAAGGGGTAATCGCAGACTTTGTCTATTTGCCCCCCTTGTTGCTTCCGCAGAGGCAAAATCCCTGCAACAAAGAACAACCAGAGGGTTCAAAAACACCCTCTGGCATTCTTTGCATTCCCCATCCCCAAAAAAGAGCAAGAAACTTCCCAACAACAAGAACCCAGTTCCCCATTTTGTTGCGGACGCAGCGCCTACCGCTGTGCCCTGAAAGGCAGGAAATAGCGTGGAACAGCTTCAACTTGATGATTTTCTTATGTATAATTTCCTCTCGCAGGTGCAAATCAGCCCCGACGGGAAGAAGGTCGCCTATGTCGCGACGACGCCTGACCTCGCAAAGAATGGCTACAACGTCAACCTCTACCGCATCGACGCGGAAAGCGGCGAAAATGCCTGTCTGACGAACTCCGGGCGCGTGAAGGGCTTCTGCTGGCAGGGCGCGGAAACGCTGCTGTACACCGTGCCGGTCGAAGCGGATGACGCTTTCCCGGATGGGCAGACCGTGCTGTACCGCCAGAATGCGGGCAGTGCGGCGGAAGAAGTATGCCGCGGCGAAGGCTCCCTGTCGCTCGAAGGCGTGCTGACGGATGGAAGCATTGTGTTCTCCCGCGTTGATAACCTGACGACCGAAGCCGCGCTGGAAGGGCTGGCAGGGCATGAGCGGCTCGCGGCGCGTCTGGCGGAGAAGGAGCGCAATGAGGTCTGCACCGTGTTCGATGAATATCCCTTCTGGTTCAACGGCAAGGGCGTCATCAACAAGAACCGCAAGACGCTGTATCTCTGGGACGGCAAAGAACTCACGCGCATCACCCCGCCGCGCTTCCGCGTGATGGAAGTGTGCGTAGAGGGCATGAAGATTGCCTACGCGGGCTGCATGGTGGAGCCGATTGAAAAAGAGCTTGTCGGCGTTTACTGCTACGACGCGGAGAAGAGCAAAATCACTTGCCTGCTGCCGGAAGATGAATATTACATCGAAGGCATGACGTTCTGGGGCGATTCGCTCGCCTACTGCGGGTCGAAGATGGATCGGTACAGCTGCGCACAGTGTCCCGACCTGCTGCTGCTGAACCTCGAAACGGGCGCGCGCACCCTCCTGTGCGACACGGACGACGAAATCAACGTCGGCAACCCCGTCGGCAGCGACTGCCGCATGGGCGGCGGCTATGTGATGCGCGCGGACGGGGAGTACCTGTACTTCCTGACTGGCGTATATGATGCGACGCACCTGTGGCGCATTGACCGCACGGGTAAGATGGAGAAGCTGCTGGAGAAGGACGGCTCGATTGACTGCTTCGATGTGCAGAACGGCGCAGTGTACTGCGTGGCGATGTACGACATGCGCTTGCAGGAGCTGTATCGCTTTGCGGAGGGCAAGCTGACCCGCCTGAGCAGCTGGAACGACGACTTCTTCCTCACCAAGCCGCCCGTTATCCCGCAGCCGCTGCAATTCATCAACAGCGACGGCGTACAGATTGACGGCTTCGTGATGGCACCGACCGACCATGTGCCGGGCAAGAAGACGCCTGTCATTCTCGACATTCACGGCGGCCCGCACCTGACCTATGGCGCGGTGTACTACCACGAGATGCAGTACTGGGCGAATCACGGCTACTACGTCATCTACTGCAACCCGCGCGGCGGCGAAAGCCGGGGCAACGAATTCGGCTACATCTGCGGCCGCTTCGGCACGATTGATTATGACGACATCATGGCGTTCTGTGACGAGGCGCTGAAAGCCTATCCCGACATGGACGAGAAACATATGGGCGTGACGGGCGGCAGCTACGGCGGCTTCATGACCAACTGGATTATCGGCCACACGAACCGTTTCGCGGCGGCGGCATCCCAGCGCGGCATTGCGAACTTCGTCAGCATGGAAGGCACGAGCGACATCGGCACGCTGTTCGCCGAGCGGCAGATTCTCGCCACAACCCACACGAATCTGGACAAGATGTGGAAGCAGTCGCCGCTGAAATACGCCGACCGCTGCACCACGCCGACGCTGTTCATCCATTCGGAGGAGGATTACCGCTGCTGGATGGTGGAGGCGCTGCAAATGTATTCAACGCTGATTCACCACGGCATCCCGACGCGCCTGTGCCTGTTCCACGGTGAGAACCACGAGCTGAGCCGCGGCGGCAAGCCCAAGGGCCGCATCCGCCGTTTGCAGGAAATCACCGCGTGGATGGACAAGTATTTGAAGGAAGAGTAAGCGGCGCTTCCCTTTGAATGCCTTTTGCTATCGTGCAGGGAATTTTGCCTTCGCAGACGCGAAATTCTTGCAAATCACACGAAAAGTTCAAGGGAGCAAGTCCCTTGTTAGATAAAGGAGGTTGACCCCTATGATTCTCATTAAGGGTGGAAAAATCAAGCCTATCACGGGTGCGGAAATCGAAAACGGCGAACTGCTCATCGGCGACGACGGCAAAATCGCCGCCATCGGCAAGACCGTCGATGCACCCGCGGACGCCAAGGTCATCGACGCCACGGGCTGCCTCGTGACCCCCGGCTTCATTGACGCGCACTGCCATATCGGTATCGACGAAGAGGGGATGCGCTGGGAGGGCAATGACTGCAACGAATACTCCAGCCCTGTGACCCCTGAAATGCGCTCTATCGACGGCATCAATCCCCGCGACGAAGCGTTCCACCTCGCCCTTGAAGGCGGTGTGACCACCGCGACCACCGGCCCCGGCTCGGCGAATGTCCTTGGCGGCACGTTTGTTGCCCTCAAACTCGATGGCAACTGCATCGACGACATGATTGTCAAGTACCCCGTCGCCATGAAGATTGCTTTCGGTGAAAACCCCAAGGGCTGCTATGGTCAGAACGGTCATAAGGAACCCGTCACCCGCATGGCGGTCGCGGCGCTCCTGCGCGAACAGCTCTTCAAGGCGAAGCGCTATGCTGATGAAGTCGATGCGGCGGAAAAAGACCCCACCAAGACCCGCCCGTTTGATATGCAGCTGGAGGCTCTGCTGCCCGTCATTCGCAAGCAGATTCCGCTCAAGGCGCACGCGCACCGTGCGGACGACATTCTGACCGCCCTGCGCATCGCCCGTGAGTTCGATTTGGACATCACGCTCGACCACTGCACCGAAGGTCACCTGATTGTGGATCAGTTGGTGAAGGCGGGCAAGCCCGTGCTGGTCGGTCCGTCGCTGGGCTCGAAGAGCAAGGCGGAGCTGCGCGAAAAGACATTCGAGACGGCAGGCATCCTTGACCGCGCGGGGCTGGAAGTCTGCATCATCACCGACGCGCCGGTGATTCCGCTGTACTACCTGCCGCTGTGCGCGGGTCTGGCGGTTAAGGCGGGCATGAAGGAAGAATCCGCATGGCGCGCCATCACCATCAACCCGGCGCATGTCGTGGGCATCGCTGATCGCGTGGGTTCGCTGGAAGTCGGCAAGGATGCGGACATCGCCATTTTCGAGGGCAATCCGCTGCGCGACATTCAGTGCCGCACCAAGGCTGTGTTTGTGGGCGGCAAGCAGGTTGTGGGAGAGTAATTTATCAGCGGCTGATAACGAGCCGGCAGCGTGGAGAGGCGCTGTCGGCTCGTTTTAGCCTATTTCTGTATTGTTGTGCAGGGATTTCGCCTCTGCGGAGGCGACCAAAGGGCAATGAAAACAGACGAAGTCTGCGATCACTGTTTGGAAACGTTTGGCGCCGCTACTTTTGGGGTTATTTACGGCTTTGTTTTTTGTTGCAAGGGGAGAAACATCTCCTATGCGTTCGTTATATATAACAAATATTATACCAAAAGCGTGCGTATCTGGCAAGCAATCAACCGTTTTGCGAAAAAGACGAACATTCTGCGTTATTTAATCAAATTTGTTATGATTTTTCCGCAAAAAGACGTAAAATTCTCTTGAAAAACAGATGAAATCGTGGTAAAATTGCTTTTGCCCTGCTAAAAACGCGCAGCGCCCGACAGCGGCAAAAAGCGCGAACGGATGGGATAGGGCATCTTCACACCCGGAAGGACAAAGGAAGGAAGAAACGCAAAATGGCAAAGAAACTCTTCTCCCTGCTCATGGCGCTGACCCTGCTGGCGGCGCTGGCTCTGCCCGCAGCTTTCGCAGAGGACTATCTGGACATCATCAACATTGCCGATGACAACCAGAGCGCGTCCTACGACCTGCACAAGGATACCTCCGTCAATGGCCGCAACATGCTGCGCGGTACGGTGATGGAGCAGCTCGTCACCCTGAAGGCGGACGGCAGCATTGCGCCGGAACTGTGCGAAAGCTACGACGTGAGCGACGACAACTCCGCGTTCACTTTCCACCTCCGCAAGGGCGTGAAGTTCCACAATGGCAAGGAAATGACCTCCGCCGACGTGGTGGCGTCCCTGAACCGCTGGCTGGAGTGCTTCGGCACGGCGCGCAAGATGGTTGGCGACGCGCGCTTCACGGTGGTAGATGATTACACCGTCTCCCTGACGCTTGACCATTCCGCCATCATGCTGCTGGACATGCTCGCAGGCGCAGCGCAGGCGGCTGTTATCTACCCGGTGGAATCCATCGAGGCGGTTAATGCTGATACTGGCTATGTCCCGGCGGATTACATCATCGGCACGGGCCCGTACATGTTCAAGGAATGGGCGGTTGACCAGTATGTGCTGCTGGAGCGCTTCGACGATTATGCGGCGTACGGCGACCCGGACCAGCCCATTGACGGCCTGTGGGGCTACAAGCACGCGTACACCAAGACGCTGAAGTACTGGATTGTTAAGGATGCGGCGACCCGTTTCAATGGACTGATGTCCGGCGAATATGATTTCATCGTCAAGGCGACCGACGCTTATCTCGGCACCCTGCGCTCCATGCCCGATATCACCTGCTACTCTATGCAGACTGGCATGATTAACCTCGTTTGGAACAAGCACTCCACGGACAAGTACCTCCGTCTGGCGTTCCAGGCGCTGGCGAACGCGGATGACCTGAATACCGCGAACTATGGTTCTCTGTACGACAACGACCCCTGCTTCATGGAAAAGTCCCAGCCCGGCTGGTACACCACCAAGGGCGAAGAATTCTTCTGCCAGAACGATCCGGAGAAGGCGAAGGAACTGCTGGCGCAGTCGTCTTTTGACACCAGCAAGCCCCTGCGCATCCTGACGGCGACCGGCGGCGGCGCGGAAGCCATGCTGGAAGTGCTGCGTCAGGAAGCCGCGAAGATTGGCGTGACGCTGGAAATCACCGCGACCGACCGCACGACCATGACTTCCATGCGCAACGACGAGACGCTCTACGATGCGTACTTCACCACCTTCTCTTCTGTCGCGGTGCCGTCCCTGCGCAATTTCTTGTCTGCGGATTATGCCGGCTGGTCTGACGATGAGCATCTGCAGGAACTCATGCTCCAGATGACCACCGCCGCCACGAAGGAAGCGGCTTTCGCAACCTGGGAAGAAATCCAGTATTACTGCTACAGCGACTATTGCCCCATCCTGATGATGGGTCACTTCCATCAGGCGGCTGCCTGCACGAACCGCCTGACCGGTTACAACGTTTTCCTGACCACGAATTTCTGGAACGCGAAGCTCGCGAAGTAATCCCAACCGCTGAGGCAGCCGTATTCTCAGTACGGCTGCCTTTTCGTGATTGATAGGGGAAACCCAAGGGGCGCTGCCCCTTGACCCCGCAAGGGAGTTCCTCCCTTGACCCTTTCGCGCGATTGAATTGGGCGCATTTGCATACAACTTCCGCGTGTTTATGGGAGAACCCAAGGGCGCTGCCTCTTGACCCCGCCAAGGGGTCTTCGCCCCTCTGGACTCCCTTTCGCGCGATTGAGTTGACTTCACTTTCATACTGCTTCCGCGTGTTTATACAGGATAACGAAAACGACCGAACCCGCTTCACCGCGCCGTTCGGTCGTTTTTGATTCCCATTTTCCGCAGCAGGAACGCTGCAATCTTCCGTCCCCAGTGCTGCCGTTCCAGATGCGCCACGGGCAGTTCTTTCACGCGGTAATCCTGCTGTGCCAGCCACACGTCCAGCAGCCGCTCCGCCAGAAAACCATGCACCCGCTTATCCCGCGCGCTGTAGCCCGTCGTGTCAATTTCCGCCGCGTCCAGCAGGGGGAAGAGCCACGATGCATAGCTTTGCAGCGCGTCCCGGCGCATCAGCATCAGGTTGAACCGATGCCCGGATCGGCGCGCCATCACGCGGTCAAACACGCGCTCCTGCCCCGGATGCAGCCGCGCAAGCGCCGCCCGCGCCTTCCACAAGTCCTCCTCGTGGTGCGCATGGGCATACTGCGTGAAGTTCGTTTCCAGCCAGTAGTGCCGCTTTTTCGGCAAAAAAATATCCGCCGTATCAAGCAGGGGCAGCAGCTGCGCGCGCGTCAGAATGCGCTTTTGCGGGCAGCCTGTCCTGCGGAGGGAGAAGTACCGCCGATAATGGCACAAGCCGTACCAGTCCGCATCAACATTGTGCGCCATCCAGTACAGCACCGTCAGTTCGCAGTAGCTGCCGTTCTTCGCGCTGATATTTTCGCCCGTGTCGTCGCGCATCAGCCCCAGCGGCGGATGAATCGCCGCGCCCGCCTGAATTGGCGTATACAGCGCATCTGTCGGCAGCGCGTACTTTTCGTGCAGCGCCACAGCAAAAAAGATGCGCGGCTGTTGCATGCTTCTCCCCCCTTCCTACGCTGCATTGTACCATGCTCCATGCCTTCCGTCAACAGCGAATGCGGACGGAAGTTGTAAATTTTCCATTCTTCTGCCGCTTTTCGTTGACAATCACCTTCTTTTTATGCTATTCTTCAGGTTGGAGTATCATAGAAAGGAATGGCATTGATTATGAAGAAATGGCTGATAGCGCTGCTGACGCTGCTCGCGCTGAGCCTGAGCGTTGCCTTCGCCGCGGAAGCGAATGATATCACAGAGGACTGCAAGTTCAAGGTGTGCAGTTCCGGGCGGAAATACACGCTGATGACAGACAAGAAGTATACCTCTTACTGGGAGAGCAACAAAATCAAAACCCCATGGATCGCAATTACCGCGCCGGAGGGCAAGCCAATTGCCGGGCTTTATGTCTGCTTCGGCAACATGCCTGAATCGTGGGAAATCCAGACCAGCGACGACGGCAAGGACTGGTTCACCGCCGTGCCGGGCGACACGCGCTTCCTCCACGCGTATGTTGCGCTGCCGCAGCCCGCGCAGCATGTCCGCTTGGCGGTGACAAGCGAGAAGAAAACCGCCCTGCGCATCAACGACCTGTTTGTGCTTTCTGAGGGCGATTTGCCTGACTGGGTGCAGGTATGGCAGCCGACGGAGGAGAAGGCGGATATCCTCTTCCTCTCCACGCACCCGGATGATGAGCTGATCTTCTTCGGCGGCGCAATTCCCACCTACGCTGTCGAGCAGCAGCGCAAGGTGGTTGTGGCGTACTTCACCCGTTCCAACACCACCCGCTCCTCCGAGCTGCTCAACGGTCTGTGGCACATGGGCGTTCGGACGTATCCGGTCATTGGCACTTTCAAGGACAGCTATGCCAAAAATCTCAAAGCAGCCTATAAATCTGCGGGCGGCAAAGGCAAAGTCAACGAATGGATTGTGGGGCTGTATCGGCAGTACAAACCGGAAGTCGTTGTGACACAGGACACCAATGGCGAGTATGGCCACAAGCAGCACATGATGATTGCTGACGCCGCCCAGAACTGCATTGCATTGGCAGCAAACGAGGATGAATTCACCGCGTCCACCATTGCATACGGCACTTGGCAGGTCAAAAAGCTGTACCTGCACCTGTACCCCGAAAATCAGATTACGTTTGACTGGACGGTTCCGCTCAAGAGCATGAATGGCGCGACCGGCATCGAGCTGGCGGAAGAAGCCTATACCCTGCACAAGACGCAGGCATCCTCCGGCATGAGCGTCACCGAAACGGGCACGAAGTACGACAACCGCGTGTTCGGTCTGGCGTTCACGACCGTAGGCGAGGACGTCCGCAAAGACGACTTCCTCGAAAACATCTACGACGCGCCCGGTTCTTACGATGCGGCAGCAAACAACGTAGAGGCCACGCCCGCGCCCACCGAAGTGCCCGCATACATGGCGCACATGCCCGCCCTCAACGCCAAGGGTTTCCTCGATGAAGGCGAATACCTCTACTCTTCCGAGGACGAGGGACTGTGGATTTACGTCAGCCAGACCAGCAAAGTCATCATCCAGCGCAAATACGACGCAACCCAGCCGCTGACGTGGTTTGAGGCGGATCTGTACGGCGATTTGGACGCGGGCGAAATGCTCCGCACGGTGCAAAACGACCCGGAGAAGATGGGCAAAGTGCGTGTGGACGCAACAGAAACCGCAAAGAAGCACAACGTCGTTTTTGCGATGAACACGGACTACTACACTTACCGCGTCGCCGTGAACAACAACCGCCACACGGGCATTGTCATCCGCGATGGGCGCATTCTCTACGACGACCCGTACACCGAAAAGCAGGTAACGAACTCCATGTTCCCGAATCTGGACATGCTGGCGTTCATGCCTGACGGCAGCCTTAAAGTCTACCACAGCTGGGAAAAGACGGCGCAGGAGTTCATCGACGAGGGTGTACAGACGGTGTACTCCTTCGGTCCGTATCTGCTGCTGGACGGCAAAGTGTCCGAGCGCGCCTACGCCAACAACGAGAACAAGAATCCGCGTTGCGCCATCGGCATGGTCGAACCCGGCCACTACGTCGCCATCATGTGCGAAGGGCGCCTGAAGCGCTCCGCAGGCGTTACCATCAGCTATCTGGCGAAGATGATGCGTGCCAAGGGCTGTCAGGTCGCCTTCAACATGGACGGCGGGCAGACGGCAGTGATGGTCTTCATGGGCAAGCAGCTCAACCAGATTGGCGCTTACGACGGCGGCAAGACCAACTCCCGCCCGACAAGCGAAGTGCTGGGCTTCGGCACATCCGAGCAGGTCGGAACGTACGAAGTGCAATAAGCATACGATATCGGGGCAGAAGAACGCGCTTCTGCCCTGTTTTTTTCCGAAAAAATCGCGAAATTACGGCTCTCACCCTTGACGTGACAAGCACCAAAATGCTATAATAAAGCGTTTTCAAGCTACTATTTCGCGGGAAATGCCGGTTTGCGGCGCTTCCCTGACTTTTTCAGGAGGGATTTTCTGATGTCTGGGCATTCCAAGTGGCATAATATTCAGGCGAAGAAGGGCAAGGCGGATGCTGCCCGCGGCGCTGTTTTCACCAAGATTGGCCGTGAAATCGCGATTGCTGTGCGCGATGGCGGCGCAAACCCCGAATCCAACGGCAAGCTGCGCGACATCATTGCCAAGGCGAAAGCCAACAATATGCCGAATGACAATATTCAGCGCTCCATCAAGAAGGCGAGCGGTGAACTGTCCAACGTGACCTACGAGCAGATCACCTATGAAGGCTATGCGCCCGGCGGCGTTGCGGTCATCGTTGATACCATCACCGACAACCGCAACCGTACCGCTTCCGACGTGCGCCACTGCTTTGCCAAGAACGGCGGCAACCTCGGCACGACCGGCTCCGTCAGCTTCATGTTCGACGAGAAGGGCGTTCTGGTGGTGGAGCGCACCCCCGGTTCGGACGAAGAAGAAATGATGATGATGGCGCTGGACGCCGGTGCGGAAGACATGAAGGTGGATGACGACGCCTACGAAATCTACACCGCGCCGAACGACTTCTCCACCGTCCGCGAAGCGCTGGAGAAGCAGGGCGTCACCTTCCTGACCGCTGAAGTGGACAAGATTCCGCAGAACACGGTTGCGCTGCCTGACGAAGAAACGATCCAGAAGATTCAGAAGCTGCTGGAGATGCTGGAGGACAACGACGACGTGCAGAACGTGTATCACAATGCCGAGCTGCCGGAAGAAGAGGACGACGAGGACTAATCCTCCGTCGATTTTCACTGCCCCCTGCCGAGGAGTTTTCCTTCTCGGCAGGGGGATTTTTTGTCTGATTTCTGATACTATTTCCAGATTCACCTGCGCCATCTGCTTGCGCCTTTTGCAATGTCCTATTATTCCGCCCAAAACAAAAAAATACCGCAGATTTCTCTGCGGCGTTCGTGGCTCAAATAGGATTCGAACCTATGACACTTCGGGTATGAACCGAATGCTCTGGCCAGCTGAGCTATTGAGCCAAATGGTTGCGGGGGTAGGACTTGAACCTACGACCTCCGGGTTATGAGCCCGACGAGCTACCAAGCTGCTCTACCCCGCGTCATTCCGTCGCTTTTATCGGCGACATTGATTATTATACCCTATTCCAACGGTTTTGTCAAGAGGGTTCGGAAAGTTTTTTTGCAGCGGAAGCAGAGGGCGAAAACGCGGCTGCCGACCTTCTTTCCCGAAAACCAGCAGCCACGCCAATTCACGCCCCTCCGCGAGGGGCGACAAACCGGTGCGCCTGAATGGATGCGCACCTACCAATTTCAATTCACGCCCCTCCGCGAGGGGCGACTACAGAGGCGTTATTGCAATCGTCGTTGCCCCATTTCAATTCACGCCCCTCCGCGAGGGGCGACATGGAGCACCAGCACTACAACCACGTTAACCAAAACATTTCAATTCACGCCCCTCCGCGAGGGGCGACGAAGGTCAACCCCCTGCGCAGCCGCATGGGCGTATTTCAATTCACGCCCCTCCGCGAGGGGCGACTGGAATGAAACGCATGTAGGGAAGACACATCCGAAATTTCAATTCACGCCCCTCCGCGAGGGGCGACTCACATGCCCGTCGCAAATTCCGTCCTCGTTGATATTTCAATTCACGCCCCTCCGCGAGGGGCGACGAGCGCCTTCGTCGTTTCAAGATACCTTAATCGTATTTCAATTCACGCCCCTCCGCGAGGGGCGACGAGCGGCACTATTGGGATAAACCCTCCACTGTGCGATTTCAATTCACGCCCCTCCGCGAGGGGCGACAGAGCGGCCAGCAGAGCCGCCAGCGGCCAGCAGATTTCAATTCACGCCCCTCCGCGAGGGGCGACCGCCGCAAGGCGTCGCGGGAGCCACAAGCCCCGAATTTCAATTCACGCCCCTCCGCGAGGGGCGACGGGGATTGCTTGCGTTGCCGTCGCTTTCTTCTTATTTCAATTCACGCCCCTCCGCGAGGGGCGACCAGGCAAAGCAATGCGCCTGTACGAGTGTTTCGATTTCAATTCACGCCCCTCCGCGAGGGGCGACGACATCCACGTTGACGAAGCCGGATTTGCAACGGTATTTCAATTCACGCCCCTCCGCGAGGGGCGACTTTTAGGACGGGCGGCGGCAGCAGCTTGCCTATCATGATTTCAATTCACGCCCCTCCGCGAGGGGCGACGAAGCACCTATGCGGCGCTTTGTGCGCTGGGTTATATTTCAATTCACGCCCCTCCGCGAGGGGCGACGCAGGGCATACTGTCTGCGATAACGAGGTCGAGATATTTCAATTCACGCCCCTCCGCGAGGGGCGACCAGAAATTAATTAAATCGTTTCTGTTGTTGAAAATTTCAATTCACGCCCCTCCGCGAGGGGCGACGACGGAGAGTTCACAGAGAACGACGTGCCGTTCTATTTCAATTCACGCCCCTCCGCGAGGGGCGACGTGAAGGGGAAATTTGCAAAATCAGACTGGGAAATTTCAATTCACGCCCCTCCGCGAGGGGCGACCCGGAAATCCGGCGGACTGGAAAGCGTTTACAATATTTCAATTCACGCCCCTCCGCGAGGGGCGACTTCTGGGGCAAGAAATGTGGCTGGAGCAGTACCTATTTCAATTCACGCCCCTCCGCGAGGGGCGACCTTTGGCTATTTTTGTTGCGCAACAATTTAGCAATTTCAATTCACGCCCCTCCGCGAGGGGCGACGGCAATCACCCGCTGGTCGTCTACGTCACGGGACTATTTCAATTCACGCCCCTCCGCGAGGGGCGACGGGGTTGAACCCGTCTACGGCGAGTGGATTCTCACATTTCAATTCACGCCCCTCCGCGAGGGGCGACTTGAAGAAATCAGCGACAAGATGGGGGCGCTTTGGAATATTTCAATTCACGCCCCTCCGCGAGGGGCGACGAGGAAGTCCTGCGAAAGGCAATTGCCTGTATATTTCAATTCACGCCCCTCCGCGAGGGGCGACGCGGGAACGGCGATGGTACACATTGTCCCACATTATTTCAATTCACGCCCCTCCGCGAGGGGCGACGGGAGCGTGGCGAAGCGTTCCCGTCGCCAGACGACGTTATTTCAATTCACGCCCCTCCGCGAGGGGCGACGGAAGCCAAAGACGCGAAAGAGGAAGGACGGCAAATTTCAATTCACGCCCCTCCGCGAGGGGCGACTACATGGCGTTCTATTTATGCCGATGTAACCCCATTTCAATTCACGCCCCTCCGCGAGGGGCGACCGAAAGCTGTTTGCCACGCTGAAAGTCTCGGCAGAATTTCAATTCACGCCCCTCCGCGAGGGGCGACGACCTTGTGACTTTGGATGCAGAAGTGCAATGCATTTCAATTCACGCCCCTCCGCGAGGGGCGACTGGTATTGGAGGAAAAAATGAAAAAGTACGAACTATTTCAATTCACGCCCCTCCGCGAGGGGCGACGAAAGGCGCGGCGTGGGTCGCCGACGAGGCGTGGATTTCAATTCACGCCCCTCCGCGAGGGGCGACGGATGTTAGGCTTCCCGGATTCCCCGGCGATTTTATTTCAATTCACGCCCCTCCGCGAGGGGCGACCGAGATGAAGCGGCGCAAGGGCGGGACAGTATCATTTCAATTCACGCCCCTCCGCGAGGGGCGACGGTGGCTGAAAGAGGATAGGGAGGATTAACGATATTTCAATTCACGCCCCTCCGCGAGGGGCGACGGGTTTGTCGCTGGTGGCTGGAAATGCGTTGGTATTTCAATTCACGCCCCTCCGCGAGGGGCGACACATGGCGGAATGGCAATACGTACTGCCGGTTTGGAATTTCAATTCACGCCCCTCCGCGAGGGGCGACGCGATGCGCTTTGTTGCGTTGGTGGGGACGCGACGATTTCAATTCACGCCCCTCCGCGAGGGGCGACTATACGTCGCCTGCGGACGCTTCAGCGGCTCAATTATTTCAATTCACGCCCCTCCGCGAGGGGCGACACAAGGCGTTCGTTGATAAGTTCAAGCCGAAACTATTTCAATTCACGCCCCTCCGCGAGGGGCGACGAGACTGCGCCGGACTTATACCGCAGAATAAAATTTCAATTCACGCCCCTCCGCGAGGGGCGACGAAGGATGGCGTAACTTGTGGAATCGCAGACCTTATTTCAATTCACGCCCCTCCGCGAGGGGCGACACAACTGCCCGACGCAAAGAGCTATGGATATGGATTTCAATTCACGCCCCTCCGCGAGGGGCGACTGGATTTCGCATTGCTGCTGCCCCTTACTGCCTTATTTCAATTCACGCCCCTCCGCGAGGGGCGACTTTAACCGACGGAAATCGCGGCAATCCAAATGTATTTCAATTCACGCCCCTCCGCGAGGGGCGACACCAACCTTAAGCGTTCTTTCGGCACTGCCGACGTATTTCAATTCACGCCCCTCCGCGAGGGGCGACGGCAAAAGATATGCAATTTCTGCAAATCTTTTGTTCAACCCTTACAAATCAGCATGGCTTAACAATAGTGCCACGCAATTTGTCGAGATTATTTTGGTGATATTTCATAGAATCATCGCTTGAATTTTGACATCACGCCGCGCGAGACGGTCGGCCATTCATGTATGATTCACATGCGCTGAAAAGAGTGTTTTCAGCTTCCGCTATAACATCAGCAGTTCTCCAGCTTCAATGCGCGCAGTGCAACCAAGCACATCAATGCGTTCCTTGTAACTGTTGCCAAGGCGATAGAAGCGAACGGAGTCATGTTCTGCATCAATTGTCGCTGCCAATTGCGCCTTGAGCGCCGTCAGCTGTGCTGCATCAAGCAGGACTTCAAATACAGAGTTCTGAACACGCCGTCCATAGCGTTCGCAGAGTTTCGCTACACGCCTAAGCCGCGCTGCTCCCGCTTCGGTTGCTGTATTCACATCATAAGTAACAACAACCAACATTTTTTCACCTCCAGACAAACGGCGGATAGTAATCAAGATCCCCGCGCAAGACACGCGCCAGCATCATGGCCTGTACATAAGCAATCAGCCCTACTTGGATTTTTTCTCCGAGATACGGATGCGTGATTTCTTCCTGCTTTCGGTCACGCCATGCGGTAAGGACCGTTTTGCGCCCGCGCTCGTTCAGCATAACAGCCAGCGAATCGTACTCAAAGTCCTTATCCGTCAGCTGACGTTTGTTGAACAGCGACAGCGCCAGCCGGTCGCACAGCGGCGCTCGGAACTCTTCCAGCAAGTCCAGCGCCAGCGACGGCCGTCCCGGTCGAAGCGTGTGCAGCCATCCAGCCGCTGGATCTAAGCCTACCGTTTCAAGTGCCGCTTGAATGTTCCGCGTTTGCAGCGTGTACATAAACGACAGGACTGCATTCACTTCATTGCGCGGCGGTCGTCTGCTGCGCTCCACAAACTGGAAGGGGCATTGTGGGGAAATCATGTCGTCAAAATGCGCAAAGTAGCATTTTGCGGCAGCTCCTTCGATGCCGCGCATTTGGTCAACACCTGCGCATGTCTCCAGCTGTGCTGCATACTGGCTAATAGACTGGCAGGCTGCTCGAAGACTCTCTGCTGTTGCCGCATCCTGCGTCCGTGCCGTGCGCATCAATACATTTTTCTCGTTGAGCAGCTTTCCCACCAGGAGGTTCTGCACGAATTTCATGCGGAAGTCATCATCATCCAGCGCTTGATACTGCTCTTTTCTCAGCAGCACATTGCCGCTGACCGGCCCGCAAATGCGGCTGTAAAAGCGTCCATTCGACGATAGGAACGTCAGCGTAATCCCGTGCTCAGCGCAGAAACCAATCAGCGGTGTGGAGACTGTCATTTCCCCAAAGCACACGATTCCGTCCAGCATTACCGCTGGCACGCTTGCTTTCTCTTCGCCGCCAATTTTCACGCAGATATTCTCGTTGCGGCAGAAAAGGTAGCTGTCTGGCGTTGTCACATAGAGGGTTTCCAGTAATTTTTTCATTCCGTCTCCACCCTCTCTGCTTCAAGAAGAAGCGCCTTGCAATATTCCTTCGCGGATGTTTTTACCTTCGGCATACAGTATTCCTGCATCGAGCAACGTTTGCATTTCGGGCCGTAAACTGCCGACGGAATCAGCATTTCGCGGCGGACTTTCCAGAGTTTCTGCACAGTCTGCCGTACCTGTTCACGCAGCGCTTCATCAAGTTCCACATCCACTCTGCGATGCGCGGTAATGTAGAACAGCGCGCCTGCCGGGATCGTCGTGTGATACATTTCCTCTAAGCACATCGCCTCCGCGCAAAGCTGAATCTTGTATTCTGATTCATCGCGTATCTTCCCATGCTTGTACTCCACCGGCAGCAGCCGCACCGGGAAATCCACTGCGGGAATCGTGCAGCCGTTTTCATCCCGCACCGCTTCAATGCAGTCGCATTTTCCGCTGATTTGCATTTCGTCCGAAAAGACACTGTTCTCGTAGAGCTTCACGAAATCGCCGCGGCGCTCCACGCGCTGTGTATGAACCCGTTCATGCTCGGCGCGCCCTTTCGCCGTCTCGACATTTTCTACCCATACACGTTCATTCAGCAGCAGCGCGGCGCGCCGCAGACAGTAATCTGCCTGCGACAGCCACGATAACGGAAGATACTCCTGCTCGTCATCCACGGGTAAACCAGCTTTCTCCCTGCGGCAGTTCATCCCAGACAATTTCCCCATAAGGATTGCTCAAGAAGCCCATCCGTACCCCCGCAGGCACCTTATCCAGCGCCACCTTTGCTTCATAGTCACGATAATTGCGGGGGAAATCCACCTTCTTCTGCACCGTCACCAGTTCAAAGAGTTTATGCGCCGGTGCACAGCCCAATTTGGCTTGACGTGCGCGCTGTTCAGGATTCGTATCCGTGCCTTCGTGCTTGAAGATGATGAGCGGAGAAACGACCTCCATTTCGCCCTTGCTCGCCGAACGGTCATGCTCATACATGTTGAGAATCGCCTCAAACAGCGCCTTCATATCAGCTTCATCGAATCCCGTTTCCGCTGCAAGATTCGCGCTGATGAAGCCACGCACCTCATACAGACCAAAGGGGATAATCTGCTTGCGTCCCATCGTGCGCAGCTTATCTTCAGACGCTTCCTGTTCCGCTTTCTCATATTCCTCGTAGGATTTGTCATTTCCGCCCAATGCCGCCGCCATGCGCGTAATGGATATGTCCAGCGGCAGTACCGAATCCAAACTCTTGCCGAAAGCAAGTTGAACAGGACCGCGGACTTGCCCCGCATTGGGGCCAGTAGACATCACAGCCCCAAAGGTGCGCACATCGTAGAAGAGTTCGCACGCCTTTCTGCGCGCCGCATAAACCGGGTTTTTTTCTTTCGCACCTTCAATCCCTGCTTCGCGCTTTGCCAGCGCAATCTGCTTGTTCAGATTCACCGCTTTCTGCACGAAAATCCCCATGCCCGGCACGCCCGGATAAGCAATCTCAATATAGTTGCGAATGCGGCGTTTCGTGGCCACGTCGGTGATAAATCCCTGCATGGTCTGCGGGTCAATCCGGGGCATGTTGCCCATATCCGGGTCGCCGTTCGGGTTGGCATTGGTGCAAGCAACATAGTACATAAATTCGTAACGGTTCTGCAGTGCCATTTTCTTATTCCTCCTCGTCCGTTTCTGCCGCAGCTTTCTGTTCTTTCTTCAATTTCCGCAGTTCATTGAGTCTCCGATTCAACTCCGCTGTCATTTGGCGATACCCCAGCGCAAAGTAAGCCTGCTGCTCCAAGTTCAGCATGGTGGGGATTTCCCCAATGTCACAAGTCACCTTATCCAGCATTTCCAGATACATCTTCAGATAGTCGCCCTTGATTTTGTCCTGGTGCGGTACGGAGAGAATTGACAGCTGCCCCAGCACCAGCGCTGGCATCTGACAAGCAGACGCATAATAGCGCTGTACAATACCTGCCTGAACATCTCTCATTGCAAACTGCTGCATACTCGCATACACGGCGACCCACGCGCCGCAGCGGTATGCAACATTCGTATTTTCCGCCTGATACATAGCTTCTATCACGCCTTCCTTTCGATTGTTTTTCCGAATCAGCCATACTTTCAGCCATTGGCAGCACATTGCATCGGGCACGGGCGCATGTTTATCTTCTTCGCTGGCACTGGCCATTTGATTGCGAATGTATCGCAGCGCACGAACCGCCACGGAATCCGGCAGCATACTGTCCGTCAAGATTGCGTGCAGCACCGCTGGCGTAATTCCTGAAAGTTCCTTGTCCATCCGCTTGAAAACGTTCTTTTCGCTCTTTTGCGGCGGCATCAGACGAATCATCATTGCTTTCAGCGAATTAATTTTTGTGAATCCCGTTCCACCGAGATCGACCATTTGCAAGTCATTGCGCCATTGCTGGATGCTCTCCTCCAGTTCGCCGTAATTCCCGTGGTCGTAGCTGCGAACCATGACACGCCCTGTAACGCCGGACAGCAGGAGGATGTAATACTGCGTGCTGGCTGGAATCGCGGTTGTCGCTGCTCCGCTTTCAATGCTCTCGATGCGTTTGGCTGCAATATCGCGTTTAGCATCAGGATTTGACGGTGCTTCTACCGTTTCATCAAATTCTTCATCGTCGTCGTATCCATCATCATCTTCCTTCTGCTGTTCTGTTCCCTGATTCTTAGGATCGCCATCCAGTGCTTGCTGCATCGGGTCGCATTCCGCAGGAACATAGCAGTCAAACCAATGGACAAAGCGCATTCCCGCCAACGTTGGCGAAAGCGTTTCGCTTGACATGAGATGGTCAAGCGCCGCTTTCACCGCGTCAATTGATTCCGCAGAAACAGGCGCATTCGCCGATTGCTTCAGCCCGTACGAGCAAAATGCTGGCTTGTCAAAGCAAAACAGCGCATCACCGCGTCCATGTCCGCCAACTTGCAAGAGTCCCTTAATTGGCGGCAGGGTAGCAACCGGCATCGTTTTTTCTCCAGTAATCAGGCACAAGCTTTCTGCCGCGCCATGCTGCGCGAACTGCTGACGAAACTCCCGCCACCATTCCTGCACCTCCGGAATTTCGACAATAGGCGTTCCTGCAATTTCAAATGAAACGCGGTCTGATGGCTTCAGCTTCAGCCGCATCAATTCCTGCCGGACCTGTTCGCAGGAGGTTTCGTCCTCCAGCAAATGCACGCAAACTGACAATTCCGGTACTTTCTGCGCTGCCTGCTGAAGAGAAGCAAGGAAATACCGATGCTTGAGCGTGTTGTCTTTCGGCTTTTTGCCTTCCTCTCTTTGCTCAACTTTGCTTTCCGGCGTATCTTTCCAGAAAACAACCTCGTATTTTTCCACCAGCACATTGCACTTGTCTTTGCCATTCGCCAAGCTGCCAATGTCAGGGCAAAAGTATTCATCCTCGCCGTCCTGCCTCACGCCAAGGAACGTGCCATTTGCGCCAAGGCAAGCCCATGCCTTTACCGTCTTTTTCACCATGCCCGGAGGCGGCAGCAGCTGGTAACGCATTGCATAATCGTACAGCGGTCTCAGCATATCGCATCCCCCTTCAAGACTTCCGGGCTATCATAGGGCGGCACTTCAATGACGCCCTGCTTCATCACCGCATGATACAGGGACAGCCTTGTCCGCGTTTTCTTGCGAACCTCCGCGTCATGCAGGTCAAAAATGTCGTACACCATCAAGCCCAAATCCATGTCTTGCTGAATCGGCTTTTCGTTCGGGTCACTTTCAGAAAAGTACGCAACGCATTCCCTTAAGCCGAGCGCAGGCTGGCAAAAGCACTTGCCACCTTTAATTCGCCGTTCAGCCTGTGCATACAGCTGCTCCACCGTACCATGATAATCCGGCCGCGGCACAATCTGCGCGGTAATGCGGTAGCGGACATCATACAGGAAAACCGTTTGCCGCTGTGTCCGCTCATCCTCTGCGCTGATTGGTTCCATATTATTGCCCAATATGGACTTCACTTCGTTGCGCCTGACGCTGATATAGCGAATCGGCTTCAGCACCTCAATTTTTGTCACCATCCAAAAAAATTCTTTAGGTTTCGCGTACACGCTTGACAGTATACCTCGTGCTGCTGATGGTGTTGGGACTGCCTGCGAAAGCCTTTCTACTTTCGTTGTCGGCGAAGTGAAGCACGCCAAGTCACCCCAAACGGTCACTGAAATCTCCATGATTTTTCATCACCTCCATGTTCTTCTCTCTGCCAAATCAGCAGAGAGGATAGCATTATCCTTACATTTTTTCAATTCTCAGCTTACCGCCCGTTCGCGTACTAAACAAAGCGTCAAGCAGTGCTGTCAATGTAAGTATAATACATTGCACCTGAATCGTCAATGGCAAATCTGGTATATAAGAATTTTTTCACCACATATAGTCATCATTTTTCAACTGCATCCCCGTATCCATATGATAATCATCCTTCCTGCGAAGCACCCAATAGCCGGATGGCTGCCTGCTCTCATTCCGCTTTCCCGCAAAATACAGCTGCTCCGCATAACAGTTGAAGTCATCATTCGCATATGCCGTCACGCACAGCTTTGCAGCTTCATGCATCCACTTCGCCGTCACGCCGTTTTCCAAGGCTTCTTCCTTCAGCTTCTCAAACAGCTTGTTTTCAGGTTCATATGGCACAAGCACCTGCACGCCATCATTCTTGATAATGCGATAGTTTTTCTCGACCCCTGCATAATCCTGCATTTGGATGGCCTCGCTCAGCTTCTTCTCCCCTTTCAGCTTCCAAAAGAGCTTCTGATAGTAGCGCTGAATGTCGCTCGGATTCATCAAGTCAATCGGTTTCTCAATATGCAATGCACTAACCAGCATTGCCGCCTTCCTATACCAATTATCCGGATACAGATTATCTTCATCCGGAAGGAACACAAGCACTTGCCCGCCTTCAGGATGGCGCCCGTTTCGATTGCATCTTCCCGCCGCCTGAATGATTGATTCCAGCGGGGCCAGCGCGCGGAAAACGCTGTCAAAGTCCAAATCCACCCCCGCTTCGATGCACTGCGTCGCAACCACACGGCAAGGCAAGCCGTCGCGCAGCCGCTTTTTGACTTGCTCTATCACGACGCGCCGATGTGCCGGACACAATTCCGTCGTGATGTAGAATACTGATTCCGTCTCACATACCAATTTCAGCGCATCGAACAGCTTCTTCGCGTGCTTTTTCATGTTCACAATGGTGCAGATGCTCCGCTGTGCCGCCATCTTCTGCGCAATTTCTTCCCACGAGATTCTCTCATTCGGCAAAACTCGCCATGTCACCTGAACGCGGCGAAGTTGCTGATACATATCGGCATGGTTCGGACAAATCTCCGTAGCATGCCAAGTAAGATTAGGGATTGATTGATAATCCGGCTGTGTCGCCGTAGAAAAGAGCATCGTCACATTTTTCTTCGGCAGATTGCAAAGCGCCTGAATGGTTTTGAGCGTCGCAGGAAACAATTCTGCAGACAAGCTCTGCGCTTCATCGAAAATGATTACAGAATTCGCCAACCGATGCAGTTTCCGAAGATTCGGGGCTTTTGCCGCAAACAGCCCCTCGAAAAATCGCACTGATGTGGTCACAATGACTGGCATATCCCAGCGCTGTGCAAACTTTCGCTGCTCTTCTGTCAGCTGCCGTTGGCTATGATCTTCCAGCAAAACGTCATCCCCAAGGATTTTCCGATATTCAATTGCATTCTGTTCCGTCAGCGTAATAAACGGCAGCACAATGATGATTCGCTGCTGACCGTTCTTGCGGCATTGGCGCAGCGCAAAATGCAGCAAGGCCAGCGTTTTTCCTGTGCCAGTAGGCGCTGTTAGGGTGTAAATCCCCGGCGCATAATCCCCCGCCCTGCCGCACGTTTCAAACAACTCATTCCGCAGTGCATTGAGTTTTTTATCAGCCGTTGAGTTCCTTGCCAGTTCCGCCCGATGCGCATTTAAGCGCTCCAGCCAGTTTTCCGCATCACATTTCGGCGGCTCCGGGATGATTTCTCCATCCTCTTCCGCTGATGCGGTGTAATCTGCATCCACCAAGCAAGAAAGCAGCATTCGCGACCAAAGCATCCGTTCTTCTTCCCCAAGCGTCATGATCTTAGGTTCAGGACATTCCCACTGCGGAAGTTCTTCATGAAATATCTCCGCAAGCACACGGTAATTTTCTTTTCCTGTTAATGCAACCTCCTTTCCATCATTGCCTTCCAACCACTTTTGCGCTGTCATGCATTCACGCAGCGAATACTTCAGCTGGTCGTAGCAGAGCAGCGTTCCATGATGTGCATTGATTGCCTCTAAAATGGGCGCGTAATTGGTACTTGCAATCTCCTTACCTGCGCATTTATGTGTAGCAATCAGAAACCACCGCAAAAACGCAGCGCTCACCCTTGCATGGTCTACTCTGGATGCGTTTCCTTCCAAAACATCTTGGAATTTATCTGTGAGCTTGCCAGCATCATGAACCGTTCCGGCCATTTCCGCTTCTTTTTCCATGCCCAGTTGTCTTCCATACTCTTTGCTCAATTCTCCCACCGCGCAAAGATGTTCCTTCACCTCCACCTGCTTGCGTCCGGGACGCTTCGACTTCGCGTACCACTTCTTCATAGTATCTCTCCATCTTTTTGTTAAATTTAAACAGTTAAATTGCATATTTAGTGTACATAAGTTCTTCCATTTTGTCAATACTCTCCATGGTAAAATTTTAAGGCAACACCGCACAAATGAGGTACCGGTCACTGGCACCATATTCCCCGATATATTCACCAATTTCCCTACAAATCAATCCGAGTAATAGCAAAAGGCTCTGCCGTTCTTCCTTCACGGAAGTCAGCAGAGCCTTTTTTCATCCAATAAAGTTATATTCCAGCACCCGCAAGCCATTTGCGCCATCCGACACATCAGAATAGCACGAACGCCGCGTCTGCTATCATCTTGCTACCAAACAGGCAAACCTGTTTTGAAAAGTGCGTGTTTTCAAGGTTTTGCAGCCCTTCACATCCACTTTTTCATTATTCCCACTCAATACTCGCCGGCGGCTTGGTTGTCACGTCCAGCACGACGCGGTTCACATGCGGCACTTCGTTCACAATCCTTGCGGAAATCGTGCGCACGACGTCGTACGGGATGCGCGCCCAGTCGGCGGTCATGAAGTCGTCCGTCGTGACCGCGCGGATGGCGACGGTGTAGTCGTACGTCCGCTCGTCGCCCATGACGCCCACGGAGCGGATGCCCGTCAGGACGGTGAAATACTGGTGGATATCGGCATCCAGACCGGCCTTGGCGATTTCCTCGCGCAGCACCGCGTCGCTCTCGCGGACAATCTCCACCTTTTCCGGGGTCAGGTCGCCGATGACACGAATCGCCAGACCGGGGCCGGGGAACGGCTGACGCCAGACAAGATCGTGCGGGAGGCCAAGCGTTTCGCCCAGCGCGCGCACTTCGTCCTTGAACAGCATCCGCAGCGGCTCAATCAGCTGTGTGAAGCCGAGTTCCTTGGGCAGGCCGCCGACATTGTGGTGGCTCTTGATGACCGCCGCGCCCGTCGCCTGACCACTCTCGATAACGTCCGGGTAAATCGTGCCCTGCGCGAAGTAGTCCAGCTTGCCGAGCTTTTCGGATTCCGCCTTGAATACTTTCAGGAAGTCACGACCGATAGTCTTGCGCTTCGTTTCGGGGTCGGAAACGCCCTTCAAGTCCTCATAGAAGATTTTGCTGGCGTCGGACGCAACCAGACGCACGGGGAAAGTGTGCGTGAACACATTCACCACCTGCTCGGTTTCGCCCTTGCGCATGAAGCCGTGGTCAACGTAGACGCAGGTCAGGCGGTCGCCGATGGCCTTATAAATCAGCGCCGCCGCGACGGAGGAGTCCACGCCGCCGGAAAGTCCCAGCAGCACGGTGCCCTTGTCGCCCACGATTTCGCGGATGTTGGCAATCGCCGTCTGCGCGTAGGTTTCCATCGACCAGTCGCCCACGCAGCCGCAGATATTCAGGAAGTTCTCGATGACCGCGCGCCCCTCGTCGGAATGGGTCACTTCCGGATGGAACTGCACGCCGTAGATGCGCCGGTCGTCGTTCGCCATCGCCGCAACGGGGCAGTTCGTGCTGTGCGCAATCGGGTGGAAACCAGCCGGGCACTTCTTCACCTGATAGGTATGGCTCAGCCAGCAGGAGGAAGCATCCGACATGCCGGAGAGCAGGCTCGTCTTATCGTCCATCGTCACGGTGATTCGGCCATACTCGCGCTGTGCCGCCTTTTCCACCGTGCCGCCCAGCAAATACGCCGTCAGCTGCATTCCGTAACAGATACCCAGCACCGGCACGCCCAGCTGATACACGCCCTCGTCGCAGCGGGGTGCATCCTGTTCCAGCACGCTCGCCGGGCCGCCGGAGAGAATCACGCCCACGGGGTTTTGCGCGCGAATCGTCTCCAGGCTCGCGTCATAGGGCAGGACGCAGGAATACACATGGCATTCGCGCACGCGCCGCGCAATCAGCTGCGTGTACTGTCCGCCGAAATTCAGAATGACGATTTTCTGTGTTTCCGCCATTGATTGATTTCCTCCACTATTTCTTTCCCAGTTTCTAATTTCAAATTGCAAAAGCAGCACCATGTTTACACACAATGCTACCTTATATTGTGCCACATTTCCGCCGTGAAAGCAAGCCCCTGCACGGCTTTTTTTCCTGCCGGCTGATTAGTTTACACGTTAGCCTTACGTCGTTTCCTTTCATTGTTCCTTTCGGTGAAAATCTCGCCATATTTATCAGCTTTTTTCTTCTTTTGCCGCTTGACAAGGGCATTTTTCCGGGTTATAATACCCATATACCTAACTGTTAAGCTAACAGGAAGAGAGGAATGCTTCATGTTTCGTCAGGATTGTTCGCACCATCTGCTTACGACCATTCTGCCTTTCTGGGAGAACCTGACCGATTGGGAGCGCGGCGGCTGGTTCGGCTATGTGAATCATGACCTGTTCGTGGAGCGCGGGGCGCACAAGGGCTGCATCCTCAACAGCCGCATTCTGTGGACGTTCTCGACGGCGGCGCGCGTGACGGGCGATAAATCCCTGCTGCGCTATGCGCGCCATGCGTTCGCATTCCTGCCGCATTTTGAGGATACCGAGCGCGGCGGCGTGTACTGGTCGGTGACGGCGGACGGTGAGCCGCTGGACAAGACGAAGCACACCTACTGTCAGGCGTTCGCGATTTACGGCTTGGCGGCGTACATGCGCGCCATCGGCGAAAGCGACCCGGATTACATCCCCGCGCGCGACAAGGCGATGGCGCTTTTCCGCCTGATTGAGACGAAGTGCAGCGACGCGGCCGGCTACGGCGAAGCCTATGAGCCGGATTTCACCCCCGTCGGCAACGAGAAGCTGTCCGACAACCCGAAGCTGATGGAGCGCCACGAGACGGCGTCCCGCACGATGAACACGCTGCTGCACGTTTTGGAGGGCTATGCGGAATTATACCGCGCCATGCCGGACGAAGCTGTGCGCCGCGCCGGAGAAGTCTGCTTAGAGCGTTTCCTGAACGTGATGTACAATCCGGGCAAGCGCCGCTTGGAGGTCTTCTACGACCGCAACTACCGCTCTTTGCTGGACATGCAGTCCTTCGGGCACGACATTGAGGCCTCGTGGCTGATTTGGGACGCGGCAGAGACGCTGCTGCCCGAATCAAACCGCGCGCCGTATCTGCACATGTGCCTGACGCTGGCGGAAGCTGTCCGCGAACGCGCATTCACCGACCACGGCTTGGAGAACGAAGTCGTCGAGGGCAAAGTTGACCACACGCGTGTCTGGTGGGTACAGGCGGAGACGGTGCTGGGCTTCCTGAATGCCTACGAGCTGACAGGCGCATCCACTTGGCTGAGGCAGGCGGAAGCACAGTTTGCCTACATCCGCCGCGCCTTCGTTGACCCGCGTCCGAACAGCGAATGGTTCTGGTCGCTGACCGAATCAGGCATCCCGACGGACAAGCCGATTGTGGAAGAGTGGAAGTGTCCGTACCACAACAGCCGCATGTGCCTGCGAGTGATGGAGCATCTGGCGTAATGTTCCATCGGCTATCGCGCTGATGCTTGCATTCATGCTGTTTTTTACCTTTCTGAATGTGCTTTCGCCTTGCGCAGGGATTTCGCTCCTGCGGGAGCGACCAAAGGGCTTTCCGATCGCCCTTTGG